>ERZ772927.963-NODE-963-length-9510-cov-8.64865_pt1 | contig 9510 bp, 6 predicted proteins | sample MGYA00512115_ERZ772927 | MGnify/ENA primary metagenome ERZ772927 (study PRJEB29015, sample SAMEA2737924) | human oral metagenome | biome: human oral; feature: human-associated habitat; material: dental | place: China | collected 2013 ... | reverse complement strand
TTGAGAATCCAGTTTGAGTTTCTGGAAGTTCAAAGTCACGTTTTTCTTGACGTTTTGGACGACGAGGACGTGATTGACGTTTCTCATCTTTTTGTCCTTCTTCTTGAGCTGGACGTTCTTCCAGAGCCTTGATAGAAAGTGATACACGCTCATCAGCAGCATTCACTTCAAGAACCTTAACAGTTACTTCTTGACCAACTTTAAGGGCATCTTTAGGGCTTTCAACACGTTTGTGTGAAATTTGTGAGATATGAACCAATCCATCGATACCTGGCAATACTTCAACGAAAGCACCGAAATCAGTCAAACGTTTTACAGTTCCTTCGATCACATCGCCTGCAGCAAGTTTTTGCTCAACGCCATCCCATGGTCCAGGTGTTGTTGCTTTAAGAGAGAGGGACACACGTCCTTCTTCTTCGTTCAAGTCAAGAACTTTCACTTCGATTTCATCACCAACTGATACAACAGACTTAGGTGATACGTTGCGTTCATGTGACAATTCAGTCAAGTGAACCAATCCATCAACTCCGCCAAGGTCAATGAAAGCACCGAAGCTAGTAATACGAGCAACTTTACCTGTTACAATATCACCAACATTCAACTTACCAAAGACTTCAGCACGTGCTGCTGCAGCTTCAGCTTCTACAACTTCACGACGTGAAAGGATGAAGCGGTTTTCTTTTGGATCTACTTCTTTGATCTTAGCATCAAACTCTTGACCTACAAAACGCTCAGTGTTACGAACGAAACGAGTATCAAGCATTGAAGCAGGGATAAATCCACGAAGTCCTTCAAACTCAACTGAAAGTCCACCTTTAACAGCACGAGTGCCCTTAACAGTGACAACTTCTTCTTCACGACCAACCAATTTGTCCCAAGCTTTGCGAGCTTCCAAACGTTTTTTAGATACCAGGTAAGTTACGGTGTCTGTATCTTTACCTACTACTTGACGAAGAACAAGCAATTCAAGTGTTTCACCTGGTTTTACAAGGTCGTTGATATCAGCGTCGCGGTCGTTTGTCAACTCACGAAGAGTCAATACACCTTCAACACCAGTTCCAGCGATTGCAACATTAGCTTGGTTAGCGTCAACAGTCAATACTTCAGCAGTAACGACGTCACCTGGCTCAACTTGGCTAACACTGTTTAGCAAATCTTCAAATTCATTCATCTAAAAAAATCCTCCAACAATCAAGCTTTCGCTTGACATACTACTTATTTATTTTCCTAAGCACCCGCAAATGACATTGATCTATCGTTAACGATTTCCATCCTATAAAGAAATAAAACACCAGAAGACATTTTATTATTTTATCAGATCTATTACCTAAGAACTGGGGTAGCTGGATTCGAACCAACGCATGAGGGAGTCAAAGTCCCTTGCCTTACCGCTTGGCTATACCCCAAAAAGAGCGCTGACAAAAGCCACTTTATCATCGTCACAATGAACGCTAATGGAGAGAGAGGGATTCGAACCCCCGAACCCGAAGGAGCGGATTTACAGTCCGCCGCGTTTAGCCTCTTCGCTATCTCTCCGACAATCAACGCTATCTATTATAACATTGATACAATGAAAATGCAAGCCCTATTTGCTTAAATTATAGGTTTCAATCAAAGTTTCCACGGCTCTTTCAAGTTTTTTATAAAAACTTTCAGCATTTCCATTTTTGATAATTGCAAACTGGCCATCTAGTTCAGCAATCTCGCCAATAACCTTCTTGCCAATAGCGAGACTATAACCGTCAAATTGGTCTGCTCCGACCTTCACTTTACTATCTGTGATTTGAATTTCAATCTTTTTATCTTTTTTACTCATAACTTACCTCTTTCAAATTTCTATTGTACACGAAAAAGGCTGACTACGCAAGCTATCTTAGGCTAGAATTACAGAAAAACTGCCCAATCAAGGACAGCTTTTAGATTATACTTTTACAATCCAACCTTCTGGCGCTTCAACATCACCAAATTGGATACCAGTTAATTCGTCATACAGCTTGCGAGTGACTGGACCGACTTCTGTCTCGCTATAAAAGACATGAAAATCATCGCCGTGCTGGATACCTCCGATAGGAGAGATTACTGCAGCTGTTCCGCAAGCTCCCGCTTCAGTGAATTTACTCAAGTCTGCCAGTGGAACATCTCCCTCAATCGGCTTGAGTCCTAGTCTGTGCTCCGCCAGATAAAGCAAAGAATACTTGGTGATAGATGGCAAGATTGAAGGACTAAGCGGTGTTACAAACTCATTATCCTTAGTGATACCAAAGAAGTTGGCAGAACCCACTTCTTCAATCTTGGTATGGGTTGCTGGATCCAGATAAATCACATCTGAAAAATGCTTATCCTTGGCAATCTTTCCTGGTAATAAGCTAGCAGCGTAATTGCCACCCACTTTTGCCGCACCAGTTCCGTGCGGTGCCGCGCGATCATAGTCATCTGACACAATGAAGTTAGTCGGAGTCAGGCCTCCTTTGAAATAATTACCAACAGGCATTACAAAGATCGTAAAAATATATTCTTCAGCTGGTTTTACGCCGATAATATCGCCGACTCCAATCAAGAGAGGTCGAATATAAAGGGTTCCGCCTGTTCCATAAGGTGGAACATATTCTTCATTAGCTCGGACAACCTGCTTGACTGCTTCCACAAACATTTCTGTAGGAACTTGCGGCATAAGCAAGCGGTCAGCTGTTCGTTGCAGACGCTCCGCATTTTTATCCGGACGGAAGAGTTGAATACTGCCGTCCTGAGTTCGATAAGCCTTCAGACCTTCAAAAGCCTGTTGGCCGTAGTGAAGGCTAGGAGACGACTCAGAGATATGGAGTGTAGCATCCTCCGTTAATGTTCCTTCTTCCCACTGGCCATTGCGATAGTAAGCTATGTAACGATAAGGCAGTTTCATATATGAGAATCCTAGATTTTCCCAATCAAGATTTACAGTCATAGTCTTTCTCCTCTTCTTCCAAACTTCATTTTTAGATACTCCCTATTTTACACCTTTTTGAGATATTTTCAAGTATTATTTTCAATTTTCAGAAAATTTTGTTATTCAGTCTTTTGTTCCGCTATCAAACTCATAGAAATTGGAAAAAACCAGCTCGTGTGAGCTGGTTTGATGACTACTTGATGTAAGCTGAGAAGACTTCTTCATCTGAAATGGCATCAGAAATGAAGCTTCCATTGCTAGTGCGCTCAGACAAGCTGAGATCAGCAAGATTAATTTCATAGGCAGTTCCTTTATTGGAAAGCACCTGCAAAATCTGCTTTTCACTGGCTTCTGCTTCAGTAGTGAAGAGGTCAAAGTCCACTGCTTCACCAAAGACTGGTCCGGCTGCAAAGACACGATGCGGCTTGGTCTTAAGCTCTCTCAGAACTTGAAGACCGCGATTTGCCCGACTGGTAACAGGAATATCTGCGACTGCCATACGCTTGAGCGAACCACGCTGAGTCAAGAGGTAAAGTGAGTCTGTATTGGCGATAAAGGCTGCCGCTAGGACATCGTCTTTCTTGAGATTGATGGCTTTAACCCCAGCTGCCTTAGCTCCGATGACTGGTACTTCCTCGATATTGAAGCGGAGAGCATAGCCATTCTTGGTCACGAGCATAACATCATCCAGCTTAATCGGCGCCAGAGCAATGACCTGGTCGTCTTCATTTTTTAGTTTAGCAAACTTGAGCGACTTAGACTTGTAGGTCCGCCAAGGACTAAATTCCTTGCGCTCTACACGCTTGATTTGACCTAACTTGGTCGCTGCAAAGTAAGTGCCTTCCTCAAAGCTGTCCAGCAACTCTGTATAGATAACCTCTTCCTTGGTATCAAAGTTACTGATGGTCTGACTGAGGTGTTCTCCGATTTCTTTCCAGCGGATGTCTGACAGCTCATGAACAGGCCGGTAAATGACATTTCCCAGGCTAGTGAAAATCAATAAATGCTGGGTCGTCTTGGCTGGACTGACGAAAATCAGTCGGTCATCGTCACGCTTGCCCATCTCCTCTAGGGTTGAAGCAGAGAAGGAACGTGGACTGGTCCGCTTGATATAACCAGAACGAGTCACGCTGACATAAGTCTCTTCCTCAACAATCAAACTAGCTGTATCAATCTCAATGGCGTTTGCCGTATCCTGCAACTCACTGAGACGCGGATTGCCAAACTTCTTCTTGACATCGCGGAGCTCCCGCTTCATGAGGTTATACATAGTGCGCTCATCGCCGATAATGGCTGCCAGCATCGCAATCTTCTCGCGTAGCTCTGCTTCTTCCTCTTCCAGAACCACGACGTCTGTATTTGTCAAACGGTAGAGTTGGAGAGTGACGATAGCCTCAGCTTGCTCCTCAGTGAAATCATAGCTAACTTTAAGATTTTCCTTGGCGTCTGCTTTGTTTTCTGAAGCACGAATCAGGGCAATCACCTCGTCCAAGATGGAAAGCACCCGAATCAGTCCTTCCACGATATGCAGACGTTTCTCAGCCTTAGCCTTGTCAAAACGGCTGCGAGCAAGAATAATCTCCTTGCGGTGGGCAATATAACTGGTCAAGATTGGTACAATTCCCACCAAACGAGGCGTGAAATTGTCAATTGCCACCATGTTGAAATTGTAATTGACCTGCAAATCAGTGTACTTGAAAAGATAGTTGAGAATCAGCTCGGTATTGGCGTCTTTCTTGAGCTCGATGGCAATGCGAAGACCGTCCCGGTCGGATTCGTCCCGTACCTCAGCAATACCGGCCACCTTATTGTTGACCCGTACATCGTCAATCTTCTTGACCAAGACCGCTTTATTAATCTCGTAAGGAATCTCGGTGATAACGATTTGCTCTTTACCACCCTTCAGCTTTTCAATCTCAGTTCTGGAGCGCACCACGACGCGACCTTTACCAGTCTCGTAGGCTTTCTTGATCTCATCACGACCTTGGACAATGGCTCCTGTCGGGAAGTCTGGACCAGGCAGAAACTCCATGAGTTTATCTACCTTGGCAGACGGATGGTCAATCATATAGATAACCGCGTCAATGACTTCTGCTAGATTATGAGGCGGAATATCCGTCGCATAACCAGCAGAAATCCCAGTTGCTCCATTGACCAAAAGATTAGGAAAGGCTGCCGGCAGAACAGTAGGCTCCTTCTCGGTATCGTCAAAGTTCCAAGCAAAAGGAACGGTATCTTTCTCGATATCCTGCAAAAGATAGCCAGCCATCTCAGACAGGCGCGCCTCTGTATAACGCATCGCCGCTGGTGGATCACCGTCCATGGAACCATTGTTTCCGTGCATCTCAACAAGAATCTCACGGTTTTTCCAGTCCTGAGACATACGGACCATGGCATCGTAGATGGAGCTGTCACCGTGGGGGTGGAAATTCCCCATGATGTTCCCGACTGACTTGGCAGACTTGCGGTAGCCCTTGTCGAAGGTATTGCCGTCCTTGTTCATCGAATAAAGAATACGGCGCTGAACAGGTTTCAAGCCATCTCGAATGTCCGGCAAGGCACGCTCTTGAATGATGTATTTGGAGTAGCGACCAAAGCGCTCTCCCATGATGTCCTCAAGGGACATGTTTTGAATATTGGACATAATAATTCTCTTTATATTTTTCTTTTTAATAATAACTAGAAGCTAAGCCTCTCCTCAGCATACTCAATCATCTTCTCTGCAGTTGCTTTGTCATAGGGGAAGCCGGTTTTGAGAGAGAAGTCTTGGGCTTCTTTGTGGAAAAAGTCCATGGTGGCCAAGAGAGACTTGGTGAGGCTTTTCTGGTCAGAAAAGTCAAGCAGGGCTGTAAATTCTTTCTCTTTCTCAGTAGGCAAATACTGAAAGAGGTACTTGTAGTTCTTGCCAACATCGACCGTCCCCTTATCTGCTGCTACTTGCCAAGCTAACAGCTTGAGCAATTCTTGCTGGCAGATTCCATACAGATGATCCGTCGCATAGATCAGGTGGTTTCGATGAATGCCCTTGACTACATAAGCTGACACCCACCAGAATTCATTGCAGGATTTGTCAAAGTCAGTCGCACTGGCTGGTGTCGTCCAATAGCGCTTGGGTGTCGGCGCATAAGGTGCAAACAGCCCCTGAGGGTCATCCAGCACCGTGAAATCCGCTTCGCTATCCACCCACTCTTTGATATGCTCCTTGGGGCAAAGGGTCAAATCTATCCGATTGCCATCTTCAAAGAGCATGAGATAGAGGCGGCGATGGTCTAGTAAGACATGCTGCTCAATCATGCGCTTGCCAAACCTTTCCAACCAAGCAAGGTCAACCACCAGACCATCCAAATTCTCCACAATGTAGACCACATCATAGTCTTGGAACTCGTCCTTGGGAGCCTTTGGGTTTGTCCGCGAGCCGGACATAGCGACAGCGTCAACCTGTAGCACTTTTGCAGTTTGCAAAATCACATCGAACATCTCGGTTTCTGTTCTCATGGAAACACCTACCTTCTTAGTGAAAAATCTTGATTCTGTAGAGGTCATGTCTATAAAGCGGACTGTCTGCTGGAACTTTTTCATTATCAAATTCTTTGACAAATTCCATGCCTAGTTTTTGCATGACTTTCTGAGAAGGATGATTAAGCAAGGATGTAAAAGAGTAAACTTCTGACAAGCCAGCTTGCTGAAAAGCAAAGTCTAGACAGGCTTGGGCAGCCTCCGTCGCATAACCATCTTGGCTAGTTCAAGCGAATCCGTCAGACCCAGTTTGTTGTCAAGAGTCATTGGCTGTCTCCTTTCGTCAGAAGTTGCTACTTCGCCTCCGCCACTTCTTCTTTCACCTTCTTAGCTGGTTTGCGTTTTTTATAGCGGCTGCGAATGGTGTTGAGGTGGTCGCGGAGATTAACCACGTGAGTTCTTTCAGGATAAGCATAAGCGATGATTGCAGTGAAATCCACTAGAAAATCATAGATTTCTTGCAGCTTGAGGCGGACGTTCTTATTCTGGCTTGGTGTCTTGCCTTTGAGTTCAGTCAGTCGCTCCTTGTAGATCTTTTCAAAGGCTTTCTGAGCAGCTGCCAGACTGTCGACATGAGCTTCCAGATGAAGCTTAGCCAGTGCTGACTGGTAGGCTGATTTTTTCAGCTCTTGGAGTAGGTGGTTGATGCCCTCGGTCTCCTTTTCTAAGCTAGTTGCAGCTAGGCCAGTGTAGTTTTTCAGGAGCTGAGACAGGGTATCGTAAGCTTCCTTGGTCGCTGCATCCTTGACCCGTGCAAAAGCCCGAACCAACGACTGGAGAGTGCCCAAGGCATCATCGCGCTCGCGGTCAGCCTGATCCAAACTAGCCACCAGCTTACTGGACTTGGTCTGATGAAGCCCGCCCTGCAGCTGTTCCAGAAGTTTGTCCATCTCATCCAGCTTGGTCGTATAAATGCCATCCACCTTATTTTCCTTGATAAATGCCGCAATCTCGCGCCGACTCTCGGACATGAGCTGGAAAAATTCATTGTTTTCCAAAGTCTGAACATCTACACTAGTAATTCCATAAATTTTTTTCATTTTTATAATCTCCTAAATTTTTTATTTATTTTAACTTTAATTCCCTTTTTACCTTTTCAGATTTTCTGAAAAGGTTTTTTGCTTTAAAACTGCTTGCCAGAAAAACAAACGTTCGTCTTTTACTCAAAAAATACTCGCCAGATTTTCTGCCAAACAGAATTTGCTCTAAAACACTCCGTCAGAAAATCTGACGACCTCACTTTAACTCTGGCGAGCTTGACAGAAAATCTGGTGAGAGCGTGTCGTTAAGAATGTTAAAACCCAGCATTATTCTGTTTTTTACCAACAAATCATTTTCTTCTCCTACTTCTTAGACCTCGCCTTTTATAATTAATATTATAAACCTCTCTTTTCTTAATCAATTGCAAAAATTTCTCTGTGCTTAACAATTTCTCTTTATATTTTTCACCACCATGATAGTAGCACCTCTTCAATTCTTCATATCTTGGTTTTTCTAAAAGCAGTTGCTCTTGGAAAATTTCCTGTGCTTTCTTATATTTTTTTGAAATAAGGTAAGAATGATAATTTTCAAAAAAAGATGTTTGAATAATTAGAATTAGCAGGAAAATCCCGATTGGCCAAACTTTATCAATATCAACCCCAATGATAAATGTCACTATAGCAAGGATTCCAACTATTAAACGATTTTCAGACCCCATATCTTCTAATTCAAAAATATTTTGAGATTTTAGGACGAAAAGAAGAGAAAAACATGAAGCACTTGATACAACAGTAAAGATTGACCAAAATTGCCATACAGCACCTAAAAATATACAGTTCAAGTTATACTCAATAAATGGATTATTTATAAAACTCTCTATCATTTTTAAGTTACTCTCATTCTGAATCACACTGATGGTCAGAACGCTTATAATATATGCAGCCACAATCATTAATATTAAAAGTCGTATTCGTAGATTCTTAACAAATGATATGACAGTATGCAATCTTCTCATCTTAAAGCTCTTTTTAAAAAAATATAAATAAATAGATTTGATTAGATAAGAAATATATTTGATTAGATAAGAAATAATTAAGGTCACATAATTGTAAAAACTCAATACAAGAAATGTCAATAAAAAAAGTGGTAGTAAATTAAAGATTAATCCATATCGAGATAGTATTCTTATATTAATTGCATAGACAAGTGGAGTTAATACAGCTAATATTATTAAATTTCTCAAATACTCAGCCAGCTTAAGAACAGTATTTCTAGAAAGGTGCTCTGTATTATCTAATATTTTTAAAAATTTTAGACTAGTAACCTCTTTCTTTACAACTTTGTAATTTAATCCAAGTAAACTTTCTAAAACATCGAATATTTTATTTTTACATGATATAATCCTCCTCAAAACACCATCTCCCCACTCTCCTCAAGCGTAAACTTGACATTATCCTCAATCCACTTGCGTCGTGGTTCGACCTTGTCGCCCATGAGGACATTGACGCGGCGTTCGGCGCGGGCCAGGTCTTCGATGGTGACACGGATGAGGGTGCGGGTGTCGGGATTCATGGTGGTCTCCCATAGCTGGTCGGCGTTCATTTCACCGAGCCCCTTATAGCGTTGAAGCATGGCTCCCTTGCCAAACTTGCGGCGCAAGTCATCCAGCTCACCATCGGTCCAGGCATACTCGACGACTTCGCTCTTGCCCTTGCCCTTGGACATCTTGTAGAGAGGCGGCAGGGCGATATAGACGCGGCCAGCCTCGACCAGTGGGCGCATATAGCGATAGAAAAAGGTCAGCAGCAAGGTCTGGATATGGGCGCCGTCAGTGTCCGCATCAGTCATGATGATGATCTTGTCATAGTTGGCATCCTCAAGGGTAAAGTCTGTACCAACACCCGCTCCAATCGTGTAAATCATGGTGTTGATTTCTTCGTTCTTGAGAATATCGGCCATCTTAGCTTTAGCAGTATTGATAACCTTACCACGCAGAGGCAGGATGGCTTGGAACTTACGATCACGGCCTTGCTTAGCAGAGCCACCGGCAGAGTCTCCCTCGACCAGATAGAGTTCGTTCTTGGCTGGGT
>ERZ772927.956-NODE-956-length-9575-cov-5.79601_pt1 | contig 9575 bp, 10 predicted proteins | sample MGYA00512115_ERZ772927 | MGnify/ENA primary metagenome ERZ772927 (study PRJEB29015, sample SAMEA2737924) | human oral metagenome | biome: human oral; feature: human-associated habitat; material: dental | place: China | collected 2013 ... | reverse complement strand
GCGTTGCCTTCCATGATTGGTAGATACCAAGTGGCAAGATAATCAAGCGCACGATGATGGTTACGATGATGATAGCCACACCAAAGCCTAGACCTTTATCAGTAGCGAAGTACTTGATAGCTTCAGCCATAGGTGCTCCGATGGTATTCCAAATCAATCCTGTAGGTTGTCCTGTGGCTTTGTCTACTTGGACACAGCCTGTCAAGACGAGTAGCATAGCCACTCCCATAGCAGAGAGGGCAAAACGTTTAATAGATTTCAATGTTTTCATTCCTTCTTTAAAAATTATACCTTTCTATTCTACTGTTTTTTTGTAAAATATACAATAGTTCTAGAGACCTAATTTGCGACTTTGAAGTCCGAATAGGATGAAAAGTTGCTCATTTGTACATCTAGATAGGTAACTTTTGAAAAAGGTGTCGGACCTTTTCGGATTTCTTGGATAAATTTTGCCATAGTGGCAGAGGAGTCTGCCTGAGCAAGAATTTCCACTGTGCCATCGTCGTTATTCCAGACACGACCAGTGATGCCACCGATTTCAAGAGCTAAAGTAACAACACCCCAACGAAAACCAACACCCTGCACCCTGCCTTGGGCAATCATTCTAACCTTTTGCATACCAAACCCCTTTGATTGTGTTATAATATTTCTATGACTATTATAACCTCAAAAGCCAATTCTGTGGTAAAAAATGCCAAGAAATTACATCAAAAAAAATATCGAAAGTCTGCTTATTTGATTGAAGGCTGGCACTTATTCGAAGAAGCTGTTCAAGCAGGAGTGACGATTGAGAAGATTTTTGCCCTAGAAAGTTACCGAGATCAGCTAGCGGCTTTTCCACAAACAGTCTGGGTTTCAGAGGAGATTTTGCTAGATTTGGCAGATACGCAAACTCCTCAAGGGATTGTTGCAGTGATTCAAAAAGAAGAAGTGGGACTGCCTGATCTCCATCAGGGCAAGTATCTATTTTTAGAGGATGTTCAAGATCCTGGTAATGTGGGCACCATGATTCGGACGGCGGATGCAGCAGGTTTTACAGGAGTTATTGTTTCAGACAAGTCAGCAGATATATACAGTCTCAAGACCCTGCGTTCCATGCAAGGAAGTCATTTTCACTTGCCCATCTATCGTCTGCCTCTTGCCATCTTTGTAGAGGAGGCAAAGAAGAGCAATTTGCCCATTCTGGCAACGACCTTATCGAGAGAGTCAAAGGATTATCGTGAGCTTTCTTCACTAGAGAACTTTGTTTTAGTCATGGGAAATGAAGGACAAGGAATTAGTTCTGTCATGGCTGAGAGTGCTGATCAGCTGGTTCATATTGGCATGAAAGGCCGAGCAGAAAGTCTCAACGTAGCAGTTGCAGCAGGAATTTTGATGTTTTATTTTAGCTAATTTATAAAATCTTTGTTATAATCAAGACATATTTATAGAAAAAGGAGAATCAGAATGAATCAAACGATTATTCAAGAACGTTCAGGTCTTAATCAATTTTACGCTAAGGTTTATGCTTTTGTGGGACTTGGGATTGGTCTATCGGCTCTCGTGTCAGCTTTGATGTTGACAGTCTTTCAGTCCCAATTAGTCTACTTTTTAATGCATGGCCGTCTCTGGTTGATGATTGCAACTTTTGCAGAACTTGCTCTAGTCTTTGTTGCAAGTAGCATGGCTGCAAAAAATAGCCCAGCAGCTCTCCCAGTATTTTTAGTTTATTCTGTTTTAAATGGTTTTACCCTTAGCTTTGTCGTAGCCTTCTATACACCTGGGACCGTCTTATCAGCCTTTGTATCCAGCGCCCTTCTCTTCTTTGTCATGGCGGCAATCGGAATTTTCACTAAGAAAGATTTGAGTGGAATGGGCCGAGCTTTGATGGCGGCGCTTGTTGGTCTCATCATTGCCATGGTTGTGAATCTATTTTTAGCCAATAGCTTCTTTGACTACATGATTAGTATTGCCATGGTCTTGGTCTTCTCAGGTTTGATTGCTTGGGATAACCAAAAGATTCGCTATGTTTATGAACAGTCACGAGGACAAGTAGCGACAGGATGGGTCATCTCAATGGCGCTTAGCATCTACCTAGACTTTATCAACCTCTTCCTTAGCATCTTACGAATCTTTGGTCGAAACGATTAATGAATGTCAGAGTCAGTGTTCAAAAGAGCACTGACTTTTTCTTATTTACTCTTTTCTTTTCTTGGAAATAGGTGTATAATGCTTTTAACTAATTTTTGAGGAGCTGTTTATGAAGAAAAGTTTTATTCATCAACAAGAAGAAATTTCCTTTGTTAAAAATACCTTTACCCAGTATTTGAAAGATAAGTTAGAAGTTGTTGAAGTTCAAGGTCCTATCTTGAGCAAGGTCGGAGATGGGATGCAGGACAACCTGTCAGGTGTCGAAAATCCAGTATCTGTCAAGGTTTTGCAGATTCCAGATGAAACCTATGAAGTCGTTCACTCACTTGCCAAATGGAAACGCCACACCTTGGCTCGTTTTGGTTTCGGTGAAGGTGAGGGTCTATTTGTTCACATGAAGGCCCTTCGTCCAGACGAAGATTCGCTTGATGCGACCCACTCAGTTTATGTGGACCAGTGGGACTGGGAGAAGGTTATCCCAAATGGTCAACGCAATATCGCCTATCTCAAAGAAACCGTTGAGAAGATTTACAAGGCTATTCGTCTGACAGAGCTAGCCGTAGAAGCCCGCTATGATATCGAATCCATCTTGCCAAAGCAAATCACCTTTATCCATACAGAAGAGTTGGTAGAACGTTACCCAGACTTGACACCAAAAGAGCGTGAAAATGCAATCTGTAAAGAGTTTGGTGCAGTCTTCTTGATTGGTATCGGTGGCGAGTTGCCTGACGGAAAACCTCATGATGGCCGTGCACCTGACTACGATGACTGGACAACAGAGTCTGAAAATGGCTACAAGGGGTTGAATGGCGATATTCTCGTTTGGAACGAATCTCTTGGTTGTGCCTTTGAACTTTCATCAATGGGGATTCGGGTAGATGAGGATACCCTTCGTCGCCAAGTGGCTCTTACAGGAGACGAAGATCGTCTTGAGCTGGAATGGCATAAAGCCCTGCTTAACGGCCTTTTTCCACTGACAATCGGTGGAGGGATCGGACAGTCTCGGATGGCCATGTTCCTTCTTCGTAAGAAACACATCGGAGAGGTTCAGACCAGTGTTTGGCCTCAAGAAGTTCGCGATACGTACGAAAATATTTTGTAGAGAATCGAACCGCAAGGTTCGGTTTTCTTTCTCTTTTTGCCTATAATTTGGTATAATAAACGGTATGAAAATCGTATCAGGAATCTATGGAGGGCGTCCTCTCAAGACGCTAGAAGGAAAGACGACGAGGCCGACATCTGATAAGGTGAGAGGAGCTATCTTTAACATGATAGGTCCCTATTTTGAGGGTGGTCGTGTCTTGGATCTCTATGCTGGCAGTGGCGGTCTGTCTATTGAAGCTGTGTCAAGAGGGATGTCCAGTGCTGTCTTAGTGGAACGGGATAGAAAGGCCCAAGCAGTCATCACTGAAAATATTCAAATGACCAAAGAAGTTTCCAAATTTCAGCTCTTAAAGATGGAGGCTGACCGAGCTCTAGAGCAAGTCGGAGGGACATTTAATCTGGTCTTTTTAGACCCTCCCTACGCAAAAGAACAAATCGTTTCAGATATCGTAAAAATGGCAGAAAGAAATCTCTTCTCCCAAGAAGTCATGGTCGTCTGCGAAACAGATAAGTCTGTAGAACTTCCAGAAGAAATTGCCTGCTTAGGTATCTGGAAGGAAAAAATATATGGGATTAGTAAGGTGACAGTCTATGTCAGATAAAATTGGATTATTTACAGGTTCATTTGATCCAATGACAAATGGACATCTGGATATGATTGAACGTGCCAGCAAACTCTTTGATAAGCTCTATGTCGGGGTTTTCTACAATCCCCACAAACAAGGTTTTCTCCCTGTTGAAAATCGCAAACGAGCAGTTGAAAAAGCCGTAGAACATTTAGAAAATGTAGAAGTCATGGCTTCTCATGACCAACTAGTTGTTGATGTTGCAAGAAGACTGGGTGCTAAAACCCTTGTCCGTGGCTTGCGGAATACCACCGACTTGCAATATGAGTCTAGTTTTGACTACTACAATCATCAACTGGCTTCAGAAATCGAAACCATTTACCTATATAGTCGCCCAGAGCATCTCTATGTCAGCTCGTCAGCCATGAGAGAACTTCTGAAGTTTGGTCAGGAGATTCAGCAATATGTTCCAAACAGTGTTGTGGAGGAATTAGAACATGAAGAAAAAAACTAGATGGCCCTTATATGTCATCCTAGCACTAGTATTGACTTTTTTAGCCTTTGTAGTACCTTTACCTTACTACATAGAAGTTCCAGGTGGAGCGGAAGATATTCGTCAAGTTTTAAAAGTCAATGAAACAGAAGATACAGAAGCAGGAGCTTACCAGTTTGTGACAGTTGGGATTCGACATGCAACCCTATCGCACCTTGTCTATGCTTGGTTAACACCCTTTACGGATATTAGAAGTGCCAAGGAGACTACGGGTGGCTCTACTGATGCAGAGTTTATGCGGATCAATCAATTCTACATGCAAACTTCTCAAAACATGGCCAAGTATCAAGGACTGAAGACTGCTGGAAAAGATATTGAACTCAAATATCTGGGAGTTTATGTCTTGACCGTGACAGACAATTCAACTTTTAAGGGCATTCTGAACATTGCAGATACCGTGACGGCTGTTAATGACAAAACATTTGACAGTTCAAAAGACTTGGTCGACTATGTCAATTCTCAACAATTAGGGGACACGGTCAAAGTAACCTATGAAGAAGACGGAAAAGTCAAGTCTGCAGAAGGTAAAATTATCACTCTCGAAAACGGGAAAAACGGGATTGGGATTGGTCTGATTGACCGTACGGAAGTGACCAGTGATGTTCCGATTCGTTTTTCAACAGCAGGTATCGGGGGGCCAAGCGCCGGTCTCATGTTTAGCCTAGCTATTTACACCCAGATAGCAGATCCAGGACTTCGTAATGGTCGCATCGTTGCGGGAACGGGAACCATTGATCGCGATGGAAATATTGGCGACATCGGTGGAATTGACAAAAAAGTGGTTGCAGCCTCTCGTCAGGGAGCGAGCGTCTTTTTTGCTCCTGACAATCCAGTCACTGAGGAAGCAAAAAAAGCAGATCCCAATGCGAAAAGCAACTATGAAACAGCTTTAGAAGCTGCTAAAACGATCAAAACAGAGATGAAAATCGTTCCTGTTAAGACCCTGCAGGATGCGATTGATTACCTCAAAAACAATCCCTAATTTGTAGAAAAATCGAAAACTAGCGCGCAAGCGGATAAGATGGTATAATAGTCAAATGGTTCAATTATTATTCACTCTAAGTAGTCATATACTCTTTATTTATTTGAGTTTTTACCTTTTAAAAGATCTTGTAAGATGGGAAAAGGTTTTAAAAGTAACTGCTACTAACACAAAAAAAGTTCGTCTGTTGGTCGGCTTCTGTAGTATTGTAATGGGCTACATCTTGAGTTCATTCTTTATCAGTTTGTACCAACTGTGGCAAGAAGCACTTAGAGGACTATTATAAAATCAAAAGTAAAGGAAACAACTATGGAAAAAATTGTGGTTCAAGGCGGAGATAATCGTCTGGTCGGAAGTGTGACGATTGAGGGAGCAAAGAATGCAGTCTTGCCCTTGTTGGCAGCGACTATTCTAGCAAGCAAGGGTAAGACAGTCTTGCAGAACGTCCCAATCTTGTCAGATGTTTTCACCATGAATCAAGTAGTTCGTGGTCTGAATGCCAAGGTGGACTTTGATGAGGAAGCACATGTTGTCGAGGTTGATGCGACTGGTGACATTACAGAGGAGGCTCCTTACAAGTATGTCAGCAAGATGCGTGCATCCATCGTTGTCTTGGGGCCAATCCTTGCTCGTGTAGGACATGCCAAAGTTTCTATGCCAGGGGGATGTACCATCGGAAGTCGTCCAATCGACCTCCACCTCAAAGGTTTGGAAGCTATGGGGGCAAAGATCACCCAGACAGCTGGTTACATCGAAGCTAAGGCAGAATGCCTGCATGGCGCTCATATCTACATGGACTTTCCTAGTGTCGGTGCAACACAAAACCTGATGATGGCAGCGACTCTAGCTGATGGTGTGACGGTCATTGAAAATGCTGCGCGTGAGCCGGAAATTGTTGACCTTGCTATTCTCCTTAATGAAATGGGAGCCAAGGTCAAGGGAGCTGGTACCGAAACCATCACAGTGACTGGTGTTGAGGAACTCCATGGTACGACCCACAATGTGGTACAGGACCGTATCGAAGCCGGAACCTTTATGGTGGCTGCAGCCATGACTGGCGGAGATGTCCTCGTTCGCGATGCAGTATGGGAACACAATCGCCCCTTGATTTCAAAACTACTTGAAATGGGCGTTGAAGTGACAGAGGAATCAGAAGGCATCCGTGTTCGTTCTCAACTTGAAAATCTCAAGGCTGTTCATGTAAAAACTTTACCACATCCAGGATTCCCAACAGATATGCAGGCGCAATTTACAGCTCTGATGACAGTCGCAAAAGGGGAATCCACCATGGTGGAAACAGTGTTTGAGAATCGCTTCCAACACTTGGAGGAAATGCGCCGTATGGGCTTGCACTCAGAGATTATCCGTGACACAGCTCGTATTGTTGGGGGACAGGCTTTACAGGGTGCAGAAGTTCTATCAACGGACCTTCGTGCCAGTGCTGCCTTGATTTTGACAGGTCTGGTGGCGCAGGGAGAAACAGTTGTTGGTAAATTAGTCCACCTTGATAGGGGTTACTACCGTTTCCATGAGAAATTGGCTCAGTTAGGAGCGAAGATTCAGCGAATCGAGGCAAATGATGAAGAAGAATAAAAACTTACGCTATGTACTCCGTCGTTTACTGTTGATTTTTATCGTACTATTGCTAGGCTTTCTGGCTTTAGGAATCGGCTTGATGGTTGGCTATGGTATCCTAGGAAAGGGACAGGATCCATGGGCTATCTTGTCTCCAGCAAAGTGGCAGGAATTGATTAGCAAATTTACAGGAAATTAGACTGGGAGACCAGTCTTTTTCTAAAGAAATAAGGAGAAAAATGGACAAAAAAACAAGACAAGCTCTGATAGGGTTACTTCTATTCTTACTCTTGGCTGCTGGAAGCTACTACATCAAGCAGATGCAGACAGCGCCAAACACCCCTAGAACCAAGGTTAGTCAGAAAAAACAAGCTTCAGAAGCTCCCGGTCAGGAGCTAGCTGAAAGTGTCTTAACTGAGTCAATCAAAAACCAAATCAAGGGTGATCTTGAGTGGAATGGAGCAGGGGCCTTCATTGTCAATGGCAATAAAACCAATCTAGATGCCAAGGTTTCCAGCAAACCCTATGCGGATAATAAAACAAAGATAGTTGGAAAAGAAACAGTCCCAACTGTTGCCAATGCCATCTTATCCAAAGCGACTCGGCAGTATAAAAATCGTGAAGAAACAGGCAACGGCTCAACCTCCTGGACGCCACCAGGATGGCATCAGGTCAAGAATCTAAAGGGAGTCTATACACATGCAGTTGATAGAGGACACCTGCTGGGCTATGCCTTGATAGGTGGTTTGGACGGTTTTGATGCCTCTACCAGCAACCCCAAGAACATTGCAGTCCAGACAGCTTGGGCCAACCAAGCACAGGCTGAGGATTCGACAGGTCAGAACTACTATGAGAGTTTGGTCAGAAAAGCCTTGGACCAAAATAAGAGGGTCCGTTATCGCGTGACGCTCCACTATGCGACAAATGAGGACCTAGTTCCATCCGCTTCACAAATCGAAGCCAAGTCTTCAGATGGCGAATTGGAATTCAATGTCCTAATCCCCAATGTTCAAAAGGGAATCCAGCTTGATTACCAAACGGGTCAAGTAACAGTGACGGATTAGAAACAATAGATACAATAAAAATAGCTCCTTTGTCTTCTAGAGGCAGGGGAGTTGTTCTTTAAATGAAAAATAATGTGAATCCTGATGGATTTTATGATATAATGGAACACAAGATACTATTTTAGGAGAAGGACTATGGAAGACCCGAGCAGTCAGAATTTGTTGCTACAGTTTGTATTGTTATTTATCTTGACCCTGTTAAATGCTTTTTTCTCAGCCACTGAAATGGCGATGGTGTCACTAAACCGTTCCCGAGTGGAGCAAAAGGCAGAAGAGGGAGACAAACGTTACATTCGTTTGTTAAAGGTACTTGAAAATCCTAACCACTTTTTATCAACCATTCAAGTCGGTATCACCTTGATCACGATCTTGTCAGGGGCAAAATTGGCAGATACACTTGGACAAGTAATTGCCTCTTGGATGGGGAATGGAGAAACAACTTATGCCATTGCAAGTTTCCTCTCTTTGGCATTCTTGACCTACATCTCTATTGTTTTTGGTGAACTCTATCCTAAACGGATTGCCCTTAATCTAAAAGATGCCTTAGCCATTCGCTCTGTTCCGATTATCATTGGGCTTGGGAAGATTGTCAGTCCCTTTGTCTGGTTGTTATCTGCTTCAACCAATCTCTTGAGTCGTTTAACGCCAATGACCTTTGATGATGCGGATGAAAAAATGACTCGAGATGAAATTGAGTACATGTTGACCAAAAGTGAGGAAACTTTGGATGCAGACGAAATCGAGATGTTACAAGGGATTTTCTCTCTAGATGAGCTGATGGCGAGAGAAGTCATGGTTCCTCGGACGGATGCCTTTATGGTGGATATTCAGGATGATAGTCAAACCATTATCCAAAGTATTCTAAAGCAAAATTTCTCACGTATCCCTGTTTATGATGGGGATAAGGACAATGTGATTGGTTTGATTCATACCAAGCGTTTGCTAAACGCTGCCTATGCAGATGGCTTTGAAAATATTGTCTGGAAGAAGATCTTACAAGATCCACTCTTTGTTCCTGAAACTATTTTTGTGGATGACTTGCTAAAAGAATTGCGAAATACCCAAAGACAAATGGCCATTTTGCTCGATGAATATGGTGGTATGGCTGGTTTGGTAACTCTGGAAGATCTTTTAGAAGAGATTGTCGGTGAGATTGATGACGAGACCGATAGGGCAGAAATCGAAGTCCATCAAATCGGTGAGGACACCTATATTGTACAGGGAACCATGAATCTTAACGACTTCAATAACTACTTTGGTGTCGAACTAGAAAGCGATGATGTGGATACCATCGCCGGTTATTATTTGACGGGTGTTGGTACGATTCCAACAACTGAAAAAATCAGTTATGAACTGGTCAGTCAAAACAAGCAAATCGTCCTGACCAACGATAAGGTGAAAAATGGACGTGTTACCAAGGTAAAAGTTCAAATCACAGAACTAGAACTTGAAGAAGAAACAGAATAAAGCAGTGACTTGAGTCACTGCTTTTTGTAAATCTAGATGGTAGGTTCAGTTATACCCCATTTATTAGGAATAATAAAAAAGCCCGGTTTTACGAGCTTTTCATTTGGTTAATTCCTGTTAATTCAGGTACTGAA
>ERZ772927.952-NODE-952-length-9602-cov-3.60365_pt1 | contig 9602 bp, 18 predicted proteins | sample MGYA00512115_ERZ772927 | MGnify/ENA primary metagenome ERZ772927 (study PRJEB29015, sample SAMEA2737924) | human oral metagenome | biome: human oral; feature: human-associated habitat; material: dental | place: China | collected 2013 ... | reverse complement strand
GTCATCATGGGCGAAATGTACCGCGATGAGCCACAAAGCGTCAATGATGCCAGATGTGTGAAGATGTTGTAGCGATCGATCTAAACGATCGCTACAACATCGATAGGTAGAGAGTTCGGAGAGCTCGTCTACCTAGGTCGCTGGGAGGAGGTGGGCGATAGATCGGGGTAAAATGGTTGGCATGGGCGATCAGGATCAAACTGAGCAGGCTGAGGCAGAGAAGAAGCGGTCAAAGCGTCGAGGAGCGGCGGCTGCGAGAGCGCGCGCTGACGCGCAGCGCGCGGTCCGAGCGCGCACCAAAGCGCTTACGGACGTCGCAGACCGGTGGGCGACCACCGAAGACAAACTCGAACGAGCGGCAGTCAAGAGAGATGAGACGATCGATCGCGCGCGTCGCCGCGCGATCGATCGCTACGACAAGGAGGTCGCCAAAATCGAGCAGGGGCGCCAGGACCTCATCCGTGAGGCCCTGAGCTTGGAAGGTGCGACCACGAAAGAAGTCGCTACCTGGCTGGGCGTGTCCAGCAGAACGGTGAACTCCTGGCGCGCACAGCTGGAAGAGAGCCAGGGGGCGATGCAGGAGGATACGGCCGAAGGAACAGCATCATGAGGATGGGGGGGCTCTCGCATCTGCGAGAGCCCCCCCCATCCTCATGATGCTCATTCGGTCATCACGGACTCGGTTGCTGTCACCAGTGCCGTAGAGCGTGAACGCACAAACGGGGCACCCGAGGGAGAAGGGCGTAGATAGTAGGTATGTGAATGTGCCCTGGTGGGCGGGACACCCCCGCCCACCAGGTTCCTGGTTAGTTCTTCCAGGTGTCGCGTACGTGCTGGGCCAGGGTCACTGCCTTGGTGAACTCGGCGTCGGTGATCTCCGGGTCCCGGCGCAGTGCGGTTAAATGGCGGATGAGGGCCTGGTCCAGGAACTCCTTGACGTCGTTCTTGGTAGGCTCGGGCTGCGGGGCGCTGCTGTCCTTCATGAGATTGTTACCTCCTGTTGGGTTGCCGGTGCGACATCACCGGCATCCCCCGTCTTGGGGGACGGCAGCGCCCCAGCCTGCGGCCGGTGGGTGTCAAGGCCGAAGAACGCAGAGGCATCGCGGTGGTCCTCGTCATGGCGACGAAGGAGCTGTGACGAGGACCGGGGCGGGGCCTCGGAGTGTGCCTTGACTCCCGGGGACCGGTCGCGGGCTACGCTGGGTGTCCCACGAGACGGGCCATAGAGCAACCCAGGGCTGGCACGTCAGTGCCGCCGGCCGGGAGGCCGGCACAACCACCGACTTGCGTTGTCGCGTCATCCTGTTGTGTGCGCATTGATGCGCTCTAGGGGAGGCTGTGCCCGGGCCGCACAAGACGGCCCGGAAGCATCGGGACGGTGAGTGGGTGTGTGGCCTGGGTGCAGGCGGCTGACAGTAGCGGCCGTCAGGTGGCGGGCATGGGAGGGGCGGTGGTCAGGCCCGTACCGCCGCGTACGTGGGCGACGAAGGAGCCGCGGCGGTATGTGGGCTGTCCACGGTCCCGGTCAGGGTCCCGCTGTCCATCCTGTGGGCGCCGCCGGCCCCGGCGATAGCCGGCGGCGTCCACAGGTGGGCAGGGGGAAAACCGCCGACCCGACCGGCATGATTTGGTGTATGGGAGCGCTCATTGTTTGCCAGGATCATCACTTCGATATAGGCTTTGTTTATGAAAGTCCGATCAGTAGAAGAACCAACCACCCTCCACTCTGCTCGTTCCTCCTATGACGATTGGCTCGGCACCGCGTGCGCTGAGAACAGCATGGTGGCTAGTGGTGGGGACCTGTACGAGCTTGCCGGTCTTGACCATGACCGGTGGCTGATCCTGGCGATCGACGTAGATGCCTTCAGTCACGGGGCGCCGCCCAGATGGACTGTCCGGGTCTATGCAGCCGATCGGGCTGACCTGGGTTTCAAGGGTGTCGAGGACTTGGAAGCCATTGCTCAGGAGCGCGGGAGTATCCCTGTTGTCGACATCCTCCTGCACGATGTCAACCTTGATGACATCATCAAATGTATGAAACTCATAGGAATACAGTTACGTAACGGGCACCTTCAACAGCAGCCCTTACTTGTCACGGGTCACGCCGATTACCCGGAACAGGACTGATCGGGTTTGTGAGGGGTGGCCAAGACCAACTGGTCTTGGCCACCCCTCACAAACCCGGCTCTACCCTAAACTCTGGGGCTGTACTCCCGGTGCCTGCGAGTGGCGTAGGGGGAGACGAAGGACTCCGGGTCGCGGGCCTGGGCAGCGCGTGCGGGGTTGCGGGCCTTCTCCAGGCGTTGCCATCCCTGGCTGCCGACGCGGTCGGAGGCGGCGCGGCTGCGGGCCTCGCGCAGTTTCGAGGGCGACAGGCTCCTGGATAGGGGCAGGCCGTGGCGGAGCTTGTACTGCCTGGCGCTCAACCCGTGCACGGCGGCGTGGGCCGCGAGGTTGGCGTACCAGCGGCCGCATTCGTGGCACATGACGCGGTCGCCGTCATCGTCGAGGATGCCGTACCTGCCGTGCCCGTCCGAGGATCCGACCTCGGGGCCATCGACTAGGGGCCGGCCCGCCCGTGCGCGCTTGTAGTGGAGCATGCATAGTCCCCGGGCGACGGCCTGCTTCTCGCAGCCTGGGGCCGTGCAGGCGACGATGGTCGTCGGCTTATTCAAGGCCGCTCGCCCACTGCCGGGCGGCTTCGACGGCGTCGTCGGTGCCGCCGTCGCCCTGGAGCAGGGTCCCGTCGGGGAGCTGGCCTGCCCATGAGGCGCCGGTGAGACCACAGGCATCGTCGAGGTGGGCGGTCACCGTCAGCCGGGCCCCATCGGGGCCCGCAAGGACTGTGTCAAGGGCAGTGTCGGAGGCGACCGGCCAGCCGTCATCGGCAGCCTGGGGCGGACACGCCTCGACCGTCGCTGCGTAGACGGCCTCGAACAGCGGGCCGGTCGTACTCTCGATGATCGTGTCCATAACGGCATCACTTTCCTGGTTGTGGCGGCGGGAGATGATGCGGGCAGTGATCGCCTGCTCGGATTCGAGGGCACGGGCCGCGTAAGCGGTAGCCGCCCGGTGCATGGCCGCGGGTATGCCCTTGCGGGCGGCGGCCGCCTCAGCCACCCAGTACACGGCGTCGCTGGCGTAGGTGCGCAGCTCGACGCTGGAGGAGTCGCGCACGGCGGAGGCGTGCTCACCCAGCTCGATGAGCCTCTCGACGAGGTCATCGAACCCGTCTTCCAGGCCGGACAGAGCCATCAGGACGCTGACGGGGTCCCGGGGTTCGCGGGCACCCGATTCCCATTGAGAGATCGTGTTCTGCTTGATGTCGAGCAGGCGGGCGAGATCCATCTGGGACAGGCCTAGGGCTTCCCGCCGAGCTCGGAGCTCAATAGGGTCAAAGCCTTTGGGTTCTTCGCTCATTCGTTGTTCCTTTCTGTGGCCGTCGCTTGCGCCTACCCGTAGTGGGTCGGCGCAGGCAGCGTGATCAGTGCTCCTCGGCTAGGAGGGCCTGATATTCGGACCGTTCGGCTTGGATGGCCTCGGCTACTGCCTGATCGGGCCTTCGTGGTCCGGTATTTTTCTTGCCTGCGTAGATCTCCTCGGGCCACTTGGCTCGAGGGATGTAGGCCTCCACGTGGGGCCATTCCTCGGTCGAATCGGTTGAATGGGTTTCTCCTTCGGGGGTGTGCACGACGAAGTTGGCATTGACGCCGTCGTCGACGATCCTCGTGTAGAACTCCAGGCGGGCTCCGTCAGGGGCCTCAGCAACAAGAGCGGGCTTGGGGTTCCAGCGCCACATCCAGGTGGGTGTGGGGCCCCACTGGTGATGACTAGCGGTGGTGTCAGGGGCAGTCATGGTTCCTCCTTGGTCGAGGTGGGGGCCGGGTCTTTCCACCTTCCCCCTTGGTGAGATAATTATATCTCAGTTTGGTTGGTGGTGCAAGCTATGGTCTGCGACGCCGTCGTCGTGATCGACCTGCGGCCGGGGTCTTGCGGGTGTGGGTGCCTGCTGCTGGTTGTCATCCCTCATTCCTCCCAGTGTGCGTGGCTCGGGGCGGGCGACGGGGCCTGCGTCGCCCCTCTCCTTGGGCGCGGTCCTGCTCGGCCGTCCTCATTTTCCGATGGGGTGTTAGGCGGCCAGCCTGCCCTGCCACGGACGGTATCTCCCGCCGTGCCCCATCGGCCCAGACGGCCCGCACCACCGCCCGCGACCCAACGCACCCGTCGCGCTCCTCGGACGGCGGCGAGTCGGTGGGCGGGTGTGCGGGGGTTTGGGCCGTGGGACACGTAGGGTGGGGTCGTCGTCGCGGTAGGTGTTGTGGACGAGCCGGTGGCGATGGCGAGCTGGCGGATGACGCGGGTGCGCTCCGTGATGGTGCGCTCGGACAGGCCTTGGCCTCGCATGGTGCGGGTCCAAGCGGTGATGATGTGGTGCGGGGCGTCGCTGGGCCTGACGAGGTGGAGGCTCATCATCCCAGGGTCTGCTGGCTCAGCCAGTGACAGGGTGGGGGTCCCGTCGATGCGGGACCCCCACCCTGTCACTGGCTGATGGTGAGGTTCTGGAGTCGGTCAGGGCGGCGTGGTTCAGGCGGTGGCGAGGTACTTCTCGACGGCGTCGCGGATGACTGCGCTTGTGGTGGTGTCGTGTGCTCTCACGTACTCGGTGAGGGCCGCGTCGGTGGCGGGGCTGAAGCGCACCTGGCGGGCCGGGGACCGGCCGGCACCGGTTGCGTGGACCTCCCCCAGGTTGGGGCGGCCTCGGAAGATCGTGTCGAGCTCGTCGTTGCTGACGCGGGTTCCCGGGCTGGTGCGCAGGGTGGTGCGCACGGGTTTCACGCGGCCGGCGGCGATGTCCTCGTCGTAGGCGTCGTAGTAGGCATCTTCATCGCGCTCGTTGATGTCGGTCATGATTGATCCTCGTCTTTCCTGCGTGGTTCAGCGGTCGCCCCGTGGGACGATGTAGCGGTAGAGGTCGGTGACTTCCATGGCGTGGAAGATCTTGCGGTTGCCGCGGCCGTCGACGGCGACTCCGACCTCGATGTAGCGCATGGCGTGCGGATGGGGCAGGCCAACGAACATGAAGCTCCTCTCCCCCGACCGCCTCGACGGAAGGTCGGCGTATCCGGCGTGGTGCAGCACCGCGTGTACGGCGTCCTCGTGGGGAATCCCGTGCTTGTCGGCGGAGGGGGAGAACTCGAACGGCATACTATTATGGTAACACCATAATGGTGGTGGGGCAAGTCTTCGCCGCGCCCTTATAGCACAGGTTCTCGTGAGTCGGCAACGAAAGCTGACATCTTATCCTTGCTCGGTGGTGACCGGAGTTGCGCCTCGTGTGGGAGGCGGGGTCAGTGGAGGGAGGTGATGGCGGTACGCTGCTGGTCGGGGGTGACTCCTAGGTAGCGTGCGGTGGTGGCTAGTGAGGAGTGGCGCATGAGGGTTTGGACAATACGGCTGTCGGTGCCGGCGGCCAGGAGCTCGGTCGCGAAGGTGTGGCGGAGCTGGTGGGCAGTTGCCTGAATGTTGGCGCGGTGCAGTGCGTCGGCGATCACCTGGCCAGTGCTCTTACTAGTGACGGGCCGCGGCGGTTGGGTTGGTGAGGGGAACCAGTAACCGTGCTCTGGCCTGGTGGTGGCTTCGGCGGCGATGCGCGGGTGTAGGGGTAGCACGTCAGTGCGGCCGCCTTTGCCGGTGACGGTCAGGGTGTTCGCGATGGTATCGATGTCCTCGCCGCGGATCTTGGCGATCTCGTGCACCCTCAGTCCCTGGAAGGCTGCTAGGAGGATCTTTGTTCTTGTGTCGCGGTGCAGGGGCATGGCGAGGACGTGGTCGAGTTGTGTGCGGGTAATCGGCCGTGGGCGGCCGGTGGGCATGCGGGGCCGGTCGATGGTCTCGGTGGGGTCGTCGGTGCGTCGGTCGGTGCGTATCAGCCATCTGCACCAGGCGCGCAGGGCGCTGTAGTAGGTGTAGCGGGTGCTTGGGCTCGATGCCCTGGTGAGGAACTGCTCGATGTTGGCGGGTGTGAGTGCGGTGGGGTGGGCGCCGGTGATGCTGGCGAGCTGGCGGATGACGCGGGCGCGCTCGGTGACGGTGCGGTCTGCGAGACCTTTTGCGCGCATGGCGATCATCCAGGCGTCTACGGGGTCTGCGCTCTGGTTGGCGGCGGATGGATGGCGGGGAGTGGTGGTGCTTGTATCCATGGCGGGATTCCCGCGCTGTTCTCCGTTGGCGGCAATGGCGGACTAGCGGGACTAGCGCAGCTAGAGGTGGTACGGCGTGGGGCCGGGCACCACATGCTGGTGTCCGGCCCCTGCTGTCGGCTGTCGGTTACTGGCGGGTTGAGCGGCCGATCTGGCCTTTCGGTGTCGGCCGGTATGGCAGTCCGTGGTTGAGGCGCTGCTCGGAGTCGATGACGGCGGTTTCGATGAGGTTTGCGATCCACTGGCTGAAGGGCATGTATGGGTTGTTGACGTCGGCGACGCTCTCGGCGCGCCAGGCGGTGCGTGCGCGGCCGAGGACGTCGGCATCCATCCAGATGGCCAACTGCTCTTTGCCGGGACGGCCGCTGACCCTGCTAGTGCGACTAGTCCGGCTGGTGCTACTAGTGCGGCTGGTTTCCTCGGTTTTGCTGGCGGTGGCCTCGGCGGTGAGTGCGGCGGGGTCCGGGCCACTGGCCTTCGGGATGGCCAGGGGCTTGCGGGGTTTGGGACTGGGCTTCACCGGGCCTCCTGGATGAGTTCACGTGCGACGGCGTCGAGTGCGTTGGTGTAGTCCCGTGCCTCGGCGGGCGGCACGGGGACGCGGTTGGTGGCTGCGGTTGCGACTATTTCCCGCTCCGGCAGTGGATGATCGATCACCGCGTTGGCATAGCTGTCTTGGAGGACTTGCCTCCATGCTGCCTTGTCGAGCCGGTCGTTGCGCCATTTGTTGATGAGGATCCCTGTCAGTGCGAGTCGGGGGTTGTAGTACTTCCGCACGGCTTGGATCGTCCGCGTGAGCTCGTCGACGCCGTCGACCGAGCTTGTGCGCGGTTCGGTGAGGATGAGTACCTGGTCGGCGGCTGTGAGGGCTCCGAGTGTGAGTGCGCCGAGTGAGGGTGGGCAGTCGATCAGGGCGGCGTTGTAGGCATCGACGGCGCCGTCGTCGATGGCGGTGCGCAGCAGTTGTTCGCGTCCGGCGGTGGTGTCGGCCTCGCGGGCTGCGAGGGCGCGCTCGGAGGGGACGACGTCTACGTGGGGCCAGGCGGGGCCGGCGGTCGTGATGGCTGCGCTGATGGCGCCTGGGCCGGCCTGGTTCGTGGCCACGGCGGCGAGCACGTCGTTGAGTGTGCGGCTGTCATGGTGGAGCTCGACGTCGAGGATGGATGTGGCATTGGCTTGGGGGTCGGCGTCGATCACGAGTACGCGCTTCCCCATGCTCGCGAGTCGGGCGGCGAGGTTGACGGTCGTCGAGGTCTTGCCGACGCCGCCTTTCTGGTTGGCGACAGCGATAACGAAGGGCATTGTGGCTACTCCTTGGTCTGAGCGCTCAGGCGCTCCACGAGATGAATAGTGGTGGGGAACGGGAGGGACTCGGCTTCGCCCGGCAGGATCAGAAGGGCGGCTCGTCTCCGCAGGAGGTGGAGCCGCCCGTGGCCCACGGGTCGTCCGGGCGCCGCTGGCGGGGGCGTTGTAGCCGCCCTGGCCGCCTCGGGGCTGGCGGGCCAACTGGGCCTTGGCGTAGCACAGGGAGGAGCCGATCTCATCGACCTGCATCTCCACCACCGTGCGGTTCTCGCCCTGGCGGGTGGTGAGCGGACGGTGCGTCGGCATTCCACTCCCCGGCGGCGCCGGTCGAAGGACCTGGGGGTCGAGGTGATGGTAAAGGAGGCCACCGCGTTTCCTGAGGGGGTGAAGCGCATCTCGGGATCCGCGGTGAGGTTCCCGATAATGGTGATGACAGTGTCTCCGGCCATCAGTCCCAGGCCTCCTCGTCCTCGGCGCGGGACGCTAGGAGCGCCATGGCCTGCTGCAGCTCGTGCGGGTCAGGGGTCAGACCCTCGTTGATCTGGTCGACGCGCTCAACGACGGCAGCCCAATCGCGCTCCCCGATCTCCGGGTAGTCCTCCCACAGCAGGTCCCGCTGGCGCTTGCCCAGCGCGTCGTGGGCGACAACGTCGATCGCCGCGTCCGTCTCACCGTGCACGCCGCGGATGTGAGTGAGGTCGAGAGGTTGTACCGGGGTGGTCATGCTGCTTCTCCGATCTGCTTGTCGGTGGTGCTGTTCGCGCCTGGTAGTGGCTTGATGTGGACGGTGCCGGTGTCGAGGAGCTTCTCGATGGTTTCGAGTTCTTGGAGTGTTTCCTGTAGGAGGGGTTCGTCGGCGGCGACGCGGTCGCGGACGCTGTTCGTGAATTCGCTCAGGGCTTCCATGAGTAGGAGGTGCTGTAGGAAGGTCAGGCAGTGCATGGTGAGGTTCCTTCTTTGAGGAAGTCGTAGATGGTGGTTTGCTGTCCTGTGACGGGGTCGGTGGGTTGGTTGAGGGCGCCGTGGTGGTCCGCGAGAGCGCAGGGGCAGCGGGCGTCGTGCTGGATGCCGGCTTCCCAGAGCTGCCAGCTGTCGGTACCGCCGAGGGTGGGGACTTGCTCGTCGGCGGTGGTGATCCAGCCGACGTGGACGTTGGCGCGGCCGGTTGCCCACTGGGCGTTGCTCGGCTTGTCGTAGGGGCAGTCGGCGTGGTGGCCGGCGGAGCAGTTGCCGCATGGTCCGTGCTCGCATGGGCACATGGCCAGGACTGCGGGTGTGGAGCTGTATGTCTTGCGCATGGCCTCGGTCCATGCGTGCTCCCGGACCCATGCGGCTTCGGAGTCGGTCATGCGCCTGGTGAGACCACTAGCGGTACTAGTCGGACTGGGCGTACTAGTTGCGCTGGTTTGGCTAGCGGCACTAGTCCTGCTAGTCGTGTGAGTCGGTGTGTTCCTGCGTGTCATGGTGACCGCACCTCAGCCCAGGAGGAGGCGGCCAACAGACGGGGCGCGATGGGTGGGGACGGTGAGCTGAACCAGCCGGTGGGGCAGCGGATGCGGGGACGCGGCCGACCTCGTCGGGAGCCAGTGGGTGCGATCACCTAGGCGTGCTCGCAGGTGGCAGCGGCCTACATGCGGACTTTTAATCCGAAGGTCGTGGGTTCGAGCCCCACAGGGGGTACCAACAAGTGGACTGCTGGGTGTTTTTCGGACAGTGCTTGTTTTGTGTTTCAGGCTGCCTTCGTTAAGTTCAGGAGCTCGCGTTCTACTTCGTTCGGGGTGCGATAACCTAGGGCTGAGTGAAGGCGGACATGGTTGTATCTCAGCTCGATCCATGAGGCAATATCCTTGATCGCCTTGTCTTTCGTGGGGTACACCATTCGGTGGACTCTTTCATTCTTGAGCGTGGCATTGAGTGACTGAAGCCCACTCGTTGTCCCAGCACACCCCCGTACGCCCCACCGAGGGACGAATCCCATAACCCTTGAGGTGATCCAGGAATCTTTGAGACGTGTACTGACTTCCCCTGTCCGAGTGAAAGACCGTCACACCCTCCTCGACCGGGCATCTCCTGACCGCCATGTCAATGGCCTGGCAC
>ERZ772927.950-NODE-950-length-9619-cov-3.51683_pt1 | contig 9619 bp, 10 predicted proteins | sample MGYA00512115_ERZ772927 | MGnify/ENA primary metagenome ERZ772927 (study PRJEB29015, sample SAMEA2737924) | human oral metagenome | biome: human oral; feature: human-associated habitat; material: dental | place: China | collected 2013 ... | reverse complement strand
ACTGGTGCTAAATTGGAGTTGTTATCACACTTAATCCTGAAAAATTTTACATCTGCAGAAGTAACTATTTCCCTTTCTTTCTCTCACTCTATCAGCTTCCTCATTCGATAAATGACGACTCTCATCAATTTCATCAACTATTTGGAACTGTGGAAAATATAAATCTATAAGACACCTTCACCATCATCCTTTCTAACTATCTGTTGTGTTGTAAATTGGATCTCTGTATCATTTAATAAATGGATTATTCTAGATACAACATAGAATTCATACTTCTTGTTATGAAATTTGGTCAACGGTCTTGCATAGTAAGTCAATTCATCTAACTTATTTGACACGTTTAAACCTCCTATTATCAATTTATTTCCAATCTAGTATATCTTATTTAAAAGTATAATCACATTGCTAACGAGTTTATGAATTCATTATCATACGTGTTGTTTTTATCACCTGTAAAATAATACGGACTTGGTAACAAAAGGCCTATTAGTAAAAGTAATAAAGCTAATCCTATTCTTTTTATCATAAAACTGTAGCCCCCATTTCCATAGTCTTTTAAGTATATCAATACCTTTTTTCTATTAATATTCTAGTTATCTTTTGATAGAAATTTTAAAATAGTTCCTTAGTATATAAACTCCTTCTCATTACCAAAACTGTTAATAAAAGGTGAAAAAAGCTAAATAACTATTAATTAAGATTAGTAACTTTATTGTAATTATTTCGATAAGAAAAGTCAAGTTTGTCTGCGATTATAAGTAAGTTGTATAGCAAAAAGTACCAACTTTTTTTGATATATACTCAAGAAAAAGGATAAGAAGCTTCTCAGTTAAAATAGTAAAACTAAATATTTTAAAAAAGCTAAATATTAAATTTTTATAATATAATTTTAATATTTACCCACATTTTGTCCATGTTATATTGTATAATTATCATAGATAATAATAAAATAAGGAGAATATATTATGAATAAAAAAATTATTACAAGTATTATAGGTATTATTGTTTTAGTCGGCGGATACTTTTTCTATCAGCATTCTGGAAAAAACGATCTAAAGGCAGAACATACCAAATACTTAGCGCTTATCAATGACAATCATGATTTTGATGGAGGTATTAAAAGATTAGAAACTTTTGACACTGACGAAGGCCAAGAAATTTTTAGAAACATAAAAACTGAAATTAAAATTACTAAAGAATTGAAAAACATCGACACTAGTCTTGATAATAAAGATGTCGATGCAGCTAAAAAATCTTTAGAAAAAGTCGATACTCTTACTGTAGACAATACTTTCGATAAAGCTATAGAATGGTTAAAAGAAGATATTACTAACTTTGACAAAGCTAAAAAGGAAATAGACGAAGATAAATCAGGTAATGTCAGGTCAATTATTGATAAGTATAAATTTAATCATAGTGCGTTAAAAGCTAAATTAAGTGAACCTGAAGTGAAAAAAGATACAGAAAACAAACAAACTTCCGAAACTAAAACAAAAGTAGTTTCAGGTAATACTGCTTCTACTGGAGGAATTGGAGATAATGACGTTATACCTGCTGGTTCTTCATATGTATTTAGTGGTAGTGTAACTGATTCAACAACCTATAAAGAATTCAGACAAACTAATGCTTATCAAACTATCGCAACTAATTATGTTGGATTTAATGCTAGTAACGCCGAAATTAAATCTTGCTTAGAATGGTTAATTAAAAAAGGTAGAGAAGGTGCTCAAACCTTACCAAGTACACAAGAATATAAAACTACTTTTGGTAAATAATAATTTATATTTCAAGTTTAGTGTAAAATTATATTAATTCAAAAACACATAACCTAACATTACCTTGTAAGTTATGTGTTTTTATTAGTAGCTTAAGCCAGTTGAGGAGGCAAAGCTTCCGAAACAAAAAACCACCTGCTATGTGGGTGGAAGAACGGGAGTTAAAAAATTGAAAAATCATCCTTTCTTAATAAAATAAGAGTAGTTCAAACTCTTAAAAAAGAAAGGATGATTTTTCAATTATATATATATATTAATTTCTTAATTACTGCTTTTCAAAAAATTTAAAACTGTTCTATTAAAATCAGAAACTTCTTGATGTACCGCATGACCAGATTTTTCAAAAATAAGTTTCTGACAATTGATTTTTTTAGCAAGTTCATTAGAAAATTCTACTGGGATAACTTGATCTAATGCAGCACCTATGACCAGAGTTTTAGCTTGGATTTTATCTAATTTATCAAAAACATCAAATTTTAAGCACGATCTAGCTAAAACAATAAATCTATCAAGCTGATCTAATTTTGGCTTAAATAGAATTTGTACTAATATAGATAACCACTTATTTTTTGCTATATATCCTTTTGAATAAACAGTTTCAATCATATTTTTTTGCAGTTCTTGTAACTTACCATTTTCAGCTAGAACAATCCATCTATCTATAACCTTGTTTGTTGTAGGATTATTTCTTGATGTAGTTGCCACTAATACTAGTTTGTCAACAATATCAGGGTAATTTATAGCTAATAGTTGTGCAATCATTCCCCCTTGAGATACCCCTACAACATCTACTTTATCTATATTCAACTTTTTTATACAATAAGCAATTTCTTCCACCATATCACTTATCTCATAATTCTCATTGATATGTTCTTTATGATCAAATATAAAAACTTTATATTCTCTCAAAAAATTTCTATAGAAAAAAGCAAGTTGTAAAGCTTTTCCTTTTATTCGCTCTGTATTCAAACCTGGTATTAATAATAAATTCTTTTTTCCATAACCAAACGAAACATAATTGACTATATCATCATCGTATAATTTAATTTGACAATTCTTTGCAGAAAACATAATATATACCTTTCTTATTTAGTTACTTATGCAATTAATTATACCATATTTATAAATCACCCACCATAAAAATATAGTTCGCATCCATATCCTAAGCTACACCAACAAACTTCTCTAGATTTCCATAAATTTAGTAACTATCAAAGCATGATATATATAACTTAAATTCACAATATAATTTTATTATTTTCAGAAAAATTATTGCAAAAATATTTTTATTTTCATTGTATTACAGCTTTTTTCTTAACTAAAATACCTTATCAATATTTCGAAACTTTGTTATATTTTTTAGTTGATTTATTTGATAAAATATGCTAAATTATCTATTGTTGAGATATATTATGAAATCAAAAATAATATAAAGGAGACAACAGTTTATGAAGAAAATATTAATAACTAAAAAAACAAGTATGATTTCTACTTTTATTCTCACTGCAACATTAAGCTATCTATTATATAATTACACTTTACTAGGAGTAGCATTAGCCAGTATTTATATTTTGGCTACAGGAATATTAAACTGCAAATATAAAACAAATAATAAACTAATCAACTATACATCTATTATATTTGCAACACTAATGATTATTTTTATATCTATAAATAATAATCTACCTCCTTTAAAAATCAATATGATTTTAATAGCGGAGCTAATATTTTTTGTTTACTATTCATCATCAGATAGCTTTTTGGAGATTAAAAATTAATTATATATATTTCAAATATTTTTAATACAAAAATCCCACTCTTAATAGAGCGGGATTTTATTTTATAGGTAATCTACATCTTTGATTACTTCTGGTTGTTGTGGTTGTTTTGGTTGTTGTTTTTTAACAACTGGTTTACGAGTTCTTACTCCGTTATTTCCTGCTGGAAGTCTGTATTTTTTAACCTCTTGTTTTGGTTGTTGTTTTTTAGCAACTGGAACACGTGTTTTTACACCATTGTTTCCTGCTGGTACACGTAATGGTTTTTCTGCTTTTACAACTGGTTTTTTCTCAGCATAGTAGTATCTCATATAAGCTTCCATTGGGTGGATAGATGCTTGAATAGAAATACCGTCCTCTTTAATTAATTGATAAGTTTTACCATTATAGTTAATTTCTTTTTTTACTTCTGGTAAATAATCTTTAAAATAACTAAGTGGTGTACTTAAGTCCGGACGTGGTACTTTTATTCTTTGTTTTGGAGATATTTCTAGCCCATCACTTGTTTTTACATTGTAACTAACAACTAAAGTTATTGGATCAACAAGCTCATCTCCACTAGCTTTTTGATTAGTCGTTGCTTTTCCACTATTCACTTCCGCTGCAGCTGCAAACGGTGCTTGTGAAGTTGCAGTTAAAGCAAAAGCTGTTAGTGCAACTGTTAATGTTTTTTGCAATTTAATCATAATATACTTTTTCCTCCTAATATTTTTTAGCATAATAATTGCTTTAATATTATATATCAAATGTCCCTAATTTGTCAAAAGAAATCCTCTTTATCCCTTTATATTAGTTTTTCTAATATAAAAATAATAGTAAAGTAATTTTAACACCTGAAAAAATATTTAATAATTTATTGTTGATAATGAATATCTATAATTTCTCTGTATTTTTTAAGATATATTTGTGTATTATTTATAAATAGATCCCTCTTACAAAAACATAATATTTATAAAATACAAGTAAATAATGATATAATTGACCTAGATTATAAGAAACAGGAGTAATAGCTAATGAGTTTAGATTTATTTATTTTTGAAAAAAGAGAAGAGATAAAAACTTCTCTAGATGTCCTAAGCTATCTAGAAGAATTTTCTCGATACGAAGAAGACAAAGACTATAATTCACTTGAAGGATGCTCTCCAGTTATAACTGCTTGGGCAAAAGAAATGTTTAAACATTTCCCTCCTATGAACGGCGAATATGCATTGCCTGATGAAATTGCTTTTTCATCTGAGGATATCGAGGATCATTTAACTGACTATACTTTAGGAAAACATGGTGCTATATGTTCATTTTCTTATAATGTTATAGATGATGCATTGGATTTTCTTTTAGATATATTTGATGAGTATAATATTGGCGTTTATGACTTCAATAATATTGATAATATTATAGGTTTTGATATCGAAATTTTAAAATATAAAACAGAGAGTACCAATATTACTCCATGTACTTGGAACGAAGTAGAAAATTCTATTTATACCCTTGATAATCCAGAGAGAAAGTCAGCATATCTATCACTATGGTTTGATATTAACGGAAAAGACAGTAGTTTTCTTCAATGCGCTCCAATTTATAAAGAACCTAGCTTCTTTTCTCGATTATTTAATAAGGATAAAACAACTAAAATTAATGGTTATGCTCTTGAAATGAAAAATGATAAAAATGTTTATCGAACAGTTATTCAAAACAAGAAACAATTAAGAGAGATTATAAAAACTTGGTGTTTTGATAGAAAACTACCTGATATAAGTAAATATAAAAAAGTATCCAACTTATAGTTAATAAGCAAAAAAGACAGGAAAAAATTCTCCTGTCTTTTACTTATTATTAGTTACTTTTAATACTCTCTACATAGTATTTAGATTTTACATTTCCACCAGCGTACTGTTTATTATTAATTTTCAGTGTAATTGTTGAAATTTTTGTTTTTGTCATTTTATCTACAACATTGATCTTAATTTTATCACCTTCAACTACCCATTTATCTTGTGACTCAACTTCTTGCGGGTGATTATTACCCATTATTCTTGTAGTAAATGTGATAACATTATCACCTTTATAATAATAGACCTCATCTTCCTTAGGTACTGCATTAGATTTTGCTGAGTTTCCATCTTTTTCACTAAAGTGTGATCCTTTTAGCAAGTTAATCGCTTCTTCTTTAGTGTATGTTTTTGAAGTGACTGCATTGATAGCATCTAAGTAATCTGCACTAGATACCGTAAATAATGTTTCTCCATTTGCAGCTTTTGTTGTTTTAATTTTCGATTGAGTAAGCCAGTGAAGTAAGTTTGTTTGAGATGATAATCTAGATACGTCATTACCTGAAACACCTACTATGTCTACTAATTTTTTTGCTGCAGCAAAATCATGATTACCTGTTTTTACCGTTTGCGTATTATTATTTTTTTTACTTTCACTATTTACGCTGTTGTTATCATTGTTATTATTTCCGTTATTACCAGTGTTTTCACTGTTATCTTTGTTTTCTGTAGTTTCTGTAGTATTTTGTTCTTTATTTGTATTGTTATCTTCTTCCTTTTTCTGTTCTGAAGAGTTATTTGATTGTTCTGTTTTTTTATTGTCATCTTCTTTGTTTTTTACATTTCCTTTTGTTGCACAACCAGTTATTATTAAAGCACCCGTTGCAAGCAAAGCTAATAGTTTCTTGTTCATATTTCTGACCTCCATTTATTAGTTCCCTTTATTATACCATATTTGGATACAAAAATAGACTCTAAAAACTTTTTTTATTTTAGAGTCTATTATTCTTAATCTTTTAAAATTATCTCATACCTTTATCGTATGGTACTCCAAGAGCTTCTGGTGTAGAAGTTTTCTTAGAAAATACGATAAGCGCAATAATTGTTGCTACGAATGGGAACATATTCCAGAATGATACCGGAATTGGTAGGTCTGGTGCTAAAATAGATACTTTTTCAGCAAATACTTTTGTTCCACCGAAGAACAGTGATGCTAAAGTAATTGTAATTGGGTTATATTTACCAAAAATAAGTGCTGCTAATGCTAAGTATCCAAATCCGTATACTGTGATTGCTGCGTTGAACCCTTGGCTGAATGTAGTAGCGATGATTGCTCCTGCTAAACCTGCTAAACATCCTGAGATAAATACCCCAATGTAACGATATTTAAATACGTTTAATCCTAATGAGTCACTGGCTTGTGGGTTTTCCCCTACAGAACGTAATCTTAATCCAAATGGACGCTTATAGATAACGTAGTAAGTAACGCAAACTAGGATAATAGCTATAATGATTGTTGGATAAACTGTGAAATTACCAAGTATTGTATATCTTGGGAATCCACTAGCTAATAGTAATTCATAAGTTCCGTTAAAGTGGTTTACTAAGAATAATGCGATAGCTGGCGTGATTAAGTTAATCGCTGTACCTGAGATAACTTGGTCAGCTTTTAAGTTAATACTGATAAATGCGTGAATTAATGAAAGAAGTCCTCCACACGCTGTTGCCGCTAATAAACAAAGAACTAATTCACCAAATGTAGGTGATCCTCCAAATGCGCTTAATGCTATGAAAGAAGCAACAAATGAACCGAAAATTACGAAACCATCAAGTGCAATATTTACAACCCCACTCTTTTCAGAATAGAAACCACCTATTGCTGCGATAAGTATAGGTACTGTATATTGCAACATTGAGTCTAATAGTGATAATATTGTATCCATCTATTTATCTCCTTTCTTTTTACTGCTTGCTGCTTTTTTAGAGAATTTGAAATCAAAGATAGATTTAGCAGCTACAAATAGAACGATTAATCCGATTAAAATATTTGCGATATCTTTTGGAATACCAACAAATGATAATTGAGGTGTTAATACACCTAAGAATCCAAATAGTAATGCTCCTAATAATGAACCTAGAGCTGTGTTAGCACCAATAAGCGCTACGGCGATACCCATGTATCCATATCCTTGGAATGTAGAACCTGCTACTACTTGTCCAACTGGCCCCATGTTGTAAAGAGCTCCACCTAGACCTGCAAAAGCACCAGAAATAGCCATAGATAAGATTGTGTTTCTATTAACTTTCATACCAACGAATTTAGATGCATTTGCGTTATAACCTACTGAACGAAGTTCGTAACCAAATACTGTTTTTTCCATAACGATATAGAAAATAATTACTCCAAAAATTGCGAAGAATAAATCCGTACCTAAACGGTGGTTACTGAAGATTCCTTCAATAAGGCTATTTTGTAAATATCCTGTACCATCTTCTGCAACGATTGGTTTAGAAATAATATCATTTGTTCCTTTAATAAATTTAGGAACAGCGAATTGTACGAAGTATAATGCTGTATAGTTTAACATAATTGTTACAACTACTTCACTGATATTAAATTTAGCTTTTAAATAACCAGCGATACCAGCCCAAATACCACCTACAATAATACCTGCTAGGATAGAACAAATTAATACTAAGTAAAAATTCATTCCTTCCATTTTGATAGCAACAAGACCTGCAAAAAGACCACCCATAATAAATTGTCCTTCTGCCCCAATGTTGAATAACCCTGTTCTAAATGCAAAGGCTACTGATAAACCTGTACAAATAAGTGGAATTGTCGATACAAAAATTTCTGCTATACTGTTTGAATCAGAAAAAATGTCTCCAATAACACTTAAAACATCTTCTGGCGACGCTCCAATTGCCGAAATAAGAATTGCTCCTATAATAAACGAAGCTAATATTGGTAGCACCGCATTAGTTAAAACTTTTTTTAACATACGCTCTCCTCTCTACTTCTTAACCCCGGCCATTAGAAGACCTAGTTGTTCTTTAGTTACATTTTCATCATTATCTACGACATCAATAATATTACCATTGTGAATAACTGCTATTCTGTCAGATAATGTTAGAATTTCATCCAAGTCGTATGAAATTAATAATACTCCATTACCTTTATCACGGTAATTGATTAACATTTTATGAATACCATTTATCGCACCAACATCAAGTCCACGTGTAGGTTGTGTTGATACTAATAATTTTGGATCTAATTCTAATGCACGTCCAATAATAAGTTTTTGTTGGTTACCACCACTCATACTACGAGCAGCAATTTTTTCGTCACCAGCTTTACGCACATCATATTTTTCACAAAGCTCTTTAGCAAATTTAGAGATTGCTGGTTTTTTCAAGAATCCACGTGAAGAAAATTTCTCTGTATAGTAGTTTTCTAATACTGAGTTTTCTTCAACACTGAAATCAAGAACTAATCCATCTTTGTGTCTGTCTTCTGCAATAATTTCAAGACCTAATTCTTTACGTTTTGCTGTTGGAACTCCAGCAAGGTCTTTTCCATCAAAGACAATTTTTCCTTTAGTTTCTTTTAATAGAGCATTAAGTACTTCAACAAATTGTTGTTGACCGTTACCATCAACCCCAGCAATACCAAGGATTTCTCTTTCACGAACATCTAAGTTGAAGTCAGAAAGTATATCTTTTTTCTCTTCAGTATCTGCATAAAGACCAGATACTTCTAATATTTTTTTCTTACCTTCTCTAGAACGTTCATATTTAATAATTTCTAGATCTTTACCAATCATAAGACTAGCAAGTTTTTCTTTTGTTGTGTCTGCTACTTCTACAGTTCCGAAGTATTCACCACGACGAATAATACTACAACGATCAGCTACTGCCATAATCTCGTTAAGTTTATGAGTAATTAATAAGATAGTTTTCCCTTCTGCTTGAAGATTCTTAAGAATTGCTAAAAACTCTTTAATTTCAGCAGGAGTTAAAACCGCTGTAGGTTCGTCAAAGATAAGAATATTAGCATCTCTATATAACATTTTTAGAATTTCTACCCTTTGTTGCATCCCAACTGTAATATCACCTACTAAGGCTTTCGGGTCTACTTCTAATCCATATTTTTTAGATAGTTCTGTAATTTTTTTAGCAGCAGAATCTAAATCGATTTTTCCACCTTTTACTTCTTCCATTCCTAAGATGATATTCTCAGCAACAGTGAAGTTTTTAATTAATTTAGAGTGTTGGTGAACCATACCGATCCCAA
>ERZ772927.945-NODE-945-length-9671-cov-6.65485_pt1 | contig 9671 bp, 10 predicted proteins | sample MGYA00512115_ERZ772927 | MGnify/ENA primary metagenome ERZ772927 (study PRJEB29015, sample SAMEA2737924) | human oral metagenome | biome: human oral; feature: human-associated habitat; material: dental | place: China | collected 2013 ... | reverse complement strand
AAGTCTACTTTTATACGATTGATGGTGATATACGATCGTCTTTTAAACAGACCCATCTAATCACTCCTTTACTAAATCATTCTAATTCTCTTTAGGCTGATTCCAATGTTTCAAAAATTCCGATTCAACATAAGCGGTTGTATAATCACCGCGTTTGAATGCTGAAGAATCTAGTAAATCTTCCACAAACTCCTGGTTAGTATCTACACCTTCTACTACTAACTCAAATAACATGCGTTTCATTCTTAGAATCGCTTCTTCTCGTGTCTTACCATGTGCAATCAACTTCGTTAACATCGAATCATAGAAAGGTGGAATTTGATAGCCAGTGTATAGAGCAGATTCAATACGAACGCCCATTCCACCAACAGGTTGATGGAGAAAAGTTACCTTTCCTGGAGAAGGACGGAACCCTTCAAACGGATTTTCAGCATTTAAACGACACTCAATGGCATGTCCTTGAAAAGTAATATCTTCTTGTGTGAATGGAAGCTCTTCTCCAGCAGCAATTTTAATTTGCTGTTGGACTAAATCCACATTCGTAATCATTTCTGTAATAGGATGTTCCACTTGAATTCGGGTATTCATTTCCATGAAATAGAAGTGTTTGTCCTCATCTACAAGAAACTCAATCGTTCCTGCATTTTGATACCCTACTGCTTTAGCAGCTCTGACAGCTGCCTCTCCCATATCTCTTCTAAGTTGAGTAGAAAGAGAAGGACTTGGAGCTTCTTCAATGATTTTTTGATTTTTTCTTTGAAGCGAGCAATCACGCTCTCCAAGATGGACTACATTTCCATGTTGATCCGCTAGGATTTGAATTTCAATATGTTTTGCAGGATATATGATTCTTTCCATGTACACATCTGCATTTCCAAAGGCTTGTAAGGCTTCTTGTCGAGCTGTGACAAATTGATGTTCAAATTCTTCCACAGACTCCACACGACGGATTCCTTTTCCTCCACCACCTGCGACAGCTTTGATTAACAGAGGGAATCCAATTCGCTTAGCCAGTTCAATTCCTTCTTCTACAGTTGGCACTACGTCATCGCTTCCTGGTATAACTGGAACATTTGCAGCAATCATCTGTTTACGTGCTTCTGCTTTATCTCCCATTTGAGAAATGACTTCACTAGAAGGTCCGATGAAAGTTATTTGACATTCGGCACACATTTTAGCAAATTTCGCATTTTCAGATAAAAATCCAAATCCTGGATGTATTGCTTGTGCGCCAGTTGTCACAGCCGCACTTAAAATATTTTCTACGTTTAAGTAAGAATCTTTTGAAGCAGCTGGGCCAATACAGACAGCGTGGTCTGCTAATTGTACATGAAGAGCATCTTTATCCGCTTGGGAATAGACTGCTACCGATTCAATCCCTAACTCACGACAAGCTCGAATAATGCGGCAAGCAATCTCTCCACGGTTTGCGATTAGTACTCTATTAAACATAGGCTTAACGTCCAATAATAAAGGTTAATTCAGCTTCTGCGACTTTCTTACCATCGACATAAGCAACGCCTTTACCGATTCCTGCATATTCTTTTAATTTAACGATATCCACTTGAAGTGTTAACACATCTCCTGGAGTTACTTTTTGACGGAATTTAACATTGTTTAATCCGCCTAAGTAAGCTGTTTTTCCTTTGAAAGAATCTAATTTCAATAATGGAATTGATCCAGCTTGTGCTAATGCTTCAACAATTAACACACCAGGCATTACAGGTTCACCAGGGAAATGTCCTTGGAAGAAGCTTTCGTTAAATGTCACGTTTTTACGTGCCACAACGTGTTCACCTGGTACTAATTCATCGACACGGTCAATATATAAAATTGGGTAACGGTTAGGAATTAACTCAGCTACGTCAGTTACAGTCATAATGTTCATCTTTATTTCCTCCTAAAATTGGGTTTAGCGAATCGCAAATAATTTTTGTCCGAAATCAACCATTTGGCCGTTTTCTACAAGGACTTCCACCACTTCACCGTTGAAGTCGCTCTTAATTTCATTCATGATTTTCATTGCTTCGACAATACATACAGTGTCGTTTGAAGTGATTTGTTTACCCACTTGTACAAATGGATCTGCATCCGGTGAAGATTGTAAGTAAACTACCCCAACGATTGGGCTTGTAATGTATTTTGCATCTGTTGCGACTTGTGGTGCTTCTTGAGTTTCAGTAGAAGAAGAGACACTCAATGGTGCTGCTTCCACTGGACTAGCCATATTTGCAACAGGTGCAACAGCATTAGAAACGACTTGAGGGTATTCCTCTCGTTTACTAAATTGCACTTCGAACTCTTCGTTTGATAAATGAAACTCCGTCATGTTTGATTCATTGAACAAAGCCATTAGTTCTTTAATTTCTTCTACGTTCATGTATTAATCCTTCCATTTCTTCACACAGATAACGGCATTATGTCCTCCGAAACCAAGTGAATTACTGATCGCTACTTCGACTTTCGTTGCGACACCAACATTTGGAGTTACATCTAAATCACAAGCTTCATCTTGCTCTGTAACATTAATCGTTGGTGGAATAAAATCTTCCTCAACAGCTTTCACACAAGCAATTGCTTCAATTGCTCCTGCAGCTCCTAATAAGTGACCAGTCATTGATTTTGTACTAGACACATGAACCTTATCCGCTGCTTCTTTTAATGCATAACGAATTGAAGTTGTTTCAGCAGAATCGTTTGCTGGAGTACCTGTTCCGTGAGCATTCACATAGTCCACTTCGCTTGGAGCCACTCCTGCTTCTTCGATGGCTTGTAGGATTGCTTTACCAGCACCACTTCCGTCAGGATTTGGAGCAGTCATGTGATAAGCATCTCCTGTAGCACCATATCCAACAACTTCTGCATAAATTTTGGCACCGCGTTTTTGTGCGTGTTCTAGGCTTTCAAGAACAAGAACCCCTGCCCCTTCACCCATTACGAATCCCCCACGCTTTTTGTCAAATGGTAACGAAGCTGCATTTGGATCTTCGCTGCTTGAAAGAGCTGTTAAAGCCGCAAAACCTGCAATTCCGATTTCACAAATAGAACCTTCCGCACCACCGGCTAAAATCACATCAGAGTATCCATGTTTAATGTTACGGAATGCTTCCCCGATGGCATGAGTTCCTGTTGCACAGGCTGTTACTAATGACGTACATACACCACGTGCACCAATTTTCATTGAGATGTTTCCTGCGACCATATTACCGATAGCCATTGGAACAAATAATGGAGCTACACGAGTTGGACCTTTATCATGCATTTTGATGATTTGGCTTTCCATTACGGTTAACCCACCGATACCAGAACCCACCATAACACCAAAACGGTCGTAGTCTGTATTTTCTGGAGTAATCCCGCTGTCTTCTACCGCTTGCATTGCTGCTGCAAGCCCGTATTGACAGAATAAATCCATTCGTTTTGCTTCTTTACGATCCATGTATTTTGTAGCATCGAAGTCTTTTACTTCCGCAGCCACATAAACATCTAAGTCTTTTTTATCAAATTTTGTAATTGGAGCAATTCCGTTCTTACCTTCTTTAAGGCCTTCCCAGAAGCTAGCTACATCATTTCCTAAAGGAGTGATGGCTCCCATGCCTGTAATTACTACTCGATTCATTGTTTTCCTCCTTTAAGAGATTACATGTATAATCCGCCGTTAACGTTTAACACTTGTCCTGTAACATATTTTGTTTCCGCTAAGAACACACATGCTTCAGAAATGTCTTCTACTGTACCAAAACGACGTACTGGGATTTGTTTTTCCCACTCATTACGAATCTTTTCAGGTAATGCTTGTGTCATATCTGTATCGATGTATCCAGGAGCAATAGCATTTACTGTAATCCCACGAGAACCAATTTCTTTGGCAACAGATTTTGTTAAACCAATGATTCCGGCTTTACTTGCAGCATAGTTTGCTTGACCTGCATTTCCTGTAACCCCAACGATACTTGTAATGTTAATAATGCTTCCTGATTTTTGTTTAACGAAAACTGGAGTCGCAAAACGAATCATATTGAAGTATCCTTTTAAGTTAATATTCATTACATCGTCAAAATCAGATTCACTCATACGCATTAATAAACCATCACGCGTAATTCCAGCGTTGTTGACTAACACGTCGATGCGTCCAAAACGCTCTTTTACTTCGTTAATAAAGTTTTCAGCTACGTCGAATTTCGAAACGTCTCCAACAAACGTCATCACTTCACCAGGATAAGCATCAAATTGAGCAAGTGTTTCTGCATCAATTTCACGAGTACCGTTTAAAACAACATTAGCACCAAGTTTGGCAAATTCTAATGCGATTCCAAGACCAATCCCACGACGGCTACCTGTTACAACAACTGTTTTATCTTTAAATTTCATTTCGTTATCCTTTCAGTTCCTTTACTTTTTCAATGGTTTCTGACATTGCTTTAAGGCTATCTGTTTGGAATAATTGAACAGAAGCACCTTTTGCTTTAGCAATTTGTTTCACCATTTGCGTCAATGTTTTGCCAGGACCTACTTCAATAAAGACATCTACGCCGTCTTGAAGCATCCACTCTACATTTTGTTTCCATTTCACGGCATTTGTAATTTGATCACAGAGAACACCCTTTGAAGGAACGCCTTCATGTGGTGTGCCTAGCGTATTGCTTAATACAGGGCATTTACTCTCCTGTAACTCTGCCACTTCCATCTCAGGAGCAAAGCGAACTTTCGCTTCTTTCATTAACGGTGTATGGAAAGGTCCAGATACCACAAGTGGTACAGCTCTTTTAGCGCCAGCTTCTAAGCATTTTTCGCTTGCAACATCAACTGCTTCTGCATGACCACCAATGACTAATTGTCCTGGTGTGTTATAGTTTGAAGGAACTACGAGAGCTTCTGATCTTGAAACTTCACGACAAATGTCTTCGATAACATTGTCTTCAAGACCTAAAACGGCCACCATTTTCCCTTCGCCTTCTACAACCGCTTCTTGCATATATTGACCGCGTTTTGCGACTAAATTTAGAGCTTCCTTGAAGTCAAGGACTCTTGCTTCCACAAGCGCTGAATATTCACCTAGAGACAATCCAGCAGCCACATCCGGTGTGATTCCTTCTTGTTCTAAGACGCTTGCTAATGCATGAGAAACCGTTAATAACAACGGTTGCGTATATTCTGTTTGATTGATTCGTGTGGCAGGTTCTTCCAAAAGAATGTCCGTCACACTGTATGGCAGAACGTTACTTGCTTCTTCAAAAACAGCTTTAGCCACCTCGAAGTGCTCAGCAATTTCTAAGCCCATTTGTGGTTTTTGACTTCCTTGACCTGGAAATAAAAATGCGATTTTCATGAGTTTCCTCCTATTGCGCTGTAAAAAAAATGGTGGAAATATGCTAAATAAGCATATTTCACCATTCCCTTTTTTCATTTAATTAAAAACGTGCAAGTTCTTTCTGGATGACTTCATGAGATTCGGCCATCAATTCTTGAATAATCTCTGAACAGCTTTGTTCTTTTGAGATTAAACCAGCAATTTGTCCAGCCATCATTGATCCCATTTGAGTATCTCCTTCCACTACAATTCTACGTAAAGCACCACGTCCGATTTCTTCTAAACGTTCAAAATCAGGATTTTCTTTACTAGTTTCCTCTTTTTCCGCTTGAAGATAAATCTTCGTTAATTTATTACGTAAAACTCGAACTGGGTGACCTGTAATTTGTCCAGTAATAACAGTATCGATATCTTTTGCCTTTAAAACAGAAGCTTTAAAGTTGTCATGTGCAGTACACTCAGTAGAGACCAAAAATCTTGTTCCTAGTTGAACTGCATCGGCACCTAACATTAAAGCAGCCGCCATTCCGCGACCATCTCCGATACCACCTGCACCAATTACCGGTACACTCACTGCATCTACTACTTGAGGTAATAGAGCCATAGTTGTGGACTTACCAATGTGTCCACCGGCTTCCATTCCTTCTACTACAATCGCGTCTGCTCCTTCTTTTTCCATTCTTTTTGCTAAAGCAACCGAAGCTACAACTGGAATAACTGTGATACCAGCTTCTTTAAACTTCGCCATATATTTGCCAGGACTACCAGCACCAGTACAAACCACTTTAACGCCAGCCTGACAGACAACATCCACTACTTCATCAACAAATGGACTTAATAGCATAATATTTACACCATAAGGTTTATCTGTTAAACGATTCATTTCTTCAATAAATCCTTTAACGACTTCGCCAGGAGCATGTCCGCATGCAACGATTCCTAGACCGCCAGCATTAGACACAGCACTTGCAAGCGCAGGATTTGCAACCCATGCCATTCCTCCTTGGATAATCGGATATTCAATTCCAATCATTTCGCAGATTCTTGATTTCATGTGTTACCATCCTTTTTTTGATTATTTTTCAGCTAATTGTTTATCAACGTAGTTCACTAAGTCTTGAACTGTTTCTAGACCTTCTTCAGTATCGATTTTTACATCGAATTCATCTTCGATATCGTTGATGATTTGGAATAAATCTAAGCTATCTGCGTCTAATTCATCTTTAAGACGAGTAGTTAATTGTACTTCTTCTTCCTCTTTACCTAATTGATCTACGATAATTGCTTGAATTTTTTCAAATGTCATTGTGTTTTCCTCCAATATTTTAAAAATTATAATGTGATTGTGATACTTCCCCAGGCAAGGCCACCGCCAAAACCTGATAGAAGAATTTTTTTATGTTCTCCGATTTTCAATGTTCCATTTTCTACGAGTTCATTAAATAAAATCGGAATACTTGCAGCCGAAGTGTTTCCAACATGATCGATATTCATTGGGAATTTTTCGATCGGTTGTTTTAATTTCTTAGCCACTTGTTCGACTAAACGACGATTTGCTTGATGTAACAAGTACAAATCAATATCGTCAGCTGTATATCCAGCCTTTTGTAAAGTATCTTGGATATTGACTGGAACAGTTTTGCTGACTAATTCATAAACGCCTCGACCATCCATTGTCATGGTTGAAACTGTTTGATTTGTCATTCTTTTTCCAGCGACTAATGCCTCAGATTTCTGTCCATCATTTTGTAATGTTTCCGCCAAAAAAAATGGCTCTTCATCTTTTTGTAAAAGAACAGCTCCAGCACCATCTCCAAAGAGAATTGCTGTCGATCGATCGTCCCAATCGAGTGAACTGAGCATCGTTTCTGCTCCGATGACGATTCCGTATTTTCTTTGTCCGTGTTCTAACATCTTTAGTCCAGTAGACAATGCATATACAAAACCACTACAAGCTGCACTCACATCGAACGCAAAAGCATTCGTTGCTCCGATAGCTCCTTGTACAAGAGACGCGCAAGAAGGACTTGCTGCATCAGGTGTCATCGTTGCTACAATGATAAATTCAATAGATTCAGGATTAATCTGACTCTTTTCAACTAAGCGTTTTGCAGCAATTGTTGCCAAATCACTTGTTGTCTGTTCTTTTGCCCAATATCGGGTTTTGATTCCTGTTCTCTTTACGATCCATTCATCAGAAGTATCTACTCGTTTCGCCCAGTCATCATTTGTAATCACGGACGTTGGGAGATAGGAACTTGTCGCTATCACTTGAACCCCCACAATGTCTACTTCCCTTCTTGATTTGCTAGTACAGCCTCGTGTAGGAAATCATGTAAATTATGAAGCCCCTTCACAAGAACTGCCATTTCTTCAGCGTTCATTCCTTCAATTGTTTTTAAAACTAATTTTTCATGGAATTTACGATGAAGACGATAAAGTAAGCGACCTTTCTTGGTCAGACCTAAAATTACAATTCTTCGATCGGCTTCGCTCTTCAAACGAACCACGTAGCCTTTTTTGACTAATGCATTTACTGCAACTGTTAGCGTCCCAACAGTGACATTCAATTTATTAGCGACTTCCGTTGTCGTATGTTCGCTATACATTCCAATCGCTTCAATGGCATGCATCTCTTTAATGGATAAATCATTAAATTGGCTTTGCGCCAGCGAAGATTCTTCAATGTCGAGCATTTGGTTAAAGACGTCCACCAAGTACCCGTTTATGGTCTCTAGAGTTGGTTCCATAAAAGATTTTCTCCTTTTGTTTGAATATCAAATCATTTGATGTTCAAAGTATATTATTTTTTACTTTGACTGTCAAACTATTTTTTGTAAGTTATTTTGTAATTCAAACTATCTTCAAATTTATTAGTGCTTACATTATGATAACAAAGGGATTTTAATTTTTTCATTTTCATAAAAACAACAATTTTGAAAGAAAACTATCCAGCTGAAAATATATGAAAAAAGCTAGATAGAAGACTCTATCTAGCTTTTGAACTACTTTTTGAAAACACATTTCCCATTTACATAGGTTGCTACCACTTCCACTTTTAATAAGTCTTGTGGATTTCCTGCTACAATATTTCTATCTAAAACGACAAAATCGGCCAAATTGCCTACTTCCAATGTTCCGATATCTAATCGACTTAATGCTTTAGCGGCACCACTGGTATGAGCCTTTAATGCTTCAACAATTGAAATACGTTGTTCAGGCATTAAACAAGGTTCCGGTAACTGTTCTCTAGTTTGACGGGCTACCGCGTTAAACATCGACTCAAACGGTGTAACATCCAGTACCACTGGCGTATCCGTTCCAAAACCAAGCGTCGCACCTTCTTCTATGAAGGATTTGAACGGGAACATATGACGCGCACGCTCTGCTCCAACTTCTTCATCTAAAGTTTCATATCCGACTAATAAATGACTTGGCTGAACAGAAACAATGAGGGAAGCTTGATCCGTTAATGGAAGGTCTGTAGGATCCATCACTTCTAAATGCTCAATCGTGTTGAATTTATACGGTGCGTCAAAGGGGGTTTCTTCTTGAGCCTTTTTGAAATTTTGAAGCGTTAAAGCAATGGCCTTATCGCCTACCGTATGAATTCTCATTGGCCATCCTTCTTTATTGGCAAGAAGCGTTAAACGTTCCATCTTTTCTTCTGTTAAGAGTGGCCCTCCGACATCTCCCTCGAAGAACGGCATTGGATACGGCTCTTTCAAATAGGCGGTATGAGAACTTGTCACTCCATCATAAAATTGCTTTACGCCACCCATTTGAAGCATTTTGGAACGGTATTTTTTGTACAGTTCACGGTTTTGTTCTACTGCCTCGCGCATCGCTGGGAAGAAGCTTACACGTACTGTGGCCTCTTTTTCCACTTTTGCGTAAAGCTCAGGATATACAATATCATCAGGACTCTCCCCCGTTAAGGCCACATCCCCAACTGCCGTCACACCCATTTGGTTTAAGTATGACATATAATTTTTTAACGCCTGTTCTTCATCGTCTTTATAAACAGATAATACTTTTGATAAATAATAGATGGCTTTTGCTTCAAGAAATACTCCTGTAAGCTTGCCGTTTCTTAAAACTGCTTCTCCGCCAATGTTTTGTGGAATTACTTCTAGTGCCTTTGAATTAAACCAAATCGTATGAGCGTCCCCTGCAATTAAACAAATAGGAATTGTCTTTGAAGCTTTATCAAGGTCTTCATTCGTTGGCAAAATTTGCTGTCCAAAATCACTCGCATACCATCCAATTCCAATTTTCCAACCATTATATTCAGGAATGGATTCCGCTTGTGTGATGACTTCTTCAATAGAGGCTCCTCCCACCGCTTTCATTTTTCCTA
>ERZ772927.944-NODE-944-length-9676-cov-7.43603_pt1 | contig 9676 bp, 9 predicted proteins | sample MGYA00512115_ERZ772927 | MGnify/ENA primary metagenome ERZ772927 (study PRJEB29015, sample SAMEA2737924) | human oral metagenome | biome: human oral; feature: human-associated habitat; material: dental | place: China | collected 2013 ... | reverse complement strand
GTCCTCTATGACTTGGACTTTGCCCATACTCAGCCACTCTTTACCATTACCATCGGTGCTCAGGCGACAGTAGATACGGAGACGATGTCTATCAGAATTGATGAATAGCAAAAACTCCTCATTCCAGCTGGAATGAGGAGTTCTCTCTTTCTATTGAAAACTTTGATAGTTGACCTTAATGTCCACCAGGTCTGCCACCCTGATTACCTCCTGGGACGCCACCTCCGCCAGGGCCATCAGCTGTGATTTCAGATCGAGTTTCACCATTGACTGTGATGGTTCCACCAGTATAGGTAGCTGTTCCGTCAAAATCAAAGGCAGAGACTGTAGAAGTAATGTCTAGATTCCCTCCTGTCATAATGATATCACCGTTAGAGTCAAGAGCATCAGTGTCACCTTGTCCCACTTCTACCTTGATGTCACCTCCCGTAATCTTGATAAAGATCTCTGCTCCTGTTACCTTACTAGAAGCATTGATGCCATCATCAGAGGCAGAAAGGTCCAGTTTTCCACCATTAATGGTCACATTGGTTCCTTCTAGTGCTTCAACACTTGACTCAACTGTAATCGTACCGCCGTCAATCACTGCTGCATTAGAAGCGTGCATCCCGTCATCACCAGCATTAATGGTGATCGTACCAGATTGAATATAAAGATTTCCAAGTGTCGTATCTTCATCATTGTCAGCGTGAAGAGCATCTTCGGTTGCCGTCAGATTCAAGGTCGCATCCTTGATATTCAACGCGTCATTGGCAGAAAGAGCATTTTTATAGCCTTTGACGGTATAGGTTCCACCTGTGATACGTAGATCATCGTTTGACTCGACTGCATTGCCATAGTTGCCTTCAATCGTCAGACTACCAGAACCATTGAAAGTCAAGTCATCCTTACTGTAAATGGCTGTATCGTAGTCTGTATTGGTGTGGTTGGCAGAGTCGGCAATACTATTCTTACTTCCTTCCGCAAGGGTGATAAAGGTCTTATCCGCACTTTCAACAACAATCGCTGCGTCAGTCCCTTTCATGGTCACACCATTCAAGACGATTTGGACCTTGTCTTGGTCTCCTGCTTTCACCACGATTTGGACATTTTCGCTACTTCCAGACAGGACATAGGTACCAGCAGCTGTGATTGTTACAGTTGACCCAGATACTTTCGCACCGTCTCCAGACACCTTAGCTGTTGAGCCACTTAGACTTACCTTTGTAGCACTAGATTCGTCATATGAGGCGTCTTGGTCCCGATCAGTGAAATAACTCGTTGAAGCTGTTGAGGCTTTGCTTGAGGACGTTTTACTAGTGGTTGAACTAGTAGTTGTGCTAGTGCTAGCAGCGCTGGACTTACTAATCAAGCTACAGGCTCCCAAGCTGGCTGTCAACAGAACCAGTGGGACCATCAGCTTTACTTTTCGAAATATTGTTTTTTTACTTGTTTTCATGATAGGCCTCTTTCTATTTCTTTTATAATTCATTTTCTTTTGTGATGAATCGACTGATAGCAATCTCTAGATTTCCATTGCGGGTCCGCAGAGCATCCATCAACTCTTTCTCTGTCATTTTGCCGTTGAGTTGGATGATATACTTGAGTTTAAACAAGCTACCCATGTCTGATGTTTTCACTGAGGCTAATTCCAGATGATTGGTCGCTTTATCAAAAATATCATCAAAGATAGATTCATAATCTAAACTTTCAGGAATAACAATGGTCAGCTGGCGGATAGAGTGTTTCATTTGACCAAAGTTGATGGTTTCAAGAAGGATAATCGCTACAGACATAATCAAGGTAAAAGCTCCTGCAAAGACCAGGTAGCCCATACCAATCGCAATCCCGATCGTCATAGCCAGGAAAATTGAGACCAACTCCTTGGCGCCACCTGGAGCCGAACGGAAACGAATCAAGCTGAAGGCCCCCATCACAGCAACCCCAGCACCCAGACTACCATTTACCAAGAAGATGACAACGGCAATCAAGGCCGGCAATAGGGCTAGACTCATGACAAAGGACTTGCTGTAGACCGTTTTATACTGGTAGACCTTGGCCACAACCAAACCTAAGACTAAGGCAACTCCAATTGCTTCTAGCATGGTCAATGGTTTTACAGCCGTACTGGTAAAAACGTCATTAAATAATTGATTTAGCATGGTTTACAACTCCTTTGTGGTCTGTGGTTTTTTTATAGGCTACGCCATATTTAGAGAAGGATTTTGGAAAGACCTGATGATGGTCCAAAATCTCACTCAGCCAAAGCGGATAAGCTCCTGAAACCTTGATTTCCATAATGACATAGCCTTCTGGTAAGAGCTTGTCCCCATGCTTGCCATCTAATAAACTTAAATCCTCTGATCGATAAGTCAAATCATAGTCAATGGTAATCCGAACATTTGGATCTTCTATGCCTTTCATGGAATAGCGATTATAGTAGATATACATCATGGGCTGAACCTTTTGATAACGAGCCATGAGCCAGTCAATCTCCTCGCATATCTGTGAATCATCTGTCTGACCTCGATTACCCGCTAGATAGGACTCCGCCGCCAGCAAGTCTGTTGAAATCCGGCGCTTATAGACGATTTTTCGCACTTTCTTTTTGATTTCCAAGAAAACCTGGCTGTCTTCTGATGGTGTTTCATCGTAAGTCCGTACCCGCAATTTTTCTTTAAAATAAGGTTTTTCTAGAGATTCACGAATCATTTGGAAGGTAGGAGTATCGTAGTAAAGATTGCTGATGGTTGAATATGCATGGTCGTCTTCTACCATGTGTTCCTCAAACTCCGTCAGCAAATTTGCTAAAACCTCCTTTGAAATAACGTATTTTGTTTCAAATCTTTGGAATCTATCTTTAAATGTTTTTTTAGCCATAGGACATCTCCCTTTCTAGCTTCTTGATTATTTACTTGGTTATTTTAAGTAGCAAAGCTTAAAAGAAATCTAAAAAAAACTTAAAGAAAACAAAACATCTCCCTTTTCAGGAGATGTTGCTTAGATAAAAAGGAAAAGAAAGATAGATCTCTCTTTTCCTCTTAAGATTCCGTCAAAAGACTAGACTCTTTCTTTGTTATCTGTTTGATAGACCAAGACTCCAGCAACCATAAATAGCACTAAGACTATCATCAGGAAGCCGACTTGTCCCCCAATCTGTCCCCCCATAGAAATAGTTTGACGAAGACCAGATACCGAGTAACTCATCGGTAGCCAAGGATTGATGGCTTGGAAGATCTTATTGGTCAGCTCAAGCGGATAGGTCCCTGCACTAGAAGCCAGCTGCAAGAGCAAGAGAATCAGAGAAGCAAAGGCTCCGAGTTTGCTATCCCATGTTACTAAGGCCGTCACAAGAGCCATGAAGGTCATGCTGGTTAAGATAATCAAACCAAGAGTTGCCAATTCATGGTTGGCAGATAATCCTATCAAATGGACAGCAGCGTAAACCAACACCCCAGCTACAACTGAAATTACACCATTTACTTCTAGGCGTGCTTTGAACCATTCCCATTTGGTCTTTGGTTCTTTTCCTGAAGGAAGTGTGCTAAAGATGATATTGGTTGAAATAGCAGCTACAAAGAGGGCTACAGAAATCATATAAGGAGCCATCCCTATTCCGTTTTTCTCAACCTTATCTCGGTCTGTCTTGTGAAGGCTGAGTGGATCTGCTAGGATCTTGGCATTATCCTCCTTAGTTGTGACTGTTGATAGCTTATCACCTGCTTCTGTCAGACCACTAGCCAAGCTCTCGCTCCCACTGGTTAAGGATGATAGTTTATTCGTCAACAGACTGCTACCATCGACCAGTTTTCCTGATCCATTAGCCAATTGGCTTGCACCATCTACTAATTTCCCGAAATTAGCTGTCAGTTCAGGTGATTTAGAGGCCAATTGGCTTGCTCCAGCTGATAGAGTTGCTGAGTTTGTTAGTAAGCTAGAATTATTAGCCGCTAAACCACTAGCTCCTTCCGAAAGTTTATTGACAGCATTTGTATAATCCGTCACTCCTTGAGCTAATTGACCGGCGCCACTTGATAATTTTTCATTTAAGCTATCTACACCAGAAGCAATTTGACCGGCTCCTCCACTAGCTGTTTCAAGCCCAGCGCTAACCGTTGACAAGCCACCATAGAGACCATTGATCATGTTGGCTGCTTGTGGCAATACCTGATTAGAGACAGCCCCCAGCTGAGCCAACTGTGTTTGGCTGGCAGTCTTTCCTGCTTCCAGACTGGTCTTCATGGTCATCACTTCTGATAAAATGGTCTGAGCAGATTGATCACTACCCGCTTGGCTACCACTAACCGCCGCATCAATCTCCGCCTTGGCCTCTTCAGAAAGACTCTGATATGCACTTGTTCCTTGGACATTGGCTAGGGCAGCTATTTTAACAGCTTGATTGTCATTGATGATGTTTTGAGCAGACGCTGCTATATTCGTCAAGGATGCCTCAATATTTTCTGTTGAAGCTGAAGTTCCTGAGAGAGACGCCTGAATGCTTGCATTTAACTGGTTCAGAGCAGCTGTCAAATTGCTGACATTTTCCTGATTGCTAGTAAGACTCATATCTACCGATTCCTTCAGAGCAGTTAAACCAGTATTGAGCTTGGACGCTCCGCTAGCCAAAGCTTGGACACCAGCACTTGATTGAGTGAGTTGTTGGACACCTCCTACTAGATCAGCTGAACGATCCGATAGCTGATTGGCACCCGATGCAATAGTGGCTACCCCATTTGCATAAGTTGTTAACCCTTCTGAGAAGCGATTCAGTCCTGCTGATACTTGTGCAACGGCTCCTGTATAGGTTTCTAAACCTGAGTTTAATTGAACTGCTCCATCTGCCAAACTGCTTGTGGCCTGATTCAGAGTTTTTAAGTTATCCGTAATGGTCTGGCTACCCGCACCCAACTGCTGGCTACCCGAAGCTAATTGCTGGGCTCCATCTGAGGCCTTATTCATTCCCGTCTTTAGCTCTCCCATATTTTTAAATAAAGCACTTGTATAAGTATTGGTCACGTTTTGCGCTACCGTCTGCTTTAAAGAAGTCATGGCTGAGTCACTCATCTTACCAGCAATGAAACTCCGACCACTCGAGATCTGATAGTCGATTTTCATTTGCTTAGGTTCGCCACTTAGGACACTGGCTGCCCGCTCTGACAAATCACTCGGCAGAGTGACTACCATATAATAGTTACCCTTCTTCAAACCATTTTTGGCATCCTCTTTACTGACAAAGTGGAAGTCCAGATTTTTATTCTCCTTGAGGCTGGAAACAAGATCCTCACCAATCGCTAGGGTCTTCCCTGAACTTGTCACAGCCTTATCCTGATTAACAACTGCCACTGGCAAGTTCTCTACCTGTCCGTAAGGATCCCACATAGAGCTTAAGAAAATTACATTGTACAAGGCTGGAATCAGAGAAACACCTAACATTACAATGATAAAGCTTGGTTTTTTTAAAATAGCTTTCCACTCTTTTAACATATTTACCTCCAAAAAATTATACATACTGTCTAAATTTTGATATACTAGATTATACACCAATCCAAAATTATTACAAGCTAAAGAATTCGAAAATTAGACATACTGTACAAATTTGTTCGAAAGGATGAAAAAAATGGAAAGTAATAAAAGAAAGAAAACCAAGATGACCATTGAACAAGCTATGGTCCAACTATTGAAAGAAAAAAGCTTTGAATATATTTCAACTGTTGAACTTGCCAAAACTGCAGGTATCAGCCGAAGCAGTTTTTATACTCATTATAAGGATAAGTATGACTTGATCGAACGCTATCAGCAAGGGCTCTTTCAAAAACTTGAAACGATTTTTGAGGAATATTACAATGACCGACAGCAGGCCATCTTAAATGTCCTCGACTTCCTGGAAAGCGAACCTCTTTTCTCTGCCCTCCTGTCGGAAAATGGGACAAGGGAAATCCAAACCTTTTTAAGACACAAGTTTCAAATGATGCTTCACCAAGAGTTGCAAGAACGCTTCAACAATAAGGAATTCAGTCAGATTGAAAAAGAATACAATTCCGTATATCTGACCAACGCCTTGTTTGGCGTCGTGCAAATGTGGATTGCTAGAGGAAAAAAAGAAAGCCCGCAGCAAATGACGGACTTCCTTCTTAAAATGCTAGGATAAGGAATTTCTTATTCGGCCAAGGACAGACTAAAGATCTCCATGTTTCTGATGTTCATCCATGCTTTCATCGCACTCAATAGTGGCTCGAACAATCCCAAAAGACTTGACCAGCTGGTGGACCGCCTGTCTGGTCTCTTGGCTTTTCTCCACCTCTTTTAGACAAACGTGAATCATGGCATACTTCTCAATGCCGTCCGTTGTCCAAACGTTGAGTTGAGCAACAGCTTGAACATTGTCTAGACTCCCCAATTCTTGATAGAGCTGACCCAGATCAATATCGCTTGGAACATGATCCAGAAAGATCTTGATATTATCCCAAAACTTAGGAAGAGCCTGACTGAGGATAAAGACAGCAATCAACAGAGATAGCAAGGGATCTAGGAAATACCAATCCGTAAATCGTAAGACGATAGACACTAGAATAACCGCTAGCCAACCCAGAATATCCTCTAGAAAATGCAGACTGAGAATAGACTCATTGTGACTATGGCCGTGGCTGACCACCTTGCTGGCTGCCAAGTTGACCAAAATAGCCACAATTCCTAGGACCAGCATCCCATTATAATCGACAGGTTCTGGGGCGAAGACCTTGGGAACATTTTCCCAGAGGACCAAGAGCGAACCTATAATCAAAATAATGGAAGTCAGAATGGCTCCCAGCAAACTGTAACGCTTATAGCCCAATGTATAACGACTGTCTTCTTTTTTATTGGAAATCTTTTCTAAAAGCGTTGACAGGCCAATTGCCAGTGCATCCCCTGTATCATGGACAGCGTCAGCCAAGACAGCACTGGAATTGAAGGCCAAGCCGAAAATAACTTCAATAATAGCGAAAGACAAATTCAAAAGAAAAGCAATCATCATTTTTTGACTTGATTTCATGGCAACCCCCTGTGACATCTGACATTTTTATAGTATAATATATTCAAAAGCAAACACTTTGTTCGATTCTATTATCCATCTTTTTAGAAAAGGAAACAAGAAGCAAATCACTAGCTTTGTCAGATAAGAGACAAAAGACTGATTTTGTTCGGAAATACTATGGACAGACGAGTAAAAAAATCACGCGCAGCCATTTACCAAGCCTTTCTCAGCCTCTTGCATCGTAAGAGCTACGAAGCCATCACTGTTCAAGAAATCATCGACCTGGCCGATGTTGGGCGGTCGACTTTTTATGCTCATTTTGAGACCAAAGAAGCCCTGCTAGAGGAGCTCTGTCAGGAACTATTCCAGCATACCTTCCTTGAGCGTCCTGATGGAAAGGACCTCTTTGAAGCGACTGCCCATATTTTCTATCATTTTCGGAAGAATCAGGATCGAATCGCTACACTGCTTTTAGCAAAAAACATCTACTTTATCAATCGTCTGAAAATTGAGCTGGAACATTATCTTTTCCCTCTAATTCAGGAAAAAGGCTTGATAAACAAGGCCCGTCTGCCACAAGATTTTTTGAAAAATCACGTAACAGCTACCTTTGTTGAGACTGTATCCTGGTGGCTACAACAAAGAAATCCCATCGATGAGGCCACCATCAGCCAATATTTTTTAGACTTGATGAAGTAAGAATTTTGTATTAAACACTTAGAAAACTATTGTTTGAGGAGAATTTTATGAAAAAACATTCTGCATTTTTTGTCCCAGGCATTATCATGGTTGGGCTTGTTTTACGGACACCTTTTGCCGTTTTGCCGATTGTCCTATCGGATATCGCTGATGGCCTCCACGTTTCACTCAGCTCACTCGGGCTCTTGACCAGTTTACCTCTAGTCATGTTTGCCCTTTGTTCCTCTTTCTCCCCTCGCTTGGCACAAAAATTCGGGCTTGAAAAACTCTTTACAATGGTCCTAATCATCTTGACAATCGGATCTCTTATCCGGATCATTAATCTCCCCTTCCTTTATGTAGGAACTATTATCCTAGGAGCAGCTATTGCTTTACTAAACGTTCTGCTACCTAGCATCATTCAAGCCAATCAGCCCGAACGCATCGGTCTTTTAACGACCTTTTACATCTCCGCTATGAGCCTATCGATTACAGTAGCTTCTGCTCTGGTTGTTCCTATCGTTAGCGCCACCTCTTGGCAAGGATTAATTTTAGCTTTAAGTGCCATTTGTCTCTTGGCACTCTTGGTATGGCTCCCTAATACTAAACACAATCACTTCCTAGCAAGAAAAGGCAAAAATCATCCAATCGGCGCCCTGCTGAAAAACAAAAAAGTCTTGGCCCTCATCGTATTTTGTGGCTTGCAGTCCCTGCTCTTTTACACAGCAGTGACCTGGTTACCAACCTTGGCCTTGCAAGCTGGTCTATCAAAAGATGCAACGGGTATCCTCGCTTCGATCTTCTCTTTGATTAGCCTGCCATTTTCTATGACAATACCAAGCCTCACAGCTCGTTTATCCGCTCGTGGACGACTAATTATGATTTCTTGTGTTGCAGCTTCTGGACTTATTGGTGTCTCTATGCTCCTAATTCCGACCAGCAATTTCTTTTACTGGCTGATCCTCAATCTCCTTCTTGGAGCTGCAGTCAGCGCCCTATTCCCTTACCTTATGGTGACCTTCTCTCTTAAAACCAGCACTCCTGAACAAACAGCTCAGTTATCTGGTTTGGCTCAAACAGGTGGTTATATCCTTGCAGCATTAGGACCTAGTCTTTTTGGTTTCAGCTTTGACCTCTTCCAATCTTGGACACCTGCCATTATCGGTCTTTTGATTCTAACGTTAATTATGACTGCTTCTCTTTTCTATATTGAGAAATTCGATAAGATTTTGTAACATCTAAAACCGCTTAGTTAACCTAGGCGGTTTTACAATTTGTAGACTAAATTACCAGCCAACACTTATCTCTCAACGCTCCAAACAACTTTTTTACATTCTGATAAATATTTATATATGTTACAATAATATTACATAGACAAACAAAGAGCAAACAAGCCAAACTCTTGATAGCGCTGTCTTTTCTCTGTATTTTATGTAACGAAACTATTAAGCGGGTATGATAATTCAATGTCATATCCATTTTTTATTGCGTCAAAAGCTTGAATCATATACTATGTAAGTAGAAGGAGGGATATGATGAAAAAATCAACAATTTATTTATCTCTAATTACACTAGTTTCACTCTTCTTTTTGGCTGCCTGCGGAAATTCTGCAGACAAGGATACAAAAGAAAGCTCAAGCTCAAGCGTATCTTCTTCATCTAAGGCCAGCTCTTCAAGCAAAGAAGAAAGCTCAGCATCCTCTGAAAGCGGCAAAGCTAAAGTTAAGGTTAATGGAGGCCAAAACGGTGGCAGCGTTAACGTAGAAACTGATGCCGCTAAAGTAGAAGCTGACGGCGATGGCTCAGCTACTGTTGAAGCTGGCAATGAAAATGCTAATAGCAATGGAAATGTTAACGTAAACGAAGACGGCGTTCATGTACAAGGTGGCGGTGTCGATGTTAAAGTTGGAAGCGACGGAACAGTTAACGTCCAAACTCCATAATCATAAAGCTATTTCGAACATTATAATATCAAAAAAGCCAAGCACTGCTTGGTTTTTTTGATTG
>ERZ772927.939-NODE-939-length-9707-cov-3.58237_pt1 | contig 9707 bp, 9 predicted proteins | sample MGYA00512115_ERZ772927 | MGnify/ENA primary metagenome ERZ772927 (study PRJEB29015, sample SAMEA2737924) | human oral metagenome | biome: human oral; feature: human-associated habitat; material: dental | place: China | collected 2013 ... | reverse complement strand
AGGCGCCGTCCAGGACCTCATCGACGAGTTCGGCGAGCTGCCCGGCATCGGCCCGAAGTCCGCCCAACGCATGGCCTTCCACATCCTGGCCGCCGACTCGGCCAGCGTCGAGCGCCTCATCGAGGCCCTGCGCGCGGTCAAGGCCCGGGTGCGCTTCTGCGAGACCTGCGGGAACATCGCCGAGTCCGAGCAGTGCGCCGTCTGCCGCGACCCGCGCCGCGACCAGCGGGTCGTCTGCGTGGTGGAGGAGCCCAAGGACGTTGTCGCCATTGAGCGCACCCGTGAGTACCGGGGGCTGTACCACGTGCTCGGCGGGGCGATCGACCCCATCAACGGGGTCGGTCCGGACGACCTGCGCATCCGCGAGCTCTTCGCCCGCGTGGGGGACGGCGTCGAGGAGGTCATCATCGCCACCGACCCCGACGTCGTGGGGGAGGCCACCGCCGCCTACCTGACGCGCATGCTGCGCACCATGGACGTGCCCGTCTCGCGGCTCGCCTCCGGCCTGCCCGTGGGGTCCGACCTGGAGTACGCCGACGAGGTCACGCTCGGCCGGGCCTTCGAGGGGCGGCGGCTCGTCGAGGGGTGACACAGACGGCTAGGCGTCTCGGCAGACGAGGGCGGTGGCGTACGCCGCCAGGCACACGGCAGCCCAGGTGGTCAGCGTGAGTGCGGCGGTGGCGGCTGGCAGCGCGGTGACGCTGTAACCGGGGGTTCCGAGCAGGCTGAGGGCGGCCTGGTCCGGGAGGAATCGCAGGACTCGGGGCCACTGCAGGATGCCGGTGCCGACGACGACGGGCGTGGTGATCAGGATTCCCAACGCGGCGGCCGAGCTGCGCAGGAGGCCGGCAAGCCCGAAGGCGATGGTTGACATGAACAGGTAGGCTGCAGCCCAGCGCGCGATGTCCAGCAGAATTGCTCCGGCGCCGAGGTGGTCGGAGATACCAATGATGAGTCTGGCGGGGACCAGCGCGATTACGACGCCGGTGGTGGCGACGATCAGCATAGCGGCGATCTTGCCCGCCAGAAGCGAGCGCCGGTTCGGCATGGCCACGAGCGTGATGCGGAGCTGTCCGCTGCGGTACTCGCTTGCGGCGGCGTAGGCGGCTACCACGAGGAAGGCGTACACGGGGGCGAGCATGACCGCGCCGAAGGAGGAGATCGACGCCGGTTCTCTCTGACCGGGGTGGGTGTAGAAGCCGACCGGTGAGGCGTCGATCGCGGCCAGCGCGAGATTCGCGGTCAGGGCCGCCGCCAGCATGATGCGTGCGGACGGGGCAGTCGTCATCTTGATGATCTCAGCGGTGACGGTGTCACGCAGGCGAGTGGGGAGCGGCGTCATTGGCGTCAGCGGCGTTGTCGGCGTCAGCGGCCTCGTCGGGGTCATCTGGCGTCTCTCCTGGTCACGACCGCGACGGCGACGGCGCAGGCGAGCACCGCCCATCCGATCAGCACGGCCGCCCCCTGGACGGCGCTACCGGTCAGAGGGACGGCGACGTCGCCTCCTGCCAGTACCAGGTTCCGTGCCGCACTGAACAGGGCCAGCGCGTCCACGGCCGGGGAGATGAGGGTGAGCATCTGGGTCATCGTCACCATGATCAGCACCACCGCGACGATGACGCCGACGAGCGTCCTTCTCGCTATCAGGGTGATGGCGTAGGCGAAGAGGGCGGCGGTGACCATGAACAGCAGGATGCGGGCGTCGGCGAGGAGGAAGCGCGGTGACCATGCCCGGCCCGCTTCCCAGCTGTGGAGCGCCAGGTGGAGCAGCACCTTGGCCGCACCGATCCACAGCGTGCCGAGGATGAGGATCTGGAATGCGACTGCGACGATCTTTCCCACCAGCAGCCGCATGCGCCGGGGCACGGCGAGCACGCTCATGCCGAGCTGGCCGGTGCGGAACTCGGCGCCGGCGGTCACCGTGCTGAGCAGGGGCAGGAGGATCGCGGGGTTGAAGATGGAGGCGACGTAGTCGCCGAAGACGGATTCATCGGCGACGACCGGGACGCTGTTGACAACACTTGTTCCGTCGCCGCGGAGATTCGCGATCAGTTCCTGATTGAAGAAGAAGAGCTGGAGCTGGAACAGGAGATCGACCGCGGTGAGGATGACCATGATGATCCAGACGCTGGGCAGGGTGAGGGCCTTGGTGAGCTCTGAGCGGACGATGCTGATCATGCTGCTCACCGGCCTCACCAGCTCTGTCCGGGCCGGCTGCCGGTGAGCGCGAAGAAGGCGTCCTCGAGTGAGGCGTGGCCTGCGATGATCTGTTCCAAGGCGCCGTCGGCGATGATCCGGCCCTTGTTGATGATGACGATGTCGTCGACCGTCTGCGCCGTCTCTCCCATGAGGTGGCTGGACAGCAGCACGGTATTGCCGTCGTCGGCGTAGCTGCGCAGGAAGGCGCGGATTGTGCGGATGCCTTCGGGATCGAGGCCGTTGACCGGCTCGTCCAGCACGAGGAAACGGGGCTCGCCCAGCAGAGCGGCCGCCAGTCCGAGGCGCTGCCGCATGCCGAGCGAGTACTTGCGAACCCGCCTCGTGGCGGCTTCGGACAGGCCGACCTGTTCGAGAACCTCGCCGATGCGCCGCGCCGGGATCCGGTTGGACTGCGCGATCCAGCGCAGATGATCGATGCCGCGACGCTCCGGGATGGCGGATGCGCCGTCGAGCATCGCTCCGACGGTGCGGAGCGGCTGAGCCAGTGCGGTATACGACTTGCCGTCGATGAGTGCCGTACCGGATGCGGGCCGGTCCAGACCGAGCAGGATGCGCAGCGTCGTGGACTTGCCGGCCCCGTTCGGACCCAGGAACCCTGTCACCCTGCCCGCCTTGGCGGTGAAGCTGACTCGGTCGACTGCGGTCCTGCCTCCGTACTTCTTTGTCACGTCAATGATCTCGATCATGCAGCGGTACTTCCTTCCGAGCGTTGGGGCGGCCGTGCAGCGGCGGTGCACTGCCGGCGCAACCGTTCCACCGGGGCGCTGCCCCTCGCGTCGTCCGGAAGTAGACATGTGCGGTGGGTACTGCGGTGGGGATGAGCGCGGGATCAGCGGGGCTCGTGCAGCAGCCCGGCCTGGTAGGCGAGGACGGCCAGCTGCGTGCGATCGCTCACGCTCAGCTTCAGGAACAGACGACGCAGGTAGGTGCGCACTGTGGGCAGCGCGAGGAAGAGCTCATCGGCGATCTGCTGGTTGGACCGCCCCTGCGCCACCAGCCGAGTCACCTGAAGCTCTCGTGCGCTCAGACGCACATCCGCGAACGGGTGCCGCGAGTGCGCCGGCCGCTGGGCGAGCTGGCCCATCAACCGTGCGGTGACCTCCGGAGCCAGCGACGCGTGTCCGGCATGCACGGCCCGCACCGCACTGAGAACCTCGGACGAGGAGGCGTTCTTCAGCAGGAAGCCAGCGGCGCCCTGCTTGAGCGCGCCGGCCACGTACTCGTCCAGGTCGAAGGCGGTGAGCATGATCGCCTTCGTTCCCGAATCGGTGATGCCCTGCAGGACGTCCAGGCCGCTGCCGCCGGGCATCTGCACGTCGATCAGGGACACGTCGGGGTGCAGTGCCGCGATCTTCCGGATCGTCTCCCGGGCGGTCCCCGCCTCATCCAGCACGCGGAACCCGTCACTGGCGTCGAACAGACGCCGGTAGACACGGCGGAAGTCGGCATCGTCATCGGCGAGGAATACAGTGATCGGCGCGTTCACGGCTCCACCTGCAACGGCAATTGCGTCAGCACCCGTGTGCCGCCCTGCGAGAGACCGGACACGCTCAAGGAGCCGCCGACCGCCTCCACGCGTTCCCGCATGCCCGTCAAGCCGGCTCCCGGCGCCTGATGAGCGGATATGCCGGTACCGTTGTCATCGATGCGGACGGTGAGGATGCCGTGATCAGATCCGGCAGTCGCTCCGGCAGCCTTGACAGCCACGGTGCACGACGAGGCGTCGGAATGACGGACCACGTTGCTGAGGGCCTCTTGCACCACCCTGGAGACCACCGCCTGAGTCGTAGGCGGCAGTTCCGGGAGCTCTACGTCAGAGTCGACCTTGAGACCGCTCACCCTTGCGGCTGTGAACAGCTCCGGGAGCGACGGCGCACCGCCGCGCTCGTCTCCGCCCGGGCGCAGAGTTCGCACCAGCTGCTGCACCTCTTCCAGGGCCCCGCCTGCGCGCTCCTCGATGTCTGTGAGGCTCTGAAGCAGCTCCTCCTCGGTGCCGGCGGTGTTGCGCGCAACGTCGGCCTCCGCGCGAATGATGCTGAGCGCATGCCCGACGACGTCGTGCACCTCCCGGGAGATCGAGACCTGCTGCTGGGCGCGTTGAGCGAGGGCCCGTTGCTGGGCGGCCTCCTGCGTGGAGGCGAGCCTGTGGGCTTCGGCGCATCCCAGCATCCAGGCGGCGCCGATCGCAAGGCAGCTGCCGATGACTCGGTGCGCCGTCGTCTCGGAAGCGGGACTGCCGGACGTTGCGGCCAGCAGGACCAGCGCGACGGACAGCCACACACCGATTGACTGCGACCAGGTGCCGCGCCGGACCGCTTGCGGATACAGACACCACGCGGCCGCGAGCATCGGATCGGTGCAGAGTCCGAGAACCCAGCCGGCCGCAGTGATGATCAGCGAGACTGCCAACGCGACGAGAGGCAGTCGCCAGCGCAGTAACATGGCTGCGACGAGCGTGGCAATGAGCAGGAGGCCGAGGGGATCGGGCCCCCAAGACCAGAAGACGCCGACAGCTGCTGCGGCGACACCCAGGTCGACTGCGAAGGACACCGGCGACGAGTGCCCCGAGAACCAGGGCGTCGTCATGAGAGCGACTCGTTGCGGGAGCGTGCCGCGGGCGCGTGGCCGGGAGCGCCCGGGGCGGTGCTCCCCTCGGTCTGCGGCTCGCGGCCGGGCTCGGCGTCGATCCGGGCGGAGAAGTCGTCGTCGCCCACGGCCGGCCACTCCAGGGGAACGGTGATGCCGAGGTCCTGCTCGACCCAGGCGCGGAAGTCGCTGACCGGCTCAACGGCATCGTCGTCGTCCGGCGGGAGCCCGAGCTCGGAGGGGGTGAGGTCGCGGTAGCCGATCGCGAAGAGCGTCAGGAGCCCGTGGACGTCATCGGCAATGCGTAGGCGGCGCCCTCGGACTCCAGGACGACGGCGCGGCCCCGGGTCTCCATCCAGCACCAGGCGCGCTCCAGCTCCGCGGGGACCGTCCCAGTCCGGTCGGTCCGCCCTGGGCGCGTCAGCCATTGTCGACATTCCCCTGAGCATACCGGCTGCCGCCCGCGCGGGGAGGGCCCGGTCCGACGGCGGGGGCCGCCCTACGCCGTCGGCGACCTGCGGGGCAGCATCTGCTCGACCATCGCCTCCAGCGACTTCTGGGCCGGGCGGTAGCGGACGCCCAGCTCGGTCCGGCTGCGCGTGGCGTCGCAGCGCACCGGGAATCCCACGTTGCGCCGCACGTACTCCCGCGTCATCCCGATCCTGGGCGCGAGGGCCAGGAGCAGCGGGCGGGGCAGGGCGCGCCGCGGCAGGCGGAGACGGTGGCCGTACCGGGGCACGAGGCGGCCCGCCAGGGAGAGGATGTCGGTGTCCTCCGCCGAGACGACGTAGCGGCCGTGGGCCTCTTCCAGGAAGGCGGCTGCGATGTGGGCCCGGGCGGCCTCGCGCACGTCCACCACGCTGAGGCCCACGCGCGGCGCACCGAGGCGGGATGTCCCGTCGATCAGCATCCGTACGATGGTGAGGCTCTCGCTGGTCGGGGCGTCGCCCAGCGCGGGGCCGAGGACCAGCGCTGGGTTGATGGAGACCAGGCTCCAGCGGTCCTGGTCCGCGGCGAGCCGCCACGCCTCCCTCTCCGCCAGGGTCTTGGAGTAGGAGTAGGGCTCTCGGGTCAGGGAGGAGGTCGTGTTCCAGCAGTCCTCGGTCACGATCCCGCCGGGGTAGCGCGCGACGTCCGAGAGGTCGACGGCGTCGCCGTACATGGCCGCTGTCGAGCTGGTGAGGACCACGCGCGTGACGGAGGGGGTCTCCTTCACGCCGGCCAGAACGTTGCGGGTGCCCTCCAGAGCGGGCGTGACGAGGTTGCGCCGGGGGTCCTGCACCTGGCGCACGAAGGGCGAGGCGGTGTGGATGACGACCCGGCAGCCGGCCATGGCCTCGTTGTAGGAGCCGGGCCTCAGCAGATCGGCGTTGAAGAGCCTCAGGGTGCCCGGCGCCTGGTCGGCGGCGCGGTGCAGGTGGGCGACCTTGGCGGTCGCGTGCGGGGTGCGGACCGCGGCGTGGACGGTCGCACCGGCCTCCAGCAGGCCCTTGGCGACCCAGCTCCCCAGGTAGCCGGTGGCGCCGGTGACGGCGACCGGGGCGCTCGTGTCCACCGGCACTCCGGCGAGGTCGAGACCGCCGGGTGATGGTGAACGACGCTGTCTGCTCATGGTTGGTACGTTAGGTGCCCTCTGGAGCGCCCGTCTACGGCCGAGGCGCCCGGACGCCGGCGCTTACTGCGCTTCTTAGTGTCAAGGTCAACAGGGATCAGGCGATCATGAGTCTGGCGGACACCCGCTCCGGACCCCGGCCGGCGAACCGGTCTCGACGCGAGTATGGACCGATCTCGGCGCGGAGAACGGCCGATCTCGGTGGTGAGTCGCGGGCGTTGGCCGACGTACGGCCGGTCGGAACGTCGTCAGGCCACCCGAGTGCCGCGGGCGAGGCGTCGGGCGGGCGTGCGCAGCCTCCGCGAGGCGGACGTCAGCGACCAGGCGCCCAGGGCCAGCACGATCACCAGGGTGACCGGCCAGAAGGTGGTGTGCGTGACCGTCTGCCAGTCGGACGAGTCCGACCCCGGGCTCTTCTCGCAGTGGCTGATGACGACTTCCTCCGGCTGGGGGTCGCGCATCCGATCGACGGTCACCCCCGCCATCCCCAGCGGAGATGCCGGATACCGCTCCTCAACCTCCTCGGAGGGCGAGTAGCTGTCGTACTCCAGGGTCGAGTACTGCTTGACGTACACCATGTTCCGCCCCGAGACGTCGGCCAGTGCCACGAAGGGGTTGGGGACGAGCATCCACCAGATCCGCTCGACGTGCACAACATCCCGGGTGTAGGTGCGAGGCTCGGTCCCGCAGACGTGCTTGTCATTCGTTGAGGCGTTGTAGTCCGTCTCGTAGATGATCTCCGTCTGCTTCCCCTGGACCGCCGTCGCCGAGATCGCGGTGACGATGGGGGACCCGATGACGAGGCCCGCGACCACCAGGTAGGTCAGCACCGCCGAGGCCGAGGTGCGCGCGGTCGCCGCCGAGAATCCCAGTCCGATCGCGCACACGGTCCCCAGGACCACCACGAGGATCAGCAGGTGAACCACCAGCGTGATCCACGACGCGCCGCCCAGCAGGGTGAACACGAGCAGGAAGGGAAGGGCGACCGCGAGGAAGGCGAGGGCCGCGGACCACGCCGCCACGAGCTTTCCGACGACGATCTCCTGCGAGCGCAGCCTCGTGGCCTGCAGGAGCGCCAGGGTCGCGTCGGCGCGATCGCCGTTGACGGAGGTGGCCGACAGCGTCGGGGCGATGATGAGCCCGATGCCCAGGACGAAGCAGACCGTCAGGTCGTACAGGATGGGGGTGGAGCTGCCGGCGTCGGCCCCGCTCATCCCCGCCAGCGCGGCCATGCCGCCGCACAGGAGGACCAGGACGGCGCCCCATACCACCAGCATGATCCGCCAGCGCGTGGACCTCACGCGCTGGCGCAGCTCCAGCACCGCGACGGTGCGCACGGCGGACCAGCTCATCGCCGCTCTCCTTCCATCGACAGGTAGATCTCCTCCAGCGCCCCGCCCGCCGGGGCGAAGGACACCACCTCGACCCCCGCGTCCAGCGCCTCCCGCAGGACTCGCGCGGCGGCGGCGTCGTCGGGAACGGCCAGGCGCACCGTGCCGTCCTCGGCCGCGGCTGCGCTCACCGAGGCCCCGGCGGACCACTCCGAGAGGCGCTGCGGGTCCAGCGCCCGCATCCGCCACTGGCGCTGCAGCGGCTGGGGGAGGACCGTGGCCGGCGCGGCGGGGTGCCGGGCGCCGTCGTCGCTCGGGCTGCCATCGCCGTCGTCGCCGACGGCGTCGGGGCGCGGCGGTGCGGAGGAGGCCGGGGCGACCGCCTGCCCGTGCGCCATGAAGACGACGCCGTCCACCATCTGTTCCAGCTCGGACAGGATGTGGCTGGAGACCAGGACGGTGACGCCGCCGGAGGCGAGGTCGCGCAGCAGGACCCGCAGGTCGGCCCGTGAGCGCGGATCCATGCCCGCCGCGGGCTCGTCGAGCAGCAGGACCTGCGGGTGGTGCACCAGCGCCCGCGCCAGGCCCAGGCGCTGCTTCTGCCCGCGCGAGAGCACGCGGGCGGGGGTGCGGGCCATCTCCTGAAGGTGGACGGCGGAGAGCATCTCGATGGCGCGCTCCTGGCCGGTGGACTCATCCAGCCCCTGGGCGGCCGCGAAGGTCATGAGGATCTCGGTGCAGGTCAGCGAGTCCCAGGTGCCGAAGGAGTCCGGCATCCACCCGATCGCCTGGTGCACCTGGCGGGGCTGGGTGGTCGGGTCCAGCCCCGCCACGCGGATCGAGCCCGCGTCGGGGGCCAGGAGTGCGGCCAGCATGAGCAGGAGAGTCGTCTTGCCCGCCCCGTTGGAGCCCACGAGTCCCGTGACCGTGCCCGCGGGCACCGTCATATTCATCTGCCAGACCGCGCGCGTGGGGCCGAAGAAGCGCGTTGCGCCGGTGACCTCGATGCTCATGGGCTCATGGTACGGAAGCAGTTGTCGGTCGGGCCACACTCCGACGGGGGAGGAGTCCCCGTCGCGGTTGTCTCTACCTCGGTCGAGATCGACATTGTCGTACGAGATAGACGGTGACACCGTCGACTTCGTACGACAATGTCGATCTCGACGGCGCGGGCTGTCGCGGGCCGGCGCGGGTGCCGCCCGCAGGAGCCGGCTCGGGCGGCTGCGGGCGGACCGGCCCTTCATGGTGGTCGTCTCACGATGGGTGTTTCGGCGGGCTCATGGCGCGGAGCGCACGTATGCTGGGGGACGTTGCCACGTCGGGGTGGGCCCGGTCGCGCCAACCACGTGAGCAGCGCCCCCTCCCGTGGCCAGCGGTGACCACAACCCGAGGAGCGCCACATGGCACTGGTCGTGCAGAAGTACGGCGGCTCGTCCGTCAGCGACATCGAGGCGATGCGACGCGTCGCCAAGCGCGTCGTCGCCACACGGGAGGCCGGAAACACAGTCGTCGTCGTCGTCTCCGCCATGGGCGACACGACCGACGACCTGCTCGACATGGCCGCCGCCCTGACCGGGCACCCCCCGGCCCGCGAGATGGACATCCTCCTGAGCGCCGGGGAGCGCATCTCCATGGCCCTGCTCGCCATGGCCGTCGGCGAGCTCGGCGTCCCCGCCCGCGCCTACACCGGCGCCCAGGCCGGGGTCCTCACCGACTCCAAGTACGGGCGCGCCTCCATCGTCGGCGTCATCCCCGAGCGCATCGCCCGCACCATCCAGATGGGGGCCGTCGCCGTCGTCGCCGGCTTCCAGGGCATCAACGAGGTCGAGGACGTCACCACGCTCGGCCGCGGCGGCTCGGACACCACCGCGGTGGCCCTGGCCGCCGCGCTCAACGCCGACGTGTGCGAGATCTACACCGACGTCGACGGCCTGTTCACCGCCGACCCCCGCATCGTC
>ERZ772927.935-NODE-935-length-9731-cov-3.01447_pt1 | contig 9731 bp, 7 predicted proteins | sample MGYA00512115_ERZ772927 | MGnify/ENA primary metagenome ERZ772927 (study PRJEB29015, sample SAMEA2737924) | human oral metagenome | biome: human oral; feature: human-associated habitat; material: dental | place: China | collected 2013 ... | reverse complement strand
GGTGACCATGGCGCCGTTGGTGGGGTCGAGGTAGTACCAGCGCGAGCCGACCTGGATACGTCCGAGAGCCATGGCGCCGGTGGCGGGGTCCAGGTAGAACCAGCGTGAGCCGACCTGGAGCCATCCGGTGGACATAACACCGGTAGCGTCGAAGTAGAACCAGTCCGGACCGATCTGGGTCCAGCCGGTGGCCATGGCGCCGTTGGTGGGGTCCAGGTAGTACCAGCCAGAGCTCAGGTGAATCCAGCCGGTGGCCATGGCACCGCTGTCCGAGCGGAAGTAGAACCAGCGCGAGCCGACTGCAGCCCAGCCGGTGACCATGGCACCGGTACCGGGGTCCAGGTAGTACCAGTTCTCCCCTACCTGGACCCAGCCGGTGGCCATGACGCCGGGAGAGGAGAAGTAGTACCACGACCCGCCCTCGTGGACCCACCCGAGGTAGTTGGTAGAGGGGCGGCTGGAGATCTGCGCCTGGTCCTGGGCGATGGACCGGATGGTCCCCAGCATGGAGTAGCCGGTGTCCCCCGGGCAGGCGGTGTTCCCGGAGTCCCGGTGCCCGAAGATACGGGGCAGGTTCAGGACGGTCCCGGCCTGGTACTTCTCGGTGGTGCGCACCAGGATCCCGGCGACCTGGTTGACGTCGGTGTAGCCGGCCCGTCCCAGGAACCAGCCCGCCATCTTGCCTACCCGGTCCAGGGTCATGTCACTGGGGCGGACCCAGGAGTAGTCGCCCAGCATGGAGATGCCCATGCTGCCGGTGTTGACCCCGCGGGCGTGGGCGCCTATGACCATCTGGCCGGGAGCGGCCGCCAGGGAGCCTGAGCGCCCCTCGAAGACCTGCCCGTACTTGTCGACCAGGAAGTTGTAGCCGATGTCGCCCCAGTCCAGGACGACCGCGTGGTAGTGGTAGATACCGCGCACGATCGAGGCCGACTGCCAGGCGCTGTAGTTGTTGGTCCCCGCCGTGTGGTGGACCACCACGTGGTGGGCCGCCACGTACTCCGGGTCCCACGTCATGACGGAGGGGTCGGCCCCCCAGTCGGCACGGGTGTTCACGTCCACGGGCAGGGACCCCACGGAGCTTCCCGCCCCGACCACGGCCGGCTGCGTGAGGTGGTCGCCGCTACCAGTGGTCGAGTCGGTGGTGTCCGACGTCGTCCCCGCTCCGCCACCAGGCAGGGTGGCCGGGGAGGTCAGCCGGTCAGTAAGGGAGTCCTGGGACTCCGTGGAGGAGGTGGCGACGCCGGTGGGCTCGGCCGCCGTGGTCTCCAGGTCACCGGCCTGGAGGGTTGCCTCCCCGGAGGGCGTGGCGGGCACCATTGCCAGGGAGAGGTCCGCGGGCAGGTCCTCGCTCCTGCCCGCCACACTGACCTGGACGGCGTCGGCGCCACCGGTGACGAACTCGTCGCTTCCGGCGACCCCGCCGGTGTCCTTGCCGGCGGAGCTGGGCCCGCTCTCGTACCAGGGGGACCACGCGCCGTTCTCACGCACCCGCAGGTAGACCGACAGGCCCTCGGGCAGGGTGTCCGTCCCGCTCCAGCGGAACCCCGCTACGAGGAAGCTGTCCACCTTCACGGGATCGGTCAGGACGAGGGGGGTAGTGCCAGGAGCAGTGGTCGGGGAGGAGGTGTCAGTGGTGCCCGCGTCGGCCTGGGTACCGGTGTCCTTTGAGGCGGGGGCCTGCGGGGCGGAGGCGGCCTGGTCCAGGCCCGCCTGGCCGACCTCGGTGACGTGCCCGCTGGAGGTGGTCAGGGGGAGGATCTGGACGGGTGCCGGCCTGGTGGCGGGGTCGGCTGCGGCGACGGTCGCTGGCACCAGGCCGAGGGCCAGTAGCGCGCCTGCCAGGAGCGCGCGAAGGGGTCGGGAGGCGGGCATGGTTGACCTTCCGTGAGGAGAACAGGAGCTAGGGTGCTGAGACTCATGGGACTGAGACAGACGAGGCAACATTATCGTACCGCCTGAACAGGGTGTCAACCCCGCGGGCAGAAAAGAGGTGCTGATATAGAATTACCTACCCTGCTCCTGCTGGGAGGCCATGCCCCTCTGAGCGAGCTCGTCCAGGGCGCGGTCCCAGGCGCTGGAGTCCACCCCGGGCTGGTTCCACGAGGCCCGGATAAAATCCGTGATGGCCTCCTGGCTGGTCCACTTCTGCTGCGGAGCGCCGATAGCGCGGTAACGGGTCATGTCGGCGCAGGCGTGCTCAATGTCGCCGGCCCGGTGAACCGGAAGATACTCAATACGGGCGACGCCCTGGGGGGATCCGGCAGCAGCGGCCTGCGCCATCTGGGTGAGGTTGGTGCGGACCCCTGTGCCGCAGTTGACGGTCAACGGGCAGGCGACGTCGTCGTGCCCGGCAGCGAGCCAGGCCAGGAGCCGCGCCAGGTCGGCGACGTGCACGAAGTCCCTGGTGGCCGAGCCGTCCCCGTAGACGGTCAGGGGACGGCCCTCACGCAGACGGGCCAGGAACGCAGCCAGGACACCGGTGTAGGGGTTGTGGAGCGCCTGACCAGGGCCGACCACGTTCTGCGGGCGGACGACCGCCAGCGGGACGCGTCCGGTCAGGGCCCGGGCCAGGAGCGCCTCACCCTCGACCTTGGTCTGGCCGTAGAAGGAGACCGGAGCCATGGCGTCGTCCTCCCTGGAGTCACGTGAGACGGCCTGCTCACAGCACGCCCCTGTGACCTGGCCGTGGGAGGGGCAGACGTAGGGCCCCTCACCATAGACGGCACGGGAGGAGGTGAAGACCACGGGCGCGTCCCAGGACAGGGCGTGCTCGGCGGCAAGCCGGGTCCCGTCAACATTGACGTGACGGTAGCGTTCGGTCTCGTACATGGACTGGGCGGTCCCGGTCTCAGCCGCCAGGTGGATAATGACGTCGGCAGGCCCCGCCTGCTCCCAGTCGGCTGGTACGGTGGTGTCACCGACCACGACCTTTCCGGCAAACCGGGCCACAGCCCCTTGAGGGTCGTTGTGGACCTGAGGGTGCAGCACGTCCAGGGCGGTAACCTGCCATCCCTGGTCACTGAGCTCACGCGCCACGTACTGGCCGATAAAACCAGCACCTCCGGTGATAAGGGCCTTTGGCATCCATCCTCCTAGTTCAGCAGGGATCCGAGCGGGCCGTTGAGGCACCAGGATTCTACAGCGTGACAACGGCACCACCGGCCTCACGGCCCGCCTCCCTTGGCGTCGGGCTCTCGCCCGTAGACGCGGTCAGCCGCAGGAGGTGATTCTCCACAGGCTGACCGTGCCCGACGAGGACACCAGCTCCATATCGTCAGTGGACCACGCGGTCAGGGCCGTGTCCCAGCGCAGAGGGGCCTGCCGCCCCTCCCACTCGGTACCGCTCCGGTCGACCTTGAGGTAGTACTCAGCCCCCAGCTCGTGCAGCAGGTCGCAGGTGTACGAGCCCGGGCGCAGGTCCGGCTCCTGGCGTGCCAGGAGCTCCGCGGCCGACCCGGGCGTCGGCTCGGAGCGCAGCGGGTACACGACGTTGACACCCCCCAGCGACCACAGGTAGCTCGCACCTCGCGACGGTGCGCCGACGACTACGGCGTCAGCGGGAAGACGACCGCCCGCTGACGCCATGAAACTCGCCTCCTCAGGCGTGACCAGGACGCCGTAGGCGATCTGTGTGGCATTGTGGACCGACCCCGCCAGGGCCGCCTGCAGCGGCACACGTCCCAGTGCCGTCACGCACACGACCGCGGCGAGGACGGCGAGCGCCCTGCGTCCAGGGTGTCTCCCCAGCAGGTAGCGCAGCCCCATGGCGGCCAGCACCAGGCCGGGGACAACGAGGATCGGCTGAACACGGGCCTTCTGCAGGTACCACGGGCTACCGACCTGACGCCCCCACCACTGGGGGCCTCCTATAAGCACAACGAGACACAGCGCCAGTACCGCCGCCACCAGCCAGGGACGTGCCTGGGGCACGTGCACCGCCGCCAGCACCGCCAGGACACACACCGTGCCTCCCAGCGGCAGGCCGTGGGAGGAGGGGGCCGTACTGCGGCAGGTCGAGCAGCGCCTGCCCCAGCGTTCCCAGCAGGCTCCCACCAGGACGTGGATAGCTCAGGACCAGGGCCAGGGTGCTTCGCATGACCCATGCTCCTGCCAGGACGCAGACGGCAAGCACGCCCAGGACCAACAGCGTCATTGTCCTGCACCGGCCTCCGGCCCTCACCAGGCGCACCAGGACGATCACGGTGAGCGGCGCCAGGAGCACCGCGATATTGAAGACAGGACCGTCCCGGCAGCCGCCCCCAGGAGCAGCAGACCACTCGTCAGCAGATCACGTAAGAGCACCTGACGAGTCCGACCGTCCCCCTTGTCAGCCACTGTCAGGGACAGGACGCGCACCAGACGCAGCCCCAGGACGAGCACCCCGGGCAGGCAGACCACGCTCACGCTGTAGGCCCACACCGACAGGGTGCCCAGCAGCATTGTCGGGGCCCCCACCGTGGCGGCGCTCAGGACGACGGCCAGGGCGACCGCGGTACGGTTCTGAGGGCGGGCGTCGTCGTCAAGAGCCTCGGTCAGCAGGCCGGTCACGGCCAGCGGCCAGGCCAGGGAGCCCACGACGAGCACCATGACGTTCGAGGCGACCGTCACACTGGCGGGGAGCAGGGCGACCACCCCGTGCCACACGGTCGGGTAGTAGGTCGGGGCCCCCTGGTAGAGGACCGCCATGCTCCCGAAGCTGGAGGCGTTGCCTGTCTCCCGGATCGCCTGGACGGCATTGAGGTGGAAGACGATGTCAAAGGACTGGCCCGGGGTGGATACCGAGCCCATGCCGATCAGCGTCCCCACGGCGAGGACGAGGCATGCGACCACGACCGCGCAGGGCACGAGGTCGTCACGCCGAGCACGCGGGGCCCGCCAGTCCCCGGGGCAGACCCGACGGATAACCGCGAGGACACCGGCGGCCACAGCCGTGGTCCCCGCGATCGCGGCCCAGCCCCAGGGAACCCAGGCCCACCCGCCGGCAGCGGCCACGACCTCCGAGATCCCTGTGACGGCACAGCTCAGCGGTAGTGCGGCGCTCACCGCCCCCCAGCCGCGTACACCCCCCAGGCGGGCCAGGAGCAGCCCGGGGGCGATCAGGACCGTGGCCGCCAGCAGGACACCGGCGATAACGTGAGTCATCTGCCACCGCCCGCGCCGCCTGAGCTGACGTCGATCGCCCCGTGCCTGGTCCTGGCGTACCGGACCGCCAGCGGAAGCCCGGTCCTTCCCGGTGCGGGCACGGGAACACGCATACTTCCTCCAGTGGGCTGAGCGTCGGTGCGGGCACAGTATAGGACCGTCCTCGCGGGCCAGTAGGCCGACGGCTAGGATGCGCCGTGAATCCCGTCAGTCGCACCGGCACGTGTTCCCCAAGTCGGCGCACGTGCGTGCAGTGCCGCCCGAAGGAGTCCTTTGTGACCGTTCCTCGATACCTGCGCCCCGCGCTCGTGGTGCCTGCGGTCCTCGCAGGCCTTGTCGTCCCGGGCTCCTCCGGGGCCTGGGCGCAGGAGGTGCCTGCCGTTCCCGCGGTAGTCCGCTCGGCCGCGGGCTCCGACCAGGTCGCTGCGACCGGGCAGGACGGCCACGGGCAGGCGGATCCCGCCTCCCTGTCCCGCGGCACCTGGGTGGCCTCCGGCGGCCGGTGGTACTACCGGACCCCGGACGGCGCCAGTGCCACGGGCTGGGTACAGGACTCAGGATCGTGGTACTACCTGGACTCCACCGGCGCCATGGTTACCGGCTGGCTGCCCAGCGGCGGCTCCTGGTACTACCTGGGAGCCTCAGGGACCATGGTCAGGGGGTGGATCCAGGTGGGCTCCTCCTGGTACTACCTGGATTCCGTCACCGGTGCCATGGCCACCGGCTGGCTCCAGATCGGCTCGCAGTGGTACTTCCTGGACTCCACCGGTGCCATGGTCACCGGCTGGCTGCCCAGCAACGGCTCCTGGTACTGGCTGGGAGCCTCAGGGGCCATGGTCACGGGAACCGTCCAGATCCAGGGGCAGTGGTCCGGCTTCACCAGCAGCGGGGCGTGGACCGGCTACCTCAACGGCTGGGTCCTGGACGGGTGGACCTACACCCGCTACGTCGACGGCGTAGCCACCGCGTCCCAGACCCTGCGCCCGGTCATGACCGCCCCGACAGCCTCCAGGGACGTCCTGATCGCCACCATGACCTCGGCCTACGCGGCCTCGGGCTGCTCCTACCCCGCATGGGCCCTCACAGCCGGAGGGGCGGGTACGCCCCAGGAGTTCTTCGCCATGGTCTACGACGAGGCGGTCGCCGAGGGGGTCAGCCCCGAGCTGCTCTTCGCTCAGGTGATGAAGGAGACAGGGTGGCTCCAGTTCACCGGTGATGTCGCCGTCGAGCAGTTCAACTTCGGTGGCATTGGCGCCACCGGTGGCGGGGCGGCTGGCAACTGGTTCCCCGACGTACGCACCGGCCTGCGCGCCCAGGTCCAGCACCTGCGTGCCTACGCCGACCCCCAGGTGACCCCGGGCGCCCTGGCCCACGCCGTCGTCGATCCGAGGTTCGCCTACGTGCGCAAGGGGTCAGCCTCCTACGTTCAGTACCTCGGCATCCAGGAGAACCCCTCCCGCGCAGGCTGGGCGGCCGCCCGCCACTACGGGATGGACCTCGTTGACATGATCAATCAGTACTTCTAATAACCTTAGATTATCTCTTAGGTCTCACGTCATCAAACATGCCAGGGACTATGACGTGGGCAGGCTCTCAAACTCTGGGCCCTAGTGTACGCACCGGCGCCGGGTTCCGTATGATCGTGTCCATGCCACCGTCTCCCATGTCGCGCGCGCGCCACTCCACCAAGGACCTCAGCCGGCACATCGGCCGACGGTTCGGCCTGTCCCTCCTCGCCATCGCGCTGTTCCTGACCTCCGCGGCCTACGGGGTGTACAACCAGCTCAACTCCCAGATCGACAGGCAGGACGTCACCACGCTGCTGGTGGACGACCCGACCGCTGCGCCCTCGCACCCCGTTGACGACTTTGACGGCAGGCCCGTCAATATCCTCATTATGGGCTCGGACGTCCGCAGGGAAGGCGAGTACGACGACGGCACCGAGGGGATGCGCTCCGACACCACCGTGATCTTCCACCTCTCGGCGGACCGCAAGCGCATTGACGTCGTCTCAATACCCCGCGACACCATGCTCTCCATCCCCTCCTGCAAGCTGCCCGACGGGAGCAAGAGCGAGGCGCAGAGCTACGCCATGTTCAACTCGGCCTTCTCTACCGGCGCCAATAGCAGCAGCAACCCCGCTGACACCAAGTACGCCGCAGCCTGCGCCATGAGGACGGTGGCGAACCTCACCGGAATGCGCATTGAAAACTTTATGGTCATTGACTTCTCGGGCTTTGAGAGCATGGTCAACGCCCTGGGCGGCGTCCCCATGTACCTGGACGAGCCCATTGAGGACCAGAACGCTGACCTCTCCCTGAGCGCAGGCTGTCAGCGGCTCAACGGGCAGCAGGCACTCGGCTACGCCCGGACCCGCTACAGCGTCGGCGACGGCTCCGACATCTCCCGTATCGGCCGCCAGCAGAAGCTCATGGCCGCCATGATGCGAGCGGCCATGAACAAGAACCTCCTAACCGAGGGACCGGCTCTGTACGACTTTATCTCAGCCACCTTGTCGTCCCTGACCGTGGACCCCGCGATCGGCAACCTGTCCACCCTGGCGGGGCTGGCCATGAGCATGAACAGCATCGGGATGCAGAACGTCAACTTCATTACCATGCCCAACACGGTCGACCCCCTGGACGACAACCGCGTGATCCCTACGGACGACGCCAGCACGGTCTGGGAGGCCCTGAGGAAGGACGCCCCGATCCCCGGCACGATCACCCACACCTCCGCGGACGGCTCCACCACCGCCCCCACGGACCAGCCCTCGACGCCCAGCGCCTCTGACGGCCAGGAGACCACGCCCGATCAGGGTGCCCCGGCGCCCGCACCCGCTCCGGCGCCCGCCCCTTCCGGTCAGAGCGCCCCGGTCCCCACCAAGGACCCCGCGCTCGAGTGCCGCTGAGGGGCACCGCATGACACCTGAGACCCCCTCGAACCATCCCGGCGCCGACGACTCACTCATCCCGCCCTCCTTCGTCCCCGGTGCGAGGCGTCAGCGGCCCGCGCCCAGGCAGGACCCGCCGCAGGCAGCAGCCCCCGCCCCACGCCGTACCTCCGCGCACCAGGCAGGCGCCTCCCAGGCACCACCGCCGGCGTCCGCGGGACGCTCGGGGAGCACGCCCCGGCGCCCCCTCTCCCAGCGCCTCCCCCAACCGGGGACCCCCGGTCAGGAGGGCGGGCAGTCCGGAGGGGACGGCAGCCCCCGGCAGCCGCGACCGGTACCCCGGCCCTCCCTCACCACCCAGGCCCGCTGGCGGCGCACCGGCCCCCGGGCCCCACAGCCGGGCCCGTTCCGGCTCCTCAGCAGTGCCACTGGCCGCCTCCGGACCCGGCGGCGGGCCCGAGGGGCACCGACGCGCTGCGCCCAGGCCCGGCCAGTCCTCCGACGGGGCGGAGGGCCCCGACCGGACCCGGCTGCTGCCCGGCTCCCCCGGCAGCCGGATGCGCCCAGGCCAGGTCCGTCCCGGGCAGCCCGGCCAGGTGGGCTATACCCAGCCGCCAGGACCAGCCCGTCAGCACCCTCGGCCCGGCGACCCGTTGCCTGCTGGCTCCCCGTTCCCCGGCGGACCCGGGGGACCGACGTCAGGACGCCCCCGTCGTCGGCGGCGCCCGCTGCGGTGGGCCGTCCTGGTCCTGGCGGTCCTGCTAGTCCTGGTGGCCGGCCGCATCTGGATGCTGGTGGACGACGTCAGCAGCAGGATCCACAGGGTCGACGCCCTCTCCGGGGCCACGAGCACCCCAGGTGAGACCTGGCTCATTGTGGGTTCCGACGCACGTGACGCCGCCGTGACCGACGACACCGAGGGTGCGCGCAGCGACTCGATCATGCTCCTGCACAAGGCGCCCAACGGGCAGGCCTCACTGACCACCCTGCCCAGGGACACCTACGTGGAGATCCCCGGGTACGGCGAGGACAAGATCAACGCGGCCTACTCCTACGAGGGCCCGGCCCTGACGGTCAGGACCGTCGAGAAGCTCACCGGCCTGACCATTGACCACTACGTGGAGGTCGGTATGAACGGGGTCGCCCAGCTCGTGGACGCCGTCGGCGGCATCTCGGTCTGCCTGGACTACGACGTGGACGACGCGGACTCCGGGCTGGTGTGGGACACGTCCCGGGGCACCTGCCAGGAGGTGGACGGCACCAAGGCGCTGGCCTACTCCCGTATGCGCAAGTCGGATCCTACCGGGGACATCGGTCGCGGCCTGCGCCAGCGGGCGGTCATCTCGGCGGTGGTCTCCAAGGCCGTGAACGTCGGCACGCTGCTCAACCCCTTCCAGCAGGACTCCCTGGTCGACGCCGGCACCCAGGCGCTGACCGTGGACCGGCAGGCCACGGTCCCCTCCCTGGCGCGCATGGTCATGGCCTTCCGCTCCGCCTCGCACGACGGCCTGACCGGTGCGCCCCCGATCGAGTCACTGGACTACGAGCCCGGCGGTATCGGTGCCGCGGTCCTGCTGAAGGACACCACGGCACCAGGCTTCTTTGAGGCCCTGCGCAACGGGACCCTGACCAAGGCCTCCTTCAACCACTCCTGACCCCCGCCCGCGCGGGCGCGCAGGATCCTCGCCCGCGG
>ERZ772927.930-NODE-930-length-9764-cov-19.6096_pt1 | contig 9764 bp, 10 predicted proteins | sample MGYA00512115_ERZ772927 | MGnify/ENA primary metagenome ERZ772927 (study PRJEB29015, sample SAMEA2737924) | human oral metagenome | biome: human oral; feature: human-associated habitat; material: dental | place: China | collected 2013 ... | reverse complement strand
CTTCGATGCGGCGCAGGCGCGCGAGATGATTCTCGGTGTTGCCGTGGTAGCCGTGTTCATTGCTCATGGAAATGATGGTACCCCTAGGGGGTATGGGTGTCAAGGGGGTGTCGTCGACGAGCGCTGTGGGGGTGGCGACACGCATCCCCCAATGCGGCGCGCCCAGCCCCGGCCCGCCGTAGGGTGGAGGGAGCACACAGGTAAGGAGGGGACATGAAGCGACGCCCGCGTCGGCGCTACCGCGCGATCCGCCGCGTCCCCCAGGCCTACCCCGGCCTCTACCTGCGCCTCAAAGTCGCACCCATCGTCCCCGCCCTCGCGGCCACGGTCGCCGTCGGTGCGCTCGCGGGAATCTCCGCCCTGCCCGAGGACGTGCGCGCCCGCGCGCGATCCCTCTCCGATGACATGGGTACCGCGATCAGCGAAAAATCGCAGCGCATCTTCTTCGATAACCCCGGCCTCGACACCCTCCTCATCCGCTCCCTGTCCCACGTCGCCAGGCGCACCGCGACCGTCGGGCGCGCGTGGGCGCGAGCGGTCGTCGCCGTCGGCGCAGACAGGGACGGGCGCATGGCCCGCATGCTGCCCCTCATCCCCAGGCGCGGATACGACGCCCTCATGACCGGCATGCTCACGATTGGCACCGCTGTGGGCGCGCTGCGCGGCGGCGCGGTCCACGTCGCACTCCTGCGTGACTCCGACGCCGACCCCGCGTTCCAGGAGCCGCTCCCCGGCCACCCCGAGGCCCAGATTCGCCGCGTCGACGCCCCCGCGCTGCTCTCCGACATGTGCGCCGACATCGACGAGCTCTACTGGTCGCGCACGATCGGCCCCGCCATCAAGATCACCCGCGTCGGCGAGGGCGAGGCCCGCCGCTGGCTCCTCTCCCTGGTCGGCACCGAGTCCATGACCTGGTGCTCCACGAACAACCCCGCCGACGCCGAGACGAACATCCGACTCATGCTCGGCCTGGAAAGCGCGATGAGCGTCGGCGTCGTGCGCGCCCTCCACGCCGCCATGGAACGCGACGGCGTGCCCACCGAGCGGTGGCCGCGCGAGCCCGTCCTCATCTGCGGCCACTCCCAGGGCGGGATCGTCGCCGCCGCCCTCGCCTCCGTCCCTCCGCACGAGGCCGGGGTCAACGTCGCCGGCATCCTGTCCACGGGCGGCCCGAACCGGCGCATCCGCGTGCGCCCCGACGTGGTGACCGTGTCCGTCTACCACGATCAGGACGTCATGCCGAGCCTCGACGGCTCGCCCGACCGCGCCCCCGATCGGCGCGTCACCGTCGGACGAAGCCTCGTGAGGCCTCGTACCCGACCCCTCTACTACGCGCACTCCTCCTCGACGTACACGGAGACCGTGCGCCTCCTCGAGCGCAAGGTCCGCGTGACCCCGTGGGGGCGGCTGGCCTCGGCGATGGCGGCCCTGCAGGATTTCCTGCCTACCGCCGGCGAGCCCACGCGCGTCATGCACTACGAAATCTGGCAGGACATCCTGACCCCGACCCCCGAGAGCACGTGGGACACGGTCGCCGCGCTTGAGCGTGGCGGCTCCTACGAGCCGATTACCTACCCGATCGACTATGCGGTCACGGCCCCCCGCCTGCCCCGTATCACGCAAGCCAGGCGCCGCGCGGCCCTCCCGGCGCGCATCTTCACCGCCCTCTCCTCCCTCAGAAAGGACAGGTCATGACCGACCCCAACGCCCCGCTACGCGAGGTGCGCCGATGGATGCGCGTCTCGACCCCCGTCAACAAGGCGGCCTCCGCGGGCCTGCGCGGTCGGCTCCCGCAGATCGCCGGGCCGCTCATGATCGGCGCGCTCGGCGTGGGCGCCCTGGGCGCGGGCATCGCGTGGCGCGCCCTGTCCTCGACGAGGGGCACCGGGCGCACTCAGCGCTTCGTGGACCTCGCGACCGCCGCGCTCGAGGCTGACTTCCCCGCGCGCACGTACGAGGCCGGGGAAGTTGATGGATCGGCGCGAGAGCAACGCCGCGTCGTCCACGTCGAGGTCGGCGAAGGCTTCGGGCGCCCCTCCCTCGTGTCCATCGACGTCGTCGTGGCCTCCTCGGACGCGCTGTCCGAGCGCGAGGTGGCGACCCGAGCGCTTGACGCGATCACCCGAGCGACCTGGAACAACCCCGAGATGGCGCCGGTCAGCGTGCGTGCCCGAGTCCTCCTCGCCCACGACGTCGCCGGCGACCTCGAGGCCCCTGGCGCGCAGACCGACACGATCGTCGACATGAGCGCCCTCGGCTTCGCCGACGAGATCGCGCGCCCCGACGAACTCTACGACCGCTACGGCGCGCCCGAATGTGACCCCGCCTGGAGGCCGTGACCGGGCCGTGAGCCCAGGCCTCGTTCCCTGGTTGGAATGGGCTGTCCCACCCCTTGGGGGCACTGTTGTTCACCTTGTGACCGTTTGGTAGGGTCTGGCTTAACAGCACCGAAGTGACATCAAAGGAGCATCATGGCCGGCGATCTTGTCATCGAAGAAGCGGACCTCGAAGTCCTACGTGACCGCACGAGAGACCTGTCCGGCAGACTGCAGTCGGTGACCGTCGCGACGGCGGGCGACTACATTTCATCCGGGGTTGGGGGGAGCGAGCTTGCGGGGCTGGGACGCAGCGCTGGCGAGACGATCGACGAGGCGGTCATCGCACTGACGCGTGACCTGGACGATTTCTCCCAGTCCGTGAACGACTCGATCAACGCCTACAACGCAACCGAAAACAAAGCGACGGTGAGCTTCCAGCACACCGACCACGGCGGTCCGGCGATGACGATGGATGACCTGCTGCGCATGAGGGAGGAGCAGTAATGGCAACCTGGGCGGACATTCAGAACTGGGAGCTCAGCTACGTGGAGGAGGCTGAGGATCTCATCGAGGCCGAGGTGCGCGAGGCGCGTGAGATCATCGCCGACCTCGAGCACGCCGCGAACGATATCCGATCTCAGGGCGAGGCGCCTGACCGGATGCGTGAGCGGCTCACCGAGATCCAGGACAAGCTGGACTCGCGCCTCAACGAACTCACCGAATACGCGCTGGCGACCGCGGAGCTGCACGGGTACGTGAGCCGGGTTGTGGCCATCCGTGAGTCGGCGTGGGAGGTCGCGGCGGAGTTGAACTATCAAATCCCTGCGGACGGTAATGTCGTAAATCGCGGGACTACGCGTGAGAGGCCCGACCCTATTGAGGTCTCAAAATACAATGATTTGCGTGACTGTGTTTCAGAGGCGGTGAAACTGGCGACGGAAGCCGAGGAAACGGTGGGGCCACGCTATCAGGCGTTGGCCGACGGCCAGTATGCCCTGGCCGAGGGGCGCCACTCGGCGTCTGCGGGCTTGGCCGACGACGCCGACCCTTCGTGGAGCCCCGAGGAAGTCTCCGTGTGGTGGGCACTCCTGTCGGAGACCGAGCGCGAGGCGCTCATCAACAGGGATCCTGAAAAGTACGGCAATCTCAACGGTATCGACATGGCGTCGCGAGTAAAGGCGAACGATCTCGTGTTGAACGGGCGTATTGATGGCGCGGGAAATCGTATCCCAGGGACGGGACTACTTGAGAAAGCACAGAAGGAGTACGACGAAGCGAAAGCTGCATATGAGAACGATAAGGACTCATTCTGGGGTCGTCAGTATAGTGATGATGAAGGACTTGAACGCTATGTCAACGCTAGAAATAAACTGAATGATCTCCTAGCCATCAAAAAAGCCCTTGAGGGTGAAGATATCTCACTTGTTGCTCTCGAGTTTGGTGAACCTGGAGAAAACGTGCGTGCGGCGCTCGCTATTGGAGATGTCGATAACGCGAAGCATGTAACGACCTTCGTTCCGGGCATGACCACGTCTTGTCGTAGGAGTACTGACCTCAACTTGGGGTATGCGCGGAACCTGATCGAAGCAGCGGAGAATGCGGGTGGTGCAGAAAAAGGAAGTGTCGCAGCGGTCGCGTGGATGGGGTACGAAGCGCCGCCAGATCCGTCGCCAGAAGACGTGTCTGTCGCATTTCCAGGCAAGGCACAGGCCGGAGCTGAGAAGCTGAACGGCTTCCTGACGGGAATCCACTCGTGGCGCTCGGAGCGGGGAATGGACGTGCACCAAACTCCGGTCACGCATTCCTACGGGTCCCTGACGGGCGGCTTCGCGATGCGCGATATCGGAGAGGGCGTCGTCGATGACTTCGTGTACACGGGTTCCCCGGGATCAGCGGTACGATCTGTCGGGACGCTGGGGGTAGACCCCGAACACACGTGGGTATCGGCGATTCCGCTACACGACGAGGTACAGGGGATGGGGCTCGATGTTAACTTCGGTCGCGACCCCAAGGAACTCGAGGGCATCGGGCACCTCTCGGGTGATGCGACTGGTGGAGACGGATACAACTCAGATCCAAACGCCGAAAAATATGCGAATCACTCCGCGTACTTCTATAGGGCGAAAGAGGGCCAGCATAATTACTCTCTTGAAGACATCGGCAAGGTCATCGCGGATACGAAGGAGAGGTAATGAGCTGGAAACAGCTGGTCACGCTGCTGGGTGCCGGCAGCGCCACGCTGCTTCTGGCGGCGTGTATTCCGATCCCAGCGGACGATGCTGACCTGTATTTTGGGCGCGGCAGTGGGAGTATCCCGATCTCTGAGGGGCAGACGACGGAGATTCACATCAGGGATACCCTGCCCCGGTATCTGGGCATCATCGAGGAGGTCGTTGTCGAGTCCGGTGGCGTGCTAGAAGTCGGTGGCAAGAATCGAGTCGACGGTTGCTTGACGACGGACACGACCGATATGGATATCCATTGGGATTCGATGGTTATTCCTGCGATCGATTATGAGGATTTGCGCCGGATTGTCGTGGAGGGGGCGCAGCGTAACGGCTTCGGCTATTCGTGGGATCCGGTGCGCAGAGATAAACTCAACTCTCGCTCTGTTGCTGTCGGGGATGAATACGGGAATAGTCTGATTTTCTATCACCACGAGGCTCAGGACCGCATTATCATCAGTTTGTATTCGGGGTGTATGTTCCCGTCCCAGCCTCTCGATCCGGACATCCCGCGCTCGTCCTATCCGCTGCCTAGCCCCGAAGAGATGTTTCCGAATCTGACAATCGTGCAGGCCTTTGATCATAACGGTGACGAGAATCCTGATCTACGACCGCAGTCGGGGATTCAGTCCGGAGCGCAGACGGGGGAATGAACATGACAAAGAAATGGACCCCAGTACGCGTGGGTGCGTGGTGCGTCGTGGTGGTGGCCGTGTTGGGTGGGTGTCATGCAGCAAAGTCGCGCGATGCTGAGTTCGTTCCCTTTCTTGAGCGTGTGAGCATTGAAGAATACATAAGCCGTCAGCTGCTGGAGATATCGAGTATGGCTGTGCCGGTGGCCGCCGAGACGGGTGGTGAGCTGACGGTGATGGGCCTGCCGTACGTACAGGTGTGCGGCAGCGGCGATACCCAGGGGTATCGGGTGGTTGGCTACACCACGGTGGCTCCGTCGATGTCCTTTGAACAACTCGAGAAACTGGTGACGGAAAACAAGCCCGATTGGGCGGTGGCCGTGCAGGTTGACAAGCAAATCGACAGGGATGCTACTCGGGGTATTCAGCTGATCGATAACTATGGTGGCCTTGCCGAGTTTAAGTTTTCGGACGACTCTGTCGCCGTGAGGTCGCGTTCCGCGTGCCTGCCCTCCTCTCATGCCCTGAATGATCCCGGGCAGTTCATCCTACCCTCGGTGGAGGAGGCGTTCCCGGGCGTGCGTGTGACGGTCAGCGACAACACGAACCCGGATCTGCACCCGGTTCCTACGCTGACACCGGGTGCCCACGTCACCCCACAATCCGGTACCCAGAGCGGCGCCCAGTCGGGGGAGTGATGGCATGCGTTCTCGGTGGATGATGGCAGCCACCGCCGCCTGCACTTCGCTGCTTCTGGCGGCGTGTATTCCGGGGCTTTCCAATGATACGAGTCAGTATTTTGGGCGCGGTGACGAGGGCGAGTCTAACTCTGAGCGTCAGACGATGGAGGCATTCATCGACGAGACCGTGCCTCGATACATGAGCATTGTTCAGGATGTTGCGGTTGCAGCGGGAGGAACGCTCGGAGTCGGTGCGGGGCCCGACATCTCCTCGGGCTGTGCTCCCACCTCAAATGGGTTTGAGATTCGTTCGGCCCGCTATTACATCCCCCTGATGGAGTATGAGGACCTGCGCCGGGTTGTCGCAGCTGGTGCTCAGCGCTACGGGTTCAGTTATTCGACTGATCCGGTTCCTCGGGATAAGCTGAAAATGCGCAGTGTTAATCTAGGTGACCAGGACGGTAATGTACTGCGTTTCCACCACTATGAGGACGATACGATCGCTGTCTTCTTCGATTCAGGGTGCCTGCCCGCGGCGCAGCCTGATGGCTTGCTGAAGCGTCTTCGTTTTCCTGAGCCCGAGGAGTTGTTTTCTCGCGTAACGATTGTTGACGCGTTCGACGCGAATAAGCAGAGGAATCCGTTGATTTTCCGTCAGGTGACGACGGATTCTGACAAGAAGTCGGGGAGTTGAGAGCCATGAAGTGGACGCCAGCGCGCGTTGGTCTCGCGGCGGTCGTGGTGGTGGCCGGTTTGTACGGGTGGGATGCGGTAATGCCGCGCCAGGGTGAGCTCGTTCCTTTCCCTCAGCGTGTGAGCTTCGAGGAGTACATGAGTCGTCAGCTTCCGGAACTGTCGCGCATGGCTGGGCAGGTGGCCGCCGAGACGGGCGGCGAGCTCACGGTGATGGGCCTGCCTTACGTGCAGGCGTGCGGAATCGATAATACGCAGGGCTATCGGGTCGTTGGCTACAGCACGGTGGCTCCGCAGATCTCCTTCGATCGGCTTGAGGAGGTCGTGAACACTCACCGGCGTGACGGTGTGTCTGGTTTGTGGGTCCAAGACGACTTCCGTGAAGATGGGAGTCGGAAGATCTACTTCACGGACAACGACGGCAACTCCGCTCAGTTCAAGTACACCGAGACCGGTATCGAGATGCGATCCTACTCCGCGTGCCTGCCCACCTCTCACGCCCTGAATGATCCCGGTCAGTTCGTCCTACCCTCGGTGGAGGAAGCGTTCCCGGGCGTGCACGTGACGGTCAGTGACAACACGGATCCGGACCTGCACCCGGTCCCCACGCTCACCCCGGGCGCTCACACCACCCCCCAGTCCGGCGCCCAGAGCGGTGCCCAATCGGGTTCGTAACCCACGCCCCGGCCTCGTTCCTTTGACGAGGCGGGGTGTCCCACCCCTTGGGGGCGCTGTTGTTCGCCTTATGACCGTTTGGTAGGGTCTGGCTTATCAGCACCGAAGTGACGTTGAAGGAGCATCATGGCTGGCGATCTTGTCATCGAAGAGGGGGACCTCGAAGTCCTGCGCGACCGCACGAGAGATCTCTCCAGCAGACTGCAGTCGGTGACCGTCGCGACGGCGGGCGACTACATTTCATCCGGGGTTGGGGGGAGCGAGCTTGCGGGGCTGGGACGCAGCGCTGGCGAGACGATCGACGACGCAGTCATGGCAGTGTCGCGTGACCTGGACGATTTCTCCCAGTCCGTGAACGACTCGATCAACGCCTATAATGCGACCGAAAACGACGCTGCGGTGACCTTCCAACAGACCGCCCACGGCGGTCCGGCGATGACGATGGACGACCTGCGACGCAAGATGGAGGAGCAGTAATGGCAACCTGGGCGGATATCCAGAGCTGGGACCACAACGCCATTATCGAGGCCGAGGATCTCATCGAGGCCGAGGTGCGCGAGGCGCGCGAGATCATCGCCGACCTCGAGCACGCCGCGAACGATATCCGATCTCAGGGTGAGGCGCCCGACCGGATGCGTGAGCGGCTCACCGAGATCCAGGACAAGCTGGACTCGCGCCTCAACGAACTCACCGAATACGCGCTGGCGACCGCAGAGCTGCACGGGTACGTGAGCCGGGTTGTGGCTATCCGCGAGTCGGCGTACGAGGTCGCGGCAGAACTTAAAGAGACGATTCCGGAGAGTGGTTATGTAATGACGCCACCGATGGAGTTGAGTAACAATCCTGATCGGTATGAGAAATACCAGGATCTGCATGCGTGCATTAAATCCGCGGTTGACCTGGCAACCGAGGCGGAAACAACCGTAGGCCCCAGGTATAGGGCTCTGGCCGACGGGCAGTACGCACTGTCCGAGGGACGGCACTCGGAGTCCGCGGGCCTGGCAAACGACGCCGACCCCTCGTGGACCCCCGAGGAAGTCTCCGTGTGGTGGAAGCTGCTTTCCGATTCCGAGCGCGAGGCGCTGATCAACAAGGATCCCGAGAAATACGGCAACCTGGACGGCATTGATATGGCATCGCGGGCCAAAGCAAATGAGCTTGTGCTACTGGGGCCCAAGGACGCTTCGGGGCAACACGTGCCGGGGGCTGGATTACTGGGGCAAGCTGAGCGAGACCTCGCGGAAGCAGAAGCAGCGATGGTCGGGGCGACCTCGAATCTCGCTGCGCTCGACCTAAAGAGAAAACAAGCCCAGAATCGGGTGGACGATCTCAGGGCACTCCGTGACCAGATGAACGTCGATGGCGTGACGCTCGTTTCCCTGCAGCCGGGCAAGCCGGGTGAGAACGTTCTCGCAGCTCTTGCTATTGGGGATGTCGATAACGCTGAGCATGTCGCCACTATGGTTCCCGGTATGACGACGAACTGTCGCGATAGCGCTGCCCTCAACCTCGGATACGCGTATAACCTGCGAGAGGCTGCGGTTAGAGCAGGGGCTGACAAAAATAACGTCGCCACTATCGCCTGGCTCGGCTACGACGCTCCCCCAGCTTTGCCTGACCTTAGCGTTGCATCGACCGCTCAAGCGGAGGCGGGAGCAGATCCTCTGAGGAAATTTGCGACGGGCATCCACTCGTGGCGCAGCGAGCGCGGGATGGACGTGCATCAGAGCATCATTCCACATTCGTACGGGTCGACGACTGCGGGCATCGCGATGCGCAGTATCGGAAAGGACGTCGTCGACGACTTCGCGTACACGGGCTCACCCGGCGCGGGCGTAGCATCCGTTGGGACCCTCGGTGTTGACAAGGATCACGTCTGGGTATCTGCTGTCCCCCATCACGACGCTGTCCAGGGGATCGGGACGGATGGAAACTTCGGTCTCGATCCCAAGACCCTTAAGGGCATCGGACATTTGTCGGGAGACGCAAGTGGGGCAAAAGACTATTCAACGTATAGCCTCAATCCGGTTGCTAATCACTCGAGTTACTTTGTTGCCCCTGAACCTGGAAAACAGAATCATGCCCTCAATGACCTCGGCAAGGTGATCGCCGACGCCAAGGAGCGATGATGAGGAAGACGGTGCTGTCCTGTCTGTCGGCTCTATAGTGGTATGAACATGACGAAGAAGTGGACTCCAGCACGCGTGGGTGCGTGGTGCGTCGCGGTGGTGGCGGTGCTCGTCTTCTGCTGGCTGGCGTTGATGTGGTTCGGCGGCAGCGTGCCCTTCCGCGACCGTCAGAGCCTTGACGAGTACGTTGATGAGAAGCTGCCGCAGCTTTCGCATATTGCCGGTCAGGTGGCCGCCGAGACCGGTGGCGAGCTGATGGTGATGGGCTTGCCGTATGTGCAGGTGTGTGGCAGTGGTGATACTCAGGGGTATCGGGTGGTTGGCTACACCACGGTGGCTCCGTCGATGTCCTTTGAACGGCTCGAGAAACTGGTGAAAGAAAACAAGCACGATTGGTCGTCGACCGTGCAGG
>ERZ772927.914-NODE-914-length-9871-cov-4.49776_pt1 | contig 9871 bp, 9 predicted proteins | sample MGYA00512115_ERZ772927 | MGnify/ENA primary metagenome ERZ772927 (study PRJEB29015, sample SAMEA2737924) | human oral metagenome | biome: human oral; feature: human-associated habitat; material: dental | place: China | collected 2013 ... | reverse complement strand
CACAACCAGCCACGAAACTACCCTCCGCCGCTTGACACACCACATAGGGGCACCCCCCCAACAGCGCAACAGCAAGGGTGCCGACGGCACCCAATGCTGACAATAATGTCAGCAAAACTCTAGACAACCACCCCAATCCAATCTACTAAATTCTATTTATAACAGAATGTTTGCAACTATGAAAAACGTTGTTTTTGCATCCGCACAGGCGTCAAGCGCTGGTCTTTTAAAAAATTCTTTATTGCGTCCAAAACTCGACATTATCAATTGCTCACATCTCGTTTCTCGCCATCTCGCCACTTTTATAAATTCGTAGACTCCTTCAACCTCAAGCCTCGCAAGAAGGTCGCCCACCGTCCATGTGGGACCTTTGCGACCAGTTCTCGACACTATGAAGGACTCGCGGATATAAACCTATCAGGTCGAGGAGGAAGTCATCCGGGGGCCGCGAGAACAGCACCCCTGGAAGACAACAATTCTCGAAGTCTTTGAGATTGAAAGCGACAATAACGTCTGCGCCTCCGATAAGGGCGGCCGCTACAACATGTTTATCATTTGAATCGCGCATTTTTCGGAGATAGTAGGCAGGGCATCCTCCCAACCTCTGACCTGCGCATCAGGAAGGGGCGTATTCATCTGTCGTCGGAGCCGGGTGACGTAGCCGTGCGACTCCTCCTGGTCCCGACCACGACTCGCGTGCAGACGGAGGATGACGCACTCCATTTCGATCTCAATTTTCTCACTCCACAGCGGCCGGTATGCCTGCGTTGAGCCGATCTCGAGCAGCATGTCGCGCAGCGCACTGGGCACCAGCACGCATACATCGAGCAATGCGGAGCACACTACGCATCAGCCTTCTGCGCGCACGGCGACGAGGGCCTGGTGCACCTGAGCGGGATCGTCGTCGTAGGCGCCCATCGCCTGAGCGTCGGCCACCATGTCCGACAGCGCCTTGTTCGCAGCGCACCGCTGGCGCTGTTGAAACTCGAGAACGTCGGCGAGATAGAGACGCCGGTGCCTCCGGATCTTCTCAAAGGGAATCTCCCCGGCCTCCAGCATCCTCACCAGCGTCGACCGTGAGATGCCGAGCATGTCGGCCGCCTCCTGAGTGGTCAGCCGAGTGCCTTGCGGTGCGACCGTCACCGCGAGCCCCTGCTGCATCGCCCGCGCGACACGGGCCAGAACATCCGCCATCGCCGGGCTCAGGTCGACCGTCTCGTCACCGACCACCAGACGCGGAGCCGCCTCCCGGGCGGACAGCGCAGCCACGATCTCGCCGAACCTCCCGGCAACCTCCTCCTCGGGCAGGTAGGTCTTGCTCTCGACCGCCATAGTCATCGGTCTCTCCCTTCACCGGTCATATGTGATCACGCGAACGTTCTGCGCGTTATGATCGTTTTGGTCGATTTGAGCATAGACGCTGCTCCCCTCCTTCACAAGTGCTGCGCTGCTCCCCCGGTCTGACGCGCCGGCCGACGGACGTGGCGGGCGTCGGCCCCGGCGCGCACCGCCGACGCCGCAGGACCAACGCATCTCGCAGCCGCGTCCCGCCACGCCCTGGTTCCGTATTTGTCGATGCCTCCTGCCTCGCTCACCGGAACCAGCTCGGCCATCATCGTGGCGCTTCGATCCTGCCGAAGCCAGGGGGCGGCGTCTCGGAGCCGTCGCGAGAGATGAGCAGCTGGAGACCGATCCAGCCCGGGAGGTAGAGGGGCCGACCAGCGTCGCCGCGAGACGTGCGGGCTGGCACACGGATGCGATGTGACCTCAGCGGCACGGCCGCCCCCAGCCTTGCAAGGACGACTGCGCCATGCCGAGCCTTCGGCAGCATCCGAGGCAACCAACCGCGCGCCTGCACCACAGCCGCCGGCTCGGCCTGATCTCCTCGCCGCCCGGATCCTTCGGGCCGCCCCCGTGCACTCCGCCATCAAGAATGCGCGGGGCAGAGAGAGTCAGCCCGCCCGTCCAGTCAACCGATGCATAGCAAAATCTATGAGGATATGGCGCCTATAGCCCTATATGTGGCCATGTAGCGAAACGCCATACCTCGGTAGACATCGCTACGCATCGTGCGCCAAGGGCAGTCCCTGAACCACCTCTCGGTCCGCGTCTTCCCGGCGCCGTCACACGACGCCGAGCACAACCTACCCGGAGGCGCAGATCGCAGGCGACACCGCCGTCGGCCCTCATGAGGCTCGCTCACACTGTCAGACTAACAGCGTCACTGACACTCCGGCACTATCATTCTCGCTGTCGCCGGCAGCCCGCGCCCGCCTGGAACCAGTCCTCCTCCCCGCGGGCATCTCACTGGGTATCTGCCTCGGCCCGGAGCCGCCCCACCCGGACACCTGACCGGAGCTCGGCCCACACGGACCGACGATCAATGTGATCCACCAGGTCTGGCGCGCTCGGCAGCTCAGGCCGGCCTGGTCCGCCTCGCTGGCCTCCGTGGTCGCCTGGACGGTCTGCCTGCACCGGGACCTCACCATCGACTGGGACCACGATGCCGGCGAGTTCTGGATCATGCTGCTGCGCGACCGCACGCCCCTGGGCCACCTCGGCGCCGACCTGCCCCTGCTCATGTGCACGCGGACCTTGGTACGGGAGAGCCGGCTGTTCCCGCTGGTCGTCATAGGGCTCCCGGACCTCAATTCGGCCCGCCATGCGGTGCGAGCCGGCAGTCCTGGAGAACTGCTTCGGCCGCACGCTCAGCACCGAGTCCCTCGACCCGGTGGGCTCTAGCGCCGCGAACCTGCGGTTCTGCACAATCTGACGGCGCCGCCGTGGACCTGCGCGGGATGGCTGATTCCGACAGGCTGCGGCTAAGGCCTACCGTGCGCCCAACGTCAACGTACCTTCGTCGCATGAACGTGCTTTTCTCCCATCCTTCTGAGCTCTACCCCCAGAAGGATGGGAGAAAGGTACGTTCATGTTGGAAAGGTACGTTCACGTTCCGGCGCGCTCCACGCGGGCGCCCGCACACCCGGCGGCCCCGCCTCGCCCCCTTAACCCCGGAACGCCAGCGGCTCCATTCCGCGCGCACCGACCCCGGCCACGTACAGGGACCCGGCAGCCGGATCGACGTCGTCGGGGAGGCTCTCACGCGAGGTCGTGATGAACAGCAGGTCCAGCCCCTCCCCGCCGAAGGCGCACGCGGTCACCTGCCGCACCGGCACCTCGACAGTCTCGACCAGCCGCCCCCGGGCGTCGTAGCCCCGCACGGCACCGCCGCCGTTGAGGGCGACCCACACTCCGCCGTCGGCGTCCACGGCGAGCCCGTCCGGGTGGCCGGCCCCCTCCTCGACCCGGACGAACGGCCGCGGGTTCGCCAGCCCGGCCCCGGCGTCGTAGTCCATGACCGTCACGGCGAGCGTCGGGGTGTCGATCCAGTAGGCGCGCGCCCCGTCCGGGCTGAAGCCCAGACCGTTGCAGATCGTCGCCCCGCCCCAGGCCCGCCGCGGCTCGGCGCCCGGCCCGTCCCAGCGGTAGACGGCCGCGGCGCCCGGCGCCTTGCCGTAGGACATCGACCCGATCCAGAACCGGCCGTCGGGGTCGCAGCCGCCCTCGTTCGTGCGGATCGTCGGGTCGTCCCACAGGGCGACGGCCTCCGCCAGGTCGCTCAGGTCCTCCGCGCGCCCCAGTGCAATGCCCCGCTCGGTGGCCACCACCGCCCCTCCACCCGCGCGCGGCCGGATCACCGAGGCGACCGGCGAGGGCACGGGCAGACGGCGGTGGCCGCCCTCGGCCCCCTCATCCAGCTCGACGACGGCGCCGGAGAGCATGTCGACCAGCCGCAGCCGCCCCGTGGCCGGCCACCAGCAGGGCCCCTCCCCGTGGTAGGTGATGGAGTCCGTGATGCGCTGAGCCCTCATGGGGTCACGGTACGCGTTCGCGGTTCCCGCGATGCGCCCGCCCTCGGCTCCCGGTGCACCGCACGCCCTATTCTGTCGAGATAGTCATTGTCGTACGAGATCGGCGGTGTCGCCGTCTACCTCGTACGACAATGTCAATCTCGACGCCCGAACCGGCCGGCGCAGCGCAAGCAGCCGAACTCGGCCGCACCGCACCCAACCCCACCGGCACCCCATTTGACAGGACCTTCTTCCCTTCCTCGGCGCCCGCCCGCGCTGCTACCTTTCCGGTGCCCGTCCCCAGCCGCCCTCCCCCGCCGGAGAGCCCGTCTCGCGACAATGCCGTCGCAGAAGGCCGCCCATGACCTCCCCCGTCCTCGAGATGCTCGACATCGACAAGTCGTTTCCCGGCGTCCGCGTCCTGAGCTCCGTCTCCCTCGACCTGCGCCCCGGCGAGGTCCACGCCCTCATGGGCGAGAACGGCGCCGGCAAGTCCACCCTCATGAAGATCCTCATGGGCATCCACGCCGCCGACACCGGTACCGTCAGGATCGACGGCGAGCCGGTCGCCATCGCCTCGCCCCGCCAGGCGATCGACCACGGAATCGCCATGATCCACCAGGAGCTCAACTCCGTCCTGGACGCCCCCGTCTACGAGAACATCTTCCTGGGCCGCGAGCTGCGCACCCGCGCCGTCCTCGCCGACAGCCGCGCCATGCGCCGTCGGACCGAGGAGCTGCTGGCCTCCCTGCACCTGAGCCTGCCCGCCGACGCGCTCATGCGGGACCTGTCGGTCGCCCAGCAGCAGCAGGTCGAGATCGCCAAGGCGATCTCCCAGGACGCCCGCATCATCGTGATGGACGAGCCCACCTCCGCCATCACCGAGGACGACGTCGGCAGCCTCTTCGAGCAGATACGCCGGCTCACGGCCGCGGGCGTCGGCATCATCTACATCTCGCACAAGATGAACGAGATCTTCGAGATCGCCGACCGCATCACCGTCCTGCGCGACGGGAGGCTCATCGGCACCGACAAGGCCTCCGCGCTCACCGAGAAGAGGCTCATCACCATGATGGTGGGCCGCGAGATCGACGACGTCTTCCCCAAGCGGCAGGTCCCCCTCGGCGAGACCGTCCTCGAGGTCGACTCCTGGAGCGCGCCGCCCAAGGTCAAGGACGTCAGCTTCACCGTCCGACGCGGCGAGATCCTGGGCATCGGCGGGCTGGTCGGGGCGGGCCGCTCCGAGCTCGTCGAGTCGCTGTTCGGGGCGGCACCGCACGACGGCGGCCGCGTGCTCAAGGACGGCAGGGAGGTCGCGATCCGTCGGCCAGCCGACGCCATCGCCCTGGGCGTCGCCCTCATCACCGAGGACCGCAAGCGCACCGGCCTCAACATGGAGGGCTCGGTGGCCGCCAACATCACGCTGCCCTCACTGGGGCGACTCTTCCACAGAGGTCTTCTCACCAGCGGCGCCGAGTCGCGCATCGCACAGAGGCACATCGACTCCCTGCGCATCAAGACGCCGTCGTCGAGACAGCTCGTCTCCGCCCTGTCCGGCGGCAACCAGCAGAAGGTCGTCCTGGCCAAGTGGCTGGAGACCGATCCCGACCTCATGATCCTCGACGACCCGACCCGCGGCATCGACGTCGGCGCCAAGCGGGACATCTACGAGCTCATCGGGACCCTGGTCGAGCACGGCAAGTCGGTCATTCTCATCTCCTCGGAGATGGGCGAGCTCATGGGGCTCAGCGACCGGATCATGGTCCTCACCGAGGGCCGCACCACGGGAGTCCTCGCGCGTGAGGAGTTCTCGCAAGAAGCAATCATGGAACTCGCCTCACGATTCGGAAGCTGACAATGGCCACCGCACTCAAACGAAAGCTCGTCCCCTCCGTGAAGGACGCCGGCATCCTCCTCGTGTTCGCGGCGCTCGTCGTCGTCCTGTGGGCGGTCTCGCCGGGGCACCACTTCCTGAGCGTGAACAACGTCCTGCTCATTCTCATCCAGACCGCCATCAACGGAATTCTGGCCATGGGAATGATGTACGTCATCGTCTCCGGGGAGATCGACCTGTCGGTCGGCTCGACGATCGGCCTGGCGGGCGTGACCGCGGCCATGCTGGCCCATCCCGGGGAGCATGCGCTGATCGTGCCGATCCTCGCCGGCGTTCTCGTGGGCGCCGTCGTCGGACTCATCAACGGGATCGGCGTCGCCTACGGAGCGATCCCCTCCTTCATCATCACCCTGGGGACCATGACCGCCGTGCGCGGCATCGCCCTCATGGTCTCCGGCGGCGCGCCCGTCTTCAACGTCTCGGGCGCCTTCGAGGCGGTCGCCTCCATCAAGCTCGCCGGTTTCCCCATCATGGCGCTGTACTTCATCGTGATCGCCGCGGCCTTCGGCTTCATCATCCACAAGACCGTCTACGGGCGGCGCGTCTACGCGGTGGGCGGCAACCCCGTGGCCGCGGAGATCTCCGGCATCGACGTCAAACGCTACAGGGTCTCCGTCTTCGTCATCGCAGGCCTGCTCGCCGGATTCTGCGGCGTGCTCCTGGCCTCGCGCACCATCACCGGCGCGCCCACGGCCGGCGAGTCCTACGAGCTCGATGCGATCGCCGCCGTCGTCATCGGCGGAGTCTCCATGACCGGCGGCCGCGGCCGGGCCCTCGGGGTCGTCATCGGCGCGCTCATGATCGCCGTCATCGGCAACGGTCTGGACATTCTGGGCATTGACGCGAACTTCCAGAAGGTCGTCAAGGGCGTCATCATCGTCCTGGCCGTCCTGCTCGACGTCAAGGCCCGCCGTCGCATGTAGCCGCCGGCGCCCGGGCCTCGCGAGTCGGCACGAAAGGAACGTTCCCATGAAGAAGATCATCGCCGCGCTGTGCAGCCTCGTCCTCGCCTCCGCCCTGCTCACCGCGTGCACGGCCGGCGGCTCCGACGGCAGACCCCGTATCGCGCTCATGATGAGCCACATGACCAACTCCTTCACCACCACCCTGGCCGGTGCCGTCCATGCGCGGGGCGAGGAGCTGGGGTTGTCGGTCACCGTCTTCGACGCCAAGCAGGACGTCTCCAACCAGATCAGCCAGGTCGAGTCGGTGGTGAGCCAGGGCTATGACGGCATTCTGGTCGAGCCCGTCTCCAAGGAGGGTGTCACCGCCGGGCTCAAGGCGGCCAACGAGGCCGGCATCCCCACCATCACCCTGGCGCAGCAGGCCAGTCAGCAGGAGCGGGCCAGCGCCTTCGTCGGCGGCAACGACACGGCGGCCGGCAGACTCGAGATGGAGGAGGCCATCAAGGCGATGGGCGGCGCGGGCACGGTCGCGATCCTGTACGGCCCCATGGGCTCGGACGGCCAGCTGCTCCGCAAGGACGGCTACGACCAGGCCCTGGCCGACCACCCCGGCGTCAGCGTCGTCTTCGAGCAGACGGCGAACTGGGACACCGCGGAGGCGCTCACCGTCACCGAGAACTGGTTGTCCACCGGGCAGAGGATCGACGCGATCGTCTCCCAGAACGACTCCATGGGCATCGGCGCCCAGAAGGCGATCGACAACGCCGGCCTGAACGGCACGGTCGCCGTCTACGGCGTCGACGCCACCGATGACGGCCTGAGCTCGATCAGGAGCGGCGCTATGGACGGCACGGTCTCCCAGGACACCACCGGCATGGGCACGATGGCCGTGGACACCATGAAGACCCTTCTGGACGGAGGCGGCGTCGAGGCCATCAACTACACCGAGGCCACCTGGGTCACCAGGGACAACGTGGACGCCTTCGCCAGCGAGTAGCCGCCCGGCGCCGCTCACCGCGCCTCGACCGCATCCCGCACCCGAGCCGCCGCCTCACCCTGTCGAGATAGACATTCTTGTACGAGATAGACGGTGTCACCGTCTATCTCGTACAAGAATGTCTATCTCGACGCTCGGCCCACCCGGCGCCCGCCCGGCGCTCAGAAGGCCGGCAGCACGGACCCGTCGGTCCAGGTCCGCTCGATGTAGGTCCGCAGCTGCTCGGAGTTCATGAGCTCGGCGAGCTTCTTGAGGTGCTCGTTGTCCTTGTCCTCGGTGCGCACGACGAGCTCGTTGGCGTAGGGGCTGTTCTTGGCCTGCTCGAGGACCAGGGAGTCCTGGCTCGGCTTGAGGCCGGCGTCGAGCGCGTAGTTGCCGTTGATGACGGCGAGGTCCGCGTCGGCCATGGACGTGGCCACCTGGGCGCCGTCGACCTTGACGAGCTCAAGATTCTTCGGGTTGTCGGTGACGTCGAGCTCCGTGGGCAGCTCGGCCGAGGGGTCGACGGTGATCAGGCCCGCGGACTCCAGAAGCTTCAGACCCCGCGCCGCATTGGCGGGATCTGAGTTGAGGACGACCTTCCCGCCGTCCGGCACCTGGTCGACCGAGGTGTATCCCTTGGAGGTGTAGATGCCCATGGGCTCGATGTGCACGTCGGCCAGCGAGGTGAAGTCGTACCCCTTCTCCTTGATCTGCTGGGCCAGGAAGTTGGGCGTCTGGTAGAAGTTCGCCGCCAGGGAGCCGTCGTTCAGCGAGGAGTTCGGCGTCTGGTAGTCGTTGATCTCCTTGATGTCCAGACTCAGGCCGGCATCGGCGGCGAGATTGTCCTGAATCCACTGCAGGATGGTGACATGCGGCTCGGGGGTGGCGCCGATGGCGATGGTGGCGGTGTCACCGCTGACGGTGATGCCGTCGACGGCGGCGTCGGCGTCGGAGGAGCCGGAGGACTCCGATGTCTTTCCGCAGGCGGCCAGAGAGAGGGCGGCAGCGGTGGCGAGGCCTCCGGCGAGAACGGTGCGGCGGGAGATGCTGGTGGTCATGGTGGTTCCTGTTCTTGAAAAGCTGCGGGCCGGGAGCGCCGGCGTCGTGATGCTGAGTCCCGTGCGGGCATGCGACGGCGGACGGCCCGAGGCTGTCGCGTCTGCGAGCACTTACTCCGGCTGGTCGAGGCTCAGCGGTGATCGACCAGCCGGCTGAGCATGTCGCCGCAGACCTGGATCACTCCGACGACGGCCACAATGAGGATGACGACAATCACCATGACGTCGGTGTCATTGCGCTGGTAGCCGTACTGAATGGCGAGGTCGCCCAGACCGCCTCCGCCGACGGTGCCCGCCATGGCGGTGTAACCGAGCAGCGTAATAATGGTGACGGTGGCGGAGCGGACGAGAGTGGGCAGGGCCTCGCGCACGAGCACGCCCCAGGTGATCTGGCTGCTGGAGGCCCCCATCATGAGGGCCGCCTCGACCTTGCCGTGATCGACGTCGTTGATGGCGGTCTCGACCAGGCGCGCGTAGAAGGGGATCGCCCCGACCGTGAGCGGGACGCAGGCGGCCTGCCAGCCCAGGGAGGTCCCGGCGATCAGGCGGGTCAGCGGAATGATCGCGACCATGAGGATGATGAAGGGCATGGAGCGCCCCATGTTGACGATCTGCGACAGGATCTCGTAGGTGACCCGGCTGGGGTGCTGGCCGCGCTTGCCGGTCGAGATGAGCGCCAGGCCGAGCAGGAGCCCGAAGATGATCGTCAGCCCCCCGGACACACCGGTCATCTCCAGGGTCTCAAGAGTGGCGGGCCACAGCTTGCGCCGGATGGCCGAGTTGTTGAACCAGGTGCCGCTCGGGCTCGCGGCGGAGGCCAGGGCGTCGGTCAGGCCCGGAGCCCTGACGGCGAGAGCGGATGCGGCTGCGGCGGTGAGGGCGGTCGGGGTCATGCGCGCACCTCCGCGGTGACACCGGCGTCGTGCAGGGCCTCGACGGCGGCCCGGGCGCGATCGGCGGGGATGGTGAGGGCCAGCCGCCCGACCTGGGCGGTGCCGAGGGTCTCGAAGACGCCCCCGGCGACGTCGGCGCCCTGCTCGGCGACCAGGGCGAGCACCTGGGCGGCCGCGGGCTCGCCCGGGTGCGCGGTCAGGGCGACGTCGATCACGGCACTCGCAGACGCAGCGGCCCCGGTGGCCCCGCCGGCGCTCTCGGCACTGCCGGCGCGCACGGCGTCGGGCACG
>ERZ772927.912-NODE-912-length-9901-cov-10.4402_pt1 | contig 9901 bp, 5 predicted proteins | sample MGYA00512115_ERZ772927 | MGnify/ENA primary metagenome ERZ772927 (study PRJEB29015, sample SAMEA2737924) | human oral metagenome | biome: human oral; feature: human-associated habitat; material: dental | place: China | collected 2013 ... | reverse complement strand
CTATGTATAAAAGCATCATACTAGGTGTCAATGAGAGAAATCAAGTCGCTTCCTACCTCTACCGAGAGACTGGTTTTAGCAAACAGTCCCAGCGCATATTAGGATCAGTCGGCTGGCAGGAAGTGTATGAATTAAAAATATAAAGGTATCCCCAGTTTGAAAAGAGCTGGGGATTTAATTGGATTGATTTTAAAAATAGTTTTAATCAATAATTTACGATAAAAATCTAACTTCTTATCCTCTAAAAGTGAGTGTCAGTAATGTAGCAAGTAAACTAATAGAGTTTAAGATATTATTACTATTTTAAGCTACCATACAGAATGTATTAGAGTGAATTACTTAAGAATTTAAAAGGATAGTTAAAAATGCTATAATGTTACTTAAATTATAACAGTTTAGATTTATCGAAATTAATTGAGGTTAAGAACAAATGGATGAATTAATAAAAAAAATAAATAAATTTAGAGATGATCGTGATTGGAGAAAGTTTCACAATGAAAAAGACTTAGCTATATCTATTTCACTGGAAGCCAGTGAACTTTTGGAGTTGTTCCAATGGAAACAGTCAGATGAAGTTGTCAGTCATTCATTAGATCAAATTGCTGAAGAGTTAGCAGATGTTTTAATTTATAGTTTTATGTTGGCTGATAATTTACAATTAGATGTAGAAAAGATTATTGAAGATAAATTAGTTGATAATAATCGGAAATATCCTGTAAAGTTAAGTAAAGGGAATAATAAAAAATATACTGAGTTGGAGAAATAATGGTTAAAATAAAAAGTCCAATTGTAAGAGAGATAGAGTATTCAAGCAATTCACTGGTAAATCTTAAAAGTCAACTTAAATCTAGTGAACATAAAAATGATATAAAATTTTTATTTGATTATCCAGTTGTCTATATTGTTAACGATGAGAAGAATGATCAATTTAGTGTATATGTAGGAGAAACAGCTGATATAATTCGGCGAACTAGCCAACACTTAACAGATGATATAAAGAAAGAAAACAGAGATGATTGGAGAGACTTTGCAACATCTTCGACAACAAAGATGTTTATAATTGGTCACAATCATTTTAATAAGTCTTTAACTCTAGACATAGAAAATCGTTTAATGCTTTATCTTTCAAGTGTTGATATAGTTTCCAGTATTCAAAATCGAAGAGGAAATCCCCAAAATAAATATTTTACATCCGATGAGTTAGATTCAATTTTTTCAAAAATTTGGCGTTTGCTAAGAAAGAGTAACAAACATTTATTTCCTGTTGAGAGTATTGTTCGAAATTCAGCAATTTTCAAAGCGTCTCCGTTTCATAAATTGACCGAAGAACAGATCGAAGCTAAAAACACTATTATTAATAAAATAAGTGCCTCGATTAGTAAAAATCAAGATGGGATACTCATTCTAGTTAAAGGAGAAGCTGGAGCGGGGAAAACAGTTTTAATGAGTTCGCTTGTGGATGATTTATTAAACTCTGATGATATTTCATTTATCAAAGATAATAATTTCATTAATATCGTTGTAAACAATGATCATCAATTAAAAGTGTACAAAGAAATTGAAAGAAAATTAGATTGGAATAGTGGCTCTAGTTTAGAAGTAGCTAACAAGCCTACTCAATTTTTAAATGCACTGAAGAAAAATGCTATTAAGGCAGGAGTGGTTATAGTTGACGAAGGCCACCTACTGCTTACTGCGAAAAATCAGTCATATCTTGGTGGAAATCATTTAAAGGATTTACTAGCACAATCAAAAGTAGTTGTTCTGGTTTATGATGATAAACAGATTATGAATAAATCTCAAATATGGACTGATAATACATTTTTAGAGTTGGAGCATGAGGTTAATCTGGAAGGAAATTTAATTGAATTACGCAATCAAATGAGAATTAGCGCAAATTCTAAAACTATTGATTGGATTCGTTGTATTATTGATGAAGGTGAAATTAAGAAATTTAAAAAAGATGCTCAATATGATATTAAATCTTTTGATTCTCCTTTGGAACTACAAAATGCTATCAAATCTAAGAATGCTAATCAAAAACTAGGTATTTCTAGATTGGTAGCAACATATGATTGGCCATATGTTAGAGAAAATAAGAAACAAGCAACTCCGAAATGGTTTGTTGAAATAGGTAATTGGAAGGCCCCTTGGAATCTACAATTAGAGCCAGAGAAGGAATTTGACAAATTATCTTGGATAGAGCAGCCTCAAACAATTAATGAAGTAGGCTCTACGTTCACAGTTCAAGGATTTGACTTGAATTATGTAGGTGTTATTATCGGACCATCTGTAAAGTATCGAAACGGCAAAATTATTTATGATATTTCTGAAAGTAAAAATAAAGGTGCTGTTCAAAACCGTAAACTTGCGAATGGTAAAAAAGTCAACTATGGCGAAAGCCTGTTGCGAAATGAACTAAATGTTTTGTTAACGCGTGGTGTAAATGGTCTATATATTTATGCTGTTGATGAAGAATTAAGGGAAGCTCTGAAGAAGGTGTTATAATAAAAATGGAATGACACTCTCTCAGTTAATATCTTCTTTAATACCAGCATTCCGACGACTGTCATCATTCTAAAGAAAGACCGGACTAACCGCGATGTTTTCTTCATTGATGCGTCTAAGGAGTTTGACAAGGGCAAGAACCAGAATATCATGACGGATGCTCATATTGACAAGATTCTGAAAGCCTATAAGGCTAGGGAAGATGTAGATAAGTTTGCCCATCTGGCCAGCTTTGAAGAAATTGTCGAAAATGACTACAATCTTAATATTCCTCGCTACGTAGATACTTTTGAGGAAGAAGAAGTCGAGCCATTGACTGAGATTGTGACTAAGATCAATCATACTAATAAGGAGATTGAAAGTAAAAAAGCTGAACTTATAGACATGCTGGGTCAGCTCAGAGGCACAACGCCTGAAGCTCAGTAGGAACTGGAGAAGTTTTTGGCTGAGTTTGAGAAATAGTATCTTAATAAACATCCCATAACAAACCAATCAAACTGGTGCACTCTGCGCTAGTTCTGATTGGTTTTTCTTATTTCCGAATTTTAAAATGTATTTGTTCTAAATTTCAAATAAATAGAGACTTGAAACTTTATCATATAGCTTTTCTTGGCTAGAACATTCGTCATTATTACGTTTTTGTTACATTTGTTATATGTGTATGAATTGTCAGAAAATTTTTATTATAATATGGTTTATAAATAAAGTAAGGAGACTTCTATGCAAAGACAACGTTTTTCACTCCGTAAATACAAGTTCGGTCTGGCTTCTGTTCTGTTGGGAACTGCTCTGGTTTTTGGTGCGGGACAGGCTCAGGCGGATGAGCAGGCGACAGCTAGTTCGTCAGGGCAAGGTCAGACATCTACTGCTGTGGTATCAGCGACTGAGTCCGCTTCTCAAGCAGCTACACCTGAGAGTCAGCCGGCAAGTTCAGCTACTGTGGAGAAAGCAGCACCAGCTTCTTCTGAATCGGCTACTTCAAGTACAGAGCATGCTAGCCAGCCTTCTACGACAGAGGCTAAGGAAGCATCTGCAGCTCCTGTAGAGAAAGGAGCGACTTCTTCATCAGAAGAGGCTTCTTCAAGTGCTGAGAAGATAACTCAACCATCTGCCACAGAGACCAATCCGACAGCTCCAGCTAGTCCGACAGCAGAGTCTCCGGCAGCCGCAAACTCAGACAAGTCTGCTGCTAATCCTGATGCAGTAGCAGAGTCACCAACTTCTCGGGATGCTAAACCAAGCAGCATCAGTACCAATGAGATTATCAAGGTTCCTCAGACCTGGTCTCAGGGCTATAAAGGTCAAGGCCGGCTGGTAGCGATTATCGACTCAGGTCTGGATGTCCATCATGAGGTTCTGAAGATTTCTGATCCATCAAAGGCCAAGTATCAGACAGAGGCAGCTCTGGAAGAAGCCAAGAAAAAGGCCGGCATTGACTACGGGAAGTGGTACAATAGCAAGGTTGTCTATGCCTATAACTATATTGACGGTGATGACAATATCAAGGAAAAGAACAGTTACTCGCATGGTATGCACGTAACAGGGATTACAGCGGGAAATCCCAACAAGAAAGCGCCTAATAATGAGTATGTCTATGGTGTTGCACCAGAAGCACAAGTTATGTTTATGCGGGTCTTCTCAGACCGTCAACGCACAACAAGCGACGCTATCTATATCAAAGCCATTGATGATGCAGTAGCTTTGGGAGCTGATACCATCAATATGAGTCTAGGTTCAGCAACAGGTTCAACGGTTGATGTCAGCCCTAGTCTGCAGGCGGCTATTGAGCGCGCTCGGGCTAAGGGAGTGAGCGTGATCATTGCGGCGGGTAATGATAACACCTTCGGAAGTGAATACTCTAAACCGCTGGTTGAAAATCCAGACTATGGTCTAGTTGGCAGTCCTTCAACAGCAGAAAGCTCTATCTCAGTCGCCTCTGTCAATAATACTGTCCTGACAGAGGAAGTCATGGAAGTGCGTGGTCTGGAAAAGAACGATAAGCTTTTGAACGGTCATTTCAGCTACTCCATGGGTGAGACAAATGCAACCTTTGAAAAGGGCAAGGAATATGAGTATGTTCATGTTGGTCTTGGCCGTGAAGAGGACTTTGCTGGTAAGGATCTGACAGGTAAGCTGGCTCTTATCCAGCGTGGTTCCTTTACCTTTGCTGAAAAAGTTAGAAATGCTATTAGCCATGGTGCTGTTGGTGCTCTGATCTACAATAATGTCGACGGAGCTAACCTAACGATGAGCCTAGACAGTGAATCTAAAAAGGTTCCGTCAGCCTTTATTAGTAAGGAATATGGAGAGGCTTTGGCAGCTGGTAATTACAAGGTGGTCTTTAATGGTCTTAAGGTCAATCGGCCGCATCCAGGAGCTGGTAGTCTGTCTGACTTCTCTAGTTGGGGTGTAACGACAGATGGTTTGCTCAAGCCAGATGTGACAGCGCCAGGTGGCGATATTTACTCTTCGCTTAATGACAATACCTATGGCTCTATGAAGGGAACCAGTATGGCTACGCCTCATGTGGCTGGTGTAGCGGCCCTGGTCAAGGAATATCTGCTTCAGCACTATCCAGATTTAACACCTGCCCAGAATGCCGATTTGGTCAAAGCCCTCATCATGTCAACAGCCAAGCTGCACGTCAACAAGGAAACTGGTGTCTACACCTCTCCACGTCAGCAGGGTGCTGGTATTGTGGATACGGCAGCGGCTATTTCTACCGGCCTCTATGTGACAGGGGATAATCAATATCCTAGCGTTTCCTTGGGCAATGTTCAAGACAGCTTCACTTTTGATGTTACGGTTCATAATATCACGGATAAGGACCGGACGCTGAAGATGATTGTCAATACCAACACAGATGCGGTCAAGGATGGCTACTTTACTCTGACACCTCGCAAACTAACTGAAACGGTCTGGCCAGAAGTTACTGTCAAGGCTCACAGCAGCCAGAAAGTGACGGTCAAGGTAAATACTGCTAAGTTTGCGGAAGAGTTGATCAAGCAGATGCCAAATGGCTATTTCCTAGAAGGCTTTGTCCGCTTTGTCGATCCAGCAGATGATGGCGATGTGGTTAGTCTGCCATTCATGGGCTTCCGTGGGCAATTCCAAGATCTGCCAGCTGTAGAAAGACCAATCTATAATCTAGTCCAAGAAGGCAAGTCAGGCTTCTATTACCCAGTGCCAGAGGACAAGAGTATCCTATCTGATGACAATGTCTCTTCCCTTGTGACAGAGTCAAGTGATACACTCTACTCTACCGGTCGAACAGCTGCTCGCAGCTCAATTGTACTGGGAACTGCAGAAAATGCGGATGGTAAGCATGTGCTGCAGCTGGGAGCGGATGGTAAGATTCGTCTGGCCTTCTCACCTAATGGTGATGGTAATCAGGACAGCATCCAGTATCGGACAGTTCTCTATCGCAATATCAATAATCTGACGGCTAGTGTTTATACGGCAGATGATAAGGACTATCGCTTCCCAATCTGGCAGAGCAGCACGATTAGAGAAGGCCGCAAGAACTATTATAGTGGTCAGTCAGACAATCCTAAGTCCTACCTACTAGAAGATACATACTGGGATGGTCGTGATAGCAAGGGTGAGAAGCTGGAAGATGGCCTCTATACCTATGTGGTTCGCTATACTCCAGATGTACCAGGTGCTAAAGAGCAGCAGATTACCTTTAACCTGCAGATCGATACGCAGAAACCTTTGATTAGTTCAGGCTATATCAGTACCAAGGATGGTGCGGAAACCTTTACGGCTCGCAAGCCAAAAGATGTCGGCAACGGTGGTATTTTGAGAGAACAGGTCTTCTATCTTCAAGCAGATGAAAAAGGGAAAGAGACCTATAAAGCCGTGGATGATTTTGGCATTGAGCGTGATTACGAGCGTCGAGTTTACATCTCAGCCAATGCGGATGGCAGCTACACCTTGCCAAAAGGAGTGGACAAGTCTAAGATTTTCTATGTGGTAGAGGACTATGCGGGGAACCGTGATTCCATAGCTTTGTCAGAGCTAGTCAGTGCTGAAAATGATGGTCGTATCCGTGTCGCTCTGGTAGATGCTAATACGCATCAAGGTGTATCGTCAACCTTTGTCTATCGAATCAAGGATAGCAAGGGCAAGTATGTCGAACTGGACAAGGGCAAGCAAATCAACGCTCTGCCATTTGGCCGCTATACAGCAGAGATCTTTACTTATGATAAGGATGGGCTTCGTTTCTACAGCGATCTGACTCAGGAGTTTGAGCTGACAGCCCAGGATAGTTTTAAGACAATTGAGTTTCTGGTCAAGAAGCTGGTTTTTGCACCGGTCAGCGTTGCCTTTGATCAAGCTGTTCCGAAGAATACCCAAGTGGTTCTCAAGAATAATAATGGCGATGCCTATACGCTTCCAGCAGAACTGTTTGGCAAGCATGCCTTCGGAAGATCCGTAGCGGCTGGATTCTACTCTGTCTTTGTCAACCTGCCGACTGGTTATGAGCTCTGGGAAAATGAGCCGACTGTCGAGGTCAAAGAAGGCAAGAATAACCTGCTGAAGCTGGGAGTTATTGTCAAGTCGGGCTTGCTGGCGGCTGTCAATCAGCAGTCTAGTCTAGTCGGCACTGCTCAGTATTACAATGCTTCTGCAGCGAAGCGCACAGCCTACGACCAAGCATATCAAGCAGCCAAGGAAGCTTTGACAAGCAAACTGACCCAAGCGCAAGTTGATGACGTAAGAGCAAAACTAGAAACAGCATCTGCTGATCTAGACGGCAAGGACTCTGATATTGCTGCGGTTAAAGCGGCAGTAGAGGCTTATGCAGCTACTACTAAGACAGGGGCTTATGCCAATGCTAAGGATAGGACTCGCCGTGCATATGACAAGGCATTCCAAGCAGTTGCTCTGCTCTTGGTGCAGGACAAGGTGACCCAGGAGCAAATAGATACAGCCCTAGCTCAGCTGACTACAGCAGAGAAGAAGCTGGATGGTAAGGCGACTAACTTTACCAATCTCAAGAAGCTAGTCGATGATGAGGTGCATTATCAAGCCATCAGCAATAAGTTTATCTATGCGACTGACGCGGTTAAGGCGGCTTATCTAGAAGCTTATGCACAGGCTAAGGAAGTTTTGGATAATCCAGGTGCCAGCCAGGAAGATGTCAAAGAAGCCATTGCCAATCTCAGAGCAGCCAAGAGAAAGCTTGATGGCAGAAAGCCAAGAGTTGTGAGACCGAAAAAACCTAAACAAGTCTAATTGGTTTTCAAGTCAGTTAAAATCCCTTAAGTTGAAACTTGAGGGATTTTTCGATAAGTATTTTACATTAGGTCTATTTTCTGCTATAATCTTTTTTAGAAAGAATTCTCATTGTCTACTTTTTAGCGAGTTCGGGATAGTGTGAGCCGGATAGGGAAGCAGTGCAGATGGCGCTTTCGGTTATAATTTTAAAAGTAATGAAGTAATAAATTAGGGTGGAACCGCGTCTTGACGCCCCTAGGTGAATAGCCTAGGACTGTCGGATGTGGTTCTTTTGTGTACTGAGCCTATTGTTCGAAAGAAAGGAGATTCGTGGAGAACCTTTATCTTGTAAAAGATGAGAACCAATTAGCAGCTTTTCGAGATTTCGTCGCAAAGAATGCCGCAAAGTTGCAGGATTATCTAACATTTTTAAAAGACGAGTTTGCGGTTTATGACTTGCCGCAAGCCATCATTTGGTCCGATTTTGATTCTGCTACGCAGATCATTCGGGAAATTCCTGTACCAGCCTATACAAATGATAGGCGGATGGTTATGAATCCCGAATTGACGGTTTGGAAAGATTTATATCTTCTTCAGTTGGAGAATTACGAGTCCTCTCACCAAACTCAAGCAATAGCAAACCACTATCAGTCTTTGTCTGAAAATTCTCTCTTGCAGATTGTGGGCCATGAGTTAGCTCATTGGTCGGAGCATTTTTTAGATGACTTTGATGGATACGGTGCCTATATCTGGTTTGAAGAAGGGATGGTTGAGTATATTAGCCGCAAGTATTTCTTTACAGATGAGGAATTTCGAGTGGAAAAAGCTTGTAATCAGTCTCTTGTTGAGCTCTTTCAGAAAAAGTACGGTTGGCACTCATTGAATGATTTCGGCACTTCAACTTATCAAGGGAATTATGCTAGTATTTTTTACGAATACTGGCGCAGTTTTTTGACCGTCGACAAGCTAGTAGAAAATCTAGGCAGTGTGCAAGCGGTCTTTGATTCTTATCATCGGTGGGCAAACACGGATAAAACACTTCCCTTGTTGGATTGGTTCATACAGCAGAAAATAATAGACAAAGAGATATAAACAAAAGGAGTAAAAAATGTCTAAGAAGTTAACCTTTCACCTCGCCAAAGTCAATTGCGAACCTAAAGGTTCGATTGACTAACGACAACCGCTATGAGGCGGTTTGTCTAGGCGATGTACTAGCTTTTCAAAAGGGAAATAATCGTTCCCTTTTGAACGCTTCGCAAGAATCTCAAGAAACAAAAGGAGTAACTAATGTCTAAGAAACTTACCTTTCAGGAAATAATTTTGACTTTACAGCAGTTCTGGAATGATCAGGGTTGTATGCTCATGCAGGCTTATGATAATGAGAAGGGGGCGGGAACGATGAGTCCCTATACCTTCCTGCGGGCTATTGGGCCAGAGCCTTGGAACGCGGCCTATGTCGAGCCGTCTCGTCGTCCGGCAGATGGGCGCTATGGGGAAAATCCCAACCGTCTTTACCAGCACCACCAATTTCAGGTGGTTATGAAGCCATCTCCAAGTAATATCCAAGAACTTTACTTGCAGTCTTTGGAGCTCTTGGGTATCAATCCGCTGGAGCACGACATCCGCTTTGTCGAGGATAACTGGGAAAATCCGTCAACTGGTTCAGCTGGTCTGGGCTGGGAAGTCTGGCTGGATGGTATGGAAATTACACAATTCACTTATTTCCAGCAGGTCGGAGGTCTGCCTACTCAACCAGTGACAGCTGAGGTGACTTATGGTCTGGAGCGTCTGGCTTCTTATATCCAAGAAGTGGACTCAGTCTACGACATTGAGTGGGCTGATGGCGTTAAGTACGGCGAAATTTTCACTCATCCTGAGTATGAGCATTCTAAGTACAGTTTTGAGGTCAGCGACCAAGACTTGCTCTTGGGGAATTTTGAGAAGTTTGAAGCGGAAGCCAAGCGCTGTCTGGACGAGCATCTGGTGCACCCAGCCTATGACTATGTTCTCAAATGCTCGCATACCTTTAACCTCTTGGATGCGCGTGGCGCTGTATCTGTGACAGAGCGGGCTGGTTATATTGCCCGTATTCGTAATCTGGCGCGTGTTGTGGCTAAGACCTTTGTGGCTGAGCGCAAGCGTCTGGGCTATCCGCTTTTGGATGCAGAGA
>ERZ772927.911-NODE-911-length-9908-cov-4.59728_pt1 | contig 9908 bp, 6 predicted proteins | sample MGYA00512115_ERZ772927 | MGnify/ENA primary metagenome ERZ772927 (study PRJEB29015, sample SAMEA2737924) | human oral metagenome | biome: human oral; feature: human-associated habitat; material: dental | place: China | collected 2013 ... | reverse complement strand
GGCCTGGGGGGCGGGCTCGGGGGCGGTGGCGGCCGCGGTGGCCTTGCGCCGACGCCTTGGGGCACGGGCAGTGGGCTGTTCCGCCGTCTCCTGGGGCTCCTCGGGCGTGGTTGTCTGTCCAGTGGGTGCCATATGGGGGCTCTACTCTCCGGGCGTCCGCGACGCCGTCGTACCACCGGCGCCGCGGCGCGGTCGTTGCTCCGCGGGTGACGGAGCAGAAAGTCTGTGCGCGCACGGTGGCGCCGGCCCGCGGGTACCCGCGCAACCAGGACTGCGGCAACGCTCTGGGCGGCGCAAGGCTCCTGGTCGGGGTGTCCCGCAGGGGTCGGGCCCTGCACCGGTACGAGGCGCGGAGGGCCAGCGCCATCCTCTCACAGGTAGCCACCCGCCCCGTCCCCCGTCCCCGGGCCGAGGGGCCGGTATCGCTGTAGGCGCAGGCAGCGCCAGCGACAGCACGTCTGAAAGATGCGTCACATCCTGGACGTCACCTGCGAGGGGACCCAGTTTTTGCGACACCCTGTCATCCTGTGGCACTACACTCCGCCTATATATCCTTGACCTAGGTCATGGACCTACCTATCAGTCTCATAGTCGTCCTCGAAAGGTGGCGTCGATGGTCCACGTACCCCTGGCGCTGGACTCCCTCGACCTGGCTCGATGGCAGTTCGGCATCACGACCGTCTACCACTTCTTCCTCGTCCCCCTGACCATCGGCCTGGCCCCCCTGGTGGCGGCCATGGAGAGCCTGTGGCTGCGCACGAGGAACCCGCAGTGGCTCACGGCGACCAAGTTCTTCGGCAAGCTCTTCCTCATCAACTTCGCCCTGGGGGTGGCCACCGGCATCGTCCAGGAGTTCCAGTTCGGCATGAACTGGTCGGAGTACTCCCGCTTCGTGGGCAACATCTTCGGCGCGCCGCTGGCCTTCGAGGCGCTCCTGGCCTTCTTCATGGAGTCCACCTTCCTGGGCCTGTGGCTCTTCGGCTGGGACCGCCTCTCCCCCCGGCTCCACAACGCCTGCATCTGGATGGTGGCCCTGGGCGTGAACTTCTCCGCCCTGTTCATCCTGGCCGCCAACTCCTGGATGCAGCACCCCGTGGGAGCCGTCGTCAACCCCACCACCGGGCGCGCCGAGCTCGACGGCGTGGGCGGGTTCGTCAAGATCCTCACCTCCGAGCTGACCTGGGTCACCTTCGGGCACGTGGTCACCACCGCCTTCCTCGTGGCCGGCACCGTCATTATGGGCGTGTCGGTGTGGTGGATGGTCAAGGCCTCCCGCGCCGGGCAGGAGGTCGAGGCCCGCTCCCTGTGGCGGCGTACCGCCCGCCTGGGCGCCTGGGTCATGCTGGTGGCCGGGGTCCTGGTGGTAGGTACCGGGCACGTGCAGGGGCAGCTCGTGGCCAGGGAACAGCCCGCCAAGATGGCCGCCGCCGAGGCCCTGTGCGAGACCACGACGGGGGCGGGCTTCTCCGCCATGGCCTTCGGCAGCTGCGAGGACGGCGTCGTCCACCTCATTGAGGTCCCCGGCGTCTACTCCTTCATGGCCACCAACGACCCGGGCGCCACCATGCCCGGCCTGAACGACCTCCAGGACAGCTACGCCAGGGCCTACGGTGCCACCGACACCGCCGGGAACCCCGTCGACTACACCCCTGACGTCATGGTCACCTTCTGGTCCTTCCGCATGATGATCGGCCTGGGCACGGTGTCCGTGGGGGTGGGGGCGGTTATCCTGTGGCTCAGCCGCAGGGACCGTCTCATCACCACCAGGCTGTGGGCCCGGGTGGCGCTGTGGACCATGCCGCTGCCCTTCATAGCCGCCTCCTTCGGGTGGATCTTCACCGAGATGGGGCGCCAGCCCTGGGTGGTCGTCCCCAACCTGGCCGACCCCACCTCCATGGTCCACATGCTCACCGCCGACGGCGTCTCCAGGGTGGTCTCCTCAGCCACCGTCCTGGCCTCGATGGTCGTCTTCACCCTCCTGTACGCGGGCCTGGGCGTCGTCTGGCTGCTCCTCTTCCGCCGCTACGTCCGTGAGGGCGTACGCACCCCCGTGAGGAAGGACGACGGCGAGGTCGCCCCCGGCCTGTCCTTCGCCTACTGACCAGGGAAGCACAAGGAAACAAGGACACACCATGACGCTCTCCACCCTCTGGCTCATCCTCATCGCCGTCCTGTGGACCGGCTACCTCACCCTCGAGGGCTTCGACTTCGGCGTGGGCATGCTCATAAGGCTCCTCGCACGCGACGAGCGCGAGCGCCGTGCCATGCTGCGCACCATCGGCCCCCACTGGGACGGCAACGAGGTCTGGCTGCTCACCGCCGGCGGGGCCACCTTCGCCGCCTTCCCCGAGTGGTACGGCACCCTGTTCTCCGGGGCCTACCTGGTCCTGTTCCTCATCCTCCTGGCGCTCATTGTGCGCGTCTGCGCCCTGGAGTGGCGGGCCAAGATCAATGACGAGACCTGGCGCGCACGCTGGGACTGGGCCCTGACGGCGTGCTCCTGGCTGCCCGCCGTGCTGTGGGGCGCGGCGTTCGCCAACCTGGTCTCCGGCATGAGGATCGAGGTCATTGAGACCGCCTCAGGCGCCGCTGTCCCCGCCGCGGAGGTGCCTGCCGGAACCCTGCTGGCGGGCACCGCCCACCAGCTCACCGGCGGCTTCTGGAGCCTCATCACCCCCTTCGCCCTCCTGGGCGGGGCGGTGACCGCCCTGCTGTTCCTCAACCACGGCGCCCTGTACCTGGCCCTCAAGACCGGGGGCGACCTGTCGGTGAGGGCCGGCAGGCTCGCACGCAGGACCTCCCTGGCCTCCACGGCGGTCACGGCCGTGTGGGCCCTGTGGGCACAGCTGGCCTACTCCCCCAACGTCCTGTCCTGGATCCCGCTGGTCCTGGCCGCCGCGGGCCTGGTGGCCTCCTACCTGGCCTGCCTGCGGGGACGCGACGGCTGGGCCTTCGCCCTGCACTTCGTGGGTATCGGTGCCGCGGTGGCCTTTATCTTCGCGGCCATGGCGCCCGACGTCATGCGCTCCTCGATCGACCCGGCCTACTCCCTGACCTATATAACGGCCGCCTCGGCGGACACCACCCTAGTCATTATGCTGGTGGCCGCCGTCGCCTTCGTGCCGGTGGTGCTGTTCTACACGGTCTGGGGCTACAAGGTCTTCTCGGCCCGCGTCCACGCCGAGACCATTGACCCCGACGAGGGCCTGCACCCCACCAGGGTGCGTGACTCCGCCCAGCCCGAGGCGCACATCGGCTACTGAGGCACGACGGCCGGGTGCCCGCCGGCTGGGAGGCTGGCCAGCTGGACGGTCACGGGCGCTCATCCGTCCGTGTGGCCCGCCCCCTGCGGAGGGTGGGCCACACGTGTCGTCGAGGGCCGAGGACCGGCGGCGACCACCTGGGGGGCGCCTCCCCTGAGGCCGGCCACCTGAAGGGCGCGCCCTTCGCAAACCAGCCGCAACCTGCGCAGACGTGGTGACCACCTCCTCGCGGAGCCGGTGGCGGACGTGACAGACTGGGGCCTGCCGCCGGTCGGCGCCCGCCCGACCTCGACACCCGGCACCGTAGCCGGGTGGGACGGAGGCGCGGCGACAGCACCCGTGGACGGCACCCGGGCGAGAGGAGGACTCTGAATGGACCACGCGGCTCCGGGAGCGCCCGGCGGCCCCCTGGCGCGACGGCGCCTGCCCCTGTCCGTGGTGGCCAAGCCCACGGGTGCGGCCTGCAACCTGGACTGCCAGTACTGCTTCTTCCTGTCCAAGGAGCTCCTCTACGACGTCCCCCGTCAGCTCATGCGCGAGGAGACCCTGCGCACCTACGTGGCGGAGTACCTCGCGGCCAGCGGCGACGGCGAGGTCACCATGCTCTGGCAGGGCGGGGAGCCGACCCTGCGGGGCCTGCCCTTCTACCGCGAAGTCGTCCGGCTCTGCGAGGTCTACCGGCGCCCCGGGCAGAAGGTGGTCCACGCCCTGCAGACCAACGGGACCCTCATTGACCGGCGGTGGGCGGACTTCCTGGCCGAGAACGACTTCCTGGTGGGGGTCTCCCTCGACGGCCCCCCCGCCCTGCACGACGCCTACCGGGTCAACAAGGGCGGGCGGGGCACCTACGCCCTGGTACGGCGGGGCTGGGACATCCTCCAGGAGGCCGGGGTGCGCACCAACGTCCTGTGCACGGTCCACCACGCCAACGAGGCCCACCCCCTGGAGGTCTACCGCCACTTCCGCGACGACCTGGGGGCCCGATACCTCCAGTTCATCCCCATTGTGGAGCGGGTCAACGCCGCGGACCTGGCCCGGGCCGAGCTGGGCTGGGGCCGACGGCGCCCGGCGCCCCGCAGGGCTGGGGGTACAGGGGCCGGCAGTACCGGGGGCACAGGGGCTGGCGGCACCCGCCCCGGGGGCCCGGGCGGCCCCGAGCACAGTCCCGGCGACCCGGGCGGCCCCGAGCCGCTGGTCCCGCTCATGTACCAGCAGTGCGGGGACGCCGTCACCTCCCGCTCCGTCACCCCCCAGGGGTACGGGGACTTCCTGACCGCGGTGTTCCGGGAGTGGGTGGCCCACGACGTGGGGGACGTGTTCGTGCAGGACGTCGACTCCGCCCTGTCGGCCCTGTTCGGGATCTACCCGACCTGCGTGCACGCCCCCGAGTGCGGGGTGAACCTGGCCCTGGAGTTCAACGGGGATGTCTACGCCTGCGACCACTGGGTCGAGCCGGACTGGCTGCTGGGCAATGTCGCCGACGCCTCCTTCGCCACGCTCGCCGCCACGCCGCGGATGCGTGACTTCTCCGCCAAGAAACGGGTCCAGCTGCCCGGCCCCTGCCGGGCCTGCCCGGTACGGCCGCTGTGCCACGGGGGCTGCCCCAAGGACCGGTTCGTCCGCACGGCCGACGGCGAGGAGATGAACTACCTGTGCCCGGGCTACCGGGCCTTCTACACCCGGATCCTGCCCGACCTGCGGACCATGGCCCGGCTCATCCAGGTCGGCCGCGCGCCTGCGGAGATCATGACCCTGCGTCAGCGCCCCCGTCCCGACCGGGCGGAGCGGCTGGCCCTGAGCACCCAGGAGCACTGAATGGCCCTTCTCCTCGCACTCGGCATCGGTACCGGGGTCGGCCTCATTGTGGGCGCCCTGGGAGCTGGCGGCGGCATCCTGTCGGTCCCCGTCCTGGTCTACGTCCTGGGGCAGAGCCCGCACCAGGCCGCCTCCGGGTCCCTGGTGATCGTCCTGGTCACCGCGCTGGCGGCCCTGCCCTCCCGGGCCCGGCACGGGCAGGTGCGGTGGCGCGACGGGGCGCTGTTCGGCCTGCTCTCGGCCGCCGGGGCCTGGGGCGGCTCCTGGCTGAGCGCCCAGGTGGACGGGGAGGCCCTCATGGTCATGTTCTGCGCCCTCCTGGTCGTCGTCGCGGCGCTCATGGCCCGCCGGGCCCTGCGGGAGCGCCGCGACGAGGGCCTCCAGAGGGGGGCCCTGGGTGGGCCGGACGCCATAGGCGGCACGGGCACGGACGCCGCGGGTGGGTCAGGCACCGCAGACGGACCCGGCGCCGTAGGTGGGCCGGACGCCACGGATGGGCCGGATGCCGTAGATGAGCTAGGCACCGTGGGCGGGCCAGGCACAGGCACCGTGGGCGGGCCAGACACGGATGCCGCAGACAGGCCCGGCACCGTAGATGGGCCCGGTGGCCGCACCCCCCCCGTACCGGACGCCCCCGCCTCTGGCTCACCTGGCCAGGGTCGGGGCGCCGGGCCGGACCAGGGCGCCGGACCGAGTACCCCGGGGGGTGCGGGCCAGGGCGCGAGGAGGGTCCTCACGGTGGTGCTCACAGCCACCCTGACCGGGCTGCTCACGGGGTTCTTCGGGGTGGGCGGGGGCTTCGCCGTCGTCCCCGTGCTCCTGCTGGTCCTGCACTGCGACGTGCGGGAGGCGGCAGGGACGTCCCTGCTGGTCATGATTATCGCCGCCCTGGTCTCCCTGGCCCAGCGGGCCAGCGGGGGCCTGGAGGTGGCGTGGGGCACGGTGGCGCTGTTCACCCTCGGCTCCACCGCCGGCGGGCTCGTGGGAGGCCCTCTGTCCCAGCGCCTGCGGGCCTCCACCCTCAACGCCCTCTTCGCCGCCCTGCTGCTGGCCGTCGCGGTCGGCAGCCTCATAGGTGCCACCTGATTGCCCGCCTGGCCCCGGGATCCGCCGGGGACGTCGGGGCACGTCCACGCCGAAGAAGATCCGCCCGCCTGGCCCCGGGATCCGCCAGGGACGTGCCTTAGCCGTCGGGGACGTACCTTAAAGGTACGTCCCCACTGACCAAGGTACGTCCCGGAGGCGGTACCACCAGGCGGCAGGTAGGCGGCACCCGCCCAGGACCGCACCGGCTGGCCGGTCCTGTGAGGCAGCTGTGAGTATGCCCGTTCTCAGCACAAACAAGTACCGTTCTCGCGACGAATAAGTACCGTTCTCGCGAGGGAGGGGAGGCGGCCTCAGCGCGCCTGGGGGCTGGGTCGCACGGGGGTGGTCAGGACCGCGCGGACCGGACGCCCCGCCACAATGGCCCGGGCGGCGGCGCGGAACTCCTCCCAGGTGGTGGGCACCTGCACGCCGGCGGCCTGGAGCATGTCCTGGTTGGCGAAGACCAGGCCGCCCATGGTCACGTGCAGGGGGACGGCGTAGGTGGCGCCACCGGCCTGGCGCACCTGGACCCCGGCGGGGACGAAGTCGTCAAGGAATCCCGGCTCCTGCTCCAGGAAGCCGTTGAGGGACATAATGTTGCCGTCCGTGCCGAACCGGGTGGCCCAGAAGCCGCCCGGCTCCTCCACCAGGTCGGCGGTGTCCCCGGAGAGGAAGTCGGCGGTCAGCTTCTGCTGGAGGTCGCTCCACTGGAAGGTCTGGACGGTGACCTTCACGCCCTTGTCGGTCTCGAACCTCCTGATCACGTCGAGGTAGGGCTGGTAGTCGTGCCCGGCGGAGAGGTAGAGGAGGAGCTCCTTGCCGGTGCGCCCACCGGTGACACCGGTGGAGCCGGCGTCGGGCAGGAGACCCCGGCGGGCGAGCTGCAGGCCGCCAGGGCGGTCAGGCCTGCGCCGAGCAGGAAGGAACGACGGGCCAAGGTCCAGGGGGTACGCGTCATTGCGTCTCCTATGCTGAGTTGGGAAGATCCTGGTCAGAGCCCCACCGCGGGTGTCGTCCCGCGGGGGACCAGCCGCCATCGCTCGGTGATGGCGGACGCCTGGGTGGAGTCGTCGCTCAGGCGGCTCCAGAAGTGCTCCAGCACGGCGGCGATAGAGGCCTGCGTCATACCGATCGTGCTCAGCGGCGGGTCGAGGTACTCGGCGTCCTGGGAGTTGCCGGTGCCCAGGACGGACATCCGGGCGGGGACCGGGATGCCCAGGTGCTGGGCGGCGAGCACGACGCCGATGGCGGTGCGGTCCGCGGCGCAGTAGACGGCGTCCGGCAGCGCGTCCCGGTCCCTGGCCTCCCGCAGCACGGCGACCGCCTGCTGGTAGGCGCAGGCGATGTCCGGCGCGCAGGTCATGAGCAGCCCCGGCTCCTTGCCGTGCGCCCCCATGAACCGCACGTAGGCCTGCCAACGCAGGTCCGAGCGCACCTGCTCCTCCTGGCGGTGCTGGCCGGCGAAGAGGACGTGGCGGGCCCCGGCGTCCCACAGGCAGGCCAGGGCCTCCTCCACGGCCTGGGGCTCCCCGGTCATCACCACGTCGTAGCCCGGGCAGGGGGCGGTGGCCCCCAGGAGCAGGACGGGCAGCGGCGGCGTCGGCTGGGCGGCGACCAGGCGCAGCCCGGTCCGCTCCGAGCAGGCCACGAGCGCCCCGTCGCACATCCCGGAGCGGATCGCCTCGACAACGGTGTCCACCTCGCCGTCCACCACGGCGATCGCCACCAGCAGGTAGCCGCGCTCCCGCAGGGTGCGCACCGCCTGGAGCTGGTAGCGCTCCACGAAGCGGTCCATGGGCGCCTCGTAGAAGAGCGCCACGGTCCGGGTGCGCCCCTGCCTCAGGGACCGGGCCGACCGGTTGCGCACGTAGCCCAGGTCACGCGCCGCCTCCACGACGCGCCTGCGGGTGCCCTCGTTGAAGCGGCGGGCCCCGTCCTTGCCGCTCAGGACGTAGGAGGCGGTCGACACCGAGACGCCGCTGCGTGCGGCGACGTCGGCGAGCTGGACCCTCCTGGCTGGCATGGCACTATGATGCACACCATGGCCTTCTGAGGTGAAACGTTTGAACAAACGATTGAAATGCGATTCGTCACATTTTGTGCGCCTCTCCTCGCTGCCGTGCGCCTGACGTCCTCCCACCGGATCCACCCCCGTGTCAAGGCCCAAGGTCCCGACCGCCTATCCTGGGAGGGTGAAGCCTCTGGATCCCCGCCTCATGCGGTACGCCCGCGCGGCGCGCCGCTACATTGTGACGACGGCGGTCACCGGGACCCTCACCGCCGGCCTCCTCGTGGCGCAGGCCTACCTCGTCTCCCGCGCCGTCTCACCGGTGGTCACCCACCCCACCGCGCCGGGGGCCGTCGCCACGCTCGCCACCTGCCTGGCGGCGGTCGTGGTGGCGCGCGCCGTCGTCCTGCTGGTCCAGGAGACCCTGGCCCACCGCGCCGCCCGGGACACCGTCGCCCAGCTGCGCCGTCGGGTCCTGGAGCACGCCGCCGCCCTGGGGCCGCGCTGGCAGGCCACCCACGCCGCCACCACCTCCACGCTGCTGACCCGGGGCCTGGACGACATCGAGCCCTACCTCACCCGCTACCTGCCCCAGCTGCTCATGTCCGCCACGGTGACCCCCGCCGTCGCCCTGGTCATGCTCACCCAGGACCTCGCCTCCACCGTGGCGGTGGTCCTGACCATCCCCCTCATCCCGGTCTTCATGGTCCTCATCGGACGCCTGACCCAGCAGCACTCCCGGGACCGCCTGGCGGCCATGGAGCGGCTCGGCGCCCAGGTGCTGGACCTCATCGCCGGCCTACCCACCCTCAAGGCGCTGGGCCGCGAGCAGGGGCCGGCCGCGCGGGTGGAGCAGCTGGGGCGCGCCTACAACCGCACCACCATGTCCACCCTGCGCGTGGCCTTCCTGTCCGGGGCCGTCCTGGAGTTCCTCACCACCCTGAGCGTGGCCGTCGTGGCCGTGGAGGTCGGCTTCCGCCTCGTGTACGGCGACCTGGACCTGGCCACCGGCCTCCTGGTGCTCATGGTGGCGCCCGAGGTCTACCAGCCCCTGCGGCAGGTCGGCTTCCAGTTCCACGCCTCCGCGGGCGGCACCGCCGCCGCCCAGGCCGTCTTCGAGATCCTGCAGGTCCCCCTGCCCGAGACCGGGACGGGCCCCTGCCCCGACCTGGCCACCGCCACCATCGAGCTCGACGGCGTCGCCGTGGCCGCCCGCGGCTCCTGGGCCCCGGCACCGCTGAGCGCCACCATCCGGCCCGGGCGGCTGACGGCCCTGGCCGGGCCCTCGGGGGCCGGCAAGACCACCACCAGCCAGGTGGTGCTGGGGCTCCTGCACCCCGACCGCGGGCGCGTCCTGGTAGGCGGGGCCGACGGCGACCTCACCGACCTGGCGGGTATCGAGCCCTCGGCCTGGTGGGAGCAGGTCACCTGGGTGCCCCAGCGCCCCGTCCTGTCCCCCGGCACCGTCCTGGACAACGTCATGGGGCCCGAGGCGGCCGGACGCGCCGGGGGTCAGGCGCCGCCCGAGGTCGTCTCGGCGGCCCGCGCCACCGGGCTGGCCGAGGTCCTGGCCGCCCTGCCCGACGGCTGGCTCACCCGGATCGGCCAGGGCGGGGTCGGCCTGTCGGTGGGCCAGCGCCAGCGCCTGGCCCTGACCAGGGCGCTGGCCTCCACCACCCCCCTGGTGGTCCTGGACGAGCCCACAGCCCACCTCGACGCCGCCAGCGAGGCCCACG
>ERZ772927.909-NODE-909-length-9930-cov-10.8804_pt1 | contig 9930 bp, 8 predicted proteins | sample MGYA00512115_ERZ772927 | MGnify/ENA primary metagenome ERZ772927 (study PRJEB29015, sample SAMEA2737924) | human oral metagenome | biome: human oral; feature: human-associated habitat; material: dental | place: China | collected 2013 ... | reverse complement strand
TTGTCCTCTACTTGACTCGAAACTATAGTGTCGTCTTTATCACCTATATCATGACCTACATCTTACTCGGCCTCCCTAGTCAAATGGTTGATGCCAATAATGAATGGTTCAAGGCTATCAAGATGGAGTTCGTCTACGGAGACGCTTCAATACCAGGTGTCATCACCAAAACAGCTATCTTTGCTCTCAGTCTGATCACAGTCTTTACCATCGCAGGACTGGCTACACTGAAAAAGAGAGATTTGTAAAATAAAAACTCAGCTAACCACTAAATTAGCTGAGTTTTTTTGAGCGGATTTCACTCCTTCTGGTCTAGCACCGCTTTATCGGCTTTCTTTCACTGCTTCCAATCTTGCTTTTTCAAGAACAGACTGATGCAGACTCCTAGGATAAGGTAGAAAGTGACAAAGGCAAGACTGGCTGCTAGACTGGTCGGATATGGAAAGATCTTGCCCAGAGGAAAAAGAACATTAGAAAGAAATCCGAGGGGAACAAAGAGCAAGAATAAAATCAAGGCTAGCTTAACCTGAAAAGAAGGTCTTACCTCGGATAGATTGCGGCCCGTTCCCCACACCAGCAGCCCTACTCCCTGAACAATCAGTACCGGCGTTAGCAAGATACTGATCTTGAGAAAATCAGCTAGGATAATGGAGAGGATGATGCCCAGACCGACAAAGCCAAGAGAGAGCTGATAGCAAATATTGCTGGCTATTCTCCTGTGCTTGATTGACTGCTCTTCCTCTTTCTGGACTACAGGCTCAATTCCCTTGAGCAGATAGTCTGTGGTCACCTCAAAATAGTCACTCATGGAAATAATCTTATCCAAATCAGGCATACTCTGCTCGCTCTCCCACTTGGAAACGGCCTGTCTGGACACACCGAGTTGGTCGGCTAGCCCCTCCTGAGAAATGCCCCGCGCTTTCCGCAGGTACTGGATTCTGTCTGATAGATTCATGGATTGTTTTACCTACTCTTTCTTATTTTTTATACTTTCTTTCATTGAAACTTATTATAGCACAAGGCGGAGAGACTGCAAAGTCTGATTGTCATCTCTTCATAAAATGCTAGACTTCTTCTTTAGATGGAAGAGCTTTTTCCTCCCTATCCGTCCGATACCAGAGATAGATACTATAAAGTGTCAGGAGAATCACACCTCCAAAGTAAAAGAAGGGATTAACTTGAGAAAAATCCAAATTGTTAGCTTGAGCTATTCCAACAAAAGTCGGGATGAGGGTGTTGGAGAGCGCATGAAAGATGTTACAAGCCATAGCAGACTGGGTCTTCTTATACAGAGCTGCAAGCCAGAAGGAGAGAAGGATACTGAAAATGATAAAAACTGAGAAAAGATCCTGACTTCGATCATAAAAGCGATCGTAAAACCAGAGGGGAATATGCCAGATGGCCCAAATAATACCGGTCATCAAGGTAGAGACAAAGAAAGAAAACTTTTTCTCTAAGGCCGGCTGTAGGAAGCCACGCCAGCCGAATTCTTCAATCCCGCCCGATAGGACAATACAATAGATAAAAAACCAAGGAAATCTTACTAAAGCGCCTTCTACCAGCTTGCCGCCAGAAGCTAGGGCATAGAAGGCAGTCAGACCGCCACCATAGATTAGCAAGTAGAGCCAGGTCTCTTTCTTGCCTGAAAAGAGATAGGAGCAAATGGCCTTGAAGCCTTTCTTTTTCAGTACGATCAGGCTGGCCAGCATAGGCCCAAACATAGCAATACCATTTAGAATAGCTTCAAGAGCAAGATAGGCTGTAGGTGGGCTGTCTGGCCAAAGGTTTTTGAGGATAATGTCCAGCAGCCAGAATCCCCATGTCCAGCCGAAGTTCCAAGCTAGGAACGGCAAAATTAGTTTTGGTTGTGGTTTGATAGTTGTTTCTGTATTCATGAGAATACCTCCTTATAATATAATTAAACACAAGTTTTTGAGCCAAATCTTCAAAGACAGCGACTCGTTCATTCCGAAATCAAAAACTTGGTTTCTGCTTTCAGATTAACAAAAAAGCCAGTTGCCTTTCTAGCGACTGGACTTGGAATAAAGAAAAAATCTAGTTGCTTTTTGAGTGATTGAACTTGGAATCATTGTCAACTGTCAGTTGCAAGTCAGTTATATCAAGGGTTTAGAGCAGTTAGCTGATTTTTCACTTTGACTGGTAAAATGACCTCGCTAATATGACTAGCTTTTCAGATCACAAAACAAAAAGGCATCTTTATCATGCCTTTCTTCGATTTAATCTAAAAATAAACCTCAGCCAATTCGAAAATTAGTTGAGGTTTATGAGCGGATTTTGAGGCTGGCTAATAAAGCTTATCCTTTCTTGTTTTGATTTTTTAAGTCTTTTTTACAAAGTCACAACTAGTTCAAACCAGTCGTCCTCAGCTTTCATTGTCAAGTCCCCGCCTAGGATTTCGACTAACTGCTGGGTGATGTAGAGCCCCAACCCTGAAGACTCCTCGCTGCTGGATAGGTTTTCTGAGTAAAAGCGATTGGTCAGCTTATCCAGATATTGGATAGGCTGCTGGACGATATTTTTGACAGTAAAGATACAATGCTCGCCCTCTTTTTTCAGAGAAATGCTGGCGGCCTTACGGCCGTGCTTGAGAACATTGCTTATCATATTTTGGACAATGCGCTCTAAAATTTCTGGGTCTGTCTCTAGCTCTAGACCTTCAGCCAGCTCTACCTGCAGGTCAATCTGGGCTTTCTGAAAGGCGTCATAATAAGTAAAAAGCTGCTGGGTTACCAGCTGGGATATATCTGTCGGCTGGACATTGGCCCGAATGGCACCCTCCATCAGCCGGCGATACTCCATCAAGGCTTCCAGCCGTTTGGACACCATTCCCAGACTATCTGCAATTTTGATTAGCTGCTGACTTTCCTGACTATCATCCTTCAGTAGCTGCTGGGTGTAGCCACTGGCAATGGTCAGAGGGGTGCGGATATCATGGGCAATATTACTGATAGCCATATCCAGCGTCTTCTTTTCCTGCTGGACAACAAAGGTCGTCTTATCTAGCTCCCGAAAGAGCAACTCTGCTTCCTCTGTCAATTCCAAAATACTGGGGGCATGGGCAGCAGGAGCCAGACGATTCTGGCTCCCTGTCTGCCGCTTTCGACGAATCTGCTGTGCCACATCCTTGACCGCCAGATGATAGCGTATGAAACCAATGGCCAGAAACAGACTGATAAGGGCAAATAAAATGACTAACACCAACATATCAGTCCTCCTTGAGCCGGACACCCAGTCCCCAAACAGTCTCTATGTATTCCTCTGTCGGGTCCAACTGAGCCAGTTTCTTACGTAGATTGCTGAGGTGGGTATTCAGGGTATTATCCCCAGACAGATAGCTCTCTTCCCAGACCTGCTCAAAGAGCTCTTCCTTGGTGTAGATCTTCTTGGGATGACGGAGCAAGAGCTGGAGGATATGATATTCTTTCTTGCTCAGACGGACGCTTTTCTCTCCACAGACCGCCTCAAAGGTAGCCTTGAGCAGACGAATATTTTTAAAGGACTGGCCTTCTTCTTCGCCAGTCAAAGCCTGCTGGCTGCGCAGCTGCACGGTGATACGGGCAAAAACCTCATCCAGATTGAAGGGTTTGACGATATAATCATTAGCACCATTCAGCAGGTACTGGCTAACCAGCGCTTTCTCCCCAAGAGCCGTCAGCATAACCACCGGCACCGTAGCATTGCTACTGCGAATTTCCCTCAATACTTCATCACCGTTCTTCCCCGGCAGCATGATATCCAAAAGGACCAAATCAATCTCCTCCCGCTCAAACAGCGAGATGCCCTCCGTCCCCGAATAGGCGGAATAAACTGTGTGTTCCTTCTGAAAAAGATCTTTTAGAATTTCATGAATATCACTGTTGTCTTCGATGAGTAAAATATGAGCCATAAACACTCGCCTCCAGAAATTTCCTATCACTAGTGTAGCAAGGATAAGAGGCTAAGTCAATAAAAGATGGACTATTCGAAAAACTTTAGAAATATTTTAGAATTACTTGAAGGATATTTGAGAATTGAACTTTAAAATAGAAAGAAATAAGAAATGTATGTGCTATAAAAAGGAGACTCAGAATGTTTAAAATTTTTTGCAAAATCGTTTTTAGAAGTATTACTTTCGCCCTTGAGGGCTAAGGAAAAAAGGAGACTCGCATGAAGAAATCATTTATTCTAACGCTTCTAACGATTATAACTCTAGGACTCTTCCAGCCAGCTACTGCGCTGGCAGAGGAGACTCAAAAGCTACCATCTGGCATCGAACGTGATCAGATCGGCCAGAAAATCCAAGACTATGTCAAGGAACATGAAAAGACAACAGCCGGCATGGCGACGGCAGTCTTTGACAAGGACGGTACCATTTATCAAGGCAATTTTGGCTATATGAACAAGGAAAAAGGCATCAAGGCCGATGACGATAGCGTTTTTGAATGGGGTTCCGTGACTAAGCTGACTGTCTGGGTCTCTGTTATGCAGCTCTGGGAGCAAGGTAAGATTAACCTAGAAGAAGATATTCGCACGTATCTACCAGAGGGCTTTCTTAGAAATCTCCGCTATGACAAGCCCATCACTATGCTAGATTTGATGAACCATCAGTCAGGTTTTGACGAGGCTACCTTGTACATGCGAAGCGATAAAAGTATCGAAGAAATCCTTAAAGAACAACAACCTATTCAGTCCTTTGAACCGGGAACAACGACAGCTTATTCAAATTACGGTACTGGCTTGGCTGCTTTGATTGTCGAGCGGATCTCCGGTCAGAAGTTTGTTGATTATGCCCATGAGCATATTTTCCAACCGCTGGGCATGGACAAGACAGCTATTTTGCCAGACCTATCAGACAATTCTTACGTCCAGAAAAAACGTCAAGAGGCCAAAGGATATGACATCCAAGGAAAAGTTCTGAGCAAGGATAGTTACATCGTTGGCCTCTATCCTATCGGTGCGGCTACTGGTACCTTGAAAGACTTACAGAAGTTCGCCCAATCCCTGCTGGCTCGCAAGACGCTCTTTGAGCGTCCAGAGACTTGGAGTACCCTCTACAGCCCAAGCCTGACCTATCCTGGAACAGATACTGCCCGTAACGCTCATGGCTTTTGGGCTAACGAATATGGCACTACAGTGCTAGGACACGGTGGAAATACACTTGGCTTTAGCTCACGGATGATATTGGACTTGGAGCATGGTATCGGCTATATCGTCATGACTAATCAGAGTACAGAGCAAAATTATAATTTCCAAATGCCAGAGCTCGTCTTTGGGCCACGTAAAACGGCCAGCAAGGAAACCCAAGAGCAGTTCAGTCCTGGCTATTATCGCACTCTGCGCAACTTTAATCAAGGCCCTCTAGCTATCTTTAAAATGATTCCAGCCTCCGCAGACTACTTGCAGGAACCATCTGACGATCAGCGATTGCCAAACAACTTCTGGACCATTTATCAGAGCCAAGGCAAGACCCGTATCGCAGTGGCTGTCGCAGACTATGAGAAAGTCTCTGACTTTGATTTCTTTAAAGACTATGTTGTTCTAGGCTTGGCCGGACTTGGTATCATCTACGCCCTCGGCCTGCTCCTCATCAGCCCGCTTCTAGGAGCATATCGGCTTATCTTTCGCAAGAAACAAGACCAGCCAGACCGCACTTGGAAGGTCTGGAACCTCCTAACAGCTGTTGGTATTTTAGCTGTTCCAATCAATCTCTTTCTGCTATTCATGTCAGCAACTTCAGGAGATTTCAGCGAAATCGCTCAGTGGCGCTACATGCTCTTTGCTGCTTTGGGACTCCTGCTAACCGCAGCCGCTCTGTTACCTCTCTTCAGAAAGTTCAGAGAAAAGCTCAGCAAAGGCCGCCTCTTCCTAACATCCGTGACCTGCCTATCTGCCTTAGCAGTGGCCGCTAATATCCTCTATTGGTCTCTATATCAGTGGTGGGTATTCTAATATGAAAGGAGCCAGCTATGAAAAAAACATTTTCCCTAATCCTTTTAACTCTTTTGACTTTAGGACTCTTTCGACCAATTACCGCACTGGCTGAAGAACAGAAACTCCCATCTGGTATCGAACGTGACCAGATTGGCCAGAAAATCCAAGACTATGTCAAGGAGCATGAAAAGACGACTGCCGCTGTAGAAACAGCAGTCTTTGACAAGGATAGCACCATTTACCAAGGCAACTTCGGTTATATGGATAAAGAAAAAGGCATCAAAGCTGACAACGGCAGCGTCTTTGATTGGGGCTCTGTGACCAAGCTGACCGTCTGGATAGCTGTCATGCAACTCTGGGAACAAGGAAAGATTGACCTAGAGGAAGATATCAAGACCTACCTGCCAGAGAATTTTCTTAAAAATCTGCACTTCGACAAAGCTATCACAATGCTGGATCTCATGAATCATCAGACGGGATTTGATGAATCTCTGTCTTACACAAAAGGTGATAAAAATATAGAGGAAAATCTACGCATGCTCCAGCCTGTCCAGTCCTTTGAACCTGGAACAGTAACCTCTTATTCCAACTATGGTGCTGGGCTCGCTTCTCTGATTGTCGAGCGGATTTCCGGTCAGACCTTTGCTGACTATACCCACGAGCATATCTTCCAGCCGCTTGGCATGGACAAGACAGCTCTCCTACCGAACTTATCTGATAATCCCTATGTCCAGAAAAAACGTCAAGAATCTAAGGCCTATGATACAAAGGGAAATTCATTAGGGACAGCTTTTTATGAATATGGTCTCTACTCAATTGGCCAAGCAGCCAGTACCTTGGAGGATTTACAGAAATTTGCTCAGGCTCTGCTGGGGCGCAAGATTCTCTTTGACCGTCCAGAAACTTGGAATACTCTTTACACTCCTACTTCGACCTATCCAGGTACAGACATCGCCCGCAATGCCCACGGTTTTTGGATTAACGAATACGGAGTCAGCATCATTGGCCACGGCGGCAATACTGATGGTTTCAGCTCCCGGCTTATGCTAGACTTGGAAAGTGGCATCGGCTACATAGTCATGACCAATCAAAGCATGGAAGAGAATTACAACTACCAAATGCCTGAACTGGTTTTCGGAAAACGTAAAACAGCTGACGAAGAGACTCAAAAGCAGTTTACACCAGGCTACTACCGTTCTCCACGTACCTTTCTCCATGGCCCCTTATCCTTTCTTAGACTCATGATGCCCTCAATAGAGAAGATTGACAATCCTGCTCAGAACCGAATCTTGAGTACCAATTTTTGGACCATCTATGAGAGCAAGGGAAAGATTACAATTCCCGTCGCTGTGGTGGACTATGAGAAAATCTCTGCTTTTGACTTCTATAAGGACTATATCATCTTAGGATTAGGCATCCTTGGAATTGTCTATAGTTTTGGAACGATCATCACCAACCTTTTATTAGGAGTTTATCGCTTGATTTCCCGAAAAACGGTTGAGCCCACAGACCGCACTTGGAAGGTCTGGAATCTGCTGACTTCTCTTGGTATTCTGGCTGTTCCCCTAAACCTGCTAATGATTATGATACCTTTGATGTCAGATGACCTCGATTCTCTAGCTCATTGGCGCTACATGCTCTTTGCTGCCTTGGGGCTCCTGCTAACCGCTGCTGCTCTGCTGCCGCTCTTCAGAAAATCCAGAGAAAAGTTCAGCAAAGGCCGCCTCTTCCTGACGGCCATGACTAGTCTATCTGCTTTGGCAGTGGTCGCTAATATCCTTTACTGGTCTCTTTACCAGTGGTGGGTACTTTGATAAATGAGGTGTTGTTATGTTCAAACTGATTTCTGCTTGGTTAAAAATCTGGATTCCCATTCTCTTTGCTATGGGAATCGGTATTCTCTTATATCTTATCACACATTGGACTACACTAGATGCTGGAAGCAGATTTGTCGCTATAATCTATGTCATGCTCCCTTTGCACTGTCTAGAGGAATGGAGATTTCCTGGCGGTTTTCATTATAACTACAACATGCTTCGGCGCTCTCGAAAGCCCGATTGCTATCCTATGAATCAATTTTCTGATATGCTGACTATTATGTTAGCTGAATTAATTGGTATTGTCTGTCTTTTCTACGGTGTCAATCAGATCATTGTCATCTGGAATCTTATCTTTTGCTTTTTTGAAATGATTGGCCACCTGATTTTTGGGTTCAGTATGTACCGACGTTTTCGAACAGTAGGAAAAAGAACCATTTATAACCCAGGTTTTGCGACAGCGGTTGTCTTTACGCTTCATGCTCTCTACTATGTTCTGATTCAGTATCCTACAAATCTCCCCAGTTTGCCAATAATCATTTTAGCCATTATCAGTGGAATAGTTCTTGTAAGTAGTGTCGTTCTTATCCCTGAGCAACTGTTCAAATCAAAAGAGACCCCTTATCCTTTTGATAGCAACCGCTATTATGAAAAATATATTGCAAGGGAAAAAAACTGAATTCCCTTCCCTATTTCATAATCTTCTTCAAAAATTCTATGAGACGTCAAAGGCATAACTGAGCGACTAATACTCACCGAAAACCAAAAAGTTGCCTAGTTTTATTCTGCTATTTTAAGTTTGGCCTTGCGACTCAATCAGACATATCTAATGTTTGTTAGCGAACTACTGAAAGATTGCAGGGAGCAAGCATTAACTGGTGCTTCTATTGCGGGGTTGGGATGCATTCTTCTTATTAGTTACAGTAAATTGCCAATCAGTATGACAGCTCTTTTCTCACTTTACCTGATTAAACTTCTATTCGCTTTTAGTGTAAATCACCATACGACCGCTTGGAGTAAAGATTATAAATAAAAGTATGCGAGTCTAAAATATGATGAACAGAAAGGAATCCCTATGTTGAAAAGAATCTTTATATTTATCCTTAAAACAATCACTTGGCTGGTAGGACTCTTAGCTCTGGCCTTATTGGCTATCTTTCTCTATCACCGCTTTCAAATAGCTCAGGAAAGCAAGCTCATTGAGAAGCCGATTGGTCAGCTAGTCGAGGTAGAGGGTAAGAAGCTTAATGTCTACACTGCTGGCAAGGGCAAGAAGACTTTGGTTTTTCTAGCAGGACTGGGCACCAATGCTCCGGTGCTGGATTTCAAAGCTCTTTATTCCAAGCTGGAGGATGATTATCGTATCGTCGTGGTAGAACGTCTGGGCTATGGTTACAGCGATGATGGAAACGATGACCGCTCATTGGATAGACAAGTGGAGCAGACACGTACGGCCCTCAAAGCTGCTAAGATATCCGGTCCTTATGTCCTGGTACCACATTCGATTGCCGGTTTAGAAACGATTCACTGGGCCAATCATTACCCAGAAGAAGTAGAAGCTATTATCGGGCTGGATATGACCATGCCTCATACAGATGTGGCCGACCAGCAGAAATTTTATGGTTCTTATCAGACTATCCAGATGGGGAGAATGCTAGGCTTGGCTCGCCTGCCGATTTTCTTTGATGAAAATAGCAGCCCAGCCATAAAGTCTGGGGCTCTCAATGATCAGGAAAAAGCTGTCTTTAAAGCCTTGTTCCACCAGCGGTCAATCACCCAGGCGGTCATGAACGAAGTCAAGAATCGGAAGAAAAATGTTGAAACAATTAACAAAGAACCCGTGCCCCAGATTCCAACTCTTATCTTTGCGGCTGTCCAGAAAGGCGGAGAAACTCCTAAGTTGGAAGAAGAGTTTGTAGCGCAGAATGCCCAAGCCAAACTTGTGACATTAGAAAGCTCCCACTATATCCATGACGAAAAGCCAAAGGAAATTGCCCAGCAAATAAAAGAATTCTTGAAATAATGAATCTTGAAAAGTATTTAAAATTCAGTTAGACTAAAATTCCTATAAAACATACATCCTTGAAAAAGGCTGAGACATTCATATCTCAGCCTTTTTCCTATTTCACAGATGCTCCGTTAGTCGCGATGACTTCCTTGTACCAGTCAAAGGATTTCTTCT
>ERZ772927.908-NODE-908-length-9934-cov-42.7092_pt1 | contig 9934 bp, 10 predicted proteins | sample MGYA00512115_ERZ772927 | MGnify/ENA primary metagenome ERZ772927 (study PRJEB29015, sample SAMEA2737924) | human oral metagenome | biome: human oral; feature: human-associated habitat; material: dental | place: China | collected 2013 ... | reverse complement strand
CCCCCCGACATCCATATCCAGGCCGTTGACACTTGCCGCAACCGCCCAACCCGGCGCACGCCTCGTCACACCGGGCACGAACGCCGCACCTACGCCCCTGCCCGCGCCCCACCACAACGCACGAGGACGTCTCAGTAATCAAACAGAATCAGAAGATTCAAACTGCAACGGACTGACAGCTATTGCACTAGAATTCACTCATGAAACAAGAAGACAGGGGCAACGACGCTCCTTTCATCCTCAACGCCGTTGAACGGGCGATCATTCGCGTGCCGCGATCCAGCCACCACGGCCTCACGAAGATACCGGCGGCTGTGAACATCGCAGGCAAGACCTACCTCGACCTTGCGTGCCTAACGGATATAGACACACGTCAGCTACCGCAGGTCGTGCTCGCCGCACGCCTCTTCCACCTTACGCACACACACCGAGCCATGGTAATCACCGGCCAGTGCGCTCTGTGGGTGCACGGCTATGGAAGTGATCCCGTGCTTCCACCCATCACGGTTGCCACACGTTCATCGATTCGACCAATCAGCATCCCCTCCACAACAATCGGACCTCACTCGTTCCCGTCGGTAACGGTCAAGCCGACACACGTTCATCACCTCCCACGCGCAGACAATGCACGAGGACTCCTCATTGAGAACCTCGAAGCCGCGCAGATTACCGTCGCACGGACCTCACCGAACCAGAGAGCCGCCTTCGCCCAGATCTGCGTGATCGGCAACGCCTTCACACACTTCGATAACTTCCGTCTCAGAGACTCACGTAGACACGAGAAGTATTGGAAGGAGTTATTGAGCGCAGAGCTCACGCGTCTTGGCAATGGTGCTCGGGGCCGCTCTCAAGCACAGTGGATCATCACCCACGCAGATGCCGGGTGTGCCTCACCCGGAGAAGCACGCGTACTGTACGAGCTGTGTGCAGCGGACCTGACAGGCATGCGCACACAGGTCGAGGTGCACACGAGGGGCCATCGTTACTTCATCGACTGCGCATTTCCCGCCGAGAAAGTCGGCATTGAGTTCGACGGGCGCGCAAAATACGGTGACGACGCCCGCAGCATCCACTCCTCACTTTCCCGCGAGCGCGAGCGCCAACGCCACCTTGAGGCCGAGGGCTGGCACATCATCCGTGTCGGCTGGCATGATCTGGAGCATCCAGACGAGCTCATTGCGCAGGTCCGCGCGGCGCTTGCCGCACGCCTGGGCTGAGACGACGTGAGAGCTGTCGACCCAACGGGGGGATTTGCGCCATGCGAAGCCTTCCAACGGCGTGTCGCCGGCGTGTCGAACCCTTGGATGGCGCAAATCCCCCCGACATCCATATCCAGGTCGCTGAAATAAGCCGCAACGATCCAACCCAGCCTATGCCTCGTGCAGCGGACGCGAGACGGACGGCCACGTTCAACCGCCCGACCATCATCTCCCCTCAGGACCGGGACCGACGCTCTGGCCCGACCTGCCCCCGCGCGCCTCCCCGACCCGACGGTCCTCTACACGTCACGGCTGAGCGGGCGCTCAGCGGCCCCCACACGCCTCGCCCACCCCACCTGGTCCTACACTGGACACATGCACGATCCCGCCCTGTCTACCGCTCAGCATCGCGAGCTGATCGAGGCCCTGGCACTCAGCCACGTCCTCCCCCACGAGACGCTCCCCGTCGAGGAATGTTTGGGTCGCCGCCTGGCGGTCGACGTTTCCTCTCTGATCCCCCTCCCTCCGTTCACGAACTCCGCAATGGACGGGTTCGCGGTGCGCCGCGAGGACCTTGAGGGTGAGGGCCCGTGGACTCTGCCGGTCGCCGGCGACATTCCGGCGGGAGACACCCGCGAGAATCGCCTTGAGCGGGGGCAGGCGTGGCGCATCATGACGGGCGCGCCGATCCCCGAAGGCGCGGACACCGTCGTGAAAGTCGAGGACACGGACCACGCGGCGGGCATCGCTCAGGCACCCGATACCGTCGAGATCCGCGTCGCCCCGAAGCTGGGCGCGAATGTGCGTGTGGCGGGCGAGGCTCTCGCTGCAGGCTCCCCGGTCCTGGAGGCCGGCCGAATCCTAGACGGGACAGCCCTCTCGGCTGCTGCCTCAGTCGGCCACGGCACCCTCACAGTCCTGCCCCGCCCGCGCGTCATCGTCGTGTCGACGGGCACGGAGCTCAAGCGCGCCGGCGAGGCCCTCGAGCGCGGACAGATTCCCGATTCAAACGGCATCCTGCTGCGCGGCCTCGTCGAAGAGGCCGGCGGGCAGATCGTCGCGCACCTGCGCACGGGGGACACCCCAGCCGAGCTGCGCGCGGCCCTCGATGAGGCCCCGGAGGCTGACCTCGTCCTCACGGCCGGCGGCATTTCGGCGGGAGCCTTCGAGGTTGTGCGCCTGACGCTTGGCACGGACGCGGGCTTCCACCACGTTGCGCAGCAGCCGGGCGGCCCGCAGGGTGTCGGCTCGACGCAGGTGGGCACGGGTGGCCGCGAGACACCGGTCATCTGCCTGCCCGGCAACCCGGTCTCGGTCTTTACGACGTTCCACATGTACGTGGCGGGCGCGCTAGCGGTCATGTCCGGCCTCGTCGCCCCCGAGCACGGCGGAACGGTACCCAGCGGCGTGCTCGCCCGCGCGCACGTAGGCTGGGACTGCCCGTCCGGAAAGACGCAGTTCATCCCGCTTCGTTTCGTCTCAGGGGAGGGGGACGAGGCCGGGGCCCGCTGGGTGGAGCCGGTGCACCCCCTGGGGTCGAAGTCGCACCTGGTGGCCTCGCTCGCGAACGCGGAGGCAATCGGCGTGGTCGCGCCGGACGTCGAGGTGGTCGAGCCCGGCCAGGAGCTGGCGGTCGTCCCGCTCGTGGGCTGACCCCACCATAGAGAGAATTAACGAGAGGAAAACCGTGAAGTTTACGCATCTGAACGAGGACGGCGCCGCCTACATGGTGGACGTGACCGCGAAGAATCCGACGGTGCGCCAGGCGAGCGCCGTGTGCCGCGTGGATTGCTCACCCGAGGTCATGCAGGCCCTGCGTGACGGCACCGTCCCGAAGGGCGACGTCCTGGCGGTGGCGCGCGTGGCCGGCATTTCGGCGGCGAAGCGCGTCCCCGAGCTGCTGCCCCTCGCGCACACAATCGGCGTGCACGGCTGCGCGGTGGACCTGAGCCTGGAGGACGATCACGTGGCGATTCGCGCGACCGTGCGCACGGCCGACCGCACGGGCGTGGAGATGGAGGCGCTGACCTCGGTGACGGTGGCGGCTCTCGCGATCGTGGACATGGTCAAGGGCGTGGACCGCTCCGCCCGCATCCTCGAGGCGAAAATCGTGGCGAAGTCGGGCGGCCGCAGCGGCGACTGGGTGCGCCCGGAGGATCCGCAGGACTGACGCCCACTGTACGCGGAGGCCGCCCGCAGGGTATATGCAGGGCGGCCTTTTCGTTGCTATCTCAGGCTTTTAAGCGCGCGGATGGTCGCCGCCCGCGAGCTGGTCGACGATGTGATCGACGAGGGGGCCGATAACGGCCACCGTATCGGAGACACCCCCGCGCGAGCCGGGCGCGTTGACGACGAGGGCTCCCTCGGGGGAACGCGCGGTCACGCCAACGAGGCCTCGCGACAGGGCGGCGGAGGCAATCTTTTCCTCGCCGCGGCGGCGGATCGCGTCGGCGAGGCCGTCGATGCGGGTGACGAGGAGCGGCTCGGTGGCTTCGGGGGTGACGTCGCGGGGAGAGATGCCGGTACCACCGGTCGTGAAGACGAAGCGGGCGCCATCCTCCACGGCAGCAGTGATAGCGGCGCGAATGGCGTCGACATCGTCGGGGACGATCACGACCGAGGCGTCAACGCCGTGATCGGCGAGGAGGCGCGCGGCGAGGGGCCCGGAGAGGTCCTCGGCGAGACCAGCGGAGCAGCGGTCCGAGACCGTGATGACGCGCGCGGGGATCACGTCAGTGACGAGCGTTGCCGCGGCGGCGGGTGGAGCGGCGCACGCGGATACCGGAGGTGATGGGGTCAACGTCGTTGAACTGGCGCGGGGACAGCTCGTAGTCGACACGGCGCGCGGGCTCGGGCTCGAAGGCCTGCGGGAGGGGGCGCTGCGGGCGCGCGCCCTGTCGCGAGGTGGCGCGCTGCGGGAACGCGGGCGGCGCGGGGATCGGCGCGGGCGACTCTTCGACGGGTGCGGGTGCGGCCTGCACGACGGGGGCCGGCGGCTCCGTGGGCGCGGGCGCGGTGACGGGCTCCGCAGGACGAGGCCGGGGCGCGCTAGCGCGCAGCGGCTGAGCCACGGGGCGGCCGGGCTGCGCGGGCGTGTAGAGGCCTTCGGGCACGGACGCGGCGGGGCGCACGTGGACGGGGCGAATCTGGGGGACGGTGCGCGTGATGGGACCGCGCGTCGTGCTCGGCGAGACCGCCTGCAGGACGGGGGCGGCGCTACGGTAGGGCGGCTGCGAGACGGGGGCAGCGGGTTGGAGCGAGGAGCCTGCGGGGATGTCTGCGGGGTTGTCGGCGTTGCCGGACACACGCTCGGAGAAGGGGCGTCCTGCTCGACGAGGCAGGGGCGAGACCTCGGTGCCACGGTGACTGATCCGACCGTGCTGGGGAGGCACGGGGAAGGCTTCAGAGCGAGGGTTTTCGTCGGAAGGAGCGGGAGCGGCAGGAGCGGCCGGCGCCTCGGGGGTAATGAGCTGCGCGGGAACGCCCTCATCGTTGGTGGCTTTCTCGTGGACCTGCTCGGGGGCCTCGTCTTCCTCGTAGGGGACGACGATGGGCGCGACCAGGTCGCTGGGCTCGTGGACGGGAGCTTGGACGACGGGCATCTCGTTGGGCGTGCGACAGCTGAGGAAGAAGGAGCGCAGCTGCATGGCGGCCTCTTGGGCGAGGACACCGCCGATGACCTCGGTCGGGTGCGGCATGCGGGCGTCGCGCAGGACGTCGCGTAGGGATCCGGCGGCGCCAGCCTTGGGGTCCCAGGCGCCGAAGACGACGCGATCAATGCGAGAGGCGAGAATCGCGCCCGCACACATCGTGCAGGGCTCAAGGGTGACGATGAGCGTGCAGCCCGTCAGGCGCCAGGTACCCCTGGCGCGGCCGGCCTCACGCAGGGCGACAATTTCGGCGTGACCTGCGGGATCATGGTTAGCCTCGCGACAGTTCCACCCGCGTCCGATGATGCGGCCGTTTTCGTCGACGACGACGGCTCCGACGGGAACGTCCCCCGTTTCGCGGGCGCGGTTGGCCAGGAAGAGGGCCTTGCCCATTGCTTCGCGGTACTGCTCATTCACGGTCACCCTCCTAGCTTACCGGCCAAACGACTGTTGGGGTAGTTGGAGTCCACAGTGACTCATGGTGCGCGTGTGACGAATGAGTTTGACACGAGGCCCAACACGCTGCCGATCCGGGCCGCCGACCGGCGCAGCGGAAGCGACGAGGAGACCCCGGCCTCGTCTTCGACACACTGGATGCGCGCCAGCGGACGAACAAGGTAGCCTATAACCATGCGCCTCCACGTAGCTCATCACCCCCTGATCACCCATAAGCTCACCGTCCTGCGCGATCGCGAAACGCCGTCGGCGACGTTCCGCCAGCTCGTGGACGAACTGGTCACCCTGCTCGCCTACGAGGCGACGCGCGAAGTGGCCGTCACCGAGACCCCCATCCAGACCCCGGTCGCCCCCACCGTCGGCCTCAAGCTCTCCGAGCCTCGCCCGATCGTGGTCCCCGTCCTGCGCGCAGGCCTGGGCATGCTCGAGGGCATGACCCGTATGCTGCCCACCGCCGAGGTCGGCTTCCTGGGCATGCGCCGCGACGACGACACCCTCGAGATCGAGACCTACGCGAACCGCCTGCCGGACGACCTGTCGGGCCGCCAGTGCTTCGTGCTGGACCCAATGCTGGCCACCGGCCACACCATGGTCGCCGCCACCAACTACCTCTTCGAGCGCGGCGCAAAGGACGTCACCTGCGTGTGCATCCTGGCCGCTCCGGAGGGCATCAGCACCCTCGAGGATGCGATCGGCGATCGCGCCGACGTGAACGTCGTTGTCGCTGCCGTCGACGATCACCTCAACGAGAAGTCGTACATCGTCCCCGGCCTGGGCGACGCGGGCGACCGCCTGTACGGCATCGTCGACTGACGAGGCGCACACGCCTCGCGCGTCGCAGCGCCGGGGGTTGCGACGCAGTTAACGCCACACGAGGGGTGGGCGCGGGACGAAAGTCTCGTGCCCACCCCTCGCATTTACTCAACAATAAAGGCGCAAATTAACCATATTAGCTATTTTGGCCCGTTTTCCCTGATCACACCCGCGTGTGACCTTGAGCGCTAAGCACCCCAAGGCCTCGATAATACCCTGCGTACGTTCCATGCTTGTCACATGGCACTGATTCAGACCAATCCCAAGCGCCGCCGCTATGGCGTCGCAGCACTCGCAGGTGTTCTCGGCGGCATCGTCTCCGCGATCGTGAAGTTCGGCTGGGAGGTGCCGCTGCCTCCGCGTACGCCCGAGCGCAACGCCACCAACCCGCCCCAGGAACTGCTCCAACAGCTGGGCATCCCGGAGAGCGTCACCCACCTGTCCTACACCTACAACGGTAACGAAGGACTCCCCTGGGTTTCCTTCATCGTCCACTTCGCGTTCTCGATCGGCTTCGCGGTTCTCTACTGTGTGCTGGCCGAGCGCTTCCCACAGATCAAGCTCTGGCAGGGTGCTGCCTTCGGCATCTTCGTCTACGTGGCCTTCCACGTCGTCCTCATGCCGCTGATGGGCACCGTCCCGGCACCCTGGAACCAGCCTTTCGCGGAGCACTTGTCCGAGTTCTTCGGCCACATCATCTGGCTGTGGGCTATTGAAGTCTTCCGCCGCGACATGCGTAACCGCATCACGCACGAGCCGGACGCCGAGTTCCCACTCGAGTCTCGCACCAACTGATCACCGCTTGCGCGGACAGACGGGTGGGCCCCGGAACCGTATGGTTCCGGGGCCCACCCGTTATCTCTGCGAGCCTGTCGGCCACGCGTTCCGTCAGCCTCAGCGCCTGCGCGCCCCGGCCTCGTGGATCAGAACGCCGGGATGACCGAGCCGTCCGACCAGGTCTTCTCGATGTACTGCTTGACCTCATCGGAGTGCAGGAGCTTCTCGAGCTTCGCGGTGGCGTCGGCCTTCTTGGAGTCGTCCTTCCAGACGAGGACGTTCACGGCCGGGTTGTCCACGGGGGACTCGACGACGAGCGCATCACCGGAGATGGTCTTGCCACCCTCCTGGGCAAAGTTGCCGTTGATGACCGCGTAGTCGAAGTCGTCGAGCGAGCGGACCAGCTGCGGGCCCTCGACCTCACGGAAGTCGAAGTTCTTCAGCTTGGTGACGGTGTTGATGTTGACGTCGCCGTCGCCCTCGGGGATCGAGACGAGGCCCTGGGTGGCCAGGAGCTCGAGCGCGCGGGACTGGTTGGCCGTGTCGGAGATGATGCCGATCGTGCCGCCGTCGGGCAGCTCATCGAGGGACTTGTGCTTGTTGGAGAACACGCCGAGGGGCTCGAGGTGGATGCCCTCGCCGGCCTCGAAGTTGTAGCCGAACTGCTTCTCCGCGTTCTCCAGGTAGGGAACGGTCTGGTAGAAGTTGGCGTCCAGGTCGCCGTCGTTCAGTGCGGTGTTGGGCTGGACGTAGTCGGTGTACTCAACGATGTCGAGCTTGATGCCCGCGTCCGCGGCAAGGTTGTCGTTGATGTAGGTGAGGATCTTCGCGTGGGGCGAGGGGGTCGCGCCCACGGTCAGGGTGACGACGTCCGAGGAAGAGCCGGAAGCATCCGAGGAGGAGGAGCCGCCGCCGCAGGCCGCCAGGCCCAGGGTGGCAACGGCCGCCAGGCCGATAGCTGCGAGAGAGCGGTGACGCATGGTGTTTCTCTTTTCTTCTGCGTACTGAATGGGATGGATGGCCAAGGCCGGGGTGGCCTGACCGGGTTCTGTCAGCGCGCGCGGTGGTCGACCAGGCGCGAGAGGAGATCGCCGATCAGCTGGATGATCTGCACGATGATGATGATGGCGACGACGGTGGAGATCATGACGTCGTCCTGCCAGCGGTTGTAGCCGTAGTTGATGGCCATCTGGCCCAGGCCGCCGCCGCCGACGGCGCCCGCCATCGCGGAGTAGCCGATCAGGGTGATCGCCAGGGTGGTGATGGACTGGATGAGGGCCGGCATGGCCTCGCGAATGAGGACACCCCAGCGGATCTGACGGTTGGAGGCACCCATCATCTGAGCGGCCTCGATCTTGCCGGGATCGACGGCCAACAGGTTCGTCTCCACGAGGCGCGCAAAGAAGGGCGCGGAGAGGATGACGAGCGGCACGACGGTCGCGAGCGAGCCCGTGGACTTGCCAACGATCATCTTCGTGACCGGGATCAGCATGATGATGCCGATGATGAAGGGCAGGGAGCGCACGATGTTCACGACGAAGGACACGGCCTGGTACACGCCCTTGTTCGGGGTGAGGCCACCCTTGCCGGTCTGGACCAGGAGGAGGCCCAGGAGCGTGCCAATGATGACCGCGAAGATCGTGGACAGGCCCGTCATCATGAGGGTCTCGAGGATTGCCGGACCGAACTTGTCAGTGAGGGCCGGGTTGTCAAACCACGTCGGATCGCCTTTGCCTGCGGGCAGGAGCGACAGCGCGTGAGCGGCAGTGTGTGCGGCGGTCATTGGTCCCTCACTTCCGCGTGGACGTTGTTCTTGCGCAGCTGCTCGATGATCTTGTCAGCGTGGTACGCGGGCACGGTCAGGGCCAGGCGGCCCACCTGCATACTCCCGAGAGACTCGAAGGTTCCCGCGGTCACGTCCGCGCCCATCGACGAGGCCAGGCGCAGGACCGTGGCACCCGTGGGCACGCCCGGGTGCGAGGTGAAGACGACGTCGAGGAGGACGGTGCCCACCGCGTTCGGTTCGAAGCGGCCCTCGGCGGATTCCGTCGAAACCGAATCGACAACCGGCATGGGGACCAGTTCGCGGGCCAGCGGAGTCGAGGGGTCGGCCACGACCTCTTCGAGGGTGCCGGTCTGCAGGACCTGGCCGTGACCGAGGAGGGTCACGGAGTCGCAGATCTCGCGGACGACGGCCATCTCGTGGGTGATGATGACGACGGTAACGCCGGCGACGTCGCGCACGTGGCGCAGCAGCGACAGGATCTGAGCGGTCGACTCGGTGTCAAGCGCGCTGGTCGGCTCATCACACAGGAGAACGGCGGGGTTGTCGGCCAGGGCGCGGGCGATGCCGACGCGCTGACGCTGGCCGCCCGACAGCTGGGACGGGTAGGAATCGCCGCGGCCTTCGAGGCCCACGAGCGAGAGGAGCTCCTCAACGCGCTCACGGCGCTTCGCGGCGGGCACGCCCGCCAGCTTGAGCGGGTACCCGATGTTGTCGGCAGCGGTGCGAGCGTCCAGGAGGTTCGCAGCCTGGAAGACCATGCCGATGCGACGACGGGCGGCGCGCAGCGCGGAACCCGTCAGGGTCGCCAGGTCGAGGCCGTCGACGACAATGTGGCCCTCGGTGGGCTTCTCCAGGGCCGTCAGACAGCGGATAAGCGTGGACTTACCGGCGCCCGAGCGGCCGACGATCCCGTGGATCGAACCGCGATCAACGTGCAGGTTCACCCCATCGAGCGCGACGACCGTGCCGCCGTTTTTCACGGGGTAGACCTTAGACACCCCGGTGAGGTCAATCATGTGCATCTCCGTTACTGGGCCGCACGGCCCGCAACATCAGCATATGAGGGCCAGCGTCGCGAGCGCTCGGAATGCTGTTACAAAACTCCGTATCGTGGCTAAACCCTCACCCATCAGCCCGCATGGTGGCCTCAGTTGCGCGACAAACGCCTATTCGGCACAGGCGATGCCCGCGAGCGCAGCGCCCCACGAGGCCGCCCACGTGCCGAGCGCCAGGGCGAGGCTGCGCCCCCGGAA
>ERZ772927.895-NODE-895-length-10064-cov-9.5543_pt1 | contig 10064 bp, 6 predicted proteins | sample MGYA00512115_ERZ772927 | MGnify/ENA primary metagenome ERZ772927 (study PRJEB29015, sample SAMEA2737924) | human oral metagenome | biome: human oral; feature: human-associated habitat; material: dental | place: China | collected 2013 ... | reverse complement strand
TGGTCCAAGTCTATGTGCCAACCAGAATCCTGACCTCCATCAGCTCAACACCAGCTGTTGCTATTCTTCTGCTCATGCTGCTATCCTTCCTGCTCTCACTTTGCAGCGAAGCTGATGCTTTCATCGGGAGCTCCTTGATTGCTAGCTTCGGCTTATCGCCAGTCTTAGCTTTCTTGGTCATTGGGCCTATGCTAGATGTCAAGAATTTGCTGATGATGAAAAACTACTTTAAGACGCGCTTTATCTGGCAATTTATCAGCCTGGTTACCGTCATTGTCTTTCTTTACTCTTGGCTTGTGGGGGTGGTGCTATGATTCGATTTCTAATCTTAGTCGGCTACTTTGAGATTACCATGTATCTGCAGCTGACGGGCAAGCTTAATCAATATATCAATCTCCATTACTCCTATCTGGCCTACTTGTCTATGATTCTGTCTTTTGTCTTGGCAGTCGTGCAGCTCATTATTTGGATGAAGAAGATGGAGGTCCACAGTCATTTAAGCACTCGCTGGGCCAAGTTTGGCAGCGTGCTGCTCCTAGTCATTCCGCTCTTTGTGGGAATTTTCTTTCCAACTGTAACCTTGGATTCGACAACAGTTTCGGCTAAAGGATTTCATTTCCCACTGGCTGAGGGAACTTCAACTGCTATTCAGCAGGACGAAGGAACTACCAGTCAATACCTGAAGCCGGACACTAGCACCTACTTTACCAAAGGGGCTTACGAAAAAGAAATGCGGGCAGCCGCCAAGAAATATGTCAAGCAAGATACCATTCAGGTCACAACTGAGAACTACATGGAAATCATGGAGGTCATCTATGATTATCCCGACGAGTTTGTAGGCAAAACGCTGGAGTTCACTGGCTTTGTCTACAATGACCCCAGCGACCAGAAGAGCCAATTTCTCTTTCGTTTCGGTATTATCCATTGTATCGCCGACTCAGGTGTCTATGGCCTCTTGACGACTGGAAATACCCAGCATTTCGAGAATAATACCTGGATTCATGCCAAGGGAAAAATTACTATGCACTACCATAAAAGTCTGGGACAAAGCCTTCCAACTCTAGAAGTTGAAAGCTTTGATAAGGTAGAAAAACCAGACAATCCTTACGTTTATCGGGTATTTGAATAAAGAAAACGAGGCTGGCACAATTGTGTCTAAGCCTCATTTTTTATCTTTGAATATGTTTCAAGCAGCAGTCACTTTCTTTCTATTTATCTCTCTTTTCAGAAACCGAATTTCTGAATACAATCTTTAGAAAAATTGTGATAAAATAGAGACATCATTTAGAAAATAGGTATCAGGATGTCTTCAAAAGTTATTGTAACAATTTTCGGAGCCAGCGGTGACTTGGCCAAAAGAAAACTCTATCCATCCCTCTTCAGGCTCTATAAGTCTGGCAATCTTTCCAAGCATTTTGCAGTTATTGGAACCGCCCGCCGGCCTTGGAGCAAGGAGTATTTTGAGTCTGTCGTTGTCGAAGCAATCGCTGATTTAGCTGACAGTCCAGAGCAAGCCCAAGAGTTTGCCAGCCACTTCTACTATCAAAGCCATGACGTACAGGATACCGAGCACTACATTGAGCTGCGCAAGCTTCAAAATCGACTCAATGAGCAGTACCAAGCCGAGCACAATAAACTCTTCTTCCTGTCCATGGCTCCGCAATTTTTCGGCACCATTGCCAAACACCTCAAGTCTGAAAACATCGTAGATGGAAAAGGATTTGAACGTCTGATTGTTGAAAAACCTTTCGGGACAGACTTGGCAACTGCCAGCCAACTTAACGAAGAACTCTTAGCAGCCTTTGATGAAGAGCAGATTTTCCGTATTGACCATTATCTAGGCAAGGAAATGATTCAGAGCATCTTCGCTATCCGCTTTGCCAATCTTATCTTTGAAAACATCTGGAATCGTGACTACATTGACAATGTCCAGATTACCTTTGCAGAAAAGCTAGGTGTCGAGGAACGTGGTGGCTACTATGACCAGTCCGGTGCTCTAAGAGATATGGTGCAGAATCACACTCTGCAACTCCTATCACTCTTAGCTATGGATAAGCCGAAAAGCTTCAGCAAAGAGGACATTCGGGCAGAGAAAGTCAAAGTTTTTGAACGCTTGGTACAGCCCGATAAAGAAAACTTGAAACGCTTCTTTATCCGCGGTCAGTATAAGTCTGGCACAGTCAAAGGCAAGAAATACATCTCCTACCGGAGTGAACCTAATGTCAACCCTGACTCCATGACTGAAACCTTTGCTTCAGGAGCTTTCTTCGTAAATAGCGAGCGTTTCCGTGATGTTCCATTTTTCTTCCGGACTGGTAAACGCCTCACTGAAAAAGGCACTCTTGTCAATATCGTCTTTAAGCAAATGGAGTCCATCTTTGGCGAGGAATTAGCACCAAATGTTCTGACCATTCACATCCAGCCAACTGAGGGCTTCTCACTTAGCATGAATGGCAAAGAGGTCGGCGAGCGCTTCAGCTTAGCTCCTCTCTCTCTGGACTATCGAACAGACGCAACAGCTAGTGGTGCATCCCCTGATCCTTACGAAAAATTAATCTTTGACGTCCTTAACAATGACTCAACCAACTTCAGCCACTGGGATGAAGTCCGCTCCAGCTGGGAGCTGATCGATCAGATTGAAGAGCTCTGGCGTAGCAATGAAGTGCCTCTCCATGAGTATCCTGTCGGTTCTATGGGACCAGATGCTTCCTTTGAACTCCTTAGAGAATTTGGCGCTGACTGGCAGTGGTCTCCAAATAAGTAAGATTTAAAAATTGTTCATAAAAAACCAGTACTCGTACTGGTTTTTTTGTTTTATACCAAGCCTTCAAGCAGGCCTTTCATAAAGTTCTCTGAGTTAAACTCACCGATATCATAAATCTTTTCTCCAAAGCCAATCAGCTTCACTGGAATATCCAATTCCTGACGAATGGCTAGCACAACCCCACCTCGAGCAGTTCCATCAATCTTCGTCAGTACAATTCCTGTGACTGGGGTGATTTTAGAAAATTCCTTGGCCTGAACCAGAGCATTCTGACCAGTTGAAGCATCGAGAGCTAGGAAAGTTTCATGCGGTGCTTCTGGATCCACCCGCTTAATAATGCGGCCAATTTTCTCCAGCTCTGCCATGAGGTTGTCCTTATTTTGCAGGCGGCCAGCCGTGTCAATCATAAGAACATCAACCTGCTCTGCCTGAGCTCGCTCCATACCGTCATATACGACGCTGGCAGGATCGCTCTTCTCAGGCCCCGTTACTACTGGAACATCTACGCGCCGGCCCCATTCAGCCAGCTGAGCCACTGCTCCAGCTCGGAATGTATCTGCTGCCACCAACATGACTTTCTTGCCTCGTTGTTTGTACTTGTAGGCTAGTTTACCGATAGAGGTAGTCTTACCGACTCCGTTGACCCCAACAAAGAGCATGACAGTCAAACCGTTTTGGAAATTGATTTTTTCATTAAAGCGGCCATCTTTCTCATAAATGTCCACTAATTTTTCAATAATCAGCTGGCGCAGAGCAGCTGGTTTTTTAGCATTTTCCAGACGAGCTTCATAGCGTAGTTCCTCAGTCAGACTGGAAGCTACCTGCACCCCTACATCACTAGTGATGAGCAGCTCTTCCAAGTCTTCAAAGAACTCTTCATCTACTGAGCGGAAATTAGCAAAGAAGGCATTGAGCCGTGCTCCAAATCCTGTCCGAGTCTTCTTTAGGCTACGGTCATATTTTTCCTGAGTGGATTCTTCTTGAGGAAGTTCAACAGGCTCTTCTGTAGCTGTTGCTTCTGATTCTTCAGCAACATCAGCTGCTTGATCGACCTGTTCTGATTCTGTTAGTGACTCAGCTTCTGTTTCTAGCTCGAACTCATTATTTGAATCGGTTGCCACCTCGTCATAAGAAGATGCTTCATCCGACAGCTTTGCTTGTTCAACAAGTTCTTCTACCGTTTCGTCACTGCTCTTGGAATGGTGCTCTTCTAGAGTTTCTTCAGTCTGAGTTGCTCCTTGAGCCACTTCTTGATTTTCTGCAATAATTTCTCTTTCATGCTCTGGCTCCTTGCTTTCTTCTTGGATAGCTTGAGATGCTGGCTCTTCAACATCAGCCAAACTATCTTTTGTATCCGAAATTTGGTCATCAAGTTGCTGCTCGCCCTGATAGAACTGAACAGCTTCCGCTTCAAGATTTTCTCCTGCTTCTGGAACAGGCGCTGTTTCTTCTTCAAGCTCGTCAATGTTTTCCAATGCTTCCTTGACAACTTCGTCAATTGGTGGTTCTTGTTTTTTTCGGCCGAAAAGGCGGTCAAATAATCCCATCAGCTAATCCTCCTTTAGTATATATTCTTCAATAGCCCAAGCCACTGCATCCTCATCATTGGTCATAGGTGTCACCACATTGGCTGCTTCTTTGACGATGGCTACTGCATTCTGCATGGCTACTCCCAGACCAGCCCACTCAATCATAGAAAGATCATTGGCTTCATCACCACAGGCCATGACCTGACTTCTCTCAATGCCTAAATGGGCAATCAGTTTCTCCAGACCATTAGCCTTATGCACATTTTTCGGTGACCACTCCAGCAACATTTCTCTAGATTTGAAAATCTCATAGCGCTCAAATAATTCTGGAGAGATTTGCTCAATAGCAGCATCCAGTGGTTGTTGAGCATAAGCAGTGACACATTTATTATAAGTCTGCTGACTGGACAAATTACTGAAATCAATAGACTCAAAGGTTAGAGCAGGATTGAACTGGGCATAAAGCGAGTCTTGATCGGACTGAATCTGATAGACAAGTCCTTCGCAGATAGCATCAAGAGGGATATGGAGCTTGTCTGTCTCCTCGTAAATCCGGGCCACATCATCATAAGAAAAGACCGTTTTATCAAGGATTTCTCCAGTGTTGCGCTGAACAAGACCACCATTAAAAGTAATGGTGTACTCATCCTCTCGACCGTCTGTTCCCAGCTCATGCAGGAAAAAGTCCATGGCCTTGAGGGGACGACCAGTAGTCAGAACTACCTTAACTCCCTTATCCTGAGCTGCTTTTAGAGCTGCTAAATTGCGGTCAGAAATCTTCTTGTCTGAATTCAGAAGAGTTCCATCCAAGTCCAGAGCAATCAGTTTTATATCTGCCATTATAATCCCTCCATGTAAGTGATAACCGACTGAGCATCATGGTGACCGATGACTTCCTTGGCGACTTCTAAAACCTCAGGGCGAGCATTTTCAGTCGCAATCGGATAGCCAGCCACCTGCATCATGTGCAAATCATTGAGATTATCACCAAAAACCATAACCTGAGAAAGATCTATATCTAGCTTCTTGGCCAGCTCAACAATGGCAACCCCCTTATCCACATGGTCCAGAACGATGTCAATGGACTTGTAGCCAGTTGTCATGGCCTTGACTCCATCAATATTCTCATTGACCCAAGCTTCACCAGCTGCGACTTGGTCCTCAGCAAAATTGGTCGTAAACTTGAAAATTTCATCGTCGATATCAGTCAGGCTAGCTACTTTTTGAATGTTTTCATTATAATGAGCACTGAAGGAAAGATAGGTCGGATCCACAGTCTCCAAGACATAGCAGGCACGTTTGCCCGTCAAAAGCAGCTCGTTGACATTGACATAGGGAGATTCCTGCAGCTTGTCAAAAACCTTGAGGTAAAAGTCCCGAGGCATAGTTGCTTCATAGAGATCCTCGCCGTGAAATTCCACCAAACTGCCGTTTTCAGCAATAAAAATAATCTCATTGCGCACTTCCTCAAACAACTTTTCCAGCGACAAGAGGCCCCGCCCGCTGGCTACGGCAAAATACATGCCTTTTTCTTTGAAGCGAGTCAAAACATGCTTGAGCCGGTCCATATCAAACTGACCTTTACTGTCCAAAAAGGTGCCGTCCATATCCGTTGCTACTAATTTTATACTCATTTTACATACTTTCTAAATCTTTTAACTTGACCGAGACAATCTTGGAAACCCCAGACTCCTGCATGGTAACTCCGTAAATAGAGTCTGCAGCTGACATGGTTCCCTTACGGTGAGTGACCACGATGAACTGGCTGTCCTTGTCAAATCGATTGAGATAATCCCCAAAGCGTTTAACATTAGCCTCGTCCAGCGCTGCTTCTACCTCATCCAAGATGACAAAAGGAATGGTCTTAACACGGATGATAGAGAAAAGCAGAGCCAAAGCTGACAAGGCCTTCTCGCCACCGCTCATCAGATTGAGCGACTGGATCTTCTTGCCGGGAGGCTGCACGGAGATTTCTACACCAGCCGTCAGCAAGTCTCCCTCCGTCAATATCAAGTCTGCCGAACCACCACCAAACATCTGTCGGAAAGTCACCTTGAAGCTTTCACGAATGGCTTCAAAGGTTGATTTAAAGCGTTCCTTGACTTCGTCATTCATCTCTTCAATCGTCTCTAAGAGCAGATTTTTAGCTGATAGGACATCGTCTCGCTGCTCGTTGAGGAAGTTCAAACGGTTGCTGACTTCTTCAAACTGCTCAACTGCTTCCAGATTGACTGGACCTAAAGCTCGAATGGCTTTTTCTAGATCCTTAACCTGACTTTCAGCAGCTGGCAAACTTTCTAACGGACGAGCCTGGCTGCTTGCTTCTTCAAAGCTCATCTGATAGTCATCTGTCAGATTGCTTGCCAGACGGCGCATGACATCCATGAGCTTATCCTTTTCTGCCTCTGCCTTGGCTTGCCGACGAATCAATTCTTCATTTTGATGGCGGGCTTGCTCCAAACGACTGGCAATATCGTCAGACTGACCTTCCAGATCTTCAAGCTCAAATTTCAGACGAATCAGTCTTTGATCCAGCTCACTCTTTTCTTGCTTGGCGGCCTCTAATTGCTCTTCCAGAATCGTAATATCCACCTTTTGCAAGCTGGACTGCTCCTTTTGCTCCATCAAAAGTTCCAAGGTCGCCTGCTCTTTTGCAAGGCTGGCTTTTTCCTCGGACAGACGCTCCAAGTCATTCTTTTCAAAGCGTTGATTGGAGGTCAGCTCTGTTCGCTGGAGCTTGAGTTCAGCTAAACGAGAGGAAAGTTTGTCAAAACGAGCCTGAACTGCATCTTTGTTCGACTTAACCTGCTCTATTTCTGCAGTGATGTCCATTTTTTCTTGCTCAATTTCGGTCAAGCGGGTCTGCAGTCGGTCTTTCTCTTCTGAAATATCCAAACCAGACTGACCAGCCAACTCCTGTTCCTGTAGATTTTTCAGACTTGTGAGTTCTTCTACGCGCTTGGCTAACTGTTCGTAGGCTAGATTAGCCTTTTGTTCAGCCAAGCGAGCCTGCTCACCGTCTGTCTTGATTTGTTCCAATACCTGCTTGGCCTGACTTAGCTGGTTTTGCAGAATTTGCACTGCTTCTTCCTGCTCTTTCAAGCTGATATTTTTCTGCTTAATCTCTTCAAGCAAAGCATCTAGCTCCGGCTTGATAAAGATAGTATTGTTATTGCGGTTGGCACCACCAGCATAAGATCCGCCAGTCCGAAGCTCTGTTCCATCCAAAGTCACCATGCGAACCTGATAGCGCACTTGGCGAGCTGCTGCTCTGGCATGCTCCACTGTATTAAAAATAGCAGTCGTTCCCAGCAGATTTTGAAAAATGCTGTCTAACGATGACTCATAGCTGACCAGAGAAGAAGCCAGTCCCAGAAAACCAGCACTTTTTTCAATCGTAGCACGGTTATGGTCAGGCAGCTGACGCGGCTTGATAGTTGTTAAAGGCAGGAAGGTTGCTCGGCCAGCCCGATTTTTCTTCAGAAATTCGATAGCCCGAGTCGCAGCCGACTCATCTTCTACGATGATATTCTGACTGCTGGCTCCCAACGCAATTTCCAGCGCTGTCTGATAGTGGGGATCGAAGCTGAGTTTTTCGCTAACTGCTCCAACAATGCCACCTAGACGGCCAGCTTCCTGCAGCACACTCTTAACCCCAGCATAGAAATTACTGTGATTTTTGAGAATGGCCTCCAAGCTATTGGAACGTGCCTGCTTGTTTTTGAGGTCGTCCAAAAGCTCAAACATCTTAGTCTGCTGATGTTTATAGTCAGCCTCTAGCTTCTCTACTAACTGGATCTGACTCTGGTAGTCAGCCAGTAGGCCCTTGAGGGCTTGGCGAGCAATTTCTAACTCTTCCAAACCAGCCTGCTCCTGAGTCTGGCTAGCCTCTAAATCAGCCTGCAGCTTAGCATAGTCAGCCTTCTTGCTCTCAGCCAATTTAAGCTCGCTAGCCAGCTGGCTCTCCAGAGAAGTCAAGTCATTAGAAAGATTTGCCTCTTCCTGCATGAGCTTGACATACTGCTCACGCAGATGTTCAATCAGCTGGTCTGGATCATCTGAAAAGTCTGCTAATTCTGCTTCCAAAGCAGCGATAGACTGCTCATTGTCACTCAGTTGGGCAGCTATTTGGCTCAATTCAGCCTGCTTGTCCTCTATGTTGCTTTCTATCTGAGCCAGTTTTTCTGACAAAGTGGCCAAACGTTCTTCATTTTCCCGGCGGCTCGTCGCTGCCTGGCTGGACTCTAGCTTAGAGAGGTCAATCTGCCGCTCCAAATCACTGATTAAACGGGTCAATTCCAGCAAACTAGCTTGATCATCAGACAAAGTTTGATTGAGCTCATGGCGCTTAGTCTTCAAGGTTTGATTTTCAACTTCCAGCTCATCTCGCTTGCTGTAGTAGGCTGCCAGCTCCTGCTGGATATTCGTTAAATCTTCTTCAGCCTTGGTCAACTTTTCCTTATTAGCTGTCAGCTGAGCGACCAAAACATCCAAGTAAAGCTCTCGGCGCTGACCATCCAGACTCAAGAAGCGCTTAGCAGTTTCAGCCTGCTTCTCCAAGGGCTTGACCTGGCTCTCCAGCTCGTAGATAATATCTTCCAGCCGATCCAGATTATCCTGAGTTTGACTAAGTTTTCCTTCCGTTTCCTTACGACGTGTCTTATACTTAAGCACTCCAGCCGCCTCTTCAAAGATTGCCCGACGTTCCTCCGGCTTGCTGTTAAAGATTTCCTCAACCTTCCCTTGGGAAATGATGGAGAAAGAATCTCGTCCCAGCCCAGTATCCATGAAGAGATCATGGACATCGCGCAGACGGACTTTTTTGCCGTCAATCTTATACTCACTGTCACCGCTGCGGTAAATGTGACGCTCCACTCGAATCTCATTGGCAGCATCCTTGATAAATTGGTCACTGTTATCCAGAACCACTACCACTGATGCGTAATTAAGAGGCTTGCGGGTTTCTGTTCCCGCAAAAATCACATCGGGCATCTTGCCGCCCCGCAGACTTTTCACACTGGACTCTCCCAAGGCCCAGCGCAGGCTCTCCGTAATATTGGACTTGCCGGAACCATTTGGCCCAACAACCGCTGTCACTCCCTGATCAAAGACAACTTTAGTCTTATCAGCAAATGACTTGAAGCCCTGAATTTCAATTTCCTTTAAAAACATGAAGAACTTTCCTTTTCAAATGCGTTTTTAGCAGCTTCCTGCTCGGCCAGCTTTTTAGAACGCCCCTGGCCTTGACCGGACTTGCGGCCATTGATGAGAACAGCCACTTCGAAATTTTTGGCATGAGCCGGCCCTGTCTCAGACACGACCTGATAGGCAATTTCCACATCACCATTAATCTGCAGCAACTCTTGCAGCTTGGTCTTATAGTCCGTCACCCGCTCAAAATCTCCCGCTTCCACCTTGGGAATCATGACTTGATAGAGAAAGCTTTTGACTGCTTCCACACCCTTATCTAAGAGCAAAGCGCCTAAAAAGGCCTCAAACAAATCTCCTAAAATCGTATCACGATTCCGGCCACCAGACTTCTCCTCTCCACGTCCCAGCTTGATAAACTGATCAAACTGACAATCTCGGGCAAAGCCTGCCAAGCTCTCCTCCCGAACAATCATGGAACGCAGCTTAGACAGGTCTCCCTCTGGCCTCTTAGGATACTTGGTATAAAGATACTCCGAAATAATCAGTTGCAGAACAGCGTCTCCTAAAAATTCCAAGCGTTCATTGTGTGAAATTTTTAAGAGGCGGTGCTCATTGGCATA
>ERZ772927.894-NODE-894-length-10068-cov-4.86577_pt1 | contig 10068 bp, 9 predicted proteins | sample MGYA00512115_ERZ772927 | MGnify/ENA primary metagenome ERZ772927 (study PRJEB29015, sample SAMEA2737924) | human oral metagenome | biome: human oral; feature: human-associated habitat; material: dental | place: China | collected 2013 ... | reverse complement strand
CCCCCGCACCCGGCACGGCGTCAGGGCCCAGGCCGCGGCCAGGACCGGTACCGGCCCCACCGGCCCCCGCACCCGGCACGGCGTCAGGGCGCCCCCAGGCGGTAGGCGGCAGGGCACGCCAGGCGACCCACGCACCGGCCAGGGCGAAGGGCACGAAGACGAGGAAGGAGGAGCGCCACCCCCACTGGTCGCCCAGGGCCCCGATGAGCGCGCCGGACATGAGGGGCCCCACCGCGACCGAGACCCCGATGACCCCGCCGAACAGGCCGAAGGCCCGCCCGCGCGCGGCCCCGGCGTAGTACTGCTGGATCAGGCCGGTGACCTGCGGGTTGAACAGCCCCGATCCCACCCCCATGAGGACCCGGGCGAGGTTGAGCGCCAGGATCGAGGGCGCCACGCCCGCGGCCAGGGAACCCAGGCCGAACAGGACCAGCCCCGCCACGAAGAGCCGCCCGCGCCCCACGACGTCCCCGGCCCGCCCGGCGGGGACGAGCAGCACCCCGAAGACCAGGGAGTAGCCGGAGACCACGAGCTGGAGGCCCCCGGTGCTCGTGGGCACCGAGGCGGCGATGGCCGGCAGGATCACATTGACGCTGGAGACCGCCAGGAGGGAGACGAACGCCGGGATGAGGAGTACCGGGAGGATCCGGCGCTGCTCAGGGGTGAAGGTGAGCGGTTGCCCTGAGGGCTGGGGGTGACGCACCCTCGCAGCGTACGCGCGACCGGGGCCAGGCGGGACCCCGGTGTGGCACACCTCAGGACAGGGACGCGATCACGTGCTCCACCTCCTCCTGTACCCCGGAGGCGTCCGGGGCGGGGGTAGACCAGCGGCCCGTGCCCACGTCCACGACCAGCCCGACGGCCAGGGCCAGGAGCGTGGGCAGGATCCAGCCGGTGGAGTCGTTCCACAGCCCGGTGCGGGCCAGGAGGGCGCTGACCCTCTCCTCGCCCAGGGACGGCAGGGCGGAGAGGACCGCCAGCACCGTGCTGACCGCGACCGGCCACAGGTAGGCGGCGCGCAGGTGGCCGGGGGCCGCGACGTCGATCAGGGTGACCACCACCAGGGTCATGGCGACCGGGTAGAGGATGACGATGACCGGTGAGAGCACCACGATAATCTCCGACAGGCCCAGGTTGGCCAGGACCAGCGAGACCAGCGCGGAGACCAGCAGGTGGCGGTCGAAGGGCAGGCGCGGCACCACGGTGACGGCGTAGCCGGACCAGGAGGACAGCAGGCCCACGGAGGTGGTCAGGCAGGCCAGGACGGCGATGGCGGCGAACAGGAGGGTCCCCAGGGTCCCCAGGTTCGCCGAGGCCGCCGCACGCAGCAGGCCCGCGCCGTCGGTCACGTCCCCGCCGGTGCGCTGCCCGATCATGGCCAGGCCGACGTAGACCACCGCCAGGAGGACGGCGGCGATCAGCCCCGAGCTAACGGTGGCGCGGGCCACCTGCCGGGTGCCGTGCAGTCCCTGGTCCCGCAGGGCCTGGATGACCACGATGCCGAACACGGAGGCGGCCAGGACGTCCATGGTCAGGTAGCCCTGCGTGAGCCCCGTCGTCAGGGGCGCGCTCGCGTAGGCCCCCGTGGCGGCCCGGTCCACCGGGGAGGAGCCGGCCACGGTCGCCACGCACAGCACGGCCAGGAGCAGGAGCAGCGCCGGGGTGAGCCACCTGCCCACCCGGTTCGCGATACGGCTGGGGCGCAGGGCCACCAGGACCGTGACCCCCAGGAAGACGACGGCGTGGACGAACAGGGCCGGGCGCCCGGGGGTGAAGCCCAACAGCTCCAGGACGGGCCGGGTGGCCAGCTCGTAGGACACGGTGGTCACCCGGGGCGCCACGTAGAGCGGGCCAATGGACAGGTAGACGGCCAGCGGCATGACGACGCCGAACCGGGGCCCCACGCGCCGGGCCAGCCCGAGAATGCCCTCCCCCGAGGTGGACACGGCCACGATGGCGGTCAGGGGCAGCAGGACGCTCGTGGCCAGGAACCCCAGGAGCACGGGCAGGAAGTGGCTCCCGGCGGAGGCCCCGACCACGGGAGGGAAGATGAGGTTCCCGCTGCCGAAGAACAGGGCGAAGAGCATCAGGCCCGTGGTCAGGACGGTGGTGGAGGTGCGGCGTGGCGCCGTCGTGGACGTGGTCATTGAGGGCCTCCTGTGGTGGTCACTCAGGGCTCCGGGAGCGCCCGCTGGGGCGGTGGCGGATTGGGGGCACGGCGGGTCAGGTCAGGGTGACACGCCCGACGACCTGGGCCGGGCCGGTCAGCAGGACGGTGGAGCCCTGCGCCAGGGGGACGGCCCCCACGTGCACCCCGACCTCCCCGCCGGGCATGATGATCCGGTAGTCCTCCGGCGCGCCCGGCCCCTCCCACTCGTGCAGGGCGACGGCCACGGCGCAGGCCCCGGTACCGCAGGCCAGGGTCTCCCCCACGCCGCGCTCCAGGACGCGCACCCGGGCCACGCCCACGCGCTCACCGGTGCCGGGGTCGGTCTGCTCCGCCAGGGGCACGACCAGCTCCAGGTTGGTGCCGGCCTCGGGCACGGGGTCGTAGGCCACCGGCGCGCCGGAGCCGGTCAGGCCAGCCAGGGCGGCGGCCTCCAGCTCCTCGCGGCTGCCCAGGGCGACGACGGTGTGCGGGTTGGGCACGGCCAGGCTCAGGGCGGCCCGCTGCCCCGGCAGGCCGGGGACGGTGACGACGGTGTCCCAGCCGGGCCAGTCGGGGTCGGTGGCGGACGTGCCCGGCAGGAGGCTGAGGCGGGCGGGCCCCATGTCCACCGTCCAGTAGTCCCCCATGCGGGTGAGGGTGCGGGCCCCGCCCCGGGTGCCGATGGTCAGGCCGGCGCCGTCGGGCACGTCCACCAGCCCCTCGGACAGGAGGACGGCGGCGAACAGGCGCGAGGCGTTGCCGCACATCTCGGCCACGGAGCCGTCGGCGTTGTAGTAGTCCATGAACCACTGCGCCTCGGGGACGGCGGCGTGGAAGGCCCGGGCCCCCTCCAGGGCGGCGGTGCGCACCACCCGGACCAGGCCGTCGGCCCCGACGCCCCGGTGCCGGTCGCACACGGCGGCGACGTCACCGGCGGTCAGGGCCACCTCCCGCTCGGGGTCGATGAGGAGCAGGAAGTCGTTGCCGGTTCCGTGGCCCTTGATGAGGGTACGGCCCGACAACGCGCCACCGGTACCCGGGCTGGTGTCGCTGTGCGTCATGAGTACAGCCTATGCGTTGGAGCCCACGACGCCCTCAGCGTCGCTCACCACACGCAGGGCCTGGCCCACCAGGCGGTCACGCTCGCCGACGGGCAGCTCACCGGCCTCGGTCAGGGCCACGTCCAGCCAGTGGACCCGTGGGTCGCGGCGGAACCACTTGGCCTGGTAGCTGGCGAGGCGGCGGGTGGCCTGGGCGGTGGCGGCGATCGCCTCCTCCACCCCCATGCGCCCGTCGAGGACCGCGAGCGCCTGGGCGTAGCCGATGGCCTGGCTGGCGGTGGGCCCCTGGCGCAGGCCCCGGGCGAGGAGGGCGGTGGTCTCGGTCAGGAGCGTGGGGGCCTCCTCCGCGGTGGGCCTGGTCCCCGGCCCCAGGAACATGGCCCTGGCCCGGGCCTCGATACGCCGGTTGAGCAGGTCCCGGCGTGGGCGCAGGGCCAGGTGGACGGTGGGGACGAGGTCCTCGTAGCGGGGCAGGTTGGCGGAGAAGGGGCGTCCGGTGATCTCTATCACCTCTAGTGCGCGGACCACCCTGCGGGTGTCGGCGGCGTCGATCCGCTCGGCGGCCCGGGGGTCACGGCGGGAGAGCTCCTCCCACAGGGCGGCCCCGCCCCGGGCCCTGAGGCGCCGGTCCAGGGCGGCGCGCACGGCGGGGTCGGTGCCGGGGAAGTGCAGGGCGTCGGTGACGGCCCGGACGTACAGCCCCGAGCCCCCGACGATGAGCGCGCGGTTGCCACGCGCCTCAATGGCCTCCAGGTCGGCGCGGGCGTGGCGCTGGTAGGCGGCGACGCTGGCGGGCTGGGTCACGTCCAGGACGTCGATCTGGTGGTGGGGGTAGCCGCGGCGCCCCTGTGCCGGGAGCTTGGCGGTGCCCACGTCCATGCCCCGGTAGAGCTGGGAAGCGTCGGCGTTGAGCACCTCGGTGCCCCTGGTGCCGTCTGCCGTGCCCAGGGCGTCGGCCAGGTCGAGGGCGAGCTCGGACTTGCCGGTGGCGGTGGGGCCGACGACGGCGACGCGGACGCTCATGACCTTAAGGATACGGGCCTGGTCGGGCCGTTGGACGAGGGGCTCCCGGGGTCCTGCCTACCCCTGCCGGCACCCCGGCCAGTGAGGCGTGTCGCGGCGGGCGGAGGGTGGCTCTAGGACCTGTTTCCCAGGATAGGCTGGTGCTATGCCCACCGCCGTCATGCCCGCCCCGGTGGACGTCGCGCGCGTGCTGGACAGCCTCAGCCGCCTCGGTCTGCGGTCCTTCGTGGACGACGAGGGGGACGTGGGGATCCCGTGGCGCAGTGTCACCGTCCACGTCATCTTCCAGGACACCCGCGCCTTCCAGCTGCGCGGGCTGTGGCACCGGATCGCGGACACCGAGCACCTGGCGGCCCTGCGCCAGCTCGTGGAGGACTGGAACGCCACCCGGATCGGCCCCAAGGCCTACCTGACGCTCTCCGACGCCGGGGTGGTCCGTCTCCACGGGGAGGTCACCTACCCGCTGGCGGCGGGGATGACGGACGACCAGCTCGACTCCTTCGTGTTCACCAGCTGCCGGCTGATCGTGGCCCTCATGCGGGAGGCGGAGGAGACCTTCCCCGACCCGCTGCGTGGGAGCCTGGAGCCATGAGCCCTGCCGGACGCCCCCGCACCTGGCGCGCCCTGCTGGCCTCCCTGCTTGGGGCGGTGCGCCCGCCCCGCCGCCCCGAGCCCAGGGCCCCCGAGCCCGCCCCCAGGCAGGTGGTGGAGCGTGAGCCCGCCGCGGCCCTGGAGGTGCCGGCCCTGTCCCTGGGCCGGGTGCGTTCCATGCTGAGCAAGTCGATGGGCTACCACGTGCGTGACCACGTCGATGAGGAGCACCCTTCCTTGCTGGGTACGTGGAACGGGTTCCCCTTCGTCATTGAGGAGCCTGCCGAGCACCCCGGATGGCTGCTGGTCTCGGGCGACTGGCAGGAGCCGGCCCTGCCGGGGCAGCGTGACGAGCTGGCCGCCAGCGTCAACGACTGGAACCGGGACAAGTTCTTCCCCACGGTGGCCCTGGTGGACACCCCGGTGGGACCGCTGGTGCGCACGATCTACCTGGTGGACCTGACCACCGGGGTCACGGACAGGCAGCTGCGCCTGCACCTGAACACGGCCCTGGCCTCCTGCACCCAGGCCCTGGCGGAGGTGCGCCCCCTGCTGCCGGAGCTCTGAGCCGGTCCCCCGGCCCCGCTACCCCACCGACCTGACCCGTGGCGCCCTGGCGCTCCCCCGGCGCGCCAGGGCGGGCTCACTACGTAGAGACCAGCACGCGGGCGCCGGTGCGCCCGGCCGGGCTCACCCGCGGTGGCCGCCGCCCTGTCAGCGGCGTGGACCCCTGCGCGCCCGGCCCGGCTCACTGCTGGGCCTGGGAGGCAATGGCGTCAATGGCCCGGTTGAAGGCTTTGGAGGTCTTGGAGGCCCCTGCCAGGGCGGTGACGTGGGCGTCGGCCAGGCTCCTGCCGGTGACCGCCCCCTCGATCTGGGCCACGAAGCCCTTCATGTAGTCCCGGGAGACGGAGGTCAGGGGGTGGCCGGTGACGTTCATGTCGGTGATGACGCCGCCGCTCAGGGTGACGGTCACGTCGATGGAGTCCTCCTCCACCAGGTCGTCCACCGGCCCGTAGGACTCGCTGGCCGTGTAGGTGCCGTCCGTGTAGGAGGCTGCGGGCGGGGCGGTGGTGTGGTCGCAGCAGTCCGAGGGGGTGGCCGAGGCCGCGGGCTCCTGGGTGCCGGGGGCCTGGGTCTGGGGGCGGCCGGCGTACTCGTCGGAGCTGGGGGTCTCGCCGCTGGCGCAGGAGGCCAGCGACGCCGTCGCGATCAGGATCCCGGCGAGGGCGGCCGGGCGCCGCAGGGCGGGGTGGTTCATGACGTGGTCTCCTTAGCGGTCGGGGTGCCGGGGGCGCGGTCACCGGGCTCCTGGGCGCCCTCCAGGCCCTGCCCCTCGAAGTCGAGCATGTCGGCGGCACGGCGGCCCTCGAAGCCCTCGTTGGTCTTCTCCCCCACCAGGCGCCCGTGGTTGAGGAGGATCTGGCGCTGTCCGGTGGAGGCGACGTGGGCGTCGTGGGTGACGACGATGAGGGTGGTGCCCTGGGCATGGAGGCGGCCGAAGATGTCCAGGACGAGCTGCTCGTTGGTCTCGTCGAGGTTGCCGGTGGGCTCGTCGGCCAGGACCAGCTCGGGCCTGTTGATCAGGGCCCGGGCGATGCACACCCGCTGCTGCTCGCCGCCGGAGAGCTGGCTGGGCAGGTGGTGGGCCCGGTCGGCCAGGCCGACGGAGTCCAGCATCTGGCGGGCCTCCTTCTCGTCGACCATGGAGTGGTAGTACTGGGCCACCATGACGTTCTCCACGGCGGTCAGGTGGGGGATGAGGTGGAACTGCTGGAAGACCAGGCCGATGACGTTCTTACGGATGTCGGTCAGCTGTCCCGCTGTCAGGGAGCCCAGCTCACGCCCGTCCAGGGTGACGGTGCCCTTGGTGGGGGTGTCCATGCAGCCGATAATGTTCATCAGGGTGGTCTTGCCCGACCCCGAGGAGCCCACGATGGACAGCCACTGGCCCCTGGGGACGGTCAGGCTCAGGTCGTCCACGGCGGCCAGGTCGCCGTAGATCTTGGAGACGTGGGAGAGCTCGAGCAGCATGTCATTCCTCTCGCAGGACGAGCGCGGGGTCGATGGAGGCGGCGCGGCGCACCGGCCGGTAGGCGGCGACCACCGCCACCAGGACGGTCACCGCCACCGAGACGAGGGCCAGCCACCACCCGAAGCCCGCCGCGGAGTCGAACACCCCCAGGAGCACGGCCACGGCCAGGCCGTAGCCGACGGCGGTCCCCACCAGGCCCCCGAACAGCCCCAGCAGGGCGGCCTCGGAGTAGAACTCGACGGCGATGGCGCGCCCGGAGGCCCCCAGGGCCTTGCGCAGGCCGATCTCGTTGCGGCGCTCGGAGACGATGACGGTCATGGTGGTTGACACGCCCACCAGCGTCAGGGCCAGGACCACCACGCAGACCACCCAGAAGAGGGTGTTGAGCATGGTGATAATACGGGTGTCGCCGCTGGTGATCTTGGCGACCGGCTGGGCCTGGACGGAGTCGCCGGTGGCGGCGACGGCGTCGACCACGGTGGACATGGGGGCGGCGGCGGTGTCCACGCTGAACTCCAGGACGTCGTAGCCCGGGGCACTCACGCCGGTCAGGGCGTCCACGTCGGCGGCGTTGGCGTAGACGATGTCGTCCTCGCTGCCGCCGGTGTCCACGATCCCGGCCACCTGCCAGCGGGCCTGGCCGGGTGTGGTGGGCGACGCCGGGTTGGCGGAGTCCTGGGAGGCGGCGGCGGTGGACCAGGCCTTGGAGCCCGGGACGGGCCCGGTGTGGTGGTGGCCCACCGTGGCCTGGGAGCTGGCCGCGTCGTCAGAGGAGACCGAACCCTGACCAGACTGCCCACCGTGCCCGGCATGCCCCGAGTGACCCGGCGTGGCCTGGGAGCTGGCCGCGTCATCGGAGGAGACCGAACCCTGACCAGACTGCCCGGCATGCCCCGAGTGGCCTGCGTGGCCCGGGGCGGTGGTGGCGGTGCCCGTGGGCGCGGCGGTGGGGGTCAGCGGGTCCGAGCTCACCGACCCGTCGGGGGCCACCGAGGTCTGGGAGCCCAGGTCCAGGTTGTCGCTGGAGAGGTACTCGGCGGTGACCGTGGAGCCGACGGTGAAGCCCGCGGCCTCGGCCACGTCGGAGCCAATGAGGACCTCCCCGGGGCCGGGCCAGTGGCCGGTCACCTCCCAGTGCCCGTTGAGGGTCCGGACCCGGTCCACGTCGATACCGGCGAGCATGTAGGGGGACTTGTTGATACGCACCGTCTCGTAGCGGTAGGCGGCGGTGGCCAGCTGGTCCGTGCCCACGCCCAGGGCGGTGGCCACGGCGGCGTCCACGTCGGCGGCCTCCTGGAAGGAGATCCGGGGGGCGGAGCCCTCGGAGGCCACCGGCACCACAATGAGGTTGGCCCCGAACTGGCGCATCTGGGCGCTCATCTGGGCGGGGACCGCCAGGCAGACGGCAGCCAGGCAGAACAGGGTGGCCGAGCCCACCGCGGAGGACAGGACGGCCGCCAGGGCCCGTGAACGGCGGCGTCGCATGGCGGCGGCGAGCATGCGGACGAACAGGCGCCGGTTGGTCGTCCCGCGGGGCGCCCGCGAGGTGGTCGTGGGGGTGGTCTCACTCATGTCCGTCACCTCCGGTGCAGGGCCGTAGCCGGTTGGATACGCAGGATGGAGCGCATGGAGGAGGCCGTGGCCGCCAGGAGGACCAGGGACACCAGCACCGCCACCAGCACGAAGACCATGGGCCGCATGGTGATGGTCGAGCCGAAGACGACCTTGCCGATCAGCTGGGCCAGGCCCGATCCCACCAGGGCCCCCAGGAGCGTGCCGGCCACGCCGATGACGGCCGTCTCCCCCAGGATCAGCCGGTTGACGGCGGCCGAGGAGGCGCCTACCGCCTTGAGGAGGGCGAACTCGCCGGTGCGCTCCACCAGGGAGGCGGTGGTCAGGGAGGCTACCGCCAGGGCGGCCGCCACCAGGCTCAGGGCGGTCATGAGGATCATGAGGGCCTGGGTCTTGACCAGGACGTTGCCCTCCACGGCGGCGACCTGGCGGACCTGCTTGGCCACCGAGCCGGGGACGGCCTCCTCGATCTGGTAGGTGATGGAGGAGGCGTAGGCCGTGCAGTACCAGGTCTCCCACTCGGCCTTGGACAGGGCCCTGGGGTTGGAGGCGGCCTTGCGGCTCAGGTCGTTCTCCGGGGTGGTCAGGGCCTTGACCTCGATCCGCTCGGCCTTGCCGGGGTGGCCCGAGACGTGCTGGACGACGGACAGGGGCGCGTAGAGGACCTTGTCGTCACCGTCCTTGGAGGTGTAGATCCCGCTGACGGTCAGGGTGTGATCACCGGCGGTCCCGCTCAGGGTGAGGGTGTCGCCCACCGAGGCCCCCAGCTCGGAGGCCAGGGAGGAGCCCAGGGCGACCTGGCTGCCGTCGTCGGTGGGCCAGGTCCCCTTCCAGGCCCACCAGGAGCGCAGGGTGGTCATGCCCGCGGTGACGCTCTGCCCGGTGGGCAGGGACACCTCCTTGTTGAACCAGGTGCCCACGGCCTTGACACCGGTCAGGGAGGACCCCCCGGCGCCGGCCACGGTGAGGTGGGTGGTCAGCACCGGGGCGAAGTCCACGATGTTGTAGGCCCAGAAGATCGTCTTGAGGCTGGCGGCGTCGGCCTCGTTGAGGAAGGCGGTGGCCTCGGTGTCCTCGCTGGTCTCGTACAGGTCGGACACCACGCCCTGGGCCTTGGGCTGGACGGTGATGTTGGAGCCGTAGGTGGTCAGCTCGGCGTTGAGCTTGTCGCCCACGTCGAGGACGACGCCGAGCATGGCCACGCTCACGGCCGCGGACAGCGCCACGGTCAGGACGACCAGGGAGCGGCGGCGCAGCTGCCTGGTGAAGGACCGGCGCAGCAGTCGGGTGAAGAACATCAGGCCACCTCCGGGGCGGACGAGGGGACGGGGACCCGCCGGGGCCCCGCGTCCGGGCGGGGACGGTGGGTGCGGGGGCTCACGCGAAGACCTTCTTGGCGGCCTCCAGGTCGGCCTCGGCAATGGCCAGGTCCCCCCCGACGACGTCGAAGGCCAGGGGGATGGGGTTGCAGCCGCCCTTGAAGCCGATGGTGGCCGGGTTAATGGCCACGTCGCAGCGCTTGCAGATGACCTTGCCGTCCTTCTCGTAGTAGCCCGAGGGGCCGCAGTTCTCGCAGGCGTCCAGGCCCACGCCGTAGGCGCCGCCGTTCTTGAGGATGACGATAAAGCGCACGGCGG
>ERZ772927.887-NODE-887-length-10119-cov-7.69406_pt1 | contig 10119 bp, 9 predicted proteins | sample MGYA00512115_ERZ772927 | MGnify/ENA primary metagenome ERZ772927 (study PRJEB29015, sample SAMEA2737924) | human oral metagenome | biome: human oral; feature: human-associated habitat; material: dental | place: China | collected 2013 ... | reverse complement strand
ATCCTATGGTTTTCGCTGGTCTCTATCCGATTGAGTCCAATAAATACAATGACCTGCGCGAGGCTCTCGAAAAGCTTCAGCTAAACGATGCCAGTCTGCAGTTTGAGCCTGAAACATCTCAAGCCCTTGGTTTTGGTTTCCGCTGTGGTTTCTTGGGCTTGCTGCACATGGACGTCATTCAGGAGCGTTTGGAGCGTGAATTTAACATTGATTTAATCATGACGGCGCCGTCCGTTATCTATAAGGTCAATATGACGGATGGTGCCTCACTGGATGTGTCCAATCCGAGCGAGTTTCCGGACCCAACTAAGATTGACTCTATTGAGGAGCCTTATGTTAAGGCGCAGATTATGGTGCCCCAGGAATTTGTCGGTGCGGTGATGGAGTTGGCTCAGCGCAAGCGTGGTGACTTTGTGACCATGGACTATATCGATGATAATCGGGTCAATGTCATCTATCAAATCCCGCTTGCTGAAATTGTTTTTGACTTCTTTGACAAGCTCAAGTCCTCTACTCGTGGCTATGCTAGCTTTGACTATGAAATTTCTGAGTATCGCTTGTCCAAGCTGGTGAAGATGGATATTCTCCTCAATGGCGACAAGGTTGATGCTCTCAGCTTTATCGTTCACAAGGAATTTGCCTATGAGCGTGGTAAGCTGATTGTAGACAAGCTCAAGAAAATCATTCCTCGTCAGCAGTTTGAAGTACCCATTCAGGCAGCTATCGGACAGAAAATCGTGGCTCGGACAGATATCAAGGCCTTGCGTAAGAATGTCTTGGCCAAGTGTTATGGTGGTGATGTTTCTCGGAAGCGCAAACTCCTAGAAAAACAAAAAGCCGGTAAAAAACGCATGAAAGCTATCGGCTCTGTCGAAGTCCCACAAGAAGCCTTCCTCAGTGTCCTGAGTATGGATGATGAATAAAGTCCGGTAGACTTTATTCGCCTGAGCCCTGAATTATAAAAGCGAAGAAAATTTCAGTTGATGTTATTCATCCAAGCGAGGAAATAGAAGTGTGAATCAAATCTTGAATAAACCGATTATCTTGATAATAGCCATAAGTTTCTTTATTGCTCTTACAAATTTGGTTTTATACCTATTCTATCGACGGGAGAAGAATATTCAGAAAAAATGTACTGCTAAAATTTCAGGTATAGTGGTTGATTATGATAACCGTAATGAAATGGTTATCCCTTTGCCTGTTGTAGAATATATGGTGAATGAGATAACATACAGAAAAAAATTTGAATATGCTTATTATATAGAAACATCCAGGAATAAAGAGCAAAAAGATGTCTTTGACAGGAAATATATTCTTAGCGCTGGAAAGAATATACAGTTAAGAGAAATATTCCCAAAAGGCTCAGTCATGACGGTTTATTATAATCCTGAGAAGCCTGAAAAAGCCTTTGTAGAACGTTATGCAGGCCTTGATAGAATTTTTAAGTTGCTAATATTAATCTTTTCCATTGTTGGTTTTGTTCTTATTGCAATAGTTCTAGGAATTTCCTATTTGAGTTGATACTAATTTGAGACTAATCTGCTCATTATTTTCCATTTTCGGTTATAGTACCTTAATCTCAAAAACTAAACTTCCTGATGGTCTTGGTAGCTTTATCTCTTGTTACTTATAGTCTAATGAAAATTATAGCAATCATAAATCGTCAAATTTAATGATGCATTTAATTATTTTTCACAAAAAGGTAGAGACAAATCAAAAACGTTCGACTACTATCAAATCCAAGTAAAAAGACTTACAAAATTTGTAGGTCTTTTCTTGAAATCCGAACGTTAGAAAATCTTTTTTTGATTTTACTTGACATTTTCTGAAATAGGGATATGATAAAATGTGAATATTACATAAGAGAAATCTTGTGCGTGTTCAAAAATAATAGAGCGTTGCATCCGTAAGTCAATTTGACACGGCTCTTAAAAAACAAAAGGAGAAAGAATGAATACTTATATCCAAAAGAAAATCGCAAACATGAAGCTGACGCTTTCTGAAATGTCTGGTGGCTATAAACGAATGGTGACTAGTATGAAGAAGCTCGGCTTTTCTGATACCTTGAAGCTTATCTGGGACGATTTGTTTGCTCATCGCAGTCTAGGTCAATGGGTTTACCTCTTGATTCTAGGGAGTTTTCCGCTCTGGCTGGAGCTGATATATGAACATCGCATCGTGGATTGGACGGGGATGATTTGCAGTCTGACTGGGATTATCTGTGTGATCTTCGTTTCTGAAGGACGGGCTAGCAATTACCTCTTTGGTTTGATTAATTCTGTGATTTACTTGATTTTGGCTTTGCAGAAAGGCTTCTATGGCGAGGTCCTGACGACTCTTTACTTTACCATCATGCAGCCAATTGGACTCTTGGTGTGGATTTATCAAGGTCAGTTTAAGAAAGAAAAGCAAGAGTTTGTTGCTCGTAAGCTAGATGCCAAAGGATGGACAAAGTATCTATCACTCAGTGTGCTTTGGTGGTTGGTCTTTGGCTTGATTTATCAGTCTGTGGGTGCCAATCGTCCTTATCGTGATTCAATCACGGATGCGACAAATGGAGTAGGGCAAATCTTGATGACGGCTGTTTATCGTGAACAGTGGATTTTCTGGGCAGCGACCAATATTTTTTCTATCTACCTCTGGTGGGGTGAAAGTCTTCAGATTCAAGGGAAATATTTGATCTATTTAATCAACAGCTTGGTCGGATGGTACCAGTGGAATAAGGCTGCTAAAAAAGCATAGTCCTATAAACGGAAAAGAAATCGGATGCGATAATGTCTCTCTTTCCTTTCGTCCTAAAAATATGGTAAACTAGTATTAGTAAAATTTATTAGATTTAGGAAGGAATGACCATGAAAAAGAAGTACTTTCTGCTTTCCCTGACTATCTTAGCCGGCCTTTCTCTGTCTTCCTGTAGCCTTATCAAGAGCTATAGCAGTCGGAAACCATCTGATTCTTCTAGTCGGGTTTCCCTGAGAGATGACAGCGATACAAGCAGTAGCAGTCGTAGAGAAAAAGATTCGTCAAAGACTACTGGTACTATGCGCGTCGGCTCTGATGATTATGGCTATATTAGTATTCCTGACAATTGGATTAAGTTTACAGACGTAGATGGTGGCGACAGTGTCCAGTATACGGATGGAAGTGGCTATAACATTGTCACTATGAACGCTTATACAAAAGAAAAAGCCAATATCGGAGAAGGCGAAGAATTCAACGCTGAAACCATTGCCCAACGCATTGCTTATCACTGGAAGGATAATAAGGAAGTTGATGATTTTTGGGGAGCAAAGAGTACAGTAGCTGGAAATGAAGCCTTTCAGATTAATGTTATTTTAAAATCCACTCAAAACCTAACGGTTTGGGTCTTCAAACAAGGCGATAAGGTCTATATGATGTCCTTTGAAGGCGATGAAGATACTCTGTATGAGTTTATCCCCTATATCGAAGAAACTTGGAGCGTCAGCAAGGACGGTGGAAAAAGCATTTAGCAACCGCATTTGATAATTGCTCTCTAAGTTCATAAAAAGCAAATCTGGGACTCGTTCTCAGATTTTTTTGTGAGATGGATTATATCATATTCTTTGAGTTTGATAAGATTTAAGAAGGCTCATTTTATGATATAATAAAAAGAATTTGAATACAGAAAGAAAAATATATGACCCAAGAAATCGACCTTGAAAAGTACCATCAGCTAGCCCTGCAGAAGCAGAAAGAACACCGAAAATTTTTAGCCAGTCTCAAGAAAAAGCCACCAAAAAACCTCGATAAGATTGCCCAGCAAATCCATGATGAGGTCTTTGAGGAGATTGACTGTACAGCCTGCGCCAATTGCTGTAAGACGCTGGGACCAGACTTTAAGGAAGCTGACATTGTCCGTATTGCCAAGTATTTCAAGATGAAGCTGCCGGCTTTTGAAGAGGAATTTCTGCAGGTGGACGAAGACGGTGACAAGGTTTTCAAGGCTATGCCTTGTCCTTTTTTAGGTGGAGACAATCTCTGCTCAATCTATGATGTCCGTCCCAAGGCCTGCCGTGAGTTCCCTCACACAGACCGCAAGAAGATTCATCAGATTAATCATCTGACAATCAAAAATACCCTGACCTGTCCAGCGGCTTATCTCTTTGTGGAGAAGCTGCGGGATAGGTTGTAATATCCCCCTCTAAATCTTGTACAAAAATTCTAGGGCGGAAGTATCTTATATCTGTTAGACTTTAGTTAGAATTGAACACGGCTTAAAAGCTGTGTGAAAAAGATGAAATTTCCAACGGAAAAAATCATGGAAAAACATCAAACGGCAACATCTTTGAATTTGTGAATCAAGATACACCAGGGGTGAAGAGGTGTCTGTTGAGTCAAGAGGAATCCTTAACTGTATTGTCTCCTAAATCGATAATGGATGATGTGAAGACTCTTATTAAGAGATTGCAAGAAAATTATATTGAATAAAAATTAGAAAATATCTTTAATTTGATATTTTTGTTATCTTTTTTATGTTATAGTAATGATGTGAAGTTTTTGTAGCATTTGCAATTGATAACAAATGAAATAGGTGATTAAAAATGGGAATTTCAGAAAAGAAAATTGAAGATTTAAGAGGTCTTAAATTCAACGTTCCATCATATCAAAGAGGCTATAGGTGGACTGAGCATGAGGTTACAACTTTATTAGATGATTTTTATAATCATAACACTGAGTATAAATATTGTCTACAACCATTAATCGTAAAAAAAGTTGCTGATGGCACTTACGATGTTGTTGATGGACAGCAAAGGCTAACTAGTATATATATATTTCTTAAATTTATGTCTGCTGAATTCAACAATGGTCGTAGAAGAACTAATCAATATGATTTTTTTGATTTAGAGTACGAAACCCGAAAACAGAGTGGACACTATTTAAAGAATTTAAATTTTGATACTTATGAAGAAATCGAAAATATTGACATTGATGCTAGTCACATCAGTAAAGCATTTGAAGCAATAGATAAATGGCTTGATTGCGAAGAAATAAACTCAAATAATGCTTTGAATGATATTTACAAGGTTCTTACAGAAAATGTATTTTTTATTTGGTATGAAATTGATGAATCTGAAGACCCTATAAAGATTTTTACCAAAGTTAATATTGGTAAAATACCGTTAACAAATGCTGAACTGATTAAAGCTTTGATACTTGACAAAAATAATTATAAAATAGGAGATGAGAGTGATAGAATACATCGTTCTATTGCATGGAATCAAATAGAACATAGACTTCAACAGGATTCTTTTTGGCAGTTTTTGACTAATAATGAAGTTTATGATACCAAAATAGATTTTATTTTCAATTTACTTATACTTGGGAATTCTGAGGTATACAGAGTTGATAAATACTCCACCTTCTATTCATTATATGAAGAATATAAGAGGGCAGAAAATAAATCAGAGTTTATATCAGATTTTTGGTCAAAAGTTCAAATACTATTTGAAGAATTAAATAATTGGTACTTAGATTTAGATAAATATCATTTAATTGGTTATCTGCTTTCTTTAGATAGTAAAAATCTAGATAAAGTATTTAAGGCGACAAGAGACAAGAAAAAATCAGAAGCTTTCGATGAGTTAAAAAAATTAGCATTTGATACTATTCCTGAAATTGATTCGCTAGGCGAATTAGTATACGGAGATAAAAGAATTAAAAATGTATTACTACTATTTAACTTAGTTACTTTGATTAATAAAAGTGAGAAACAGTATCGTTTTCCGTTTGATATTTATAAAACTCAAAAGTGGGATATTGAGCATATTCATGCTACAGCTGATGAAACGGCAGAATCTGATGATGGCTTAGGGAATCTAACTTTACTTGACGCTAAAACAAATCGCTCATATCGAGATAGTCCATTTGAACAAAAAAGGAAAATTATTATAGAGGTGGATGCTAAAGGTCGTTTTGTTCCAGTTTGTACTAGAAATATATTTTTGAAAGTATATAGTGATGAAATTGAAAATTTTGAGGTTTGGTCAGACAATGATAAAACTGACTACATTAAGGCAATGAAGCTTGAATTTAATAAATTCTTTGGCAATGACGGGGAGAAAATATGAGTATGGTTGATGATAAATATGACTTAAAGTCTCTTTTAGAAAGTTATCGCATTGTAATTCCACTAATTCAACGCGATTATGCGCAAGGTAGGAAAGATTTAAGAACTACCGAGGTCAGAAAACAATTATTAATTGACATAAATTCTGCTTTAATTAACAGTGAAGTGCCGACTTTAGACCTTAATTTTATTTATGGGAAATCGCATAATGGGAATTTTATACCACTAGATGGTCAGCAGCGACTTACAACTTTATTTTTAGTATACCTTTTTGCCTTTAGAGATAGTGATACTTGTGATTTTCTTAGCAATTTTTCCTATGAAACAAGAGATTCGTCCAAGCAATTTTTCACTAGTTTATTTGAATACAGAAAATCAATTTTTCAACTCGAAGAGAAACCGTCTGAAATAATAAAAGATGCGGCATGGTTTGCAGATTCGTGGATATTAGATCCTACTATTCAAGGTGCACTAGTCACCTTAGATGGAATAACTGATTTTTTTGATTTTCAATACAACTATTCAGAGGTATTAACATCAGAAACAAATTATAGAGTTGCTTTCAATTTCCTTGATATCGAAGACTTAGGTTCAGAGGATGAACTATACATTAAATTGAACTCTAGAGGACGTCCTCTAACTGATTTTGAAAATTTTAAAGCAAGATTTATTTCAAGAGTACATGAGATAGACACTAAGTTAGCAAACGATATAGCACTTAAGCTTGATACAAAATGGACTGATACTATTTGGAGATTTGATAAAAATCGATTTGATATAAACTTTTTAAATTTATTTGAAATTGCACTGATTAATAACTTAGATTCACTAGATTATTCTCAACGTGAAAATTGGACAACTAATATTGTATTTGAAGATATTAAGTTAGAAAATATAGAATTGATTGCAAGCGTACTTGACTTTTTAACGGAAAATGGGAACTCAAAGATATCACAAGTTTTGGAAAAAGCTATTATGAATAAGAGCTTAAAAGATAGAGTCTATTTTCACTTCATTTCTTTGTATTTACTTCATTCTGGAAAAATATTAGATGATAAGTTTAAGAGTTGGTATCGTATTTTTAGAAATTTAACAGATAACTCTGAAATAGATTATCAACAACCTTACGAAAGAGCAATTCGAGGTATAAATGAGCAAATTAACCATGTTTCAGACCTTATCGATTATTTGTCTCAAAATAACAGAATTACAGGTTTTAGTATAGAACAGGTTAACGAAGAAATGGATAAGGCGAAATTAATTTTAGAAGATCCATCTCAATCAGAAGTGATATTTAATGCGGAAAATCATGTTTATTTTGGTGGACAAATTAGAAGCAGCTTTTATTTTGAAGACACTGATTCTACAGCTGATAAATACTCGAAAATAAGTTCTTATTGGGATAAGATAAGTGCTATGTTTGAAGATACGAAACCTAAAGAAGGTATATTGTTAAGAACGGCTTTGCTTTCTTTTGGAGACTATACATTAAATGTAGATAGCTATAAAACACTTTGCCAAGATGATCCTAATGAAAGTTCAAGTACACCAAGTTTAAAACGATTATTTTCTTCTAAAAATAAATACGTTAAAAAACTACTAGATTCGATTGATATAAATAAACCATTAGAGTTTGAGTATAAGAGGATAATAAATGAAAACATAAGTAGTATAGATGAGCAAGATTGGCGATATATTTTTATTTCGTACTACAAGGTAATGTTCAATAAAATGAACCGTTCACAATATAGATTAAAAGCCCCTAACTGGTTAGGTAGACCAGATGAAATGCTTCTAATTCCTAATAAAAATTCTAGAGCAAAAAACACTGATATTCATTTATTAGCATTGCAAGAGAAACTCAAAGAATTTAAAATTAAGTCAAATTATGAAAGTGAGCCTGGTATAGGCACTTTAGATAGGGTTCTTCATGTTAAAAATCTTTATGAAGTTAGATTCTACGGTAATCATTATATATTTAAAAAATATGAGGATGAAAAATATTCAAAGTTGACCAAATCCCCAGCATCTTTTATGAAAATGGCTGAATTCTTGAGAAATGAATTGCAACAATAAAATATATCTAAAGAATCTATTTTTAGAAAAGAAATGACAGAGATTCAAATATATGCTACTGAGGTATTGAAGAATAGTGAAGTGATTTTGAAAATTGCACCCCCTTTTGAATCCATGCTCCCTTAGAAAGGAATACCCCCTAATTGTCATACAAATTTCTACTTTTCGACCTTGATCATACGTTGCTGGATTTTGATACGGCAGAAGACATCGCCTTGACTCATTTTTTGGAGGAGCAGGGCGTAACGGAGATTCAGACCTACAAAGACTATTATATTCCCATGAACAAGGCGCTTTGGCGGGAACTGGAACAGGGTAAAATTACCAAGCCGGAGCTGGTCAACACCCGCTTTTCTCGTCTTTTTGCCCATTTTGGCATTGAGAAGGATGGCGCCGAGTTGGCCCTTCTCTATCAGCAGCATATTGCTCAGCAGGGTCAGACGTACGCGGGTGCTAGTGAGCTTTTGGACAGTCTGACAGAGGCTGACTATGAGATTTACGGAGCGACCAATGGCATCACGGCTATTCAGACTGGCCGTATGGCCCATTCCGATATTTCACCCTATTTTAACCATATTTTTATCTCGGAAAAGATGGGAACTCAGAAGCCCGAAGTTTTGTTTTATGAAAAAATAGCAGAGCAGATACCAGATTTTGACCTGTCCCAGACTTTGATGATTGGAGACTCCTTGACAGCTGATATTGCTGGCGCTAATAATGCCGGATTGGACTCTATCTGGTACAATCCCAAACAGCTAGAAAATAAAAGTCTTTTTCAGCCGACCTATACCGCTTATTCTTATGACGACATTATCAGACTATTGGTTCCATAAGGAGACTGCAAATGAAAAACAATTGTCCTTTTAAACAAGAAAGACTAATCTAAAAAATTTTTAACTCTGTCAAGAAAAAAACTTGACAGCTGTTTTTAATCTGCTATAATAGAACATGTGCTTAATAGCTCTGCTATTTCACCAAAAGAAAAAAATAAAGAAAAGAGACCTTAATAATGGCAGTAAAAATCCGTTTGACTCGCATGGGTTCTAAGAAAAAACCTTTCTACCGTATCAATGTTGCAGACTCACGTTCACCTCGTGACGGACGTTTCATCGAAACAGTTGGTACTTACAACCCACTTGTAGCTGAAAACCAAGTGACTTTGAAGGAAGACCGTATCCTTGAGTGGTTGGGTAATGGTGCACAACCTTCTGATACTGTACGCAACATCCTTTCAAAAGAAGGCGTATTGAAGAAATTCCACGATTCAAAATACTCTAAATAATAGAAGCGTAGGTTGACATATGGACACGATTGAAAATCTAATTATTGCGATAGTGAAACCTTTGATTTCACAGCCAGATGCCTTAACTATCAAGATTGAGGATACACCTGAATTTTTAGAATATCACTTGGATCTTGATCAGAGTGATGTTGGACGTGTAATCGGTCGTAAAGGTCGTACTATCTCCGCTATAAGGACGATTGTTTACTCTGTCCCAACCGAGTACAAAAAAGTTCGCATCGTCATTGATGAGAAATAAGAAGAACGGGACCAGTATGTCCCGTTTTTTCTATTTCTCTAAGCTCACTTGAGTGCACAGCACTCAAGTGAGCTTAGAGAAATTGATGCCCAGCAAAGCGTGGGTACAAGCCCCTTAATGAAATAAGCCGTTAGGCTCAGTTGAATTTAGAACCATTGATGCAGTTCGAGCTTCGCGAGAACTAGTACTTCATTTAAGATAAAAACGAAATGCAGGGGCGAGTTTAGAGAAATTCGAAACTGGAGGACGTATGAAGTCAGAAGATTATGCTTGGAACACTCATGAGCGCAAGTGTTATGAGAATAGCCAAGTGATTTTACCGAGTCCATACAAGCTGAAAATCCTGGATGATGGTGAGGAGAGATTGGAATTGGAGCTTGTTTTGGAACAGCTTCCTCAGGGACAACTGGCTCG
>ERZ772927.881-NODE-881-length-10163-cov-10.7816_pt1 | contig 10163 bp, 10 predicted proteins | sample MGYA00512115_ERZ772927 | MGnify/ENA primary metagenome ERZ772927 (study PRJEB29015, sample SAMEA2737924) | human oral metagenome | biome: human oral; feature: human-associated habitat; material: dental | place: China | collected 2013 ... | reverse complement strand
AAGAAATGACCAAACTTTATTCGATATAAATTTGTAACGAGGAGCAATTTTAACATTCGTTGAGTTGCGAAATTGACAGGGAATGCAGTTTCTTTATAGACCAGTGCTAACAGCTTACACAAAGGTTCTACTGAAAAATCTGTAAAGGGCCATTCAAGAAAATAATATTTTTCCGAAAAATATTGTGCAAAAAAATAACGGATATCAATCTCATCTCCAATAATCCGAGCAGGATTGAGACTAATTTTGAAATTATATTGTTTTTTTATAATTTTGTTAATATGACTGATTATACGATAGAGTGAGGAAGAGCTTATATAAAACTCTTTACAAAGACTCTCAGTTTCATATCCTTCGTTAAAGAAGATGAATTCTAAAATTGAAAAATGGGTTGAGTGCTTAAAAAAATGGTGATACACCATCTCAATATCACTATCATCGGTATTAATGATACGTATGCCATTAGTGGACGAGTGAAAAATCAATTGAGGAAACGCAGACTTGACATGGGATAAATCATCTTTTACTGAACGTTCTGTACAATTCAATAGTTCAGCCAGTTCAGAAATATGAAACCAGCGTTTATTTTTAAATAGTAGTTCTAATAGTTCTAATTGCCTGTGGCTCTTTTTAGATAGTAATTCTCGCATTAAAATATTATCTTTCTTTATATAGTGTTTTTATTATCAGGCAATTATACCATATTTTATGCATTTAACCTCGTTTAACAACTTTAAAATATATCTAAAAATGCTGATAAAAGCCTATAGAACAAGGAATTCTTATCTTTGTGTATCTATAGTGCAGATAAACGGAAAGAAAACCAAGTTGAATTATTATGTTTCCAAGTTGGAAAATTATATAATTATGTTAATCAAAAAATAATAGTAAAAAATATTATTAAATAATTTTGATTTAGAAAAAATTAGAAAGGAGAATCAATATGCTTTGGTCTATTATTGTTGGAGGTGTTATTGGTCTTATTGCTGGATCAATCACTAAAAAAGGCGGCTCAATGGGTGTTATTGCAAACGTTGTTGCAGGTTTAGTTGGTTCTGCTGTCGGTCAGTCACTTTTAGGAACTTGGGGGCCTAGTTTGGCTGGTATGGCCTTGCTTCCTTCTATCATTGGTGCAGTTATTGTAGTAGCTGTTGTATCATTTTTTGTAGGTAAAAAGGCATAAATTGTCTTTTTACTTTCCAAATACAATTTAAAATTTAATGATGTGAGGATTCAATATGTCAAAATCAAGAAAAATACTTTCCCTTATTTTCTGTATTTTAATCTTGACAATTTTGATTCCTGTTTTGCTAGACTTTCATAAAGTCAGCGGTCTGGGGCTCCAGTTATTTAGCTGGAAGTTATTCACTTGGAAGCAGATTCCTTTTGTGGGCTACTATCTTTCTAGGTATGTTTTCTGGGGCACTGTGGTTTTAGCAAGCTTAATCTTACTACTGATGTTAGTGATAGTTTTTTATCCTAAGAGACGTTTGGAAATTCAGCTAGCTGATACGGATGGGAAACTGATGCTGAAAAATTCAGCCATTGAAGGGTTTGTTCGTAGTCTGTTAACAGAACACGGTTTAATTAAAGATCCTACAGTTTCAGTAAATAGCCGTAAAAACAAATGTATGGTTTCTGTTAAAGGGGCAATTGTTCCTTCGGAAAACATCATCAAGAGAAGTCAGTTGATTCAAGAAGAAATTGCGTCTGGATTGACAGAATTCTTCGGAATCAATCATAATGTCAAGCTTAAAATCTCTGTCTCAGACTTCAAGCCAAAAGAAGCGGCTAAAAAAACTACTAGTCGTGTAAAGTAAGGAAGTAAAAAATGGAATGGTTTAAAAAATATCAATATCCAATCTTGTCTGGATTAGCAGGCATTATTCTAGCATGTTTTATCCTATCCTTTGGCTTCTTTAAGACTCTATTTGTCTTGATTTGCGCTACTCTAGGGGCAGGAATCGGATATTATATTCAAAAAAATAATATATTTAAATAACTAATCAAGGAGTTTAATATGTCAAATAAAGATGTTAAAGATGTTGCAAAAAAAGAAGTTGCTCAAGCAGCTCATGAAGTAAAAGGTGAATTGACTTACGATGATAAGGTCATTCAAAAAATTATCGGTCTCTCTTTAGAGAAAGTTTCAGGTTTGCTGGCTGTTGACGGCGGCTTCTTCTCTAACATAAAAGATAAATTGGTCAACTCTGACAATGTCACTCATGGTGTCAATGTTGAAGTTGGTAAAGAACAAGTAGCTGTTGACCTGAATGTGGTTGCGGAATATCAAAAGAATGTTCCTGCTCTATACAAAGAAATCAAGAAAGTTGTTGTAGAAGAAGTTTCTAAGATGACTGATTTGGAAGTTGTTGAAGTAAATGTCAATGTTGTTGATATTAAAACAAAAGAACAACACGAAGCGGATTCAGTAAGCCTTCAAGACCGAGTGACAGATGTTGCTGAATCAACAGGCGAATTTGCTTCAGAGCAGTTCGAAAAAGCAAAATCTGGCATTAGCGGTGGTTTCTCAGCTGTTCAAGAAAAAGTTGGCGATGGTGTAGAGGCTGTTAAAGACGCTGCATCAAATGAAAAAGCTCGCGTTCGTTAATTCTCTAACTAAGTTTAGGAATTCTTATATTCTTTCATTGCTTTAAAAATTGAAACTAATAACGGAGGTATCAATTATGTCTACAGAAGAAAAATTTAACCAAGCTAAAGGTTCTGTTAAAGAAGGCCTTGGCAAAATAACTGGTGATAAAAAAACAGAAAAAGAAGGAGCTGCTGAAAAAGTAGTTTCTAAAGTTAAAGAAGTTGCAGAAGATGCCAAAGATGCTATTGAAGGCGCCATCGAAGGCGTTAAAAATATGGTTAAAAAAGACGATAAATAAAACCAATAGTTGATTTTCCTTATAAAAAGTCTTTGTTAGCTATAGTCACGGATAAAAATTATCTAGAATTTAAAGGAGATCATTTTAAGGTCTCCTTTCTTTTTTCTTAGCTAAAAAGTTTTTTAATTTCTTTGTTGTAAACGCTTGCAAAAATCTGGATAGAGTACTATAATAGAATTAAGGAAATAGAAAGAAAGGAAACTAAATTCATTCGCTTTAAAGTTTACTTTGTTGGTATAGTTGTTTGTAATACATAAGTAGTTGCTTTACTTGACATATTGGTTGAATTGTCAGACAGGCCTGCTTAGCTTGCCTGATTGTAACGATAGTATAGAAAGTAGAAGCTTTTAGATGGTTTTCAAACTTCGAGAATTCAATCAATAGTGCTTTATTATGTTATAGAGATTTCCAATGCTAAGATAAAAAGAAAATCATTAGCGGTTGAAGGAATTAAAAGTTTATAAAAAATAATAAAAACAATAAATCAAAAAAATTGTTATTCAGTTACACCTTGGATGAACTGATTGCTCTCATACCAGCGAAGTAAACCAGACCTCTAGCCGAGTAAAGCTAGAGGTCGTTTTTTGTAGACAAGGGTGTGAAGAAGACACACTTGACTTTGAAAAAACATGAAAAAATGCTATAATAGGTTGGATATGCGAACCTTAGGTTTGCAAGACTGTAATTCGACTTGGCTAGCCAAGGACCGTTAGTAATAAAATAAAGAATCTTTGATAAAAGTAAGGTTCTGAAAATTGATAGGAGAAAAAATGAGCAAGAGCAATGTTAAACTGATTGCTTTGGGCGGCGTACGTGAAAATGGTAAAAATCTCTACGTTGCTGAAGTGGATGATTCCATTTTTGTATTGGATGTTGGGCTGAAGTACCCAGAAAATGAGCAGTTGGGTGTGGATTATGTCGTTCCCAACATGGATTATTTGTTTGAAAACAAGGAGCGGATTGCGGGTGTCTTTCTGACACACGGGCACGCGGATGCGATTGGTGCTCTGCCTAATCTTTTGGCAGATGCTAAGGTGCCGGTTTTCGGATCAGAGTTGACGATTGAGCTGGCCAAGCTTTTTGTCAAAAACAACGATGCGGTTAAGAAGTTCAATGATTTCCATGTGATTGATGAAAATACCGAGATTGAATTTGGTAAAACCGTGGTTTCCTTCTTCCGGACGACTCACTCGATTCCTGAGAGTTTGGGAATTGTCATCAAGACCAGAAAAGGCAGTATTGTTTATACAGGTGATTTCAAGTTTGACCAGTCTGCCAGCCCATCCTATGCGACAGACTTTGGCCGTCTGGCTGAGATTGGCCGCGAGGGTGTTCTGGCCTTGCTCAGTGATTCAGCCAATGCCGACAGCACTGTTCAGGTGGCTAGTGAGAGCGAGGTCGGCAAGGAAATCGAAGATACGATTGCTGACTGGGATGGCCGTGTGATTGTTGCAGCGGTTGCCAGCAACCTGTCTCGTATCCAGCAGGTCTTTGATGCAGCTGCAGAGACTGGCCGCCGAGTGGTTTTGACAGGCTTTGATGTTGAAAACATCGTTCGTACGGCTATCCGCCTCAAGAAGCTGTCCTTGGTGGATGAACGCCTCTTGATCAAGCCCAAGGAAATGTCTAAGTTTGAAGACCATGAGCTGATTATTTTGGAGACTGGCCGGATGGGTGAGCCTATCAATGGCCTGCGCAAGATGTCGATCGGACGTCACCGCTATGTGGAAATCAAGGAAGGCGATTTGATTTACATCGTAACGACACCGTCTATTGCCAAGGAAGCGGTCGTGGCTCGCGTGGAAAATATGATTTATCAGGCGGGTGGCATTGTCAAGTTGATTACCCAAAACCTGCGGGTTTCGGGTCACGCAAATGCGCGTGATTTGCAGCTCATGATTAACCTGCTGCAGCCTAAGTACCTCTTCCCTATTCAGGGTGAGTACCGCGGACTGGATGCTCATGCCAAGGCTGCCATGGAAGTTGGCATGCTGCCGGAAAATATCTTCATTCCTAAGCGGGGCAGCATCATGGAATACGACCATGGTGATTTTGTGCCAGCTGGTGCAGTATCAGCTGGAGATGTCATGATTGATGGAAATGCGATTGGCGATGTGGGTAATATCGTCCTCCGCGACCGCAAGGTCTTGTCTGAAGATGGTATTTTCATCGTGGCACTCACGGTTAACCGTAAGGAAAAGAAAATCATTTCCAAGGCTAAAGTACACACCCGTGGATTTGTCTACGTCAAGAAGAGCAGAGATATTTTGCGTGAAAGCTCTGACATTATCAATAAAACCGTGGAAGACTATCTGGCGCAGGATAGCTTTGACTGGGGTGAGCTGAAGGGTGCTGTCCGTGACAGTCTGGCCAAATATCTCTTTGACCAAACCAAGCGTCGCCCAGCTATTTTGCCAGTTGTTATGGAAGTGCGGTAAAAATTTGAACACAAATACAAGAAAAGTCGGGCTTCGGCTTTTTCTTGTCAGGAAGATACGAAGGAGAAATGCGAATGGCAGTGATGAAGATAGAGTATTATTCTGAAGCTTTGGAGATGGAATGGGGTGTCAATATCCTCTATCCAGACGCAGCTCGTGTGGACAAGCCGGATGATAAGGACATTCCTGTTTTGTACTTGCTTCATGGTATGAACGGGAATCACAATAGCTGGCTCAAGCGCTCAAATATTGAGCGTCTGGTTCGCTCGACCAACTTGATTGTTGTCATGCCTAATACCAGCAATGGCTGGTACACCGATACTCAGTACGGCTTTAACTATTACGAAGCCATCGCTGAGGAGCTGCCTCGGGTGCTCAAGCGCTTTTTCCCAAATATGTCAGATAAGCGGGAGAAGAATTTTATCGCTGGTCTTTCCATGGGCGGATATGGAGCCTTTAAGCTGGCTCTCAAGTCTAACCGCTTTTCATACGCGGCTAGTCTTTCAGGCGCTTTGAGTTTTCTTGATGCTCGCCCGGATAATGCTGAAATGGCAACGCCGGCCTATTGGCGAGGAGTTTTTGGAGACTATAAAGACTGGACCAGCAGTCCCCATTCGCTAGAAAGTATAGCCAAGCAATCTGATAAAAAGACCAAGCTTTGGGCATGGTGTGGCGAAGAGGATTTTCTCTACAAGGCCAATCAAGAGGCAGTGAAAAATCTGCAAGACTTAGGCTTGGAGATTACTTACAGCCACAGTCCAGGTAAGCATGAGTGGTATTACTGGGAAAAGCAGCTGGAGAATGTGCTGGCCTGGCTTCCTATCGACTTCCAGCTGGAAGAGCGCCTATCGTAAAAATAGACTGTAAAGTCGTATTCTGCCCTCAGAGTATGATATAATGATTACGTTTGAAAATCGGAGTGGGAATGATTCCCCGAAATACAAATAGGAGAATGGAACTTTGACAAAAGCGATTCGAGTGCGTTATGCACCAAGTCCGACTGGACTTTTACACATCGGAAATGCGCGGACTGCGCTCTTTAACTACCTCTATGCTCGTCACTATGGTGGAACTTTCATCATCCGTATCGAGGATACAGACCGCAAGCGCCATGTAGAAGACGGGGAACGATCACAGCTTGAAAACTTACGCTGGCTGGGTATTGACTGGGATGAAAGTCCTGAGACTCACGAAAACTACCGTCAGTCTGAGCGCTTGGATATTTACCAAAAATATGTCAATGAACTCTTGGACAAGGGCTTGGCTTACAAGTCCTATGTGACTGAGGAGGAACTAGCGGCTGAACGCGAACGTCAGGAAGCAGCTGGTGAAACCCCGCGTTATATCAATGAGTACTTAGGTATGTCTGAGGAAGAGAAAGCAGCCTACATCGCTGAGCGCGAAGCAGCAGGGATCATTCCGACGGTTCGTCTGGCTGTCAATGAAACTGGTGTCTACAAGTGGACTGACCTGGTCAAGGGCGAAATTGAGTTCGAAGGTGGCAATATCGGTGGCGACTGGGTTATCCAGAAGAAAGACGGCTACCCAACTTATAACTTTGCTGTGGTTATTGATGACCATCTGATGGAAATTTCGCACGTTATTCGTGGAGATGACCATATTGCTAACACACCTAAGCAGCTCATGGTTTATGAAGCTCTAGACTGGGAAGCTCCAGAATTTGGGCACATGACCCTGATTATCAACTCTGAAACAGGTAAGAAGCTGTCCAAGCGCGATACCAATACCCTCCAGTTCATCGAGGATTACCGCAAGAAAGGCTACCTACCAGAAGCAGTCTTTAACTTTATTGCACTGCTGGGCTGGAATCCTGGCGGTGAGCATGAAATCTTCTCTCGCCAAGAATTGATCGAGCTCTTTGATGAAAAACGTCTTAGTAAGTCCCCAGCTGCCTTTGACCAGAAGAAGCTGGACTGGATGAACAACGAATACATCAAGAATGCAGATTTTGACACAATCTTCGCTCTGGCTAAGCCGTACCTGGAAGAAGCGGGCCGTTTGACAGATAAGGCAGAAAAGCTTGTGGAGCTCTACAAACCACAAATGAAGTCTGTAGACGAAATTGTGCCGCTGACAGACCTCTTCTTTGCGGACTTCCCAGAGTTGACAGATGCGGAGCGTGAGGTCATGGCTGGTGAAACGGTACCGACTGTGTTGACCGCCTTTAAAGAAAAGTTAGAAGCGATGTCGGATGCAGATTTTGTGACGGAGAATATCTTCCCACAAATCAAGGCTGTCCAAAAAGAGACAGGGATCAAGGGCAAAAACCTCTTTATGCCGATCCGGATTGCCGTTTCGGGCGAAATGCATGGACCAGAGCTGCCAGATACTATTTACCTGCTAGGTCGTGAAAAATCTATCCAGCATATCGAAAACATGCTGAATCAAATTCAATAAGATGAACCAGCTTGAAAGCTGGTTTTTACTTTGCAAATTTTTGTTTTTATGTCACAATTGTAATAAGAAAATACCTTAAGGGGATAAAAATGAAAAAATGGATCATCATCTTGATTGGAGGACTAGTAGCCGTACTCGTACTAGTAATCTGTAACCAAAAGAGAGAGCAGACGAATCCTGCTTCCAACAGTTCTAAAGCAAGTTCGACTAGTTCTGCATCTTTTAAAAATTCTGAAAGAGTGGCCAATTCGAGCGAACTTTCTGGCGACGCAGATAATCAGGAAACTTCTGATGCCAGCTCCCAGCAGCATTCGGAAACAGAAAGTGAAAAATCTACCAAGGAAGCTAGCAAAGGAGAGAAAGAGACGGCATCAACTTCTAGTTTGGATATGAAGGCTATTGCTTCTGGAGATTTTTCCAGCATGATTGGTACTTGGCAGGATGCTAAAGGGAACAGTTATACATTCGATGCGTCTGGTATCGAGTCAGATGTTGCCAAGCTTGAGACAGGAGATTACTCTGGGCCAGATGAAAATGGGATTTACCGAGCAGGGATTCGTTGGAAAAACCAAACTGGTGCTGCCTTTCTTATAATTCCAGCAGGAAAGAGTCTGCCAGCTGGGGAGACTGTCAATGGGACAGATCCGACTGATACTAGTCAAGATCGTTTCATCATCACCCAGAGCGTTTCCGAACATCCCGATGTTTTTTACCGTGTAAAATAAGGAGTCTTGACAGACCCTTTTTTTCTTATTTTGAGTTCAGTATATAATATATTGATGTTGAATAAAAATTGATAAAACGTTTTTATTTTAATAAATATTAAATTTTCTCTTGACATTCGCATTTTCATACAGTAGAATGTTTAAAAATAAAATGTAGAAGGATAGAGGTAATCGCATGGTTAAAGAGAAAGTCATTTTAGCGTATTCCGGCGGCTTGGACACTTCGGTGGCCATTACTTGGCTGGACAAGGATTATGATGTGATCGCGGTCTGTATGGACGTAGGTGAAGGAAATGATTTGGATTTCATTCATGACAAGGCGCTGAAAGTCGGCGCTATCGAATCACATGTTATTGATGTTAAAGACGAGTTTGCGGAAGACTACGTCTTGGTTGCTCTGCAAGGACACACCTTCTACGAACGAAAATATCCTCTAGTGTCCGCCCTGAGCCGACCTTTGATTTCTAAGAAATTGGTTGAAATTGCCCACAAGACAGGGGCGACAACCATTGCCCATGGCTGTACCGGAAAAGGAAACGATCAGGTTCGTTTTGAAGTCGCCATTGCCTCCTTGGATCCCAGTCTCAAGGTCATTGCTCCGGTTCGGGAGTGGAAATGGTCTCGGGAAGAAGAGATTAATTACGCTAAAGCTAATGGTGTGCCAATTCCAGCAGATCTGGACAGCCCCTACTCAGTTGACCAAAACCTTTGGGGGCGGGCCAATGAGTGCGGAGTATTAGAAAATCCTTGGAATGAAGCACCTGAAGACGCCTATGATTTGACGGTTGCACCAGAAGCAGCGCCAGACAGTCCAGTCTATGTAAATATTGATTTTGAGGCGGGCGTGCCAGTTGCTTTAGATGGCAAAAAGATGAAGCTGGCGGACTTGATTCTTGAGCTCAATGACCTAGCTGGACAACACGGTGTTGGGCGGATTGACCATGTGGAAAACCGTCTGGTGGGGATTAAGTCTCGGGAAATCTATGAATGCCCTGGGGCGGTGACTCTCTTGGCTGCCCACAAGGAAATCGAGGATCTGACTTTAGTTAGAGAATTGGCTCATTTTAAGCCGATTATCGAAAATGAACTGTCCAATCTCATCTACAATGGCCTTTGGTTTAATCCAGCGACAGAAGCTCTGATTGCCTATCTCAAGTCCACTCAGCAGGTGGTTAATGGAACAGCTAAAGTGAAGCTTTATAAGGGGGCTGCGACAGTCGTGGCACGTAAGTCTGATAATTCTCTCTACGATGAAAGTCTGGCCACCTATACCAGTGCAGATACCTTTGACCAGGATGCCGCGATTGGCTTTATCAAGCTATGGGGTCTTCCATCTAAGGTTCACGCAGAGGTTCAGGCTCACAAGGACAAATAGAAAGGGGCTTTCCTATGGTGAATCATAAACTGTGGGGCGGACGTTTTGAAGCCTCTCTGGAAGGCTGGGTAGAGGAGTTTGGTGCCAGCATCGGATTTGACTATCGTCTGGCTCCTTATGATCTGCAGGGCAGCCTAGCCCATGTCAAAATGCTGGGACAGACGGGAATCATTGCTCCAGAGGAAGCAACTGCTATTCAGGCAGGCCTAGAAAAGCTGCTGGTACGTTATCAGGCTGGAGAGCTTGAGTTTGATGTGCGTAATGAAGATATTCATATGAATATGGAGGCTCTTCTGACCGAGGAGATTGGGCCAGT
>ERZ772927.878-NODE-878-length-10186-cov-6.18547_pt1 | contig 10186 bp, 6 predicted proteins | sample MGYA00512115_ERZ772927 | MGnify/ENA primary metagenome ERZ772927 (study PRJEB29015, sample SAMEA2737924) | human oral metagenome | biome: human oral; feature: human-associated habitat; material: dental | place: China | collected 2013 ... | reverse complement strand
AGCTCGTCGTTTCGAAGCTGCTAAATAATCTATAAAAACGAAGACCGATGTCTCCTATGAGGCATCGGTCTTTTTGCGTCTGTTTAACAAAATAAGAATAATAAATACGATAGAAGCAAAGCTAATCATCGAACCTTCAATCAGATAAGGAGTCGTGTAATGATATTCGACAGAATGTTTTCCTGGGGAAATACTAAATCCAAGAAGAGAATCGAGGATTTTATAAGTTTCTACAGGTTGACCATCTACACGAACCGTCCATCCTATTGAGTAAGGAATCGTCGTTAAAACCGTGCTTTCTTCTTCTACCGTCATCGTTCCAGAAAAATGGGTAGAGGAGAAGGTATCTATTTTTAATTCTTGAGCTTTCGTTTGTTGAATTCTATCTTGTAATAATGTTTCATTTAAGGAATAAAGATTCAATCTTGTAAATGAAAATTGATCCTTTTGAATCGTGAACTCTATCGTTTGAGGGCTTCCTTTTTTCTTGGAAGCAATACTTAAAAGAACGGGTCTTGATTCAACAGGATAAAAGAAATACTCTTTTCCATTTAGGGTCATCGTGAAACTATCTTCTTCCATATCTCCCGCTAATTCTAAATAGATAGGATTATCGGTTTCTGGCGTGAAGGTTAATGTAATGCTCCCTTTTTCTTTACTATTTTCCAACTGTATCGTTTGGTGAGCAAAAGGGCGACCTTTAATATTACTGTAAGCCATTTGAGAAGGAATTCTCGTGAAAATATCCTTTGGTGAATGGGTTCCTACAAGAGCATTGGATAATTGGTTTTGCATGACAACCGGCTGATTGACGGGAACCTTCATCGCTTTTAATATGGGTTTCATTGGATAAGCAATAGAAAGAACATTGTCATTTTGAACAACAGTACCTTCTTCAAATTGCTGTGCAACGTCCATCGTTTCTAAATCTTTTCTTTCCCAGCGATGATTATAAGCAGCCTGGTCATTTGCTATAAAACTTGTTTTAATTCCAAGAAGGGCATCCGTTAATAACGTTCCATTACTATAACTTACGTAGGCAACCCCTTGTCGAACACCGATAGCTTCAAAGAAACGTTCACTTTCTTTTTCAAAGGTAGATGAAAAATGAGATATACCGTAAGTAGGAACTTGAAGACTATCGTTTTTGGAACGCGCAATTGTTTTTTCACTTCTAAAGAACGTGTTGTCAGGCGCTGATAGAGATTTGCTCCAAAGTTCCAAAGAAGCTTGATAGTTTGTAAAATCTGAATTCATCACATATCCCAGTCTAGCCAAGTTAATCCCACTATTCAACACAAGTTCAATGAGGACTAAACTAATCCATAACTTACGAGAACGCTTCTGGAATCTGGTTTGAGCAATTAATCCATAGAGAATACCCATTGAAATTCCAAACCCTAGAACGATTTGCCAAGATTGAAGGTAGGATTGGGGATAAAGGATAAAACCAATACTGATGCTAAGCATAAAAAAGAAAAATGTAAAAGGTTCAAACATCGAAATCTTTGAGGATTTCAATGTTTGTTGATACCCAATGAAAACAATCCAGAAACTAAATAAGAATGAGAAACGGTAAGGATACCAATTTGGAAGTTGAAAAGCATGCCAAATTCGATCTAAAAAATCGATATTAAAACTCACTAAAAAGAAGAGAGTAATGACAAAGGCGATGATTTTTTCAGCGAGTCTAATTTTCTTATGAGTAAAATAGGTAAAAAAGGAAAAGAGTGCCAAGCTACCAACAAAAATATTTGGGTATCCTTTAGGCATTTGCTGAAAGTCAAAACTACCAATGAATAATTTTGATAGCATCAACAAAGGATTGTATTCTGATTTTAGAGACCATATGCTTTGCTTTGCTGCTCCTTTACTTCCAAGTAAACTATAAGCACTAGGAAGTAGAACAATCATAATGAGCCCAATCGCTAATATACTGTATAAAGCAAAACGAGCTCCGGTTTTAAGAAAATCCTTCCATTGAAAGCTTCCTTTTTCAAGCAAGTAGGCATAAGGAAAATAAAACACTAAAAAGAGGCAAATCATATATCCTGTATAATAATTAGCTAAAACGGTGATTGCCAATGGAAGAATATACTGAATCGGATTTTCATTGTTAATGAGCGAGTCAACCCCTAATAAAATGAGTGGAAGACCAATCAAGGCATCTAGCCACATGATATTGAGTTGATTAACCGATAGATAACTCATAAACCCATAAGAGAGTGAAAACAGGAGTGCATTCATATTTCTTTCCCCAAATTTCTTATCTAAAAAATAGGCAAAGCTGACCGTGCAAAAAATGAGTTTCAAGAAAATCAAAAGTGAAACTCCTATTGTAATGTATGATTTTGGAATCATGAGAAATATCAAGTTAAAAGGACTTAATAAATAATAAGACCATAAGCTTACCATTTCTCCACCAATGGATTTGGAAAAGCTGTAAAAAAACTGTTCAGGATGGTGTAATAGAGTATCCTGATAATAAGCAAAGAAATCGACGTATTGTTGACCCAAATCGACGGTCAGCCAGGTACGATTTCCAAAAGGAGTCATTGAAAAAAGAATAAATATAAAAAGTAGAAGGAATACGGGGATTAAAATACTAAGGCTATAGTATTTTCTTTTATTCCAATTGCTTTTAGATTTCATAGGGACCTCCTTAGTTGTATTCAATGATAGCATAGCACGTTCTTAGATTTGCTGCACGAAAAATTTGGTGAGAAGACCAAAATCTTAGTATTTTATTAACCCCTTTTTATATAGTTCAAAAGGGAATTTATGGTATACTATTATGAGTTACTAGAATATGCATGGAGTTTATTATGTTGAATAAAAGAAAATCAAAAAACAAAAAGAAAAAATCACATATTCCATTTCGTTTAAATTTATTATTTTTAATAGTATTCTTTTCATTTATTGCGTTGATTAGCCGTTTGGCATATGTTCAATTGGTTAAAGGGGATGAATTTGTTGCTCTCGTTCAACGAACTGAAACAACCACTTCCAAAAAAGCTGTTCCACGAGGATCTATCTATGATAGCCAAGGTCGAGTTTTAGTAGGGAACAAGCCTAAATTATCGATTAACTATACAAGACCTGCAGATGCGAAAGCCTCAAAAATGTTAGAAATCGCCAAAAAATTAACCTCATTGATTTCAGTCGATACTTCTGAATTAAAAGAGCGTGATTTGAAAGATTATTGGGTAGCTTTAAATCCTGACAAGTTAGATGGATTACTGACGGCTGAAGAAAAGAAACAAATTTCAAAAGAAAACCTCTCTTCAAGTCAAACGTATGAGATGCAATTAGCTCATATTCCTTCAGATGAGTTAAACTATAGTGAAGCTGAAAAACAAGTGATTGCTATTTTCACAAAGATGAATAGTGCTTATTCTCTTTCAACTGTTACGCTCAAAAATGAAGGAGTAACCGAACAAGAAGTCGCAAAAATCAGTGAACGATTAGGCGAGCTTCGTGGCGTGGATATTGATTCTGATTGGGACCGTGAGTATCCAATGGGGGATATGTTAAAAACAATCCTTGGAACGGTTTCCTCTGAAAAAACAGGGCTACCTTCTTCAAAAGTAAAATCATTACTTGCTCAAGGCTATTCACTCAATGATCGTGTCGGAACGAGTTATTTAGAAGAACAGTATGAGAATGTTTTAAGTGGTTCTAAGACTGTCGTTCAATCTCAAACGAATACAAAAGGACAAGTCATCAAAAATAACGAAACTTATCCAGGGAAAGCAGGTTCCAATTTAGTATTAACCATTGATACTGAGTTCCAGAAAAAAATAGAAGAAATTGCTAAAACTTCTGTTGAAGAAATGACGGACCCAGCTGCTGACCGCGTGTATATCGTTGTAATGAATCCTAAAAATGGAGACGTTCTAGGAATTACGGGTAAGAAAAAGAAATTTGATGGGAATTTCCAATCCAATGGAGTGGAAGACGATGCTTTAGGAGCGATTAACAACTCATTTGGAATGGGGTCAGTAGTTAAACCAGCGACGGTTCTATTGGGTTATATGGATGGAGCTTTGACGCTTGAAGATAATAAAATAGTCGATGAACCGATTGAATTTGAAGCTTCTAAACCGAAGAGTTCATGGTTTAATCGCAATGGACAAATTGAATTAACAGATTTAGATGCATTGGAACGCTCTTCAAACGTATATATGATTAAATTAGCGATGAAAATGGGCGGACAAGCAGAATACGTGAAGGGTGGAAAATTGAATATCAATTTAAGCCTATTTGATAAATTACGTGAGTATTATGCTCAGTTTGGTTTGGGTGTAAGAACCGGAATTGATCTTCCGAATGAAGGGAAAGGATATAATGGTGGAACAGCCAATGCCTTTTCTGCACTTGACTTTGCGTTCGGTCAGTTTGACTTATATACACCGCTTCAATTAGCTCAATATATGTCGACCATTGCAAATGGAGGAACACGTATTGCTCCTCGTTTAGTGAAAGAAATTCATGAAACGAGCCCTAAAGGTGGAATTGGAAATCTAGAGGATGTCATTCCAACCAAAATTATGAATACCCTTCAAGTCGAAAAGAAAATTCTAGATCATATTAAAGAAGGGTTATACCGTGTTACTCATGGGGAGAACGGAACATCTGCTTCTACTTTCAAAAATTATTCTCCTGAAGTGGCTGGTAAAACAGGGACTGTAGAAGCATTCTATTCTGGGCCAAATCCTGCTTATAAGAATGAGGCTGTAGAAAACTCAACATTCATTTCGTACGCTCCGTTTGATAATCCTGAAATTGTTGTGTCTGTAGTAGCACCATACTTTAAAGATGGATTGCCATCAGATTATGCTGCTAAAATTGCTAAAAAAGTGTATGAAGCGTATTTTGGTAAAAAAAGTAATTCTGAAACCAATGCTGCAACAGTAAATACACAAGTACAACAAAATAACAGACAATAATTCGAAAATGAGTGATAGTTTTATCACTCATTTTTTGTCTTTAAAGTTTAGTAAAATCGATTGTTGAAATGCTTAAAACCAATTATAATAAAGCAAAATGGAGGCGAAATTATGGATTTTACAGAAAAAACAATTCAAAGAGATATTAAATATTCAGGGCGTATTTTTACAGTAACACAAGATATCGTAGAGCTACCGAATGGGAAAACTTCTACGAGAGACCTCGTATTTCATACGGGAGCAGTAGCAGTACTCGTGATTCGTGACGGAAAGATGCTACTCGTTCGTCAATATAGAAAACCATTAGAAATGCACTTCTTGGAAATTCCAGCAGGGAAATTAGACTCGAAGGAAGAAGTACCTCTAGAAGCCGCAAAACGTGAATTAGAAGAAGAAACAAACCTAGTTGCCGAAGAATGGGTGAAGACGATGGAAATGGTCTCTACTCCTGGATTCTGCGATGAGAAAATTACATTATTCCAAGCAAAAAATGTGACGGTCAAAGAAAATGCGAAACCAGCAGACGAAGATGAATTTGTTGAAATCTTATGGATGCCACTCGAAGAAGTGTTGCAAAAAATCCAAACGGGTGAAATTGCGGACGCGAAGACGATTATTGCAGCACAATATGCTTGGATGCATAAAGGAGAATAATCAATGCCAAATGAACCTTTATTAACGAGAAAATCATATAAAGAGCAATTAGAAAGACAGAATAGAGAATTAGAAGAATTAGAAGCTAGACAAGAGCGAAGAGACAGCCGCTTGTCGTCTTTTGAAAGAGAAGAACAGTTTCATTCTGAACGCGAGGAAGAAGTTTCACAAGTACACCGCACGCCAAAATCAGGACTTAGAAGATACAATCATTTTCTAAATGTATGGCTGGTTTCTGTCATTGTGATTTTAATCATTGTGATTGCGATTCAAATGTTCTTTTAAACCAACTAAGATTAGTTTTTCTTTTCATTTTGAAGCCATTATGATAGGATAAAGCATATATAGAAAACACATTGATGGAAAAGGGTTTTTAACAAAGCTTTTCAGGGAGGAAGATCCTGACTGCAAGTCTTCCAAGTCACGTTTCAAACTTTTCACTTCCGGAGTGACCATTGGGATTCACTGATGAATAATGGTTCGGGTCGCCCCCGTTAACAGCGTCCAAGTGTCTTGAGCAAGTCTTGAGGAACAAGGGTGGTACCGCGAAATTTCGTCCCTTATAGTCTATTGGCTATAAGGGATTTTTATTTTTTATAAGGAGGAATACAATGAATTTAGAAGAAATGAAAGTGCAGTTTGATGCGATTCGTAAAGATGTACTTGCTTCTTTAGAAGAAGTAAAAACATTAAAAGAGCTCGATCAAATTCGTGTACAACAATTAGGGAAAAAAGGACCCATCACGGAAGTTCTTAAAAACATTAAAAACTTAGCCAACGAAGAGAAACCAAAAGTAGGGGCTCTTGCCAATGAATTACGTTCTGTCTTAGAAGAAAAAATCGCTTCTGTTAAAGAAGTGCTTGAAGCAAAAGCGTTAGAAGAAGCGTTACAATCTGAGACCATCGACGTCACAATGCCAGGTCGTCCAGTCGAACGTGGAACTGCGCATGTATTAGCGCACGTTCAAGACCAAGTGGAAGATTTCTTCATCGGCCTTGGATATCAAGTGGTAGAAGGGCCAGAAGTAGAATCAGACCACTATAACTTTGAGATGATGAACTTGCCAAAAGATCACCCAGCGCGTGATATGCAAGATACATTCTACATCACTCCAGAGTACTTACTTCGTACACAAACTTCTCCAGTACAAGCTCGTACAATGGAAAAACATGACTTTACAAAAGGACCATTGAAGATGTTAAGTCCAGGTCGTGTATTCCGTCGTGATAACGATGATGCGACACACTCACATCAGTTTTATCAAATCGAAGGTCTTGTGATCGATAAACACATTACAATGTCAGACTTAAAAGGAACGCTTGCTGCATTTGCCAAAGAAATGTTCGGGGAAGACCGTGAAGTCCGTCTTCGTCCAAGTTACTTCCCATTCACGGAACCATCTCTAGAAGTGGATATTAGCTGCTTCAAATGTGGTGGCGAAGGCTGTTCTGTATGTAAAGGAACAGGTTGGATTGAAGTATTAGGTAGTGGTATGGTGCATCCAAACGTCCTTGAAGCTGCTGGTGTGGATTCAAGTGTTTACGGTGGATTTGCCTTTGGATTAGGCCAAGACCGTATCGCAATGTTGAAATATGGGATTGAAGATATTCGTTCATTATATACAAACGATGTACGTTTCTTAAGCCAATTTACGAAAGAATCATAAGAGGAGGAAGAACATGAAATTATCATACGAATGGTTAAATGAATATATTGATTTATCACAAATCACTCCTCAAGAATTAGGAGAAAAAATGTCTCGCACAGGGATCGAAGTCGATAGCGTTACGGTTCCAGGTGAAGGCTTAAAAGGACTAGTGGTCGGTTTAGCAACAGAAGTGGTTGACCATCCAGATTCAGATCACTTACACGTTGTTACAGTCGAAGTAGGAGCTGACGAGCCTCTTCAAATCGTGTGTGGCGCTCCAAATATCGCAGCAGGTCAAAAGGTGATCGTGGCGACTCACGGTGCACGCATTGCCGGCGGTCATAAAATTAAACGTGGGAAACTACGTGGCGTAGAATCTCAAGGAATGATATGTTCATTGCAAGAAATTGGTGTGCCAAGTAACTTAGTACCAAAAGAATACGAGGATGGAATTTACGTCTTCACAGATGACAGCATCGAAGTGGGAAGCGACGCAGTTTGTGCATTAGCGCTTGACTCAGCAATCGTGGAACTAGACATCACTGCAAACCGTTCTGATGCGTTAAGCATGCGCGGTTCTGTTCACGAAATTGGTGCGATTTACAACTTGAAGAACAATTTAGAACCAGATGCATTCGAAAAAGGAACTTCTTCTGAAATTCCAGGCGTTGTTACAGTTTCTGTAGAAAACGAAGCAGACGCTCCTGCATACCACGCATTCTTAATCGAAGGCGTTAAAGTGGCTCCAAGTCCACAATGGATGCAAAATCGTTTAATCGCAGCAGGTGTTCGTCCAATCAATAATCTAGTGGACGTAACAAACTACATCTTAATGGAATACGGTCAACCGCTTCATGCATTTGACTACGATAAATTACCTGAAAAAGCGATCCATGTTCGTCGCGCAACTGAAGGCGAAACATTAGTGACTTTAGATGGGGAAGAACGTACATTAGAAAACGAAATCGTGATTACTTCAGGTGGCCGACCAGTCGCATTAGCTGGTGTAATGGGTGGATTAGATACTGAAATCTCAGACGAGACAACAACAGTGTTATTAGAAGCAGCCTTGTTCGATCCTAAAGCAGTTCGCCTAGCTTCACAAAAACATAACTTACGTAGCGAATCAAGTGCTCGTTTTGAAAAAGGGATTAACAAAGCAACGATCGTTCAAGCCGGAAAACGTGCTGCAGCATTGATTGCCCAGCTTGGAGGCGGAACTGTGAAAGAGGCCTTTGCTTCGGCACAAAGCTATGACTTAGAATTACCAGTTGTGAGCATCACTCTAGAACGCTTAAACCACGTTTTAGGAACAAGCTTAACCGTAGAAGAAGTGAAACAAGTCTTTGCACAATTAGAATATCCAACAGCTGTAGAAGGAACTCGTTTCGACGTGACAATTCCTGCATGGAGATTTGATATTTCTATTGAAGCAGATTTAGTGGAAGAAGTGGGACGTATTTACGGATACGACAAGATTCCTGCGACATTACCAACGACAGAAAGTACAGTGGGTGGCTTAACGGATAAACAACGCTTCATCCGTTACACTCGTCAATTCATGCAAGGAGCTGGACTTTCACAAGCTTATACTTATGCGTTAACAACTCCAGAAAAATCAAAATGGTTTACGAAGAAAGACGCAACAAGTGTGCGTTTAAGCTGGCCAATGAGTGAAGATCGTAGCGAATTGCGTCAATCACTATTACCAAGTTTATTAGAAGCCGTTCAATACAATGTAGCTCGTTCACAAAACAACGTAAAATTATTCGAAGCAGGCCGTGTGTTCAAATTAGGGACTGCTGGCAATGAAGATTTCATCGAGAACGAAGTCATTGCGGGTATTTTAACAGGAGACGTGACAAGTGCAAACTGGAACCATAAAGCAGCGAAAGTAGATTTCTATGTGGTGAAAGGGATTCTAGAAGCGTATTTCACACAACTTGACTGCTTGGACCGTGTACGCTTCGAGCCTTTAACAGACATCGAAGAATTACACCCAGGACAATCAGCACGTATTCTTTTAGACGGAGAAGTCATTGGTTTAATCGGTAAAGTTCATCCAACGGTTCAAAAAGCATTAGACTTACAAGACACATTCGTCTTCGAGTTAGATGTGGAACCATTACTTGCAGCTAACTTACAAGAAGCAGTGATTCAATCGGTTGCGAAATATCCAAGCATGACGCGCGATATTGCTATCTTAGCACCAACTTCATTAACACATGCTGAGTTAGTGGATGTGATCCGTGCAAATGCTGGTGAGTTCTTATCAAAAGTAACGTTATTCGACGTTTATAAAGGGGAACATGTGCCAGAAGGATTCCAATCATTAGCGTATTCATTATTGTTTGTGAACCGCAATGCGACGTTGGAGGAGGATGTTATTAAGTCCGCCATGACTCGCGTAGAAGAAGCATTAGTTGCTTTAGAAAATGTATCTATTCGATAAAATAAAGTAAGTACGAAGATTATTTTATGTAGTACTATAAAAACTTAGATTACCTTCGGTTATCTTCATAATAACGACAATAGCTGTACCGGACTGAGCCTTGCGTCTCAGTTCCTACCGAGTCTCAAACGGATGCTAGGAAATAAATTTCTAGCATCTGTAATTCGCATCGGTTACTAGTCGCTATTGTTGTTATTATAGAAACCGAGGTAATCTTTGTTTTTATACATAAGATAGCTAATCTTCGTACTTTTTTATTGTGCGAGTTAGTAAAGTAGGAATACTTCTTCTACGCTCGCTAAAAGGAAGGGCAAGGGGTATTGGCTCGAGCCGGTGTCTCTCGCCTTTGAAGCCTCAAAGCCGGGAGTAAGACCAAAGTCAAAAACGGACTCACAGCGTGAGCCCGTTTTGCTTTGTAGTCTTACCCCCGCAAGGCTGATTAGGATTAAGCGAATCACAAGTGATGAAGCTTAATTCAATCA
>ERZ772927.875-NODE-875-length-10208-cov-7.86625_pt1 | contig 10208 bp, 9 predicted proteins | sample MGYA00512115_ERZ772927 | MGnify/ENA primary metagenome ERZ772927 (study PRJEB29015, sample SAMEA2737924) | human oral metagenome | biome: human oral; feature: human-associated habitat; material: dental | place: China | collected 2013 ... | reverse complement strand
TTGGATGCAGCATCGACACAGCTAATGGATTTACAAGCTAGCGCTACTTATCCTACAACTATTGATAAATTGCCAAATGAAGAGTTCCAAAAAATGAAAAAAGTTACACTAGAAAAAGTAAATTCAACCGGCTCACCAACAATAGTAACAGTATCTTGTGGAGAACATAAGGAGGTGTTCCAAATCAATGCAATTACCGAGAAAAAGGTCCGGATTTCTTCTCATTGAACACCTCTTAGCGCTTACCATTATCTCGATTAGTTTAGTGGCATTTATGGGACTTTGCACAGCGTTTTTAAAAATCAAAGATCGACTCAATGTTCCTGATGATATTAAATGGCATGTAGCAGTACAACAGATGAATTATAATTATGCTGGATATAGACTGAAGTCATTTAACGGCTACAATCCTTATATTGCATATTTTGAAAACATGACATCTGAGAAAACAGAGGTGATTACATTAGTTTCTAGTTGGAGGGACGGAGGGAAGATTTATAAAGGATCAGGAGGAAGTGGAGGACACCAACCATTTCTCTACGGCATTCGCTCCTTATCCATTCAAAGAAATGGTAACAGATTACTGATGTCACCAACTCTGAATCAAGGGAATACTTTTCGATTAAATTTTGCACCAAAGAATCGTGTTATTTACATCAAAGTGAAAGAGGTAAAGGAAAAGAAAAATGATAAACCCTAAAAGAAAAGGAACATTACTTTTTCAGTTTTTAGCACTCCTTGCTATTGCTAGTTTCCTCATCATTGCTCTATTAAAAATTCATGCCCATAACACTCTTGAATATCGCCTTCTAGAAGATGGGTATCGAATGGATTTATTGCTCGAGATGGCGAGTCAAAAAGTGCGTCAAAGGCTTTCTTTTAAAGGGGATGAAATGACTTTTCCGGATAATATTCAATTTTCTAATGGCACAGTGAGGGTAGAATGGAACGAGAAAGCACATCAATTTATATTAAAGGCATACCTTCCAAATGGCCACACGAAAGAAGATACACTAATTATTCAGTTTGTAAAATAAACCAAACGCTAGATAGCAACTTCTTTTGTTTTTTTCATTTTCAAGATATGGTATACTTTTCAATGAGAAAATGAAAAGATGGTGAAATGATGACACAAACAATCGGAGAAATTTTAAAAAGTGCAAGGCAATTAAAAGGATACACTCTTGATGACTTGCAACAAATTACAAAAATTCAAAAACGTTATTTAATTGCAATTGAAGATAATGACTTTGACTTGATGCCAGGTGCTTTTTATACACGTGCGTTCATTAAACAGATTGCGGACACAGTTGGTTTAGACGGAGCAGCTTTATTAGAAGAACATGCATCAGAAATTCCACAAGCAACTGTTAAAACAACGACTTCTACAGCTACTTCGGCTTCAGTAACAAGTAATCGTACACGTTTAAATAAGAATAAGAGTAAATGGTCTTCAATATCAGATACTTTAAAGAATTATTTCCCTACAATTTTATTGGGAATGTTCATAGTAGCGATTATTTTTGCAATTGGACAAGCGGTTTTAAACACTCGTAGTCAAAGAAATAATCAGGTTACCACACAAGTAACGACTCAGCAAAGTGCTGTACAAGAAACCACGGTTGCTACTACAACAACAAAAGCTCCCGAAGTTACTAGTGTCAATTACTCATACGCGAATGGGAATGCTTTATACTATACTGCTCAAGTAAGTAAATTCCCTCTAGAGGTTAAAGTGTTGAACCAAGCAAGAACCGATCTTTGGGCTCAAATCTCTGCAGATGGAACAGTTGTCGCTGATGGAGTACCAAGTACTGGGCAAACAGTTTCTGGTTCTATTCCAGAAGGAACAACTACCATTCGAATGGATTTTGGTTATACACCTTTAGGAACGATTACCGTTGGAGGAGTTGAACTAAAAATTCCAGAAGGTTCAACTGCAAATAGAATTTATATTACAGTACAATAGGAGAAACTCAGTGAATTTACCAAATAAATTAACCGTAATGAGAATTTTCATGATCCCGGTATTTATCGTTCTCATGAGTTTGCCAAGTGAAGCGTTCGGTACGATGAATCTTTTAGGTTCACAAATTAATGTTGTACACTTCTTGGCAATGATTATTTTCGCGGTAGCTAGTTTTACAGATTATCTTGATGGCTATTTAGCACGCAAATACAAATTAGTAACAAACTTTGGGAAGTTTGCAGATCCTTTAGCAGATAAAATGTTAGTGATGACGGCTTTCATCATGCTTGTTTCTTTTCATTTAGCCCCAGCATGGGTGGTTAGTATCATTGTCTGTCGTGAATTAGCAGTAACTGGTCTACGACTATTATTAGTAAGCGACGGAGAAGTTATGGCTGCAGCATGGCCAGGAAAAGTGAAAACTGCTACTCAAATGTTGGCGATTATTTTTCTGTTGACGGATGATTTGTTCTTTAAGCCAATTGGCGTTCCAATTGGACAAATCTTATTATATAGTTGTTTAGTATTTACAATCTATTCAGGTTTGGATTATTTTGTAAAGAATCGACATGTATTTGCGGATTCATTTACTAAAACAGAATAACAAATGAAGCCTGAAACATTATTGTTTTGGGCTTTATATTTTTACGAAAAAGAGTGTAAGGAAGGCGAAAAAATGAATGCGGAAATTATAGCAGTCGGAACTGAACTACTTATGGGTCAAATTGTAAATACGAATAGCGCGTATTTAGCTCAAGAATTGGCGAAAAATTCGATTCCAACTTACTATCAACAAGTAGTTGGCGATAATGAAGAAAGAATGGTTGAAGCGATTGAATTGGCTGCTTCAAGAAGTGATTTGATTATTCTCTCTGGCGGACTTGGGCCAACAACAGATGATATTACCAAGCAAGTATTGGCGCGCTTTTTAGAAGTGCCCCTAGTTGAAGATAAAAAAGCTCTTCAAAAAGTGATTGAGTTTCATGTGCGTTCTCATAGGGATATGAGTGAAAATAATCGTAGACAGGCATTAGCCTTTGAAGGTGGAACGGTTTTTAAAAATCATAACGGACTTGCAGTAGGGTGCGGTTTTGAAAAAGATGGCCGACAATTCATTGTTTTACCTGGACCACCAAATGAATTGAAAATGATGATGCAAAAAGAAGTGTTGCCTTTCTTACGTAAGAAAGTGGGCAAAGTGGATTTATTTGAATCACGTTACTTACGCTTCTTTGGAATTGGAGAATCACGCTTAGTAACCATTTTAGAAAATCTAATTGAAGAACAAACAAATCCGACGATTGCACCATATGCTGGTAAATTTGAAGTAATGCTTCGTTTAACGGCCAATGGTGAAACAGAAGAAGAGTGCAGAGATCTTCTTGATGGAATGGAACTACTTATCCAATCGCAAGTAGGAGAATTTTTCTATGGATACGGGGACCACAATACATTACAAGAAGTCACTGTTGATTTACTAAAAGAATCAGGTCTTACGATTGCTTGCGCTGAAAGTTTAACGGGTGGATTGTTTGCAGCAAGTGTCGTTGCCTTTGAAGGAAGCTCATCCTACTTCCAAGGAGGAACAGTCGCTTATCAAAGAGAAGCGAAAGAAACGCAACTAGGAATCGATAGTACCTTGCTGGATCAATACGGAATGGTTAGTGCAGAATGTGCCAAGGCCATGGCGGAACAAGCAAGACTCCATTATCAAAGTGATTTAGGCATTTCATTTACGGGAGTTGCAGGGCCAAGTGAAATGGAAGGAAAAGAAGTCGGAACGATTTTCGTCGCATTAGCTTCCAGGACAGACGTAGAAGTTCTTGAATTACACCTTGCACGTAATCGTAACGATAATCGTGAATTCGCAGTACAACATGGATGGAATTTACTCAGAAAATATTTTTTAAAACAAGTTCGAACAAAATAAGAACAAATGTTCGCATATTGCTTGCGCATAGAATAGAACATAGTGTACAATATGTTTGACTTAAAATTCGTGGAGGAATTAAAACATGGCAGAAAATGAAAATCGTCAAAGAGCATTGGAAGATGCGTTAAAGAAAATTGAAAAGAGCTACGGTAAAGGTGCCGTAATGAAATTAGGAGAAAAAGTAGATACACAAATCCAAACAGTATCTTCAGGGTCTCTTGCATTAGATATCGCATTAGGCGTAGGTGGGTTCCCACGTGGACGTATCATCGAAGTATACGGACCAGAATCATCAGGTAAAACAACTGTTGCACTTCATGCGGTTGCAGAAGTTCAAAAACGTGGTGGAGTAGCAGCGTTTATCGATGCTGAGCATGCTCTAGATCCAGAATACGCAAAAGCTTTAGGCGTAAACATTGATGAATTACTATTATCTCAACCAGATACAGGGGAACAAGGATTAGGAATTGCAGATGCGTTAGTATCATCAGGAGCCGTTGACATTGTGATCGTTGACTCAGTTGCTGCGTTAGTTCCACGTGCCGAAATCGATGGCGACATGGGACAATCACACGTAGGTCTGCAAGCTCGTTTAATGTCTCAAGCACTACGTAAGTTATCAGGTTCTATTAACAAAACAAAAACAATCGCAATCTTTATCAACCAAATCCGTGAAAAAGTAGGCGTTATGTTCGGAAATCCTGAAACAACGCCTGGTGGACGTGCCTTGAAATTCTACGCGACTGTTCGTTTAGAAGTGCGTCGTGCAGATCAAATCAAACAAGGTACTGAAATTTTAGGGAACCAAACTAAAATTAAAGTTGTTAAAAATAAAGTGGCTCCACCATTTAAAACAGCTGTTGTGGATATTATGTACGGAGAAGGGATTTCTCAACTTGGGGAATTACTCGACATGGCAGCAGACCTTGACTTCGTGAAGAAGAGTGGTGCATGGTACGCATATAACGACGAGAAGATTGGTCAAGGTCGTGAGAATGCAAAAGCATACTTGGCAGACCATCCAGAAGTCGTTGCCCACTTGAACCAAAAAGTTCGTGCTCACTATGGCATTGGAGTGGCAGCTCCTGTTGAAGTGGAAGAAGAAGGACAAACAAGTTTATTAGACTAATCAAATCAATAGAAAGAATCGGGCTAAATGGCTCGGTTCTTTTTTATGCAAAGTTTAGTAACTGCTTAAGGTTTCATAAGAATGCTAGCAATTTACTTTAAAATAATGTACTCTTATGGTTGGTATAATTTAAGAAAGAGGATTTATCAATATATGTTTAAAAGAAAGCCTTATGTAGGCCTAAGTGATAAAATTCGAAATCAGAAAAATTCGCAACAAATTCTCTTGGAAAGTTCATCTTGGTTAACGATTGGGAATATCGTCTCAAGATTACTTGGAGCGCTCTATATCATTCCTTGGGGAATGTGGATGGGTGCCGACCGAGATAATGCGAACTACTTATATTTTATCGCCTATAATATTTATGCGTTAGTATTACAAATATCAACAGCTGGAATTCCGGTTGCAATTTCTAAAATCGTAGCGGACAACCACGCAAGAAGAGATTATAAAACGAGCTGGCGATTGTTTAAAGGAACAATGCTCTTTATGACGTTCTTAGGGTTTGTCTTTGCAGCAGGAATGTATTTTGCAGCGCCAATGTTTGCAAAAGGAGCTACTCCTGAAGAGATTGCGGATAGTATTTTGGTCATCCGTTCGCTAACGCCTGCGGTACTCATTATTCCACCGCTTAGCTTAATGCGTGGATACTATCAAGGATATAATGAGATGGCTGCTTCTGCGAAATCTCAATTATGGGAGCAAGTAGTCCGTATCTTGTATATGTTAGGATTAACGTATTTTGTGATGCGTGTTATAAACGGCGGATTCGTAATCGCTGTAGCACATTCTACATTTGCGGCCTTTGTCGGAGCGGTCATTGCGTTCTTATACTTAGCTTATAAGATGTTACGCGACCATAAAGGCATGATGGAATTAATGGAAGAGGGTCGTCCTGAACGTCCATTAAGTTTCTGGAAGATTATTCTGGAAGTAATGCGGGAGGCGTTACCTTTCGTATTAGTGACTTCAAGTATTCAAATCATCAGTTTGATTGACCAAGAAACCTTCCAACGTTTTGTGCCAATCTTTACAACTTACTCTTTTGAAGAAGGTAAAGAACTCATCACCTTGTTTGGATTTAATGCGAATAAAATTATTATGATCGTGATTTCACTAGCGATGAGTATTTCAACAGCGGCACTTCCACTGCTTGCGGCTCATTATTCTGTGAATGACCGGGAAGAAGTTAAACGCGTCATAGCGAATAACCTTGGTTTATTTGCGTATATTATGATTCCAGCTTCTGTTGGGATGGCGATTGTATCGGAACCAATATATAATGTGTTCTATTCACCAGACCCAACTGGAACTTATTTATTAGTTGTCTCATGCGTCATGTGTGTGTTCTTAGGATTATTTGTAACGTTCACATACATCTTACAATCGATGGAACAACATATCATCGCCATTAAAGCTTTAGGATTTACAGTGATTATTAAATTGCTATGGCAACCAATGATGATGTACTTCCTTGGCGGAGCAGGTCCGTTAATTGCAAGTTCGGTTGCGTTCTTTGTGGCTACACTGTATATGTGTCGTCACGTTCTTCGATTGACTCGATTCGATTTGAATTACGTATTGAAGAAATTTGGTCAAGTGCTTCTTGCGTCTTTTGCAATGGCCGTGACTTCTGCGATTACATTATTTGCAATTAAACAAGTCATGCCAATTGGTGGTAAAGTACGTGCTTTAATTGCAGTTGCTGTAGTTGGTCTTGTCGGAGTAGCGACATACGGACTGATTACGCTGAAGAATCGATTAGCAGATGAAATGCTTGGCGCTCGTATTGGGGGCATTCGTCGTAAATTGAGGATGAAATAATGAGAATAGATAAATGTTTAGCAGATTGTGGCCTTGGAACTCGTTCCGAGGTCAAATCTTTATTAAAGTCAAAAAAAATTACCGTTAATGGAAAAGTCGTAACGAATGGGAAAGTTCAAGTGAATCCTGAAACGGATGAGATTTTATTCGATGGAGAAAAAATTCAGTATGAAGAATTTGTCTATATTATGATGAATAAACCTAAAGGAGTCGTCAGTGCCACAGAAGATAATCTGCATAAAACGGTTCTGGATTTAATCGATCCGCTCTATTTTAAAAAAGGGGTCTTTCCGGTAGGTCGTTTGGATATCGATACTCATGGTTTGTTGCTTCTAACCAATGATGGAGAGTTGGCGCACCGTCTTCTTTCGCCGAAGAAACACGTCACAAAAATCTATCAAGCAAGAGTCGAAGGGGGGATGACTCCTGAAGATGCCGCTGTTTTTGAGAGGGGCATTGTGTTATCGGATGGGACGGAGTGCATGCCTGCACGTTTGGATATTCTTTCAACGACGCAGGATGAATCGGTTGTTCAGATTCACCTGAAAGAGGGAAAATTCCATCAGGTGAAACGAATGGTCAAAGCTTGCGGGAAAACCGTTGTAGATTTAGAGCGACTCACGATGGGGCCACTCAAGCTAGATGAGCGTCTCGCGTTAGGAGAGAGCAGACCATTAACTGAAGAAGAACTACAATTATTAATGAACAATGAATAATGAAAGCTTAGGAGAAATCCTAAGCTTTTATTTGTTTTAGAAAGTGTTTAACCGCTTTTCATCGCTTTGTAAAAATGGTAAGATAAGACTATTGAATCTACTTGATAGAGATTGGAGCGATTGGATGACAATTGATTGGAAAAAAGAAGTAGAACTTCGTAAAGAAGATTTATTAAAAGATTTATTTACATTATTACGTATTGACAGTGTACGTGATGATTCAAAAGCGACAGAGGAAGCGCCTGTAGGTCCTGGGCCTAAAGAAGCTTTAGAAGCTTTCTTGGCAATCGGTGAGCGTGATGGTTTCACAACAAAACAAGTTGGTAACTTAGCCGGGCATATCGAATTTGCACCAAATCCTGACTTTAAAGAAACTCTTGGAGTTTTAGGTCACGTGGACGTTGTTCCAGTTGGGACAGGCTGGGAGACAGATCCGTTTGAACCACAAATCATCAATGATCGTATTTATGCACGTGGATCAAGTGATGATAAAGGACCAAGTATGGCAGCTTATTACGCGCTAAAAATCATTAAGGAATTAGGATTACCAGTTTCTAGACGTGTTCGTTTCATTATCGGAACAGACGAAGAATCCGGTTGGAAATGTATGGATCGTTACTTCCAAATAGAAGAAATGCCAGATTTTGGTTTCTCGCCAGATGCAACATTCCCAATTATTAACGGGGAAAAAGGAATTCTGTCGTTACACTATGATATTCCAGGCGAAGCATCAGAAGGTGATTACCAATTGCTAAGCTTCGATGCAGGCTTACGTGAAAACATGGTTCCTCAAGATGCGCATGCGGAAATTATTGTGCCAAATGAAAACGAAGTGGTGGACCGCTTCTTTGCATATGTTGCTGCAAATCCTATTGAAGGAACTGCTCAAGTTTTAAACGGGAAAGTCATCTTAGATGTGGTTGGTAAATCAGCACACGGATCAACTCCGGATAAAGGAATCAACGCTGGAACACACTTAGCGAAATTCTTAAACCAATTTAACTTTAAAGGCAACGCGAAGAAATATTTAGCATTTGCCGCTGAAGTATTACATGAAGATACAGAAGGTAAAAACTTAAAAGTGGCTTATAACCATGAAGTGATGGGACCATTAACAGCTAATGCCGGAATCTTCACTTATACTCCAGAATTAGGTGGGGTAGCTGTAGTAAACTTCCGTTATCCACTAGGGGTCACTGCTGAAGGTCTTGAAATTAAGACAGAAGTAGTTGCTTCAGGATATGGTTTCACAGTTGCTCACGGTAAAGCACAAGTGCCTCACTATGTATCTCCAGAAGATGAGTTAGTGTCAACCTTATTAGAGGTATATCACCGTCAAACAGGATTACCTGCACATGAACAATCAATCGGTGGTGGGACATACGGTCGTATCTTCGAACGTGGTGTAGCGTATGGAGCGCTATTCCCAGACTCAATCGATACAATGCACCAAGCAAATGAATTCTTCGCTTTAGAGGATTTATTCAGATCTACAGCGATTTATGCAGAAGCGATTTACGAATTAATTAAGTAAAATTTTTGGGAAAGGTGGATGATTTTCATCCACCTTTCCTTTTTGCATTAGAATTACAAAAAATCCCGTGATTTCTTAAAAGTTCTTTGCTATTCGTTTGTAAAACGTGCTATACTACTAATGATATTATGTGTGAAAACTGTAAATTATTCATTTTTGGAGGCTAAAGCATGGGATTTATAATCTTTCTAGTGCTGATTGTAGTACTAGGTGCTGCAGTATATGGAACAGCAATCTATTTAACAAGAAAACAAAATAAAGTGATTGAGGAATTATCTGAGAAAAAAGATAAATTAATGGCAGTGCCAATTGCGGATACTTTCTATACTTTGAAGAATCTAAATCTAACAGGTCAAACAAAGAGAACTTACGAGACATGGCAAGCAACTTGGCAAACAATCACACGTTTTAGATTTCCTGAAATTGAAGCTGCTCTAGTAAGCGCAGAACAATATATTCAAAAATTAAACTTCTTTAAAGGTAGACAAGTTACTCAACAAGCTGAGAACTTAATTGAAGAAACAAAAGCGGAAGTTGATAAAATTTATTCAGCATTACAAAAATTATTAGATAGTGAGAAGCAAAATAGAGCTGAGTTAGATTTATTACAAGAACGCTATGCTTCAATGAGAAAAGATTTATTAGCACATAGTTTTTCATTTGGAGAAGCCTTAGAGACTTTAGAAAAACGCTTGGCATACTTAGAGTTAGACTTTGCGAAGTTTAATACTTTAACAAATGAAGGAGACCACTTAGAAGCTAAGGAAGTACTTGGACGTATTGAGAAAGAGATGAAAGAATTTGAATCCATCGTGGAACAAGTTCCTCAACTCTTAAAAGAAATCGATACTGTCTATAATGAGCAAGTGGAAGATCTAAAACAAGGCTACAAGAGAATGGTTGAAGAGCATTATCAATTCTCAAAAATTTCTATTCCTGATGAAATTGAGAGCATTGAAAAAACGATTCAAGTGGCCCGTAACCATATTGCTGCTACAGAATTAGAGGAAGCTCGTCAACAATTAGATAAAGTGGCTCGTGAAATCGATCAACTTTACGATGTGATGGAAGCGGAAATTGAAGCACGTGAATTTGTATATCGT
>ERZ772927.869-NODE-869-length-10267-cov-3.22895_pt1 | contig 10267 bp, 12 predicted proteins | sample MGYA00512115_ERZ772927 | MGnify/ENA primary metagenome ERZ772927 (study PRJEB29015, sample SAMEA2737924) | human oral metagenome | biome: human oral; feature: human-associated habitat; material: dental | place: China | collected 2013 ... | reverse complement strand
GCACGGGCGACGTCGATGAGCTCGGACAGGAGCAGGACGACGACGTCGACGCGGGACCCCTCGCCGGTAACGGTGACGGTGGTGCCGCGCACGTAGAGGTCGACGTCCGGAAAACCCTTCTCGACGGCGCGCAGGACTTCGTCCCGGACCCCGAGAAGAGCCACAGGAGCGAGGTCGGCGGGCAGGACGAGGCTGCGGGTGACGCCGTCGTGCGCACCTGACGAGCGCGCGGGCCCGGGGACCGCAGGGCCCGCTGAGGGGGTTGTCGACACTGCGGCTGCTGCGCTGATGGACGTACTCGTCATTGCCTCCGATCCTAGATCGATTCCGGGGGGCTTCCCGCCTCTGTCCGGCTCACCCGGTCGTAGGCTAACCCCCTTGAGGCAGCATCCGGCGAGTGAGGGGACGACCGGGTGCGAGAGCGGGACCGACCCACCCGGCTCAGAGGGCGAGGGCGACGGTTCCTGCCACGAGCACGGCCAGGCCGAGCAGGGCCCGGGCGCCTACGCGCTCGCGCAGGACGAGGACGGAGAAGGCGACGGACACCAGGACGCTGAGCTTGTCGATCGGAACGACGACGCTGGCAGGCCCGTCCTGGAGGGCACGGAAGTAGCACAGCCAGGAGGCGCACGTGGCGGCGCCGGACATCAGGATCCAGGTCATCTCGCCGCGCGGTACACGAGCGGCGTCCCGGAGGTGTCCGGCGACGCCGACCATGACCCAGGCCATCACCAGGACGACCCCAGTGCGGATAGCGGTGCCGAGGTCGGAGGGGACCGCAGAGATGCCGATCTTGCCCAGGACCGCGGTGAGCGCGGCGAACAGGGCGGAGCCGAGCGCGTACAGCAGCCAGCCGCCGCCTCCGGCCAGAGCCCGCGGCAGGGCCCGCAGGTCGTCGGCGCGCAGCATGAGCAGCGTGCCGACGGTGACCAGAGCCAGCCCGACGACGCCGATGAGGCTCAGTCGCTCCCCCAGGAGCAGCACGGCCATGACCACGGTAAGGACCGTGCTCATCTTGTCCACGGGCGCGACCTTGCTGACGTCCCCGAGCTGGAGCGCCTTGAAGTAGCACAGCCAGGAGGCTCCGGTGGCCAGGCCAGACAGGACCAGGTAGACGAGGCTGCGGGCACCGACCTGCCCGGTCTCGTGGACCGAGCCGCTGAGCAGGGTCATGCCCCACGCCCCGAGAAGGACGACGGGTGTGCGCAGGGCGGTCGCGAGAGTGGAGTCCGTGGTACGCACGCCCTGCTTGGCCAGGACGGCGGTCAGCCCGGCGAACAGGGCGGAGGCGCAGGCGAACAGGAGCCACACGAGAGCGACGGTAGCCCTGCGCCGCTGCCGCTTGCCAGGGCTGTCAGATCGAGCACCCGGCTCAGCCCGGCGAGATCGGGGTCGACGGGGCGTGAGCGCGGTCCGGTCCCGTACGTCTGCGTGCAATCCGCAGAATCACGCGGCTTCCTCATCGGCACCAGCCGCTCGGGCGGCCAGTGCCGTCCCGATGGACATCACTACCCCACGACCCGCCCCAGAGCCGCACCGGCACCGGGAGCCTCAGGACGCTCTCGTGATCGCCGAGTCGACCTTGCCTGTCAACCGGTACATGAGGTTCAGGTTCGCAAGCAGCCCCGCGCCGATCACGATCGTGAGGACCGCCAGCAGCGGCCAGCTGACGGTGAACGTGATGAATATGGCGCACAGCACCGCGACGACCAGCGGAAACGTCAGCACGGCGGTCCGGCTGCCCGGTGCCCACCCGGGGAAGACGAGCGCCTCACGAATGTGGGCGAGCAGGTGCAGCGTGTAGGCGATGAACGTGGCCGCCACCACCTCTATCGAGTCGAGAAGGGTCCCGGCCAGCAGGATGAGAGCCGAGACAACAAGCTCTTCGCAGATCATGGCCGCTATGAGCTCGGTCGACGGATAGCGGCGCGCTCCCGCGACGAACATCTCCGCCTTGTAGCGCTCGTCGCCCGAGTGCCTGTCGATGTACGGGCGGATGAAGACGATCTCGTCGAGCTCGTGCACCATGAACAGCACGATTGTCACAAAGGCGAATCCGCCAGCTCCCATGGCAACCTCCTTACCTCAGCGCCGCCGCAAGGTGCTGACGACCGTGGCAGAACAGAGCCCCAGCCGAGCTCAACGGTACAGGCCGGGCGCAGGCCGGGCTGCGCATCGTCTTAGCAGCGCCCAACCCGGCCTCAGCAACACGCCGTTATCGGCGCCCCGAGGAGGAGCGGCCCGCCCCGGCGAGTACGACCTCGGTCTCAGCGGGTCCTGCGCGGCACGGTCAGGGCCGCCACCGTGAGGACCGCCAGCCCGGCAGCCGCCAGGAGACCCAGGTCGGCAGCGAAGTCCGCCGTCGGCGTCTCGCTGGCCGCCAGCTCGCCGACGGCGTCAACGGCCCAGCTCATGGGCAGGACGTTGCTGCACAGCTCCAGGACGTGGGGCAGCTGGTCGCGGGCGACGAGCAGCCCGCACAGGAAGATCTGCGGGCCGACGACCACCGGCATGAACTGGACGGCCTGGAACTCGGTGCGGGCGAAGGCCGAGACGAACAGCCCCATGGCAACGCCCAGGAACCCATCGATAAGGGCGGTCAGGACCACCCAGCCCCAGGAGGAGGCGATCTCGACATCGAGGCACCAGGCGGCCACAGCACACAGGATGAGGGACTGCCCCACCACGGTGACGGCGAAGGCGGTGGCGTAGCCGAGCAGGAGGTCGGCGCGGTGCAGGGGCGTGGTCCACAGGCGCTCCAGGGTGCCGGAGCCGCGCTCACGCAGCATGGTGACACTTGTGACGAGGAACATGACGATCATGGGCAGGATCGCCATCATGGACACGGCGATGCGGTTGAACAGCACCGTGGCCCCGGGAAAGTCGTAGTAGACGAAGTACAGCAGGGTGAGCAGGGCGGTGGGCACAACCATGATGAGGCCGAGCGTGCGCCGGTCGGCGACCAGCTGGGCGAGCACGCGACGGACGGTAGCGGCGTAGGTGCGGACGTTCATCGGGTGGTCTCCTTCTCGGACTCGCGGATGACGGCGAGGAAGGCCTCGTCGAGGGTCGCGACCCCGGTGCGATCAAGGAGCGCGGGGGCGGTGGTCGTGTCGAGCAGGTTCCCGTCCCTCATGAGCAGGACGGAGTCGCAGCGGAAGGCCTCGTCCATGACGTGGCTGGAGACCAGGAGCGTGGCGCCCTGCGCGGCCAGGGCGTGGAAGGTGGTCCACAGGTCCTCGCGAGTCAGGGGATCGAGGCCGACCGTGGGCTCGTCGAGGACGAGGAGCTCAGGGCCGGCGACCAGGGCACAGGCCAGGGACGCCCGGTTCGCCTCGCCACCGGAGTACGTGCCGACCGGGCGGTCGGCAAAGGACGCAAGCCCCACCGTCTCCAGGACCTCGTCGATGTCGCGGGCGCGGGAGCCGGCCAGCGCAGCGAAGTAGCGCAGGTTCTGGCGGGCGGTGAGGTCCTTGTAGACGGCTGCCTCCTGGGTGACGTAGCCGATACGGTCCCGAGTGGCGGGCGCCCCGGGCCTCGTACCGAGGACAGCGACCTCGCCGGCATAGCGCTGCACACCGACCAGGACGCGCATGAGGGTGGTCTTGCCGCAGCCGGAGGGGCCGAGCAGGCCGGTGATGGTGCCGGCGGGCAGGTCAAAGGTAAGCCCGTGCAGCGTCTCGCGGCCACCGCGCCTCACACGCAGGTTGGTGACCTGGACTGCCGGGGCCGCCGAGGAAGCGGAACCGCGATCGTCCGATGACGACGTGACGGAGAGCGGGGAGCCGCTCACGTTTTTCATCATGTGATGAATATAGGACTCGAGCGCCTCCCCTTCAAGGGCCCCTCCAAAAGCCTCTCAGCAGGTCAGGTCACCGGTCATGTAGCGCTGGATCGTGGGGCCGACGAGGACCACGAGGTCCTCGGCCTCCAGGGAGCTGACCCGGTCGAGGCCCGCCACCCAGCGAGCAAGGCCCAGACCAATGATCTGGCTGGCGATCAGCTGGGCGCGCAGCTCGGGACGGTCCGGGCAGAACCGGGCGACGATCGGGTGCAGGATGCCGTCGGTGATAAAGTCCCGGAAGGGCTCGATGGTCCCCTGCCGCTCGATGGCAGCACGGACCACAGCGGTAAAGCTGTCGCCACCGGCTGCGTCCCAGAGGGAGACGAAGGACCGTACGATCTCCGCCCCCACGTTCTGCGGCTCGACCTGTGTGATGGCCGCGGCACGCTCCACGATGTCCGCGTTCTCCTCCGCGATGGACTCGACAACGGCCTTGGCGAAGAGCACGGTCCGGCTAGGGAAGTAGTGGTGCACCAGGGCGGGGTCGACGCCGGCGTCGCGAGCGATCCCGCGCAGGGACGTGCTATAGCCATCGCGTGCGAAAGCGGTGCGGGCAGCCGCAAGGATCGCCTCACGCGCGTCCGGGCTGCCGGCGGGCCTGCGTCCGCGCGAAGTCATGCTGCGGCCTCCTTCCTGGAAAGAGGAACGGCCGCAGGCGGCCGCACCGTCACGGTCGTCATCACTGCCCCAGCCGTCACGATCACCTACGGCGTCGGGGACGTACCAGGGGCCTCGGGCAGCCCGGGACAGCGCCGCTGCTCCAGGACATGAGAGCGAGCCGCGATCCGGTCACCTTGAGCACGTCCGCGCTGAGAGAGCCGAGCGGTACGTCCTGGCCCCGGTTCATCCGGTTCAGGCAACGGGACAAGAGTCCCGTGTGTGCCCACGCCCACTGCTCGTCCGCCCAGTAGACCGCCACGAGGTCCTGGGTCTTGTTCCTGGTGCAGGCCACTGTCGTCTGCTGGAAGCCAACAGCCTGCTCCCACGGGATGAAGCCGACCGACAGGCCCCAGGTGCTGTCCCAGATACCGCGGTCGTCGACGACCAGGGCCGGGCGAGCCAGTGCACGCGCGCCCAGGAAACCGAGGAGGCCGAAGAGGAGGGTCGCCATGGCTCCCACAACCGCGATCTTGAGGGGCTCGACGTCAAGTGGCTGGGACGTCAGACCCGTAACAAGCATCACGACGCCGATGACTACGAAGCAGACGGACCCGACGACCTGGAGGACCGAACGCCCCTTCCTACGAGGAAGACGAAGCGCAGCAAGACTCGACATGCCTGCATTGTCTCGCGCCCCGAGCCCGCCCCGACCCCCACGACCGTGGGATCGGGCACATCGTCAGGCGGCTCACGACCTGGGACACGGAGGACGCTGCCTGAGACCGGCGGCACACGACGAGCACGCGAGACTATGGTTGAGGGGCGAGCCTGGCGCAGGCCGGAGGAGGTACACGAAGATATGGACACGACCGCCCCTAGCACCTCTGAGACCGTGCGCTGGCGGGCAGCTGGCCTGTTCATCGCGGTCGCGATGGGGACCGCCTTCGTGCTGGACGCGGTCTGCGCCGCAGCGGGCGGCCTGGGCACGCCTCTCGCAACCGCCATCATGACTGTCCGCATGTTCTCACCCGCGCTGGCTGCATGGGTCACCTGCCGCTTCGTCACCAACGAGCCCTGGCTTCGGACCGTCGGTCTGCGGCGCGACCCGTCGGACAAGAGGGGCTGGAGCAGTGTCCTGCTCGCGGCGTTCACAGGGGTGACGGTAGTCGTCATTGCGACCGCAGCCTGCCTGGCGCTGGCGGTCATGGCAGGGTGGATGGAGGTGGACTGGTCGATGAGCAGCCTTATGACCACGCTGTCGGCAAAGGCCCCGGGGAAGCCGTTGCCGCCGGAGGGAGTCCTCCTGCCCCTGGTAGCCGTCCAGACCGTCGTCGTCGGGGGCACGATCAACGCCGTCCCGGCTCTTGGAGAGGAGACAGGGTGGCGCGGGTGGCTCCTCGGCGCGCTGGCCCCTCTGGGAGCGTGGCGGGCCGTGGCGCTCACCGGGGCGGTATGGGGCCTGTGGCACGCACCGCTGATCGTTATGGGCTACGAGTACAACGGCCAGATCCCGGCCGCAGCGGGTATCGCCTTGTTCACGCTCTTCTGCATGGGGTTCGGCACGCTGCTGGCGTGGCTGCGAACATGGTCGGGAAGCGTCCTGCCCGCGGCGATCACACACGGGACGTTCAATGCCTGCGCGCTCTTTCCCATGAATCTGCTCGCCCCGGGGCATACCTGGCGCATGGTCACATCGAGCATGATGGGACTGCCCGGGGTACTCTTCTTCGCGCTTGTGGCGGTAGTGCTGCTGGGCGCCAGGCGCGTCAAGGTGGAGCCGAAGGTGAAAGCAGCCGAGAGCTGACGCGTCCGCCCCAGCATGGAGAGGGTCCATGACAGGACATGACAGGAAGAGGGCACCCCTCCACCCCGCACATCCACCTTGCACACCGCGTGATCGGGGCGGCTCCGCAACGGCTCGGAGACAACGTACGTGTCGAGACTGATCATGACAGGTCAAGAGGCTCACGGGGAGCACGGTCGCGCGCGGGGTCAAGCCCCACGCCCCGGCCTCATCCCTGGTCGATACCAGATACCAGCAGGGACCCGAGAGTGACATGGCCCGCGGTGCGGGTTGTCTCTCCCGGCCCGCGGGCCTTTGTCGTCGAGGGGCTCCGCTCCCGTGTTCCCAGTCGGGGAAGCTCCCTCCTTCGCCAGAGCGATCGACCCCGGGCTCCCTTAAACCCCAGGCCATCTCGGAGGAGGGCCGGTCATCGGGTTCCCCAACCCTCGTGACCCTCTCCGTCCGGCGGCACGCACTATGTAACCTGCTGGACCTGAGCGTCCACCCCCGCTCAGCCTGTGAAGATGATGAGAACGGCGTATACCGGTCTCGGGACGGGGACAGCGCCCCGTCGGCGTGTTCGCAGAGGCCGACGGGGACGGGCCGCGGACGCTCCCGGGCGGATCTGACTCCGCGCACTCGCGGAAGGCCGGGTGCCGTCAGTAGCATGAGCGCACCGGAGCTCTCCCCGCTCGGTACCCGCCCAGGGGAACGCCCGTATCTCACCACCGATCCGAAAGACCGCCATGACGGCCACGCCCGACTTCATCCGACTGCTCGACTTCGAGGACGGGATCACCTCCTGCTTCTTCGACGCCGCCGAGCCTGCCACGGCCGGCGTCGTCGAGTCCCTGGGGCACGAGCCCAACGGGTACTTCTGGGAGGGCGTCGTGCGCAGGCTCGTCGAGAAGGGCGAGCTCGACGAGCCGGACGCCGATCCCGAGGGCGGCATGTTCTGCGCCCGTGGGCCGCGCCCCGCCATGGAACGGCTCGCCCAGGCCCTCACCCCCTACCTCACCGACCCGCAGACCCTCACCGCCCTGGTGACGGAGGCCGACGCCGAGGGGTTCGACTTCGACGACTGAGGCCGAGCGGGCGCCGTCCGCTCCCGCTGGAACCTGGGAAGAGCCAGGGTCCATGGTCCATGAGCGCTTCCGTGCGGGGGCTCAGCCCCAGCGCCAGGCTCAGCGATCGTCCTCGTCCTCCTCATCCTCATCGTCCCCGGCGAACGCACCGACCACGCCGAGATCGATGTGCAGTCCCACGGGAGCGCCCTCAGCGTCGCGAGTGAGCAGGACCGGGTAGACGCCGTCGCCCCAGCCCGAGTGCGACAGGACGACGTTCTCGCCGTCCCCAGCCAGCGGCATGACGATATTGGCTGTCCCCGCCCGGTAGTGCTCGGAGGAGTCCATGAGGCTGAACCAGGACCCGGGCTCCCCGGAGTCGAAGATGTCGCTGTACCAGTCGGCGCCGTCCTCCTCCGCGGGCATGGCGGCGGGGACGGCCTCGTGATCGACGAAGGCGACCGTGCCCGAGTCGACGCCCACGCCCCAGTCCGGCCCAGAGGCCACCTGCGCCTCTTCCACGGCGACCGGCTCGCCATCACCCAGCACGAGAGACAGGTACGCCTCGCGCTCATGGGAGCCGTCCTGCTCCTTGGAGACGTCGGCGATCGTGACCCTGACAGGGTAGTCGCCGGGCTCGACGTCGAAGACCGGGCCGCCCCCCAAGTAGCAGAAGGGGTCGCAGGCCTCAATGCGCCCCGAGGGCGCATACAGCACCCCGAGGTCGACAGCTGCCAGACTCACCGTGTCCGAGGGAAAGGAGTCTGCGTCCTCCGCAGCGAAGGGACTGGGAACCGGCCCGGAGACAAGGGCGAAGAAGTCGCCCTCATCAGCGCCGTTGTCGGTGTCGATATCGCTCATGCGCGTCATCCTAGACGGAGCGCGCAGACGCATGCGGCGCAACGGTCTCGGCGCCTATCCTGACGGTACGCGCCGCCGTCCCGAAAGGTCCTGCATGCCAACGCCGTACCCGCCCGCCGGAGTCCCGCCCACGGCCGACGGCACTGCGCAGCCGGTCGCGCGGCGCCGCACCGGCTGCTTCACCGCCGAGGACCTCGACGGCCTGTGGCCTGACGACGTGCGCGACGCGCAGACGCGGCCCGAGCCGCCCCCCTCCGACGAGGTCGTCGCCGAGGTGGAGGAGCTCCTCGGCTACCGCCTGCCCGACGCCTACGTGGAGCTGTGCCGCCTGCACAACGGCGGCGGCCTGCGACGCGGCTGCTTCCCTGTCGAGGAGCCGACCTCCTGGGCCGAGGACCACGTCGCCGTCTCCCGGATCGCCCCGATCGGAAGGACCCTGGAGGATTCGCTCGCCGGGGAGAGCGGCTCGCGCTTCATGACTGAGGAGTGGGGGTACCCGGAGATCGGCGTCGTGTTCGGCGCCTGCCCCAGCGCGGGCCATGACGTCATCATGCTCGACTGCTCCGAGTACGGCCCCGGGGGCGAGCCGCGCGTGGCGCACGTCGACCAGGAGCGCGACTACCGCGTCACCGTGCTCGCCCCCGACATCGCGACCTTCATCGGGGGACTGCTTCCCGCTGAGGCCTTCGACGCCCCGTGAGACGCGCTGGCGCCCGACTCAGCCCGCGTCGTCGTCGCGAGCGCCGTCCTCGTCGCCGTCGGTGAGCGCGCCGCCCGCCACGCGCAGGTCGATGTGCGGCCCCAGCGGGAGGCCGTCGGCGTCGCGGGTGAGCATGACGGAGTGGCCGCCGTCGCCCCAGGGCGTAGACGGGCGGGTCGCTCACAAGCGGCACGCTGAAGGAAGCACTGCCGGGCGCGCCTTTCAGCCCCACAGGCCGGCGCGCTGGGCCAGGACCGCGAGCGCGACCGGCCCGGCCGAGGCGGTGCGCAGAATGTGCGGGCCCAGTCGCACCGCGACCGCGCCGGCGTCCCGGAGCGCCGTCGTCTCCGCCTCGCTGATGCCGCCCTCCGGCCCGACGACGACGGCCACCACTGGCCGTCCGCCCGCGCCCGGCCCGGGCAGGCCCGCCCCGCCAATGGGCGCCGTCGACTCCTCGTGGAGGACGAGCACCACTCCTCCGGCCAGCGTCGTCTCGTGCACCCATCGGGCGAGAGCGCGCGTGGAGCGCAGCTCCCCCACCTGCGGCACACGGGCGCGCCGCGCCTGCTTGGCGGCCTCGCGGGCGGTCGCCTGCCACCGGGCGCGTCCCCTGGCGGCCTTCGGGCCCTTCCACACCGACACGCACCGCTCCGCCTGCCAGGGCACCACCGTCTCGACCCCGACCCCGGTGGCGGTCTCGACGGCCTGCTCGTCGCGACCGCCCTTGGCCAGGGCCTGCACCAGGGTCAGGCGCAGTGGGGGCGGCGTCTCGACAATGCGCTCGATCACCCGCCAGGCGATCCCCGCGCCCGGCCTCGTCGACCGCGGCCGCCGCCTCGCACACCAGCCGCAGCCCGGCGCCGTCGACCAGGTCCACCCGCTCCCCTGCCCGCAGCCGTCGCACCGCTACGGCGTGGCGGGCCTCGGGGCCGGTCAGGGTCAGCGTCTCGCCGGGGCGGGCCGCGTCCGCGCCGCCGGCGGGCTCGAGCGTGTCGGGGGCGAGAATGAAGACGGGGGCGCTCACCCGGTCAGCCTACGGCCGAGGCGGAACGGGTAGAAACCGGTACGGTCGCAGGCGCGCCGGTGCTAGCGTCGAGGGCATGACCGAGCCGCAGCCGCTTCCCGACCGGACCCCCTCCCCCGCACTGTCAGGGCACGCCTCTGAGCTCCCGCCCGAGCCGACCACCGCCGTCACCGTGGAGGACTTCCGTCGCAACCTGGCGGCCGTGCGCGCCCGACTCGCCTCCGCAGCCGAGCGCGCCGGGCGCGACACCGCCGAGATCCGCCTGCTGCCCGTGTCCAAGACCGTTCCCGAGGAGCGGCTGCGCATCGCCCACGCCGCCGGCATCACCCAGATGGGCGAGAACAAGGTCCAGGAGGCCAGGCGCAAGGCCCGGGCACTGGCGGACCTGGGC
>ERZ772927.864-NODE-864-length-10322-cov-5.03555_pt1 | contig 10322 bp, 9 predicted proteins | sample MGYA00512115_ERZ772927 | MGnify/ENA primary metagenome ERZ772927 (study PRJEB29015, sample SAMEA2737924) | human oral metagenome | biome: human oral; feature: human-associated habitat; material: dental | place: China | collected 2013 ... | reverse complement strand
CTCGACGCGAGCCCCGGCGGGCGACGTCTCGCGAGGAACGAACCCCGAGGCCCGCAGACTCGCATCACGCCACCGGGCCCCGCCTGGAGACCTGGATCCGGGCCAGTACCCTGAGACAAGAGCCCCCCTGCACCAGGTGGGGACGCGACAGAAGGACCGATAATGACCAGAGGATCAAGGAAGGCGAGTGCCGAGGACCGACTCGCAGCCCTCATTGAGCTGAAGCAGGCCGCCACCGCGGACAAGGCCGCCCGCGAGGACGCGGCAGCAGCGCGGGACCGACTGCGCGCGGCCGCCCTAGCCGCCGTGGACGCGGGGGCCACCTCTACCGAGGTAGCAGAGCGGGCCGGGGTACGACGCGCCACCATCCACGAGTGGAGCCGCACCATGTGAGCGACTCACCCCCTCTAGGTAGTACGCCAGCTAGACATTATAAGTACGGTCAACGCACACTATAACCATCGCGAGAATGGTAAAGCCCGACAGAACAACTACATAAAATGATGGTCTCCCATCGGTGCCATCGGCCTGGTGCTCGTCGTGACCGACACGGTCCTCACCGTGACCGATCTGGTCCTGGACATCCTGTTCCGGATCGGCCCGAGGAAGGCACGGGCGTCACTGCAAGCCGTCACCGCGAGTAGCGGCGTCAGTGAGGCCCGTGGGGCGGGCTGGAAGTAGAAGTAGTACCTCCAACCCGCCCCCACCAGGCTACCCCACCACGAAGGACAGAGAGAAGGAAGGCATGAGCACGAGCAGGTGGATCGCGGTGACCGTCCTGGCCGCCACGGTCATCATCGGCGTGGCCCTGTACTGGGTCAGCCCCGGCATCACCAGCCGGGGCCTCCTGGCCACGGTCTGGGCCGTCTGGGGCGTCAACCTCGGCGTCAACACCACCGTCCTGGTCCTGCACCGGGACTGACAGGGACTTTCTCACCGGTTCCGGTAAGGCCCTGTCAGGCGCGCTGTCCCGCGTCAGGCGCGCTGCCCTGCGGAAACGGCCGACGGAATGGCCGACGCGGCCCGGGCGGGAGGCCTCGGGATCAGGAGCGGCAGCACCCACCTCCCGGCGGAGTACCGCCGCTCCCGCCGTGGAGCCGCTTGTCGGACTCGAACCGACGACCTGCTGTTTACAAGACAGCTGCTCTACCAACTGAGCTAAAGCGGCGTGAGAGGCTCTCACCGGGGCCCGGCCACCGAGGACCCGGAGGTCACCACGACCGGACCGGGGGCCAGGTCTGGCCCTGCGACCCCGGGGCTGCCTGCCCGTCTCCTGGCCGCCCGGGAGCAGTCTGACACACCTGACCGCCCCTGCGGAAACCGACCTGTCGGCGCGGGACCCAGCCCCGGTCAGCTCCCCCCGTCGCCAGGAGCCTGCGAGGGGGTGCCCGCGCCGCTGGCCCCGTCCGTGGACCCCGGGCTGGCCTGGCCGGGCGTGGAACCGGCCTGCCCGGGCGTGGGGCTGGCACCGCCCGCCCCGCCCCCCAGGACCTCGGTAAAGGCCTGGGTGTTGGTGAAGAAGCTGTTGTCGAGCTTGAGCTCCTTGCCGTCCAGGAAGGCCTTCGGGGTGGAGTCCAGGTTGTAGCTGCGGAAGGTCTTGTTGCCGGCCTCGAGCCAGTCCCTGTAGGTCTCCCTGTTGACCTCCGTCTCGATCCTGTTCGCCAGGGAGGCGGACAGGCCCGCGGACTTGGCCACGGCGACCACGCCGTCCAGGGTGTAGTCAGTGGTGTCCTTGGTCTGGTAGATCCGGGCCAGGGCCTCCAGGAGGGCGTTGTGGACCGCGAGCACCTTGTCAGGCTCGTTGTCCAGGGCCAGGCCGACGGCGGTCATGCACCAGTCCGTCCACGCCTGTCCGAGGATCTTGGCCGGCTGGAAGACCAGGGTGATCTTCTTCTCGGCCACGAGCGTGGAGAACTCCTCGGCGTGGGCGACGTCGAGGTTGGCGCAGAAGTGGCAGGCGTAGTCGAAGATGATCTTCAGCTCCCGGGCGCCCTCGTTCACGGTCCCGATCCCCTCGGCGCCCACGGACCACGAGCCGTCCTGGGCGACGTGCTTGGGCAGGGAGAGCCCCTGACTCTCCCGCAGCTCCCGCCTCTCCTTCTCCTTTTTCTTCTGGTCTATGACCAGGAGCGTGCCCGCGGTGGTCCCGCCCACGAGGACCAGCGCCCCGCCCGCAATGAGGGCGCGCCGGGTGACCTTCTGGCGCTGGGCCCGACGTTCTTGCTCCGCGCGCAGGGCCCGGGCCCGGGCGCGGGCGGCCTCGCGACGCTCAGCCTTGGTGGGGCGGGACTCGTATGAGGGCACTGGGCACTCCTCAGCTCTGACGTCACCAGGTGGGTGACGGCTCGATAATCCGACGACGGCGGACGCTAGCCATTGTGCCTGACCGCCACCTGGGAGGACGCCTCCGGCCGGTGCGCCACGCCTCACACCCACCCGCGCCCCAGGGATTCTGGCCGGCTCCCGGCCGTGCAGCACCGGGGCCCACCAGCCGCAAGGGGCACCGTCCCGGCGCCCACCGGCGCCCAGGCACCGACCAGGTCCTCTCCCGGTCCACGGGCGGCACCGTCCCGACGCCCCAGGGATTCTGGCCCCTCCCGGCAGCCCGCCGGGCGGACCCGCCTGCGGCCGGCCCGTGCAGGCGTTGCCGGTGGCCGGCGCCCCAACCCCGCGTCCCCCGCCAGCACCGCACCCGCCCGCGGCCCTGAGCGTGACGAGGGGCTCAGGGGCGGACAGGCTCAGGACGAGGGTGACGGGATGGTGTACAGGGGCTCCAGGGTCGCCGCGGGCAGGACCTGGCCGACGAAGAGGAGGATGAACACGCCGGCCAGCAGGAGGAAGGCGAGGACGAGGCCCGTGCGCCCGCCGCTGCTGGGAGCCACCATGTCGACAATGCTGGCGGCCCCCCGCCGGGTGGCGGCCGCCCACGGGGCCAGCCACGCGCTCAGCAGGAACAGCGCGGTGACCACCGCCATGCCGATGCCGTCTATCCGGTAGGCGACCGCTGGCTCGTAGGCGTCCACCCCGTTGGCGTTAATGATCCCGGCCAGGACCAGCAGGACCAGGAAGCCCACGAACGCCCCCATCAGGACCGCGAAGACCGCCGAGACAATGGACCGCAGCAGGTACCAGGGCATGGCCGCCCACATGCGCGAGTCGTCGGAGCGGCTGACGCCGCCCACGCGCAGGCGGTGCCAGCGCCGGGCGTCGGTGGCGCGCCCGACGACGCCGGCCAGGAGCATGAGGACCAGCGCCAGCAGGCCGGCCACCGCCGGCCGCCACAGCCCCATGGCGCTCAGCACCACGCCCAGGGCGAAGACCGTCCCCGGACGCCTCTCGGGCTCGCGCGCCCACGCCGGCAGGACCCCCGGCGTCGGCCGGGGGGCCACCGGGGCGTAGCGGCGGACCGGTGCGGGGGCCGGGACGGGCGGGGGCACCGGTGCCGGCCGGGGGGCCATCGGCTGCTGGGAGGCGACCGGAGGCTGCGGTGCGGGGGCCGGGGCGACGGGGCGGTGCGTGGCCCCCGCCTGGGGGAACTGCCCGTAGACCGTGCCGTAGTCGGAGGCGACGCCGGGGGTCCGCGTACGGGGCTCGGGGTAGCCCTCCTGGGGGCGCTCACCCCCCCAGGAGGGCGGGGAGCCCACGACGTCCGCGGAGGCGGTGGAGCCGCTGGGGGCGAAGCTCGGCGGCAGGGGTGCCGAGGCCCAGCGGTCCTGGTCCGTCGGCCCGGCGACGTCGTCCTCAGGTTCCTCCTCGGCCTGGGTCACCCAGTCCGGGACGGCGTCCTCCTCGGCCTCAGGGGGGAAGATGCCGTACTTGTCGGGGAAGATCCCGTAGGTCATGACCTCGTCCACGGCCTCCTGGCCGAGGTAGACGGCCAGGGCCCGCTCGCCGGTACCGCCCGCGGCCACCTCGTCCAGCACCGAGAGGACTACCCCGTGGGGCAGGCGGTAGGCGGCCTCGGGGGCCAGGGCCAGGGTGAGGCAGTGGGCCAGCACCGGGTAGGTGTCCGGGAGGCTGCCGAGCTCGGGCCGCCCGGTGTAGACGCGCCGGAAGACGCTCTGCCACGGGCCCGAGCCGAAGGGGGCGGAGCCGGTCAGGACGAAGAGCACCACCCCGGCCCAGGCGTACCAGTCCACGCCCTCGTTGGGGGAGGCGCCGTCGAGCATCTCGGGGGGCAGGTAGCCGGGGGTGCCGGTGACCTGGCCGGTCTGGGTCAGCCGGACGTCGTCGGCCACCTGGGCGATGCCGAAGTCGATCAGGACGGGGCCCTGCGCGCCGAGCATGACGTTGGAGGGCTTGAGGTCACGGTGGATGACCCCGGCCTCGTGGACCGCCTCCAGGGCCTCGGACAGCCCGTGGGCGAGGTCGGCCAGCTCGGTGCTGTCGGTGGCGGGGTCGTAGACGCCGTGGTCGTCGATCTCGGCGCTGAGGGTGGGGCCGTCCACGAGCTCGGTGACCACGAAGGTCAGCCCGTCCCAGGAGTCCGGGTCCTCCCCCTCCCCGGTCTCAATGTCCAGCACGCGGGCCACCCGGCGGTCCTTGACCCGGGAGATGACCGAGGCCTCACGACGCAGGCGGAGCCGGGCGGTGGCGTCGGCGGCGACCTGCGGGTGGAGGATCTTCATGGCCACGCGCAGGCCGTCAGCGTCCTCGGCCTCCCAGACCGCGCCCATGCCGCCGGCGCCGAGGCGACGCACCAGACGGTAGCCACCTGCCAGACCGCCCTCACGCGGTGTCGTCCGGGATCCGGAGGTCACGGCACTGGGCGTCTCACGACGGCGGGGCTGGGCGCCAGGAACGGAGGTGCTCACGTGGCCCACAGTACCGGGGACACCCGACAGCCACATAGACGTGCGACACATCACAGTGTGTGATGGTAAGCTAGGTGGTTCCATTGGCGCCGTCCTGTATGTCATGATCAGCCTATGTCCTACCGGAGCCTACTGGTGGACATGTGTCAGTGCGGACACGCATTCGGCACCTTTCATGCGGATCGTCCGGCACGTACCTGCCGGTGAAGGGACAGCAACATGGCAAGCGTGACTTTCGACCACGCCACTCGTATCTACCCAGGTAATGACCGCCCGAGCGTGGACTCCCTCGACCTGGAGATCGCCGACGGCGAGTTCCTGGTCCTGGTCGGCCCCTCCGGCTGCGGGAAGTCCACCTCCCTGCGCATGCTCGCAGGCCTCGAGGACGTCAACTCCGGCCGCATCCTCATCGGTGACCGCGACGTCACCGACGTCCAGCCCAAGGACCGTGACATCGCCATGGTCTTCCAGAACTACGCGCTCTACCCGCACATGACCGTCCACGACAACATGGGCTTCGCCCTGAAGATCGCGGGGACCCCCAAGGACGAGATCGACGCGCGGGTCCGTGAGGCCGCCAGGGTCCTGGGCCTGACGGAGTACCTGGACCGCAAGCCCAAGGCCCTGTCCGGCGGCCAGCGCCAGCGCGTGGCCATGGGCCGCGCCATTGTGCGCAAGCCCAAGGTCTTCCTCATGGACGAGCCGCTGTCGAACCTGGACGCCAAGCTGCGCGTCCAGACCCGCACGCAGATCGCCTCGCTCCAGCGCTCGCTGGGCGTCACGACGGTCTACGTCACCCACGACCAGACCGAGGCCCTGACCATGGGCGACCGCATCGCGGTCCTCAAGGACGGCGTCCTCCAGCAGGTCGGCACCCCGCGCGAGATGTACGACAAGCCCGCCAACGAGTTCGTGGCCGGCTTCATCGGCTCGCCGGCCATGAACCTGGGCCGCTTCACGGTCTCCGGCGACGTCGCCACCCTCGGCGCCGCCAAGATCCAGCTGTCCAAGGCCACCCTGGACGCCATCGCCCCCGAGGACGGCGGCAAGGTCACCATCGGCTTCCGTCCGGAGTCCCTCGAGGTGGTCTCCGCCTCCGCCGAGCACTCCATCCCGGTGCGCCTGTCCTTCGTGGAGGAGCTGGGGAGCGACGCCTACATCTACGGCGAGCTCGTCGGCGCCGAGGGCTCGGAGGAGAAGCTGGGCTCCGGTGAGGACTCCAGCCAGATCATTGTCCGCGTCCCCCCGCGCACCGCACCGGAGCCGGGCGAGACCGTCTACGTGCGGATCAAGCCCGGCCAGGAGCACATCTTCTCCGCCTCCACCGGCGAGCGCCTGCCTGCCTGACCGGCACGTACCCGGGCCCTGCCCGGCATGAGGAGCCCCGTCCCCGCGGCGGGGCTCCTGCCCGCCCCGGCTCTCCCGCCCGGGCCAGCACGCCCCGGCGCCGCGCGCCGCTCAGGGCGCGGACGAGGATGTCGCGCGCCCAGCACGCCCCGCTCCCACCTGGCACGGACCAGGCTTACCTGAGACAATGACCCCATGCCCCAGTCCATACAGATCACCGCGGCGACGACCGACCCCGCCCTGCTCGACCTGCCGTGGGAGCTCCCCCTCCAGGAGTGGCCCGCCGAGGTCCTGGCCGCCCTTCCTCGTGGCCTGTCACGGCACATTGTGCGCTTCGTCAACCTCTCTGAGCGCGTCATCGCCGTCAAGGAGATCGGCGAGTCGGTGGCCTACCGGGAGTACGAGCTCCTCCGTAACCTGCTGCGCCTGGGAGCCCCCTGCGTCACCCCCACCGCCGTCGTCACCGGCCGCACGGACCTGAGCGGGCAGGCCCTCAACTCCGTCCTGGTCACCGAGCACCTGTCCTACTCCCTGCCCTACCGCGCCCTGTTCAGCCAGTACATGCGCCCCGAGACGGCCACCCGCCTCATTGACGCCCTGGCCGTCCTCCTGGTGCGCCTGCACCTGCTGGGCTTCTACTGGGGGGACGTGTCCCTGTCCAACACCCTCTTCCGCCGCGACGCAGGGGCCTTCGCCGCCTACCTGGTGGACGCCGAGACCGGCGAGCTCCACACCGAGGGGCTCACGGAGGGCAAGCGCCTGTACGACATCGACGTCGCCCGCACCAATATCATCGGCGAGCTCATGGACCTCCAGGCCGGGGCCCTGCTGGAGCCCAGCGTGGACACCATCGAGGTCGGGGACCGGATCGTCACCCGCTACACCGAGCTGTGGAACGTCCTGACCGCCGAGGAGTCCTTCTCCATGTCCGAGCGGTGGCGCGTACGGCACCGTATCGAAAAGCTCAACGAGCTGGGCTTCGACGTCGGCGAGCTCATTATGCGCACCGACGAGCGCGGTAACCACCTGGTCATCCAGCCCAAGGTGGTCGACGCCGGCCACTACCACCGTCAGGTCATGCGCCTGACGGGCCTGGACGTCCAGGAGCGCCAGGGCCAGCGCATGCTCAACGACCTGGAGGCCTACCGGGCCATGTCCGGGCGCAAGGACGACCCCATCGAGCTGGTGGCCCACGACTGGCTGGCGGAGGTCTTCGAGCCCACCATCCAGGCCGTCCCCATGGAGATGCGCCGCAAGCTGGAGCCGGCGGAGATCTTCCACGAGATCCTCGAGCACCGCTGGTACATGTCCGAGCAGCAGCGGCGGGACGTCAGCACCAAGGAGGCCGTGGACGACTACGTCGCCCACGTCCTGCCCCAGCACCGCGACGAGCAGTCCTTCCTCTCCCTGGGGGACACCCAGGAGATGTCCGCCATCTTCGACGACACCGCCCCGGTGGACGAGCCCCTGGGGGACGACGCCGAGTTCGCCGCCCGCGACGAGGAGACCGCCGCCGCCTACGAGGCCAACCCCCTGGGCTTCACCGCCGGGATGCGCTTCAAGGGCGAGTGAGCCGCCCCGGCGGCCGGGCCGGGCCATTCCGCAAGGACTAACTCCTTATCGAGGAGCCGTGGCCGCCCCTGGGTGGTGCGCCGCTACGCCGTCGTCCCCGCCTGGACGGCACGACACAGCGCCTGGGCCTCGGTGACCCCCACCAGGAGCGCCTCGGCCTGCCACAGGATCCAGTCGGTGACCCCCTGAGATGTCCCCGAGGCGTAGGCCCGGGCCGCGGCTGAGTAGGCCCCGGGGGCCTGGGCGGCGTACTGGTCGGCCACCGCTGTGCCCGTGGGCTCCAGGCCGTCACGGGTCACCAGGTGCCTGACCACCAGGCGGGCCACGGCGGCGTTGCCGGAGGTGAAGGGGCGGACCGTGACCAGCTCGCCGTGGACGACGGCAGCACGCACCAGGGCGGGCAGGCCGGGGGCCTCAATGAGCTCCAGGAGGGGGTCCAGGCGGGCGGCAAGAGCCCCGCCACGGGGCGCGTCACCCGGTCCCCCCTCACGCAGGGGCATCGTCTCCTCACGAGGGGCACCCACCTCACCAAGGGGGATGACCCCCGCACTCGCCAGAGGCCCGGTGACGTCACGGTGGAGGGTCGCCAGGAGGGTCCGGGCACTCGGCTGGGTCGGACGCAGGTCACCGCGCAGGTCAGGCATCCAGGCCACCAGGCGGGTCCCGGCCCGCCAGATCCCGGCGACGGCGTCGAGCGCGGGGTCCGCACTGGTCGGCCTGGTCAGGTCGGCGGCCGCCACGTGCTCACGCAGCAGGGAGGCTGGCACGGGCGCCCCCTCGACCGCCCCGGAGGCGACGGCGCAGCGCACGGAGGCCTCAGCCCGCGCCTCCCGCCAGCGACGGCGCAGGGCCTCGTTCCAGCGCAGTGCGGCAGTCGCCTCGTCCAGGGCCTCCTGGGCCCGGACCACCCGGGGCTGGGCGGCCAGGGCACGCAGGACGGGAACCAGGGCAGAGACGGCCCGCGGCTGCGCGGCCGTCCCCGGGGCCGGCCGCGGCGACCTCAGGGCCGACCCCGAGGCCGGTCCCGGAGCCAGCCCCGGACCTGGCAGGGGTCGTGGGCCCGTGCTAATACCAACCACGGCCCCACTGTCCCACACCACACTAGGATCGGTCTGTGACCACCATCCCCGCACCCCCGACGCCCTCACGCGGACTCCCCGCCACCCCTCCCCAGGGGCGACGCCGCGACCACCTCCTGGTCTGCGCCGAGAGTCTGGCCCTGGTAGCCCTGGTCCTGGTCGGAGCCAGGGGCGCCTTCGTGAACGTCATGACCGGGGACCACACGGAGGCGGTCATTACCATGGCGGTCATCGGCACCGCCTGCCTGCTGGCCCAGATCTCCTTCGCGCGCCGCTCCTCCCTGGGAGGGCTCGTCGGGGGGGTCGCCGCCCTGGCCACCAGCCTGCCGCAGCTCATGGCCACCTCCCCCAGGCAGCTGCCCGAGTGGTGGCTCACCACCATATCGGTGGACCACAGCCTGTACGTGGGGGCCCTGCTGCTGGGCGGGAGTCTGGGAATGCGCCAGGCACGCCGGGCGGGACGGGCCGAGGCCCGCACCGCCCGCCAGCTCGCCGCGCAGGACCGGCAGATGGGCCGGCAACCGGCGGCCCCGCCCTCGCGACGCCGCAGCCACCTGCTCTCCGGGGTGCTGACGCTGGCCGCGGCCGGCACCGTCGTGCTGCTGCTGCGTCAGGACGGGCCCCTGGTCACCGGCTACGGCTACGTCCTGGCCTGCGCCCTCATCCTGCTCCTGGCAGCGGCGGGGACCGCCCGATCGACCCTGGGAGCGCGCGTGACCGGGACGCTCCTCATCCTGGCGGGCCTGCCCGGCCTCCTGTGGGGCTCCCTGCTCCCCAGCGGCCCGGCCGCCCCGGTCCTGCCCCAGGACCCCACCGGCACCACCCTGGTGCTCATAGGGATCCTCCTGGCCACACTGGGATGGGGCGCCCACGCCGCCCGACGCCAGGGCCGTACCGCCCAGGCCGCCGCCCTGCACGCCCGCGAGGCCTGACGCACAGCCCCAGGACCCGGCACCGCCCCGCAGCAGGGCCCGGCACAGGGGCCAGGGTGTCGACCAGGGGGCACCGACACACCCGCGTCAGCCCCCAGGCCACGGGAAGATCACCCACCGCCGCTCCGGCACGCCTCCCGCGCTCGCGGCCCCCGCACCACTACGGTGGCACGCAGAAGGAGGGCCTCTTGAGCACTGACAACCCGCGCACCCCCGCCAACACCCCGGACGAGCTGATCACTCCCGACATCGTGCCCGTACTGGACGAGTCCGGCCGGGTCGTTGAGACGGTCACGGCCGCCACCCCCGCCTCCCCGGGCACTGAGGCACACGACCGGCACCTCCTGATCCAGGACGGCGACGTCCCCGGCCCCGCGCACAGCGCCGACGGGGCACCCCCCTCCTACCCGGTACGCCGTCGCCCCGCCCCGGGTGGTACCGCCTCCGCCGGCCCGCGGCGCCGGCCCCGTCCGGGACCGGGGTCGGCCCCCGTGTTCACCTCCCGCTCCACGCCCTCAGCGCCACGGGCCGGCTCGGCGGGCCCGGTCGACCCGCCCGTGTTCGCCCCGCACTCCGCG
>ERZ772927.862-NODE-862-length-10331-cov-8.51207_pt1 | contig 10331 bp, 10 predicted proteins | sample MGYA00512115_ERZ772927 | MGnify/ENA primary metagenome ERZ772927 (study PRJEB29015, sample SAMEA2737924) | human oral metagenome | biome: human oral; feature: human-associated habitat; material: dental | place: China | collected 2013 ... | reverse complement strand
TAAATTGTTTTGTTGTAATTTACTTTGTAAATAATCGTATGAATAAAATTTCATCTTCTTTCTCCTTTTTTATTTGTTTCACATGAAACTTTTAATTTGTTATACTTTAATTTCATAAGCTATTCTTTCTTTGTCATCTAAATTATTTTTCATTGTTAATTTTATTTCACCTAACTCAACAAATCCAAAGTTACTCAAAAATTTTCTCATTATTTTGTTATCTTTATGCGTGTCTATTCTTATATAATCTATATTTTCTTTTTTAGCAAACTCCACTATAGTTGACAAAAATTGTTGACCAACTCCTTGATTACGTTTGTTTTTTATCGTTGCTATACGATGAATTACCAAGTAGTTATCACATTTAGACCATAGAGTGGGGTAGTTCTCATAATCTCTATCGTAGTTAGTTAGCATAGCTGTCGCTACTATGTTTCTATCTATTTCATAAACGTAGGATGTTTGCTCTTTTATATCTTGTTCTATCGTTTCTTTACTCGGGGATCCATGCTGCCATTGATTTATCCTTTGTTGTCGTAGAAATTCTCGACCATCTTCTATAATTAGCATTATCTCATCTAATTCTGTACTTTTTGCTTTTCTTAACATAACTTATCCTTCTGCTTAAATACTTTTTTTTAATTAATAATAGAGAAGGGGAGAATAATAAATTATTCTCCCTAGTCTTTTTATTTTATAATAAATCTTTATTCAAGACAACCTCTACAGGACAATGATCACTTCCTAGTATATCGTTATGAATTTTTGCACTCACTAGATATTTTTCTAAATCACGACTTGTTAAAAAGTAGTCTATTCTCCATCCTGCGTTGTTTTTACGAGCGTTGAAACGATAACTCCACCAAGAATATGCACCTGTTAATTCTGGATTGAAATATCTGAATGTGTCGATAAAACCTGCGTCAAGTAGTTTTGTGAATTTTTCTCGTTCTTCTGGTGTGAATCCAGCGTTTTTTGTGTTTGATTTTGGGTTTTTTAAATCTATTTCTGTGTGTGCTACGTTTAAATCTCCACAAACAACAACACCTTTTATTTTGTTTAATTCTAGTAAATAGTTTTTAAAATCTTCTTCCCACGTCATACGATAATCTAATCTTTTTAATTCACTTCCTGAGTTCGGTGTGTAGACTGTAATAAAGAAGAATTTGTCGTACTCTAATGTTATTACGCGACCTTCTGTATCATGCTCATCTATCCCTATACCATAATTTACATTTAAAGGTTTGTGTTTTGTATATATCGCCGTTCCTGAATACCCCTTGCGCTCTGCATAATTAAAGTAACTATAATATCCATCAAACTGCAAATCTAGTTGACCTTCTTGCATTTTTGTTTCTTGCAAACAAAAGAAGTCAGCATCTAATTTTTTGAAGTCTTCTTCAAAATTTTTATTAACAATAGCTCTTAAGCCGTTAACATTAAAACTAATACATTTCATCTTTATACTCCTTTTTCTTTGTGAAATGATTTTTGTTTCACACGAAACATTTTATTTTCCTAAACAGAATCTACTGAATAACTCGTTGATTAATTCATCACCAGAGTTTTCTCCGATAACTTCTCCTAGTAGATTAAATGCATTTGTATAATCTATTAAGACCATATCCACCTCAAGTCCCATTTCCGCTGCTTTTATAGCTTCATTAAGACTAATTAATGCTTGTTGAATTAGATTTATTTGACGTGTATTTGATAAATATGTCGCATCTTTTGGACGGGCTGCTCCTTTGAAAAATAAATCTCTAATATTTTTTTCTAATTCATCTATTCCTTTGTACGTCGTCATTGAAGTTTTTATAATAGGGTGGTTGTATGTTAGTTTTTCTATTTCTTCTATATCTATTTTTGTTTCTAAATCAAGTTTATTTAGGATAATAATAGTTGTTTTTCCTTCTGTTAATTTTAATAATTCTCTATCATCATCTGTAAGTTCTTCACTGCTGTTTAATAAGAATAAGACTAAATCTGCTTTTTCTAACGCTTCTTTACTTCTTTCTACACCTATTTTTTCAACTACATCTTCTGTTTCACGAATACCTGCAGTATCTATTAGTTTTATCGGTACACCTTTTATATTTACATGTTCTTCTAAAACATCACGCGTTGTCCCTGCTATATCTGTTACTATAGCTTTGTTTTCTTGAAGTAAGTTGTTTAATAAAGAACTTTTCCCTACGTTAGGACGACCGATAATAGCTGTGTTTATTCCTTCTTTTATTATTTTTCCTTGTTTTGATGTTTCTAATAAAGCTTCTAAACTATTTTTTATACTTGTTGATTTTTCTAAAATAGTCTTTGTTGTTTCTATCTCTAAATCATCATACTCAGGGTAATCGATATTTACCTCTACAACTGCCAGTATGTCTAAAATTTCTGCTTTAAGACGTTTTATAAGTGTTGATAAACGCCCTTGCATTTGATTATTAGCAATTTGACTCGCTTCATCTGTTTTACTCTTGATAAAATCTATAACAGCCTCTGCTTGTGTTAAATCTATACGTCCGTTTAAAAATGCTCTTTTTGTAAATTCTCCTGGTTCTGCCATGCGAGCACCGTATTCTAAACAAAGAGCTAGTACTTTTTGAATAGTTATTATTCCTCCGTGACAATTTATTTCAACAACATCTTCTGTTGTATATGTTCGTGGTCCAACCATTTTCACAAGCATAATTTCTTCTATTTTTTCTTCTGTTTTTGGGTCTATTATATTTGCATAATTTATCGTATGCGTTGGTAAACTTTCTACTGTTCTTCCTTTTGGTAGACGAACTATTTTATCAGCAATACTAAATGCTTCATCCCCACTAAGTCTTACAATCCCAATCGCACCCTCTCCTAGAGCTGTTGATATGGCACAAATTGTTTCACTCATGATTTTTCTCCTTTTTTCTATATTTTTCTTTAAACTTTTTATGTGTTTTCTTTATAAATTCTATATCTTTTTTATTATACACTACTTTTATATATTTTTCTTGAGAAAAGTATATGTTTAACTATTAAGTTCAAATCAACTTTAAAGTACCAAAAGTTAAAAAGTTATATAATTTGTTTTTTTTGATGATTTAACTAAATTTTAACTAATTCTTTAACTTCATATAAAGTAGGTAGTATATACTTATAGATAGTTAATAATATTTTTTTCATGATTCAAGCTTGCTACTTTGCAAGCTTTTCTCCTTTTTATAAGTGTTTTTTTTCTTTGTTTTTATGTTTATAATTTTAACTTAACTTTAATTATAGCTTTAACTTTATCTTAAGTTATTACTATATAATTATAAATATAACAACACTTATTAATATATTTTTTTCATGATATACGGCTCATCTTCGGATGAGCCTTTCTCCTTTGTTGGAATATAAAAAGTATCGAAAGAATTTACTCTCGATACTCTTTTTTATTTTATCATATCAGCTTCTTCTATAGCTTGCTCTAAGTCATCTAAATCATAACTCTTTGGAAGTATTCCACAAGCACCATTAGCAAAAGCTTGTCGACGATAGACGGGAACATGACCTACACTGCTGCAAATTAATATTTTAGCCTTTGGAAATTTTGTACAAATAGCTTTTGTAGCCTCTAAACCATCCATAATAGGCATACAAATATCCATTGTTACATAGTCTGGTCTTATTTTACTATACATTTGAAGGGCTTTTTTTCCATCTTCTGCAAAATAATAATTATAACCTGCTCGTTCTACTATTTCTGCCCCGCGACTTCTATAATAAGAACTATCATCCACAATAAGTATAGATTTTTTCATCTTTTCTCCTATTTTGCTGTAATAACTAAATATCTATATGGTTCTTCACCACGAGATTCTGTTTCAACATTTTTTATACCTGTTAGAGCATTGTGAATAATTTTACGTTCAACACTTGTCATAGGCTCTAATTCTACTGGTTTTCCTATTTTTTTAGATTTTTTAGCTAAGTTTAACGCTAATTCTTCTAAAGTTTTTTTACGACTTTCTCTATAATCATCACAATCTACTTCTATTCTGAAGAAATGAGAACTGAATTTTTTAGCATAATTATTTACTAAAAATTGTAAACTATTAAGAGTTACTCCTCGTTTTCCAATTATTAAACTAGTATTTTCTTCTGTTTTTATATTTAAAGTAAAGTGTCTGTTTCCATCTTCTGTAAAATCTACAGTAGCATCAGCATATCCCATAGCAATAACGATATTTTGTAAGTAACTTACTATACTATCTTTATTTTTTACTATGTAATCTTCTCTTTTTTCTTTTTTCTCAATTACTTCTTGTGTTTTTTCTTCTACTGCTTCTTTGTTTTCTACAACAACTTCTTCTTTAACAGTTTCAATTTCTACTACTTTTTCTTCTTGTTTTTCTTCAACAAGTTCTTCTACTTCAACTTCTTTAACTTCTTCTTGTTTTTCATCTTTTATAAATTCACTATCAAGTGGTGTTAATTTTACTTTTGCTTCTTTTTTGAATAGACCAAAAATACCAGCACTTCCTCCCTCGATAACATCTATTTTTACTTTATCTTCTGACAATGCTAAGTCTTTTAATCCTTTTTGTAAAGCCTCTTCTACACTACTTGCTTCGTAAATATATTCTTTTTCCATTATTTAACCCTCTTCTCTTTTTCTATTAATTTTGATTTTTTTAATACGTGATCTATGCTACTACCAACTTCTAAAAAAGGTAGTTCTTTTACTCCTGCACGCGCTATAATTATTATATCATAATTTTTTATATGATTTTTTCTTGTTTTAAACGTTTCTCTTATATATCTTTTGATTTTATTACGTTCGTGGGCTTTCCCTAATTTTTTACTAACAGAAATCCCTAAACGCATGTGTTCTAGTTTATTTTTTTGATAATAAATTACAAACTGCCTGTTGGCAAAACTTTGCTTTTTTCTAATAATATTATCAAAATCTTGACTTCTTTTTATTCTATATTCTTTTTTCATTTCAAAACCTTTCTTAACACTAATATTTTAACAGTTTCTTTCATTTTTTACAACTATCTTTATTGTTAAGGTTTAAGAGTTTTTTTTCTTTTACAATTATCAGTGTATTCTATAAAACTTTCCTTATTTTTATATATCTTCCGTATCATTTTTATTATTTATTTTTTTATAATCTTTCAATTGCAAGATAAACACTATTATTATCAAGGGAAGGAGTATGGTAATTATATCTATTTTTTTATAAATAATATATGAAACTATGTTAAAAACTATCGTTAACACTGCTGATATTGTTATTATTTGTCTATTTCTTTTTCTGTTATTGTTTTTGTGAAAAATAACATTTTTTGCAACGATAAATCCTATTATAACTCCCGCTAATATTGTAAGTATATCTATGTTATTCCTCTTCCATTTTTATAACTTTATCTTCGTTTACTTTCTTTAAAAATAATTATACCATTATTACTACAAAATAAAAAAGCACCACATAAGTGATGCCTTGTTGCAATTATTAAGCAGAAAGAACTTTTCTTCCTTTTGCTCTACGTCTTGCTAATACGTTTCTTCCGTTTTTAGTGCTCATTCTAGCTCTAAATCCGTGTACTTTTGAATGTTTTCTTTTGTTTGGTTGATACGTACGTTTCATTTTGTCCTCCTCGAGTTTTCTTCTTAGATAGATGTAATAACTGGTATATTTTATCACAACTTTTTCTTTTAATCAAGGAAAAACCTTATTTATTTGAGAAAAAAATTATAAAAAATTTTTAACTCTCATTCTTTTTTTATAAAAAAAACATTAACTGTTTTTAACATTTTTTCTTCTATGTGTTGTGAAAAACAGGTGAATACTTCTAAAAATATTTTACTTTTTATATAGTTTATAACAAATTTATAACGTTTTTAACAATTTAACAAACAAAAGTTTTCCACAGATGTTAATTATGTGTGAAAAACTTTCTAATCCTTTTTATTACTGTTTTTACTTTTGTTAATAACTTTGTTAATTATTCCCCATTTATTTTTATTTTCTTTATTTTTTATCTTTTTCCACAGATATAAGCTAGTAGTTTTTCATAGTTATTAATAGTTTTTTCACAATCTGTGAATAACTTTATCTTTTTCTTTTTTTTATCTTCTTTTTATGATATAATTTATTAGACATTTTATTAAGGAGGGATTATTTTGAGTAATTCCAATTTTTTATGGGAGATTATTCTTCGTGAAATTAAAAATGAAGTAACTCCTCAGGTTTTTGAAACTTGGTTTTCTCGTGCATCTATTGATAATGTAGATTTTGTTAAAAAGCGCGTTGTTATTACTAGTAAAGAACTTTTGGTTTCTCAGTACATTCAAGGTACTTATGATTCTAAATTAAAAGAAATCTTAAAAATAAATACTGGTCTTGATTTACATATAGACTATGATTCTTTAGATAATCATATTCCTATTCAAAATTCTACAAGTTCTTTCGACAATAAAATTCCTGCAGAAAATATTATTAAACAAAATTTTCTACAAGGGGATAAACCTTCTGGGGCTCAGCATTTTTATCAAAAACAAACTTTTACTTTTGATGATTATAAACAACCTATTCCTAATAAAAATATTACGAACAGTAAGAAAAATCCTACATTGAATAAAAATTATACATTTGAAAATTTTGTTGTAGGTGAAGGTAATGCTTTTACTCATAATATCGCATGGAATGTTGCTGTAGAGCCTGGTGGAATTTATAATCCATTGTTTATTTATGGTGGTGTTGGATTAGGAAAAACACATCTTCTTCACGCTATCGGTAATGAAATGGAAAATAATTTTCCTGATTTCAAGATTGAGTGTATTTCTTCTGAGAAGTTTTTAAATGAATTTCTTGCTTCTATTAAACCTATGAAGAATAAAAATGTAGGTGCAGATGAAGATTTTAGACGTAAGTATCGCGATGTTGATGCTCTTCTTATCGATGATATTCAATTTTTATCTGGAAAAACAGAAACACAAAATGCTTTTTTCCATACTTTTAACGAACTTCAGATGAATCAAAAGCAAATAGTTCTAATAAGTGATCGTTCTCCTTCTCAACTTAATGAGTTAGAAGATAGACTTGTTACACGTTTTAGTCAAGGAATAACGGCGGATATTACTCCCCCTGACTTTGAAACTCGTATGGCTATTTTAAAATATAAATGTGAACAATTTGATATTCAATTAAGTGAAGAAACACTTACTTATATTTCTAATAATATTTCTTCTAATATTAGAGAATTAGAAGGTGTTTTAAAACGTATTAAATTTACAGCTACTTCAAAAAATCAACCACCTTCTTTAGCTATTGCTGAAGAAATCTTAAAGGATACTCGTATTTCTCCTCGTAAAAACATTTTACCTGAAAATATCCTTAACGTTTGTGCGGATTTTTATCGTATAAAACTTGATGATTTACTTTCTTCTTCTCGTAAAAAAGAGGTTGTTAAGGTTAGAAATATAGCTATCTATTTATGCAGAGAGTTAACTACTTTATCTTTTCCTGCTATAGGAGATTATTTTAATAAAGATCATACTTCTATTATTTACTCAGTAAACAAAATAGCAAAATTAAGTAAAGATGAAGAACCAGAACTTTTTGAAGATATAGAGGTAATAAAAGAGCGTATCGGAAAGATTTAGTAGTATGTTAATAAAATAAAAAGTTTTTATTCTAGTTATTAACAAGTTATTAACAAGAAAAATTATAAACTTATTTTATTTTTATAAGTTATCAACAGTTTTAACAAGACTTATTATTACTATTATATTAAATATATATATTATATAAGGAGACAAAATGAAATTTACAATAGAAAAATCTAATTTTTTAGCAGGTTTAAATCATGTAGCTAGAGTTATAGCTCCTAATTCTCTTTTTGAAATATTAAAAGGGATTAAATTAGAATTAAATGAAAATGTACTTGTCTTAAAAGCAAGTGATTCTTTAGTTTCTGTCGAATTTAGTATAGATGCTTATGATGACGATAAAGAAATTATAACTATAGAAGAAGAAGGTCAAGTAGTTCTACCATCTCGTAATTTTATAGAAATTATTAGAAAAGCTCCTACTAACCTTATAGAAATAGAAACTATAGATAACAATATTTTAGTTAAATCTGGAAAAAGTGAATTTAATGTAAAAGGATATGATGCTAATGAATATCCTGAATTTCCAGTTATATCTAAAGAACATAGTTTAACTTTAGATGGAAAAGTATTTAATGATATTATAAAAGAAACTGTATTTTGTACAGCTCCAAATGATCAAAGACCTATATTAGAAGGGGTTAATTTCACTTTAAATAATAAAGTTCTAACAGCTACGGCTACTGACTCTTATCGTTTAAGTAGAAGACAAATAACTCTTGAAGAAGTAGCTGATGATAAAGAATTTAATTTGATTATACCGAGAAAAGCTCTGACATACTTCCAACGTATGATAGAAGAAGGAAGAGATCAAGTAGAAATTTTTTATGAAAACAATAGAATAGTTCTTTACTATCAAAATGTAGTATACACTGTTTTACTAATTAGTGGGAATTATCCTAATACTAACAAACTTATCCCTACTGTTTTTGAATGTACATTTGTATCTAATGGAAGAGAGTTATTCGATGCAGTAGATAGGGTTTCTTTAATGAGTCGTGAGGATAAAGATGATATTATAAAATTAATAGTAAAAGATAATGTTTTAGAAATTTCATCTCAATCTAAAGATTTAGGAAGTGCTGTAGAAGAAATAAAAGTAGATTCTACTTTAGAAGACGACATATTTGAGATTTCTGTATCTGGTAGATATTTAAAAGAAGCTATATATGCTATAGCATCTGAAGAAATTATCGTGAAATTTTCTGGAGAACTTACTGCATTTATAGTTCAACCTGCTGATTATCATCGTGATATTATAGAACTAATTTTACCAGTAAGAACTTATTAATTTTAGTAAAAAAAAGATATGTAGACTGAAAAAGGATTTTTATCAGACTACATTTCTTTTTGTGGAAAACATTTAAAGAATAAAAGAAAGGAATAATAATGACAAAACAAACAAATAAGGTGATTATATTATTGGGTATTATTTTATTAGGAATGATACTTAGAACACCAATTACTTCTGTTGGAGCTATAATAGGTCCTCTTAAAAATTTATTAGAAATAAATAATACAGTAGCAGGATTAATAACTACTATACCTCTTATAGCGTTCGCTATTTTTAGTCCTTTTGTTGCGAAAATATCAAATAAAATAGGTCTAGAAAAGACTTTATATTTGGCTGCAATAGTAACAAGTATAGGATTATTACTGCGATTTTATATAAATACTTCTGTGTTTTTTGTAACAACGTTTATTATAGGTGTAGGTTTAACGGTAGGAAATGTTTTATTGCCAGGTTTGGCTAAAAAGTATTTCCCAGAAAATCTAGGAGTTATGACAGGTTTTTATGCGGTAGTTATGAACGTAAGTGCTTCTGTAGCAGCAGGGATAAGTTATCCAATATTAAGCTCTAATGTAGGTGGAGAAAAATTCTCAACAGGGCTAGCAGTTAATATTTGGTTAATAGTTTCTATATTAAATATAGTTATCTATGCGATTATAACAAAAAACAGTAAAAGTGAACGCATAGAAGATAAAAAATCTGGTGGAAAAGGATACTTAAGAAGCCTGAAAATGTGGTCGGTGATGTTGAGTATGGGACTACAATCAGCTTTATTTTACTGTAGTGTTTCTTGGTTTGCAGAGATAATGATAAGTAAAGGATTTACACCGAGTGAAGCTGGATTATTATTATCTATTAGTCAATTTGCCCAATTTCCTTCAACATTTTTAGTACCTGTTTTAGCAGAAAAAATAAAAAATAAACTTATAATACCTATTTTTATAGCCATGGGTTATGTAGTTTCTTTAATAGGGATGATTTATATTCAAGGAAACTTCGCATTGATGACAATTTATATTGTACTTTTTGCATTAGCTGGAGGAGGTTCATTCTCTTATGTAATGTATCTATTTTCAGCAAAATCTAAAAATGAAGAAGAAGCAGCAGATATATCTGGTTTAGCTCAAGCAGGAGGGTATTGGTTAGCTGCAATATTCCCACCATTATTGGGTTATGTAAGAGATGTTTTGAATTGGGATGTAGCTATATATATTTTAATAATGACAGCAAGTTTATTATTTATAACATTATTACATAGTAGCTCTAAAGGAAATATTATAGAAATAAAATAAATGAATTTATGAAAAAGATTTCATTTTATGAAATCTTTTTTTATTTTTTATATTTTTTTACTTAAAAAAAATAAAATAAAAATTAGAAAAAAATTAAAAATAAAAAT
>ERZ772927.859-NODE-859-length-10340-cov-373.6_pt1 | contig 10340 bp, 9 predicted proteins | sample MGYA00512115_ERZ772927 | MGnify/ENA primary metagenome ERZ772927 (study PRJEB29015, sample SAMEA2737924) | human oral metagenome | biome: human oral; feature: human-associated habitat; material: dental | place: China | collected 2013 ... | reverse complement strand
CCCGAGCCCGCGCCGGCGATGATGAGCAGGGGGGCGCCGGCGTGGGTGACGGCGGACTCCTGGGCGGGGTTGAGGCCACGGATGAGCTCGGCCGGGTCTGAGACTGTGACACCCCAGGCCGGGCCGGCGGGCCGGCCCGAGGGCGCGGCGCCGTCGGCTCGGGCGCGGGCCGCAGCGGCATTGGCCTGGGCGCGGGCGACCAGGGCGGAGACCTCGTCCTGACGCTCCTCCCAGGTGGGGGCTGCGGCCGACTCGACCTCAGGCGGTGGGGCGTCCTCGGGCCCCCAGTCCTCCTCCGGGGCCTCGACGTCGGCCCAGGAGTCATCGTCGAAGGATCCTGCGGCGGGGACGAGGGCGGGCAGCGCGGCCTCGGGCGGCGGCGTGGCCGCACCGCCGGAGCCGGGCATGGGCAGGGCGCCGAAGAGGGAGTTCATCGCGTTCATCGTGAGGCCAAGCCTAGGCCAGGCCACCGACACGTTCCGTTATTCCCTACCCCGCCCAGTGCACTGACAACGGGACGGAGGCCGACCGAGGCGTCACCACCGCCTCAGGCATTCACGCAGTCCCCTTCACCGCGGAGGTCATGCGGATCACCGGGCTCGTGCCCGACGCTATGGTCGACGCCCGGGAGCAGGTCTTCCTGAGCGCCCGGGAGGACGACTGCATGGCACTCATGGAGGCGACCGCCATCTGGCAGAACAGCTAAAAGGACACGGGTCAGCGCCTGCCTCCACGGGACAACGAGTCACTACGACACACCCCTGACATCAGCAGCAAACCGCGGTCGCTCGACTGAGCATCCTCTCCCCGAAGGGACCACAGAGCCCGCCCAAGGACACTTCCTTGCCCACCTAGTACGAATATCGTACTATATGTTCTACGTAGTAGTTGGATGTGAGCGCAGCATCTCGCTGTCGCGTGAGTCCGAGGAGGCTTCCATGAGTCGAGCAATCGAGTACCGCACATTCGGCGGGCCAGAGGTCCTGGAGGAGGCCGAGCGCCCGGCGCAGGCACCCGGCGACGGAGAGGTGCGTATCGCGGTGCGCGCCGTCGGGCTCAACCCCCTCGACTTCAAGACCTTCCGAGGCGATCTGCGAGGGCTTGAACGGGTTCAGCGCATCATTCATCCTCGACGCTGGTTTGAGGGCGCATCCGCTCGCTTCCCCAGGGGCGTGGCCCGCGACTTCGCAGGCGTCATTGATGCCGTCGGTGCGAACGTCACCGACCTCGCCGTGGGCGATGCCGTGCTGGGTACCTTGCGAAGTGCGCCCGGCCAGGCTGACACCCGCGGGGCACTCACCACCGAGCTGGCGGCACCTGCCGACGACGTCGTCAAGAAGCCGGCTTCGCTGTCCTTCACACAGGCGGCCTGCCTGGGTGTGGCTGCGCAAACCGCGTGCGGCGCATTCAAGCAGCTGAACGTGCACGAGGGCGATGTCATTGTCATCAGTGCCGCCGCGGGCGGTGTGGGTTCGCTCGCCTCTCAGCTGGCCGTGAGCCGAGGCGCCACCGTCATCGGAATCGCCGGCACGCGCAATATGGACTACCTCCGCTCCTTGGGCGCTATTCCAGTCACGTACGGCGAGAATCTGACCAGCCGGGTTCGCGACACGGCTCCATCCCCCGTCACCAAGCTCCTGGACTGCTACGGCGGCACCTACGTACGGCTTGGCCGCGATCTCGGACTGACGGGCCGTTCCATCGGCACCCTGGTTCCCTCGCCCGCGGCGATCGTCAGGGGCGCGCAGTTCACCGGCTCACGGCACAGCAGTGGACGCGGCGACCTGAAGGAGGTGGCAGAGCTGGTGGCGGACGACGACATCAAGGTCGAGATCGCCCGCACCTACTCCTTCACGCTGGAGCAGATTCGCGCCGCCTACACCGAGCTGGCAAAGGGCCACGTCCGCGGCAAGCTCGTCATCGATCTATCCTGACACTCACCTATGTTCACCCCGATCAGGAGGGCCGCTTGAGCGGAGGGATTCACGATCAGCGTCTCATCCGGGCGTTGCGTGCCATGAACAGCGAGCTCGCCGCCAGCAACCGCGCTGTCGCTGCGAAAACCGGGCTCAATGACAGCGATCTGGCGGTACTCGACGCCCTGCACCGCGACGGTCCGCAGACCCCCACTGCCCTCGCTCGCCGCACCCGGATGGGGACGACAACGATGACGAGCGTGCTGCGGCGACTCGTCCGCGATGGCTGGGTTGAGCGTCGCCCCAGTGAGACGGACCTGCGCTCCTTCACCATCCACGCCACGAGCGCTGATCGCCTCGCCGAGATATTCCTGCCCGCCAACCGGAAACTGACGGCACTGGTGGACGGCTGGCCCGAGAGCCGGGTCAATCAGCTCATTGAGTTCCTGGAGGACGCCACGACGGTGATCCACGAGTCGGCGGATCAGCTATCCTCCGCAGGCGGTCGTAACTCCTGACCCCGGTCGCACACCCCTCCATGAACAGTGATTCCACATCCGCTCAAACTGCGACTTCTCAACCCGCCAGATGCGAGCGCGCGTCACGCAGCTCAAACAAGCGCCCACGGCGGTCAGGCTTGGGACGGCCTTGAGAGCAGCCTCTGCCGGAGCGGGGGCTTACCGCACGGCGCGCAGGTAGCGGTCGCGGCCGGTGAGGTCCTGGCCGGTCTCGGCCTGCTTGAACCCGGCCCCGAGCGCGGCCGCACGCAGCAGCGCCCCCTGCTCGTGGTCGTGCTCCATGACGAGCACCCCGCCGGTGCGCAGCAGCGCGACCGAGCGCACCAGGACGTCAATCGGAATCTCCAGCCCGTCCGGGCCCCCGCCGTAGAGTGCCACCGTGGGCTCGTGCTGCTCCGTCTCAGTGTCCTCCACGGCACCGGCCGGCACGTAGGGCGGGTTGGAGACGACGACGTCGACCTGCCCGTTGAGGTCGTGGAGGACCAGCGGGTCGGTGGCGTCGGCGTGGATCACCTCGACGCGACCGGGCACCAGCCGCTCACAGTTCTCGCGGGCCAGGGACGCCGCGGTCTCACTGATCTCGACGGCGACCACCCGGGCACCCGGCACCTCCTTGGCGACGCAGGCCGCGATCGCCCCCGAGCCGGTGCACAGGTCGGCGGTCAGGACCACTCCCCCGCCGCCGTCCATGACCTCCCGAGCCGCCTCAATGGCGGCCCCGGCCACCACCTCGGTCTCCGGGCGCACGATGAACACACCGGGACGGCTGATGAGCTCGGCGCCCCGCAGCCACATGCGCCCAATGATGTGCTGGAGCGGCTCACGGCACTCGCGGCGCAGCACCAGCGCGTCATAGGCGGCCGGGAAGTCGCCGTCAGCACCGTCGGCCAGCAACAGGGCCCGCCCCAGCAGGTGCTCAGCCAGGATGCGGGCATCGACCTGAGGGCTGGTCACGCCGGCCGCAGCCAGCCGACCGGCCGCCTGACGCACCAGCGCCCGCAGCCCGTAGCGGTCCACCGCGCCCGCCGGCGCGCCGCCACACAACTCAGGAACCACTGCCCTCACCCACCTGGGATAATCGTTCAGCCTCGTCCATGGCGATGGCCGAGGCGATCACCGGGCCGAGGTCACCGTCAAGAACGGCATCGAGGTTGTAGGCCTTGAAGCCGGTGCGGTGGTCGGCGATCCGATTCTCAGGGAAATTGTAGGTGCGGATGCGCTCGGAGCGGTCCACAGTGCGCACCTGACTGCGACGGGCCTGCGCCGCCTCGGCGGCGGCCGCCGCCGCGCGCTCGGCCAGGAGCCGGGCCCGCAGGACCCGCATGGCCGCCTCCTTGTTCTGCAGCTGGGACTTCTCGTTCTGCATGGACACGACAATCCCCGTGGGCAGGTGCGTGATGCGCACGGCCGAGTCCGTGGTGTTGACGCTCTGGCCCCCCGGCCCCGAGGAGCGGAAGACGTCGATGCGCAGGTCGGCGGCGTCGATCTGGAGCTCACCGGGGTCGTCGGCCTCCGGCATGACCAGGACGCCTGCCGCGGAGGTGTGGATGCGCCCCTGGGACTCGGTGACCGGGACGCGCTGGACGCGGTGGACTCCGCCCTCGTACTTCAGGTGCGCCCACACCCCGTCCTGGGGCTCCACGGGTCCGCGGGCCTTGATGGCCAGGCGCACGTCCTTGTAACCGCCCAGGTCCGAGTCGGTGGCGTCCAGGACCTCCACGGCCCAGCCCTGCCGCTCGGCGTAGCGGGAGTACATGCGGGCCAGGTCGGAGGCGAACAGCGCCGACTCCTCACCGCCCTCACCAGCCTTGACCTCGATGATGACGTCGCGGGAGTCGTCAGGATCCCGGGGCACGAGGACCTCGCGCAGGTGCTCGCCGGCAGCGGCCTCGGCAGCCTCCAGGGCCGGAACCTCGGCGGCGAAGTCCTCGTCCTCCGCGGCCAGCTCGCGGGCGTCAGCCAGGTCGGCACTGGCCGACTGCCAAGCCCGGTAGGCGGCCACGACCCTGCCCAGCTCGGCGTAGCGGCGCCCCAGCCGACGCATGGCACCGGGGTCGGCGGCCGCGGGCCCGGCCATCTCGGCCTCGATATCCGCATACTCGGCCAGGAGCGGCTCTGCGGCGGAGAAGTCCTCACTCATGGACTCGGGTTCCTTCACTGGCTAGGAGTCGTGCTGTCGGGCACCAGCGGCACTCGTGCGATATGCAAACGACGCCGACGGCGACTCTGGGAGCCGGCCGCCGGCGTCGTGAGACGCGGCTACTTGCTGCGCTTGCCGTACCGGGCCTCGAAGCGGGCAACGCGGCCACCGGTGTCGAGGATCTTCTGCTTGCCGGTGTAGAACGGGTGGCAGGCCGAGCACACGTCCACGCGGATCTCACCGGAGGTGACGGTGGAGCGGGTCTCGAAGGTGTTGCCACAGGTGCACGTGACCGTGGTGGCCACGTAGTCGGGGTGGATGCCCTGCTTCATAGGTTTCTCCTTAAGCGTCAGAGGGTCCCGGGTCCCACGCGGGAGCGAGGGTGAACCGGAGGCCAGCAGCAGACTATGCCACCGGCCGCCGGCCCATGCAACGGTTTTACCGCGTGAGACCGGGCACCTGGCCGGTTGCGTTACTCGTCCTCGCCGTCGGCCAGGGAGGTGCCGGCCGGGGTGGTCTTGGACAGCACCATGAGGAACTCGGCGTTGGACTGGGTGTCCTTGAGCTTGGAGAGCACCAGCTCGATGGCCTGCTGCTGCTCCAGACCGGCGAAGAGGCGGCGCAGGCGCCACATGATCTTGAGCTGGGCGGGGTCGATGAGCAGCTCCTCGCGGCGGGTGCCGGAGGCCGCCACGTCCACGGCCGGGAAGATGCGCTTGTCGGCGAGCTGGCGCGACAGCCGCAGCTCCATGTTTCCGGTCCCCTTGAACTCCTCGAAGATGACCTCGTCCATCTTGGAGCCGGTCTCCACCAGGGCCGTGGCCAGGATGGTCAGGCTGCCGCCGTTCTCCACGTTGCGGGCCGCCCCGAAGAAGCGCTTGGGCGGGTAGAGGGCGGAGGCGTCCACACCACCGGAGAGGATCCGGCCGCTGGCTGGGGCCGCCAGGTTGTAGGCGCGCCCGAGCCGGGTGATGGAGTCCAGCAGCACGACGACGTCCTGGCCCAGCTCCACGAGGCGCTTGGCGCGCTCGATGGCCAGCTCGGCCACGATCGTGTGGTCGGAGGCGGGGCGGTCGAAGGTGGAGGCGATGACCTCGCCCTTGACCGTGCGCTGCATGTCGGTGACCTCCTCGGGGCGCTCGTCGACGAGCACGACCATGAGGTGGGCCTCGGGGTTGTTGACGCTGATGGCGTTGGCGATCTGCTGCAGGACGATCGTCTTACCCGCCTTGGGCGGGGAGACGATGAGCCCGCGCTGCCCCTTGCCGATGGGCGAGACCAGATCAATGATCCGCGGGGTGACGGCCTTAGGCGTAGTCTCCAGGCGCAGCTGCTCCTGGGGGTAGAGGGGGGTGAGCTTGGCGAACTCGGGGCGGCGCTTGGAGCGCTCGGCGTCCATGCCGTTGACGGTCTCGACGCTGACCATGGGGTTGTACTTGACCCGGCCGGCCCGGTTCTGACGGCGGTTGTTGCGCCCGCCCTGGTGGGGCGTGGACGATTCTCCGCCCTCGCGGACCCAGCCGGTCACGGCGTCGCCGGCACGCAGCCCGTTGTCCTTGATGAGCTGGTTGGAGACGTAGACGTCCTTGGGGCCGGGCAGGTACCCGGAGGTGCGCAGGTAGGCGTGCTGGTTGTCGGTGACGTCCAGGATGCCGGCGACCGGCAGGAGGACCTCGTCCTCACGCGGCTGGTTGCGGTTGCCGCGCCCGGCGGAGCCGTCCCGGCCCTCGCGGCCGGAGTCGCGGTCATCGCGGTCGAAGCGGTCGCGTCCGCGCTTGCGGCCCCGACGACGGCGCCCACCGCGCTCCTCGTCGTAGCCGTCGGACTCATTGTTGCCGTCACGGCCCCGGCGCGAACGCTCCTGGGACTCGACGACGGAGATCCCGGTGGCGTCGGCCAGGTCCCGCATGAGGGCGGCTTTGGCGTCGGCGTGGTCCTCGGGTGAGTCGGTGCGGGGCTCGCGTGTGGGGCGCTCCTGGTTCTCGGGGGCGCCGGCGGAGGCCTGGGCACGCCGGCGGCCACGGCGGAACTGGTCGCGCGAGGAGCGCTCACCCCGCTCCGAGCGCCCGTAGGAGTCACGGTCATCGCCCTCAGTGGTCTCGGAGCGCTCGGCGCGCTCGCGCCACCGGCTGCGTGCGGGGCGCTCCTCGTCACGGCCGGAGCCGCTGTCCGAGTCGCTGCTGGAGGAGCCGGAGCGATCGGGCAGATCGAGGCCCAGGTCGAGGGCCGGTGCGGACTGGCGCTCCTCGGGGGCCCCGGAGGCCGCGGTGGCGCGACGACGGCGGGAGCGCCCGGAGGCCGCGGCCGGGGGCTGCTCCGGTGCGGGCTCACTGGCCGCTGAGGCGGAGGAGGAGTCAGCGGCGTTGCTCGTCCCGGCATCGGGCGAGCTCTTCGACGTGCTGTGGGAGTCGGGAGTGGAGGCGGAGGAGCCGCGCGCCTCACGGATGGCGGCGACGAGCTCACTCTTACGCATACGGGAGGTGCCCTTGAGGCCCATGGAGCCGGCGAGCGACTGAAGCTCGGCCAGACGCATGGTGGAAAGCGAAGGCTGGGCGCTGGAGGTCTCGGTCACGAGTGTCCTAACGGTGTGATAACGCTCCGACAAAGGAGACGTTCAACTGGGGAGACTTCCCCGGAATCATTCACGGGGGTGGGTCATGCACTGCCGGCTTCTGCTGAGACCTGAGCCTCAGGTCCGGGACTGGTGCGGTCAGCGGCGTGGTGCGATCCGTGCGGCCGACAGCGTCATCATAGCAGCCCGGAGAAGCAGCACCTAACGGAACACTGGCGAGCAACGCCGGGGATGCAGCCATTATTCCACCCATGACACTTCTCGCCGTCGCCGTGACGCCGGTGGGGCCGACCGTACACACGATCAGCCCCACCGGAATGATCGACTCGGACACCACCAAGCCGACTCTTGCCCTTCAAGCCCCCAGGCTCACGACCTCATCGACCTGCGAGAAGCGCCTCCATGGGCGCGAAGTCGGCCAACGGGTCAACCGGCGCCTGGCGCGGGAAGCGCTCCATGAGCGTGGCCAGCTCCCGTCCCGCCCGGGCCACGCGCTCACTCAAGGGCGACTCGGGCCTCTCAGAGGATGATGGCCTCTGCCAGGCCGCACCGAAGTCCTCGCTGGCCGCGAAGACGGCGGTCTGCGTCGGCAGGGCCTTCATGTAGACCACCAGCGGCCGCAGCGCCATCTCGGTCACAAGACTGTGCCGCGCAGTGCCGGCCGTCGCCCCCAGCAGGACGGGGACGCCCTCAAGTGTGCCGGCCGGCAGCACATCCATGGCGGACTTGAACAGTCCGGAGTAGGAGGCCTGAAAGACCGGGCTGACCAGGATGACGCCGTCGGCGGCGGACAGGGCATCGATCACCTTCTGCAGGTCGGCGGACACCGGCCCACCCACACTGGCCAGGGCGATGTCCTTGACCAGGGGCCTGAGCCCGATGACCTCGATGCTGGCCAGGCGGGAGTCGGCCTCCAGGGCCTTGCGAGTCGACTCAGCCAGCCGCTCGGCGAGCCGCTGGGAGGTCGAGGGCTCCGAGACCCCGGCGTGCAGAGCCACGATCCGGCTCAGACGCCCCATCTGGGTATTGGCGTAGGCGTCATAGGTCGGCGATCCGGCCAGGGACTGGGTGCCCCCAGAAGGGGCGACGGGCGCGGTCGTATCAGCGGTCACGTCATCCATCTCCTGCCTGTCACTCGTCGTGTCACGGGTTTCCCATGCCATCTCAGATCCTCACCTTCCGGCCCGTGAGCGGGTCGAACTCGTTGGACAGGGAGAAGTGCTCCTCAGCCGGAGGCTCGGCCCCCTCCAGCAGGGCCCGGTGGCGCGGGTGGAGCGGCGCGTCGGGAACCCCTTCGGGCCTGGTGGACTCCAGCTCGGCGCGCAGCGCCGGAACGATCTCGGAACCCAGGTACTCGATCTGCTTCATGATCTCCTTGTGCGGGACGCCGCCCAGGTCCAGGTTGAAGGCCTGACGCTGGTAGTCGCCGATCGCGTCCCGGTAGGTCAGGTACTTCTCCACGATCTGCTCAGGCGTGCCGACCGCGAGAGGCGTGTGCTGTGTCATCTCTTCCAGCGACGCCCCCTGGTAGACGTAGGTGTTGCGGAAGTAGGGGGTGTATCGCTCGATGGCCTCGGTCTCACTCCTGGCGGCGAAGATCTGTCCGCCCAAGCCCACGATCGCCTGCTCGGGCCGGCCATGACCATAAAATGCGAAGCGCTCTCGGTAGAGGTCGACCATCTTCTTGACGTGGTCGATGGGCCAGAAGATGTTGTTGTGGAGGTATCCATCTCCGTAGTAGGCGGCCTGCTCGGCGATCTGGGGCGAGCGGATGGAGGCGTGCCACACGAAGGGCGGGACGCCGTCGAGCGGGCGGGGCATGGAGGTGAAGTCCTGCAGCGCGGTGCGGAACTCGCCCTCCCAGTCCACGTTGGTCTCGCGCCACAGGCGGCGCAGCAGGTCGTAGTTCTCCACCGCGAGCGAGATGCCCTTGCGGATGTCCTTGCCGAACCAGGGGTAGACGGGTCCGGTGTTGCCGCGTCCCATCATGAGGTCGACGCGCCCGTCGGAGAGGTGCTGGAGGTAGGCGTACTCCTCGGCCAGACGCACCGGGTCATTGGTCGTGATGAGGGTGGTCGCAGTGCTCAGGAGCAGCGTGTCCGTGCGGGCGGCGATGTTGGCCAGCAGGGTCGTGGGTGACGACGGCGCGAAGGGTGGGTTGTGGTGCTCCCCGGTAGCGAAGAAGTCCAAACCTGCCTGCTCGGCCAGGACCGCCATCTCGACTGTGTTCTTGATGCGCTGATGCTCACTGGGAGCCTTGCTAGTAGCCGGATCGGTCGTGATGTCTCCGACTGTGAAGATCCCAAACTGCATCAGACGTCCTCCCTGTTCTCAACACTGGATTTCAATGATTTCTTGTGTACTGAGAGAACTGGAGAAGCCCATAGTTTATTTCTCAACTACCCAGATGTGGTGCACGTCCCACACGGAAGCAGGGCTCAGCAGCCTCACCGGGGATTCTGTGTTGCCTCACGACCTCTGAGAGTTTCAAATGTCATGACATCTCAAGACACCGGTTGAGTGTGTGTCTGCCGGATGGGAGAGCTGCTGTTTCGACCTGTCGGAGGGGCTGTCCCGGTCGCTGTGGTGGTTGCCGGCGTCGTCTGGATGCACTGCACGAGGGTGGGGTGCTACTGGAGGAGGGTGGGGGGCACTTTGGGTAGGTGGGGCCTTCGTGCAGTACGCACAACCCTTGGCCAGTGGATCCCGCCCCTCGTGGAGCAGGCTTACTCGAGGCGAGACTCAAAGCGGAGCCGGCGTCCAACCATGACCACCGGGCCCCAGCGCAGACGGCGGGCAGGGGACGGTGGGGACGGACCTGTGACGGAGGCGCCGGGCCGTGCCGCAAGAACCCCGGACTCACTCCTGCGCGGACTGGTGTCCACAGCGCTGACATCAACGAGCCTGTCGCCTAAGAACCCAGCGGAAATCGTTGGAATCCTGCGGTTTCTCTCCGGCGTGCAGCGCCGGTACGCCTGTGATGTCAGCACCGTGGACACCCACACCCCGTCATGCCTCGCCCCTCAGCCACCCTCGCCTCCTGGACCACTCGCCTGCCCCGGGTTTCCGCCCGAGCGAGTGTCTCAGAAGTCATGACACCCACGTGTCTCAGAAGTGAGGAGACAGCACACCTCACCAAGGATTCGAGACGGAAGCGGATCGCGGGCGTCCTCGAGTCCGAGGACGCCCGCGAT
>ERZ772927.857-NODE-857-length-10349-cov-4.73771_pt1 | contig 10349 bp, 7 predicted proteins | sample MGYA00512115_ERZ772927 | MGnify/ENA primary metagenome ERZ772927 (study PRJEB29015, sample SAMEA2737924) | human oral metagenome | biome: human oral; feature: human-associated habitat; material: dental | place: China | collected 2013 ... | reverse complement strand
CTTGCCGAAGGAGCCGTTGTCGATCACTGCCTCGGCGGCGGTGACCTCGGGGTCATCAATGAACATCGTTGATGCGTCTCTTTCTGTGATCTCTGTAGACGCACCCGATCCTATCGCGAACAGCGCCGTGAGGGGATCCGCGTGCCCCGGCGGCGGCGTGACGTCGCCCGCCACCAGGGCCGGGCCGTGGGACCAGGGGCCAGGTCCCGCTGAGCCCCGGCCCCGCCTGCTTTTCGAGGGCGGGGCCCGTGGACCAGGCCTCGGAACGCCCTGCTGAGCCCCGGCCCCGCCTGCCTGCGGGGCCGGGGCCCGCGCTCAGCGGCGGATGCCCAGGCGGGCGATAATGCTGCGGTAGCGCTCGATGTCCTCCTTCATGAGGTAGTCCAGGAGACGACGGCGCTTACCGATCAGGAGGTAGAGGCCACGACGGGAGTGGTGGTCGTGGGTGTGGCTCTTGAAGTGCTCGGTGAGGTTGGCGATGCGCTCGGTGAGGACCGCGATCTGGACCTCGGGGGAGCCCGTGTCACCCTCGTGGGTGGCGAACTCGGCGATAATCTGCTGCTTGCGCTCGGGGGTAACCGACATGGGTGGCTCCTCGTTTCTCGTTGCACGGAGCGCCGGGGCTGGTTCACCCGGGCATGACGTGTCCGCGGCCGATCGACGGCGCGCCAACCCTACCAGCGTCCCGCGCCCTGCCGCACCTGCTGGCTGCCGGTCCGTCGGCGACCAGGGTGGGTCTGACGCCGCTGCTGGCTCCCGCACCTGCTGGGTGCCGGGCGCAGCTGGCCTGGGCCGGCGGCAGGTGGGGCGGGGTAAGTAGCAGCTCCAACCAGAGGGCCGCGTCTAGAGGCGGGCCAGTAGCAGGCGGGGCGGGGCTGCCGCTCCGCTCGCGTCAGGTACAGGCTCCCTCCCGGGCGGGCGGGGTCGAGCGCCCCGACCGCACCGGTCGCCGCTTGGGCCCACGGCCTCGCCCGGCCGCGGGACAGCAGGAAACCACCTATCTTGTGGACCCCACCACACTGCGACCGCCCCGGCCTCCCACCGCAGTCGGCGTCCAGGCCCCCCGTTCTCGCGACGAACAAGTACCGTTCTCGCGGGGAACAAGTACCGTTCTCGCGAGCAATAAGTACCGTTCTCGCGGGGAGGTGTGGCGGCGGGTCCTGGGCTCAGTGGGCGGTGACGTCCTCGGGGCGGATCGGCTCGGGCACGGGCACGCCCAGGATCCCGGCGGTACGCTCAATGTCGGCGCGCATCTGGGCCAGCAGCGGCTCCAGGCCGTCGAAGGCGCGCATGGGGCGCAGCCGCTCCACCAGGTCCACACCGATCTCCTCCCCGTAGAGGTTGAGGTCGGCGCGCCCCAGGACGTGCGCCTCCACCGTGCGCACCGGGACGTCGTCGAAGGTGGGGTTGGTGCCGACGGACACGGCGGCCGGCAGACGCTCCTGGTGACCGGCCCCGTCGTCGCGCACCAGCCAGCCCGCGTACACGCCGTCGGGCGGGACCACCCCGGCGGTGGCCGCCTCCAGGTTGGCCGTGGGGAAGCCCAGGCGGCGCCCCCGCTCCAGGCCGTGGACCACGGTGCCGCGCAGGCGGTGGGGCCGCCCCAGGATCTCGGCGGCCTGGCGCACGTCGCCGTCCTCCAGGCACCGGCGGATCCAGGTGGAGGACCAGCGGCGGCCCTGCCCGGAGCGGACCTTGGGCAGGATCTCGACCTCAATGCCCTCGGCCCGCCCGATCTGCCGGAGCGCGGCGGCGTCCCCGGTGTTGCCGCGCCCGAAGCGCACGTCGTCTCCCACGACGACGGCCCGTGCCCCCAGGAGCCCCACCAGCCACGTGCGGACGAACTCCTGCGGGGTCTGTGCGGCAAAGCCCAGGTCGTAGGCGATGACCAGGACGGCGTCCAGCCCGGCGTCCCCCAGCGAGACCAGGCGGTCGGTCAGGGAGGTCACCAGCGGCAGGTCACGGTCGGGCTGGTGGACCTGACGGGGGTGGGGGTCGAAGGTCACGGCGACGGCCAGCGGGCGGACGCCCCCGTCCCCCGCCTGGTGGGCACGCCGTACCACCCGGGCCAGGACCGCCTGGTGCCCCCGGTGCACCCCGTCGAAGACACCAATGGTGACCACACTGCCCGGCCCCCCGGCCGCCCCCAGACTCGCGGGCACCTGCTCGGCGCCGTACCAGACCTCCACCGCGGACAATCCTGTTCTCGATCCACCCGGCGGGCTCCCGCCGGTCCTGCGGGTCAACCCTGCCACGCACCCCCCGTACCGCGCGAGCCGAACGGCGCTGCGCCGCATTACCGAGGGCGCGACCATACGCACCTCCCGTACCGCGCGAGCCGAACCCCACACCCCGGCCCTTGCGCACCGGGCCGGGAGGGCCTACCCTGTTTCTCGACCGACGGTCGGTCGGTAATTGTTCCACCGGCCCCCACCCAGACGAGACCATGCGAGGGACCATGACACGCACGTCCAAACCAGCAGCCCAACGACGGGACGAGATCCTCGACGTCGCCCAGCACCTCTTCATTACCAAAGGGGTCCAGGCGACGTCGGTAGAGGACATCCTCAAGGAGGTGGGCATTGCCAAGGGGACCCTGTACTACCACTTCTCCTCCAAGGAGGAGATCCTGCGCTCCCTCATCTCCCGCACCACCACCCGGGCCGCCCAGCAGGCCCAGGCCGCCGCCCAGGAGCCGGGGCCGGCCGTGCCCAGGCTGCTGGCCGTCCTGGCCGCCGGCCGCGTGGCGGAGCCCGAGCTGGAGCTGGCCCAGGAGCTCCACGCCAGCGGCAACGCCGAGTTCCACATCCTGTCCATCGTGGAGATGGTCCGCGCTCTGACCCCGGCCCTGACCGGCATCGTCGAGCAGGGCGTGACCGAGGGGGTCTTTGACACCGACCACCCGCGCGAGGTCGTCGAGATCCTCCTCGTGAGCGCCGGGATGCTCCTGGACGACGGCATCTTCACCGGCGAGCAGGACGAGCTGGCCCGCCGCGCCGCCGGGGTCGCCTACGCCGCCGAGACCCTGCTGGGCTGCCGCCCCGGCACGCTCGCGCCCGCCCTGGAGGGTCTGTCATGAGGTACCTCTCCCTGCTGCTGGTAGGTGCGCTGGTCAACTCCGTGGGCAGCGGCCTGACCGCCTTCGGCCTGGGCGTCTTCGCCTACAACGCCTACGGCACGGCCTCGGCGGTGGCCCTGGTCCAGCTGTGCGCCTTCGCCCCGATCGTCCTGCTGGCCCCGCTCGCCGGCGCCCTGGCCGACCGCTTCGACCGCCGGCTCATGATGCTCCTGGGGGACGGCTGCTCTGTGATCGGCCTGGGCGTGGTCATGGTGGCCCTGGGCTCGCCGACGCCCCGGCTCGCCTACGTCCTGGCGGGCGTGACGGCCTCCTCCTGCTTCGCGGCCCTGACCGAGCCCGCCCTGCGCGCCTCGGTGAGCGACCTGGTGGGCGAGGAGGACTACGTGCGCAGCGCCGGGATGCTCCAGGCCGCCTCCTCCGCCCGCTACCTGCTGTCCCCGCTGCTGGCGGGTCTCCTGCTGCCCGTCGTGGGCCTGCGGGGGCTGCTGGTCCTGGACGCCTCCACCTGCCTGGTGACGGCGGCCTGCTCGGGGGCCGTCATGCGCTCCGTCGGACGACGTCGCACCGACCAGTGGGAGGGGGCCGGGCTGGCCCACCACCTCCTGGGCGGCTGGCGGGCGCTGTCGGTCCGCCCCGGCCTGCGCTCCCTGGTGGGCCTCATGACCTTCATGACCCTGACCATCGGCATGCTGCAGGTGCTGCTCAAGCCCATTATGCTGCCCCACGTCGGCACGGCCGCCATGGGACGCCTGGAGACCGTGGCCGCCGTCGGGATCCTGGCCGGCGCCGGCCTGGTCACCGCCCTGGGACGGCTGCGCCCCACCACCCTGCTGAGCCTGGGGGCAGCCGGTACGGGCGTGTCCATGGTGCTCCTGGGGCTGCACGTGTGGCCCTGGTGGGTGGCCCTGACCGGGTTCGCCGTGTTCACCTTCCTGGGCCTGTGCAACGCCGGGGCCGAGACCCTGGTTCGCCTGAGCATTGACAAGGACCACCAGGCCCGGGCCTGGGGCACGATCAGCCTGGTCACCCAGCTGGGCTACCTGCTGGCCTACCTTGCCGCCGGCCCCCTGGCCGACCGCCTCCTGGCCCCCCTCATGGAGCCCGACGGCGCCCTGGCCCCCAGCCTGGGGACGCTCATGGGCACCGGGACGGGCCGTGGCGCCGCCCTGCTGGTGGTCCTGGCCGGCGTGGTCACCACCGGCCTGGCGGTCCTCACCCACGCCCGACGCCGGATCCTGGGCGGGGCCGCCGTCGAGGCGCAGGAGCCCTTGGAGGCGCCCGTCGTCTCAGCCGCCCTCCAGCACCACTCGGTGTGAGCCCCCGGCCGCCGGGCGACGCCGGGTGGGAACCAGTCCCCGGCCCAGGGCGTCGGCCAGGCCAGCCGGTCAGCACCGGGGCAAAGGCGTCAGCCTCCGGGAAGCTGCCGGCCCGTGCCCGGGGATCCCGAACGACCTCCATGGTGTCCCCAAAGTCCCGGGCCCGTGCCCCGCTGGCAGCGGGAGGCCCCCGACCAGGACCGGCCACCCCCGGCCGCCCGGGCCCGTGCCCCGCTGGCAGCGGGGGCGGTGCGGTCTGAGAGGCTGGCGTCGAACCCGGGCCCGCGCCCCGGCGGCAGGGATCCGGGGTGCACCCGGTCACGCGGGGGCCAGGAGCGCACCTGCCCCGTCACCCCGGGCGGGTGATCGTCGCAGCCGGTCACGCGGGGGCCAGGACCAGTACCGGGCGGGCCCACCGCCCCTGGGGGGCCAGCAGCGCCACCAGGGTGCCGTCAGGGGCGAAGCCGGCGGTCACTGCCCCGCCCCCGGCCCGCGGGACCACGGGGTGCGGCGGGGACTGCGCCCCCTGGAGGACCTGCGCGTCCAGGCGCTGGCCGTGACTAAGGGCACGGGCCTGGTCCCCGGTGAGGGCCACGGCCGCAAAGCAGCGGCGCGCCGCCTCACCAAGCCCCAGCAGCCGCAGGCCGCGCGGGGCGGCGGAGGCGGCGTCGGCCTCCACCTGGGCGCCCAGTGCCCCCAGGTCGGCGGCCTGACCGGCCTCAAAGGGGCCGACCCGGGTGCGGCGCAGCGCCGTCAGGTGCCCCCCGCAGCCCAGGGCCGCCCCCAGGTCCCGGGCCAGGGCCCGCACGTAGGTCCCCGAGGAGCAGGTGACCAGCAGGTCGACGTCCACCACGGCGGTCCCATCCTCCGCCCGGGCAGGACGCGGGTGGGAGCGCAGGCCCAGCTCGTAGACGGTCACCGGGCGCGCCTCCAGGACCACGTCCTGCCCGCCCCGCACCCGGGCGTAGGAGCGCACGCCGTTGACCTTGACGGCGGACACGGCGCTGGGGACCTGCATGATCTCACCGGTCAGGTCCGCCAGCGCGGCCGCCAGGCGGGAGTCGAGGTCGGCCTGCCCCCCGGGCCGGGTACGCGGGTCCGCGCAGCCACGGGAGGCGGTGACCTCCCCCTGGGCGTCCTCGGTCAAGGTCTCCTGGCCCAGGCGCACGGTGGCCTCGTAGGTCTTGTCAGCCCCCACCAGGTAGGTCAGGAACCTGGTGGCGCGCCCCACCCCCAGCACCAGCACGCCAGTGGCCATGGGATCCAGGGTCCCGGCGTGCCCGACCCTGCGGGTGGCGGCCAGGCGGCGGACGGCGGCCACCACGTCGTGGCTGGTCACCCCCGTCGGCTTGTCCACCACCAGGAGACCGTCCCCGGCGGTCACGGCCCCTCGGGGCACCCGCGGACGGCGGTGGGTGACGGCCGCGGCGGGACCGGTTCCAGCCGGACCGGACTCAGCTGACACGGGCCCGACCTGGGCGGGGCTCACAGCTCCCCGGGGTACTCGGGATCCTGGGCACCGGCGTCCTGGGTGCCCCCTGCCAGCCCCCGGGACACGACACCGTCACCCGGGCGCTCGGGAGCGTCCCCGGTCTGATCAGCGTCCTCGTCATCGTGCCGGTAGGGGTCGGCGTCGCCGGCATAGGTGGCACCCTGGGCGTTGCGGGCGATCTCCTCGTCCCTGGCCCGGGCCTGGGCCAGGGCGTCCTCAAGGGTCTTGGCCGTGGTGGGCAGGGCGTCGAGCTGGAAGGTAATGGTGGGGGTCAGGCGGATACCCAGCGCCTTGCCGACCTCGGAGCGGATGAGCCCGGTGGCCGACCTCAGGGCGGCGGCGCTCGCAGAGCGCTCGCGGTCGGTGCCGTAGACGGTGTAGAACACGGTGGCCTGCTGGAGGTCACCGGTGACCCTCACGTCGGTCACGGTGACCATGCCGAGGCGGGGATCCTTGACACGTCCCTGGAGCAGGCGGGCGACCGTCTCGTGGATACGGTCAGCAACCTTGCGGGCGCGGGCGGCGTCGGCCATGGTGGGCTCCTCTCTGCGGGCTGGCAGGCGCCAGCGGCTCCTGATTGTGTCAGATCACGGTGCGGGGCGTGTCCGGGCAGACCGCTCCCGCCGTGCGCGGGGGCCACCAGCCCCCGCTCCCTCAGACGCCGCCTGACCGCCGCCGCTCCCGCCGTGCGCAAGAGCCCATCCCGCGCGCCCGTTAGGCCGCCAAAAACGTCGGTGGACCACTCCCACCGCGTACGAGAGCCGCGCCCGGTAGAGGGCGTCCGCCTCCGGCGCCCGGGCTACTCCCGTCGTGCACGGGAGCCGCTCTGGGCCAGGGCACAGCCTTGCGGACCGGAATGCCCGCTCCCGCCGCGCACGGGGCCGCCCGCCGGGCCCGGAGCAGTACCATGTCACAAGTACCGGCTACGCATCACATGTGACCTATGCTTCACCTATGCGCTCCCCGTACCACCGCCCTGGCCGTGTCCTGGCCGCAGGCCGACGTCGTACGGTACTGCTCCTGGCCGCGACGCTTCTCGCACTGGTCCTGACCGTCTACGGGAGCGGGGCGCAGCAGGCCGAACCGCCCGCCGCGCCCTCGGCCCCCGCCGGAATCCTCGCTGCCACATCCTCCTCAGCCCCCGCCGAACCGGCCTCCGACCCCTCTCCCAGCCAGGCTCCCCCGCCCGACGTCCACCTGACCATCGGCTACGCCGGTGACGTCCTGCCCCATATGCCGGTCATGGACGACACCCCCGGCGGGCAGGGGGACATTAGCGGCATGATCGCCGGCGAGCAGCCCTGGGTCGCCGGGGTGGACCTGGCCCTGTGCGGCATGGAGGTCCCTATCGCCCCTGACGGGGTGGCCAGCGGCTACCCCATGTTCGGGACCCTGCCGCCGGTGGTCCAGGCCCTTAAGGGCAGCGGCTGGGACGGCTGCGCGACGGCGTCCAACCACGCCTACGACCAGGGCCTGGCCGGGGTGGTGGCGACCGCGGACACGCTGGTGGCCAACGGCATGGGGTTCGCCGGGACTAACCGCTCGCAGGCCGAGGCGGCCACCCCCTACCAGCTCTACCGGCTGGAGCGCGAGGGGCGCACGGTGACCGTCGCCCAGCTGTCCTCCACCTACAGCCTCAACGGCCTGGTGGACGAGACCGGCTGGGCGGTGCAGATCAACAGCGTGGAGTGGGCGGCCGCCCAGGCCCGGGCGGCCCGGGACGCTGGCGCCGACGTCGTCGTCCTGCACTCCCAGATCGGTGAGGAGTACACCCGCGACCCGGTCCAGTCCCAGACCGACTACGCCAACGCGATCGCGGCCACCGGCGAGATCGACGTGCTCTTCAGCGCCCACCCGCACGTGCCGCAGACCAACGAGCTCCTGCCCGGGGGCCCTGGCGGGCGCGGTATGTGGGTGTCGTACTCGGCGGGCAACTACCTGTCCAACCAGTCCGAGGCACAGGGCACGGTCATGGCCTGTATCGGGATCTTCGTGTGGGTTGACGTCACGGTGACCGCCCAGGGGCAGGTGAGCGTGGACGCACTCCACTGGCACCCCTTTACCGTTGACCTCGACGGCGGGCACCGCGTCCTGGACCTGGCCGCCCTGGCGCGCGGTGAGGTCCCCGCCGGTACGACGCTGTCCGCCGAGGAGATCGCCTACCGCTGGCAGACCGTGACGGAGATTGTGAATCCGCAGACCTACTCCGACACAGTACCGGCACCCACGGGGCCCGAACCGACGGTGGTACCGCGCTCCTAGCCCGCCCTGCCCTCGCCCCTCCTCTCCCCGCCCGCCTCTCTGCTCGCGAGAACGGTACTTGTTCGTCGCGAGAACGGTACTTGTTTGTCGTGAGAACGGTACTTATTGCTCGTGAGAACGGGGGGGTGCTTGCAGTGGTCCTGTCTGGGCTGGTTGGTGGGTGCGGGTCGGTGGGTGCGCCGGGTGCCGGGTGGAGGCCCCGGCGGACGGCCCCAGGGCAACCTGGGGGGCGTGCCCGCGCGTCGGGCCGAGCGGAGGTGAACGCGCTCTGGGGCGGGTAAACGCCATCTCACGGGCATGAACGCGCTTCCGCGCAGGTGAACGCCAGCTAGAACGGCGCTCATCCGACCAAGAGCACGTTCACCTACACAAAAGCACGTTCATCTGCCTCTGGGCACGCTCACTCGGCCCATGGCGCGTTCACCAGCCTCGGTGCACGTTCACCCACACAAGAGCATGTTCACCTGAGAGCGCGTGGGACCGCCGCAGCAGCCAGCCACCGTCGACGACGCAGACGGCCAGACGGCGTCGTCCCCCAGGGGCCAGCAGCACGTCAGCACAGGTCACGAGGACCTCCGGGAAGGCGACGCAGACACGCCAACCCACACCCCGGCCGAAGACCCCCTCAACCCAACCCCCACAACGTCCACGACGAGACACGCCAGACACCAGGCCGGGAACCCCCAACCCAGCCGCTCAGAGAAGCACAACCAGGACACGTCACCCACGGTCACAGGCCCAACAACGAGCACCACCCGTTCTCACGACAAACAAGTACCGTTCTCACGACGAACAAGTACCGTTCTCACGAGCAATAAGTACCGTTCTCACGGAAGGGCGGGCAGCGGCCCCTACCAGCCCCGACCCTGCCCCTACCAGGAGAGGCCAGACAGTCAGGCTCCAGGCGTCCTCGGAGCCCTCGTCGGCGGGCTCCCCGTCCCAGGGCCGCCCAGCCCCGCTCCCGGGAGTCAGCGCGCGGTTCGCCTCCTCGGCCTCGGCGAGCCCTGACCAGCCCCCCCGCTCTCGGGAGTCAGCGGACCGGCTGGTCGAGACGGGGGCGCCCCAGGACGCCGGACCCGGCCCGGCACCGTCCGCGTCCGGGCCGCTCCCCTCCGCGTCCGGGCCGCCCGGGCCCGGGCCGCTCCTACTGCTTCTCACCCGTGTCAGGCAGGTGGGCGCCGTCCCCCTCCGCGCCCGGACCGCCCGTGTCCGGGCCGCCCGCGTCCCCGCCAGGCGTCCCGGTCCCGCCCGCGGTCCCGGAGGCGTCCGGACCCGGCGCCGTCCCCTCCCCCTTGATCCAGGCCAGGGTCTCCTCCAGCTGCTCGGGGGACACCAGCACGTCACGGGCCTTGGAGCCCTCCGAGGGCCCCACCACCTCGCGGGACTCCAGGAGGTCCATGAGGCGCCCGGCCTTGGCGAACCCCACCCGCAGCTTGCGCTGGAGCATGGAGGTGGAGCCGAACTGGCTGGTGATAATCAGCTCGGCGGCCTGCAGCAGCAGGTCCATGTCGTCGCCGATCTCCTCGTCAATCTGCTTCCTGGCCTCCGGGACGACGACGTCCTCACGGTACTCGGGAGTCAGCTGGGACTTGACCTGCTCCACCACCGAGCGGATCTCGGACTCGGTGACCCAGGAGCCCTGGACCCGCACCGGGGCGGAGGCGCCCGGCCCCAGGTAGAGGGCGTCGCCCTGGCCGGTGAGGGTCTCGGCCCCGTTCTGGTCCAGGATGACCCGGGAGTCCAGCTGGGAGGCGGTGGCGAAGGCCAGGCGGGAGGGCACGTTGGACTTGATCAGCCCGGTGACCACCTGGGCCACGGGCCGCTGGGTGGCCAGGACCAGGTGGATGCCAGCTGCCCGCGCCAGCTGGGTAATGCGCTGGATGGAGGCCTCCACGTCCTTGGGGGCGGTCATCATGAGGTCGGCGAGCTCGTCGACCACCACCAGCAGGTAGGGGTAGGGGGTGATGACCCGCTGGCTGCCGGGCAGGGGCTGGACGTCTCCGGCGCGTACCGCCTTGTTGAAGTCGTCAATGTGCTTGTACCCGAAGGAGGCCAGGTCGTCGTAGCGCGCGTCCATCTCCCGCACCACCCACTCCAGGGCCTCGGCGGCCTTCTTGGGGCTGGTGATAATGGGGGTGATCAGGTGGGGGATGCCCTCGTAGACGGTCAGCTCCACGCGCTTGGGGTCCACCAGCACCAT
>ERZ772927.854-NODE-854-length-10369-cov-44.4291_pt1 | contig 10369 bp, 13 predicted proteins | sample MGYA00512115_ERZ772927 | MGnify/ENA primary metagenome ERZ772927 (study PRJEB29015, sample SAMEA2737924) | human oral metagenome | biome: human oral; feature: human-associated habitat; material: dental | place: China | collected 2013 ... | reverse complement strand
ACGTGTGACGATAATTGTGTCCGAGCAAACAGAGTGTGGACAGGTCGTGTCGTATGTATTGGCCTTGCATGGTCGCGTTCTGGGCGTCCAGAATGGAGGCGCTGCTTACCGAGACGACCATCCATTGGCGGGCGGCCACCTGGACAACCGTGCGGTGCGGGCGTCGCGCCTGTGTCGGATTGCCGTGCGCGGAATCATAGCCGCCGCACTGGCCGGGCTTACCCTCTCCGGCCTTGTCATGGTTCCTGGCGCAGCACGAGCGGAGGCTCCCCTCGAGACCCCCGGCGCCGACAGCATCACCTTCAACCGATCCGAAGGGCGCATCGGCGCGGCCGTCCTCAACGACTCTGGTACTGACCGCACCACCGTCGTCGCCGACAACTCCTACTTCGGCATCGTGCCCGGCGTGACGGTCTACAATTCCGCAGACCCCAACCAGCGCTCGGTTGCGTATCGAGCGGGATACTCCCAGGACTGGCTCGACGCGAATACAGCGAAGAGTGGCGACTACTGGTGCTACGTGACCCGAGGCGTCGCCTGGGACTATCACATGGCCTGGTACTACCAGTACTCATACGACGGCAGTGTGGCGCAAAGGAGGCCCCTACAAGCGGGTCTCCCGCGCCTCAGCACCGCGCACCTGCCCGTCGACTGCTCCCTGCTATGCACTTGTTCGATCCGATGGTAACTGCCCCGCGACCCCGCCCGCGGGCTCGACCCCGGTCTCCAGCTTCACGACCAAGGAAAGCCAGGTGTCCTTCGGCTGCCTCTACGGCTCCTTCAGCCAGGAACGCTACGTGCGCGTCGCTAAAGCCGTCACCGAGGACTCCGAGCAGGTGGGTGACGTGATCCCTGAGTTCGGCTTTACGACCCTGGGCGTCGGCGACTGGACCGGCACCACCGGAACGCCGCTGACCACGAGTGTTCCGGCTGATGGCTTCGTCGCGTGGGACTCCTTTGAGGACGCGCACCTGACCCCGTCCGCTTACGGCGAGGTCGGGGCGGCCACCTCCGGATACAAGGCCTTCATGCCGGGCTTCTCACAGTTCGTCATCGCCGAGATGGGGCCGCGCATCGCCGGCCGATTCCCGTTGGATTTTGGTGCGCAGGGGCGTTTTGGCCCCTGGAAGACCAACGATGACCCGAACTCCGCGCAGTGGAGCCTCGTCGACGTGACCTGCCTGAATGGTGTGGGCGAGCGAGTGAACGTCAGCCGCGACGCTGACACGGGTGGTGTGGACTTCTCCCAGGTCGCCCCGGCCTCGTCCCCGGCGGCCTTGATACCGCGCCGAGCAGGGGGCCGCCGCGTCCTCCTCGTGGTACATCCGCATGAAGGTCACGCGCGACAGCGCAGCCCCCGGATACTCCGAGTCACTGCTCGAGTGCGCCTCGTCGAACGACCGCCTCACCCCGGGCCGCGGCCTCTACAACGCGGTGACGGGCGCCTACGATCATGATGGCGAGGCCAACAACGAGGCCCTGGCTGGGTACCCGGTCTCCGTCCTCGATGGAGGGTCGCGCTTCGTGACCGCGCCCCTGGAGACGGGGAAGACCTACTGGCTCGTCGAGACCCGTGCGCCCGTCGGGCACGCGCTGCTGCCCCGTCCCGTTGCCTTCCATATCGAGGCTGGCGCGGATGCTGACGCAACGACCGTCATTAAGACGGACTTTGGCGCCGACGAGGGCGGACACAGGCCGCGTAAGAAGCAGTGCGAGACATAACGACGTGGGTGCGGCTGGGCCGCCGGATTCCCTCAGTTGCAGCCCCGTGGTTCCTCGCCTATATCGCACCTAGTTCCCCTGCGTGTAGTTCAGATTTTGAAATCTAAGCGTTGGAATTGCAGTGTTTGTAGGGCATGCCCAAAAATGCCCGCGTTAAATTACGTGCGACTTTTATGTGGGGGCTCAGGAAAGGGGCCGTGCACAAACAACGCGGCCGGGCGCACAGCCCGGCCGCGAGTTGCAGGATCAGAAGTCCCAGTCCTCATCCTCGGTGTCCACGACCTCGCCCATCACGTAGGACGAGCCGGAACCCGAGAAGAAGTCGTGGTTCTCGTCCGCGTTGGGGCTCAGGGCCGCCAGGATCGCGGGGTTCACGTCGGTCGCATCGGCCGGGAACAGGGCCTCGTAACCCAGGTTCATGAGCGCCTTGTTCGCGTTGTAACGCAGGAACTTCTTGACGTCCTCGGTCAGGCCGAGCGGATCGTACAGGTCCTCCGTGTACTGCTCCTCGTTCTCGTAGAGCTCGTACAGTAGCGAGTACGTGTAGTCGCGCAGGTCGTCCTGGCGCTCCTGGCTCGACTCATTCACGGCCAGCTGGTACTTGTAGCCGATGTAGTAGCCGTGGACGGCCTCGTCGCGGATGATGAGGCGGATCAGGTCAGCCGTGTTGGTGAGCTTGGCGTGCGAGCTCCAGTACATGGGCGCGTAGAAGCCCGAGTAGAACAGGAAGGACTCGAGCATCGTCGAGGCGACCTTGCGCTTCTCCGGGTCGTTGCCGTCGTAGTAGGACTTGACGATCTCGGCCTTCTTCTGCAGGGCCGTGTTCTCGTTCGACCAGCGGAAGGACTCGTTGATTTCCTCCGTGGACAGCAGGGTGGAGAAGATCGACGAGTAGGACTTGGCGTGCACCGACTCCATGAACGCGATGTTCGTGTAGACGGCCTCCTCGTGCGGGGTACGCGCGTCCGGGATCAGCGACACTGCGCCGACCGTGCCCTGGAGCGTGTCCAGCAGGGTCAGGCCCGTGAACACGCGGTTCGTCATGAGCTGCTCGTCCTTGGTGAGGGTCTTCCAGCTCGGCAGGTCGTTGGAGAGCGGAATCTTCTCAGGCAGCCAGAAGTTGCCCGTCAGGCGGTCCCAGACCTCAAGGTCCTTGTCGTCTTGGATCTTGTTCCAGTTGATGGCCTCGAACACGGGCTCGGTTGCCATGGGGGCTCCTCTGTGTGCGGTGTCGGACGGACGAGGCCGGGGCGGCCTCGCGTATAGGGTCCAGGATAGTGGGTGCGAGGCCCGCGACGAGGCTGGTGGCCCGTGTTTCGTGGACGAGGTCACCTCGGTTGGTCGGATCCTTCTTCGTCGAAGTCGATGGGGTCTCCGTTCTCGTCCAGCATTCCGTGGCGCTTCATGTACTGGTACCGGGCGTCGGCCCAGCGGGGTACGGGTAAGGGGAAGAAATGGTAGATGATGCCGATAAGAAAACAGAGTAGACCGGCGACGATGAGGATACCCGTGACGATGTAATAAGAACTGAGGTCGTAAATAGCTTCTCCGAGGCTGCAGATGAAGAAGCCAAGGCCGACAAGTGGGCGTGTTGTTGCTTGGCTTCTCGCGCTGCTGCTCATCCGCGAGGTAATGATGCGGGAGTTGCTAGAGAACGTGGTATCGAGATAGGTCTCCATGTACCAGGCGCTAATAATCATAAGTCCGAAGATCGCGCCAAAGACTTCCCAGAAAATCATGACTGTGCTCCTCCACTGTTGATGAGCGCGAGCATGCCGTCGTTGACAAGACTTGCTGCGTTTCATGGACGGTGTCAGCTTGATGAGGAGGGTGTCACGGCTGTGATCTGCGTGTTCCCCGTCGGAACAGGAGCCGTGTACTTGTGGTCGTATGCATCGTTGTAGCGTTGGATCTCGCGCATGACGTCCGCCGCTGCGTCGTCCGTGCACTTGAAGTCCTCTGTCGCGGCCGCTAGGCCCAAGTAGATGCCGTTCAGGATCCACGCCATGTGTCTGAGTGTTGAGTTCAGAGCCGTGACGTGTTTGCCCAGAGTTGCATCGTGTTCGCTGCCCGTGTCGGACGTGCTGAGGGCTGGCGTATTCCCGATTTCCAGGCAGGCGTTGCTGAGCTTCGCAATGATCGAATTAACTTCGTCGTAATTCCATTCGAGAACGACGTACGTCATGGCAGTCTCCTCTCGGGTGACAGGGTGAAGAAATACGTAATGAGTGCCCACAGCTGCGTGTTGTAGATGGGGTGGATGGGGATGTGAGGCCCGGTGCTGGGTGCGAAAAGCGGAGCCTCGACCCTGTAGGCGGCGGCTGGCGTGATGAACGTGGAGAGGGTAGAGGTCGGAACGAAGGAGTCCTTCTTGGTGCGCTCTTCCCGGATCCAGGTGGTGTATGCCCAGCGTTGGGACACGAGAGCCTGCGCGAAGGCGGAATCTGAGGGGCCGTAGGAGGAGTAATTCTCGAGGAGCTGGGCCGTCTGTTCGACGAAGCCTTGCTGTGCGGCGTACACGATGGCCGTCGGTAGCACGGGAGGTCCGTCGAAGACGGCGGGGTTAGGCGTGAGCGGAGATATCGCCGCCGTGACGTGGGGAATTTCCTCGTTATCGATCTGATAAATGTGGGTCTCAGTGTCGCCGTCGGGGGTGGTAGCGGTGCGGGCCACGACGCAGGGCCCCGGCTGCATCCAGACGAGAGCCTGGCGGCACTGGGAAGCATCCGGAGACGTGGTGGCGATGACCAATCGCGAGCGAGCCGTGCGCATGAGCGTCGCGAGATAAGCCGCGTCGCCGGTGAGTCCCTCGGAGGTGGCGAAGCTTGAGGTGACGTCGCCCGGAATGACGACGTGAGGACGGTCAGGCATTGCGTACCTCCAGGCTCATGATGATCGCGAGAACGTCATCGTTCAGGTCGCCGAAAGCGGGTGTCGTCATCGTCGCAGTCGCCGTGAGGAGGAAGTCATTCCCGCCGTTGGAATGAATCCATGCCCACTGGCAGGCGGTGATGGGGACGCTGCCCTGAATGTAGATCCCTGTGCGCAGGTGTGACGATTCGGGTCGCGCCGGCCACTCGCAATCCTCCAGCATGCGAAAGCCGGGAACCTGATCGGACATGGACTGTGCCGAGTCGGCGAGCGCCTGCGCGGGCGTGGTGCTTGCGGGGATGGGGGAGGCAAGCACGAGGAGGGTGGGGGTGAAATCGTAATCGGCATCGATGGGGCCGACGGCGAGGGCGATAACGCCCCCTTCGGTCGGTTGCTGATCGTCGTCTGCTGTTCGCTCTTGCGCGTCGCCGGCGCTCCCGAATGCCTGGTTCAGGATCGAGGAGATCTCCTCCTTCGGGCACGACGACCAGCGGGGAGGCATCAGCCAATAGGTCGACAGACTCATAGCGTCCCCCATCCCTGATCGTTGTCAGCGGACTCCTCGCCGTCCTCCGAAAGCTCGAACTGTGGGAGGGGATCACCGTTTTCGTCCAGCATTCCGTGGCGCTTCATGTACTGGTATTCCATATTGACGAGGCGTGGGGCGCGAAATGGGAATAAGCAGATAAGTGCGAGTGGTAGGCAAAGGAAACCAAGAACGGCTGGAATTAAGAATATGCGCGGAGGGAAGCCAATTTTGTCTAACAGCATTCCCGCTCCCATGAGGGTGAAGAGAAGACTAAGAAGTGGTTTGACGAGAGTGCGACTCTTCCCCAACGCCTGCGGGGAGGTTGACATGCGTCTCCATAGCGAGGCACTTGATGAGTCCGTGTAGGTCTGTGCGTACCATGAGTACAGGCCAAAAGGACCGATGAGGATCAGTCCCAAAATTGCAATCATGTTGTGTGCTCCCCTCTATGAATGTAATACCGCACTTAGGCCGTTGTTGATCCAGCTGCCGACCAACTTGCCGGCCTGGCTGCCAGCCAGCCCGCCTATGACGCCGCCGATCACGCCTCCAGCGAGAATGCCGACGGGGCCGCCGACAGCGCCGATGGCTGCGCCGAGTTGTGCTCCGTAGGTGGCTCCGAAGTACGCGCCTGTCGCGCTGGCAGCGCCCGTCACTCCGGCTCTTGCGATCTTTTCGCCCTGTCCCATCTCCGGGTGGTGGTAGGAGTCCGACTGGTAGCTGTCGTAGGCGCTGACGACTCCGTCGAGGACCGCGCAGGCGCGGCCTGCGAGCTTACCGCCCGTTCGCAAAACGTCGGCGGTCTTGATCGCTCGACTGCCGCCCTTGACGGCGTCCACCCCCGGGACTTTCCAGTTCTTGAGGTTCCCTCGCTCGGTGATCTGCTTCCAGGGGGATGCGTCTTTGATTCCGGCCGGCGCCTGGTACTTGGCGCCCTTCGCCTGTAGATAGACCGACTCGATCCCGTCTGCAAGAAGGGTATTGCGCATGGTGTCCGCCCAGCCGGGTAGGCGAGCTGGCACATTCAACCCCGTGGGGAATCCGTATGTTTCGACGAATTTGTTGAAGACGGGGAGGAGGGTCGACTCCCAGACGGTGGGGTCGATGCCCGCGAGGTCGCTACCGAACAGTGTTTCCGCGTAGGCGAACTTCCTCTGGTTGATCTCGCAGCGTGAGCGTAGCGACGCAAAGAAGGCGCCAACGCCGCCCGGGACGTTTGCTGGGTGGCTGATGGTCACTTTCGTTCCGTCATGAGAAACCGTCAGCCCGGCGCCGCTGGCGTCGGTGACAATGGCTCGAAACTCTGTCCTGATGGGTTTCAGGGTGCCCCCGTAGTCCTCCAGGGCGGATTGCAGCGAGCGGAAGCATGACAGTGCGTGCTCGCTCGCGGAGATGACATTCGTCAGATGCTCGACGACCGTGTTAACCAGCGCGGCTCTCTGATGTTCGACCATCCCTCGGGCGGCCGTCGCGTCGCCAATGGCCTCGTCGAGTGCCGCGATCGGTTTGTCGCACTGGTCCTTCAACGACAGGATCGCGTCCACCTTAACCGGAAAGTCCCACGAAAAGGACTCGGCGAATTCTACGGTTCCCGCCGATGTGGGAACCGTTGAGGTAGCTGCAAGGGGGGGGCATTGCTTCACTCCGTTGGAACAATCGGGCGACATGCGTGTTGCGCATCACTTATTGGCCAGCGTACTCCGGTTGTTTAACAATCTGTAGCGAAAACTGGCTGAAAAATGCTGACGAATGATGTTGTCCGAGGTCGCGAGCGGTTTTCCCGTACCGCGACGAGGCTGGTGGCCCGTGTTTCGTGGACGAGGTCACCTCGGTGGAGGCGGGGGCGGTATCGTGTTCGCCATGACGACGCCCACCTTCGCCGACGTTGACGAGGCCCTCGCCAGGGGCGACTACCGCGCGGCCCTGTCCATCCTCGAATCCCTCGAGGTCGTGGGTGAAGACGCCTGTTATCGTCGTGACGTCCAGGCCTCGGCCTGCGCCGACCACCTCGGCCGGCATGCGCCTGCACCCCCAATCCCGCGATATTGCCCGCGAGCTGCCCCTGTGCCTCGTCGACCTGGGACGCCGCCGAGATGGAGCCGGCCGTCACCGAGGCCTACGGGCGGATGCTCAAGCGCGTGACCTTCGCCCTCGACAAAGCCTTGATGTTCGCCATTTTCGCGGGCTTCGGCTGCGGAATCGGCTACGTCGCGACCCTGCGAATCATGAGGGATGAGCTCGCGCTCTTCTTCTTCCTCCTGTACGCCGTCATGTCGCTCAGCGGCTACCTCATGACGTTCGCGCAGATCGTGCTCTTCAATCGCGTCCTCCCGCGAGGCGTGCGCCTGACCTTCAGGATCCTGCGTAAGTGCTTCCTGGACCGGGGAGCTCCGTCATGGACTTCATACGCATGATCGTGCTGGCGGGGCTCATCTTCTTCGGACTGATGGCGCTCACCCGATGATCCCTGTCGCCGCGCAGTTTCCGTGATTATGGCGAAGAATGCTCATATCCTGACCAGTGAAAAAGTCTCCAACTGGGCAGCTTGTAGTTGCTTTGTAAGGCGCGAAAAGTTAACGGACAACGCTATTGTGAGGGTGTGACCTATCAGCCGTTGCAATTCGATGCCGCGCCCCGGCCCTACCGCCTGGGGAATGACCAGCTGCGCCGCTACAACCGCGTGCGCGCCGGCCAGCGAACGCAGGGCCGCGTCAACATCGCCATCGACGTCGTCACCATCCTCCTGATCGTCTCCGTCAGCGCCATCGTCGCCATCGTCGAACTCTCCTCCATGCCCGAACCCGTCATCGAAAAGCTCGCCGGCCTCGCCCTGAGCCTCATTCTCGGAGGAGGACTCATCCTCCTCGCGCTCCTCGCCGCACTCCTCATCGCGGCCCGTCGCTGGCACCGCGAATGGGACGGCAACGAAGACCTCGTCATCTTCTCCGAGTCCCACGCAGCCCTGCACGCCGCCCGGCAAGACGGCGCCATCATGACCGCCTGCGCGCGCATGAAGCTCGCCTGGTTCATCGGCTTCCTCGCCGTCGGTGGCATCGCCGTCGCCACCGAATCCGCGCTCCTCGCCGCCCTCGCCTCCCTGCCCCTCGCCATGGGGCTCCTCAACTCCTGGCGATCCTGCCAAGCCCTGCGCCGCATCACCGGACGCACCCTCTGACACGCGTCGGGCCCGCACGCCCACGCGCACGGACCCGATCACTGCGCCCCGGCCTCGTCAGCGCGGGACGATAGACGAAACGTCAGCCCTTCGAAAGCTCTTCTCGCACGGCTCCCGCACCGAATGTCAGCGCGGTCAGGCCGGCTTCCAGAGCGCCCAGGGCCAGCCCCTGCCTCGTGTGGGCAAAACGAGCGCCCTGCGCACGGCGACCCTCACCGCGGCGGAACAGCCAGCGTTCCACGCCGACCGTGATCATCGCTGACCCCAGCGCCGCGCCCGCGAGAACCGCCAGCTCTGCCGGATCCGCCTCGGTGACACCCTCGAGCGGATCCTCGCCCGCGACGGGGGACGACTTCGAGCAATCCACGTCCTCGTCATCGTAGGGCGGAAGCTCCGAGGGCTCCGGCAGCTGCGCAACCATCGACCAGCCGAGTACCCCCAGCAGACCCGCCTTCACGAGACCGCGCAACGGGCGCGAGCGCACGTAATCGGGCAGGGCGTACCACGCGACGGTCGCACCCACGCCCGCCGCGAACCCCGCGACCCGAGTCGGGTCCACCGAGCCAGCGCACGGACAAGAACAGCTAGATGAGGTGGCCATGGCCAGTCCTTTCAATCGGGAGCGCGCGGATCAATCCGCGAGCAGGTCAAGCAGGTGAGAGACGACCTTTCCGCCCGAATAGGCGGATCCGTCGTGCTGGTACTCATTCGTGATGTAGTGGCGAGCGCCGATCAGCTCACCCGTCTCCACGGACAGCTCGCGCGGCACGAACATGTCGTCGTAATACACGGCCGCAGCCACCGGTACCGTGTTCTCGGCCAGCACGTCCGGCAGGTACACGGGCGCCGCCTCCGTCGTCGACGCGAGAATCTCCGCGACGCCCTTCAGCGGCGCCAAGCCCGGATCCTCGTCGAACACGCGGCGCATGAAGTGCTCGCCCGTCAGGTAGAACGGCTCGCTCTCATCCAGAGGGTTCGCGTCCTTGGCGAAGCCCGGGATCTCCTCGGCCAGGCGATCCGCCGCCCAGCCGGTCGCCGTGCCCACCAGGTCTGGCGTTGCGCACGCGTAGATGTACTCCTGGAACACGGCGTAAATCGGGGCCACGTCCACCTGCGAGCCGATTGCCGCCAGGAACTGCGACGAGAGCCTGCGCTGGCCACGAACCGACGTCCAGGGCCCCTCAAGCAGGTAGTGCAGCTGATCCGTGTTGCCTTGCCCGCCCAGCATCATGCCGATCATGCGCAGACGCGCGGGGGAGAGACGCTCGCCCGTCGGCAGCGTCTCTTCTGTGTCCGCCAGGTGCGCGCACAGCTCGCGCACCGTGCGCTCATCGCCCGGGTGGCGCTGGAAGTACGCGCGGTTGCGCGCCGCCGTGCGCTCATACGTCAGGCGGTAGATGTCGTCCACATGGACGAGGCCGGGCAGACCTCCCGTGATCAGGCTGGCCTTCAGGCCCTGGGGAGCCAGCGACAGGTACGAGGTCGTGATGAAGCCGCCGAAAGACTGGCCGAGCGTCGTCCACGGGTCATCCCCGCACAGCTCGCGACGCAACGCCTCCGCGTCGTACACGATCTGATCCTGGCGGAAGTGGCGCAGGTACGCGGCCTTCTCCTCGTCCGTGTCCAAGTGGGAGAGCGCCTGGGCGTCCATGCGCGTGGACTGGCCGGTTCCTCGCTGATCGAGGAGCACCACGCGGTAATCCTGCAGGAGACGATTCATCCACCCGCCGGTAAACGTGCCGAAACGCGGACTCGGGTAGCCCGGTCCCCCCTGGAGGAACACCGCGTAGGGCGCGTCCTCGCGGCCCTTGCGCACGACCTCGCGCGCGAAAACCTGAATCGTCGGGTTGTCCTCGCCAGTGGGGCGCAGGTGATCAAGGGGAACGTCCAGGCGGTGTTCGTAAACGGTGTGACCGTGGTGCAGGTACGACTCTGTGTGCATGGACACAATGGTAGCGGTTTTGCGGCGGTGCCGTTGTGCCCGTGGCTGTTCTGGGTGCTGTTTGGTCCGGCTGTGGGGCCGGGCTGCTTGGTGTGCCCGTGGGCGGCGGCCCGCCCGCGAGATCGCCACA
>ERZ772927.851-NODE-851-length-10384-cov-7.04879_pt1 | contig 10384 bp, 8 predicted proteins | sample MGYA00512115_ERZ772927 | MGnify/ENA primary metagenome ERZ772927 (study PRJEB29015, sample SAMEA2737924) | human oral metagenome | biome: human oral; feature: human-associated habitat; material: dental | place: China | collected 2013 ... | reverse complement strand
CCTCAGCAAATACAACTTGCCCCTTCTCAAATCCTGCGATTCGCGCCAAAGAAAGGACACGATAACCAGCAGTTTCCAAAAGTTGACGGCCACCCTGAAACGATTTTTCAATGACAATACCAACCGCTTCAACCTTTGCTCCTGCTTGCTCAATAATGGTAATCAAGCCCTTGGCTGCCTGACCATTAGCCAAAAAATCGTCAATAATCAGCACTTTATCGTCAGAGTTGAGAAATTTCTCAGCAATCGAAACGGTCGAAGTCACTTGCTTGGTAAAAGAATAAACTTCAGCCGTCAAAATCCCTTCTGTCATTGTGATGTTTTTGGCCTTCTTAGCGAAAATCATTGGTAGCCCCAGTGCCTCTGCTACGTAGACAGCCGGAGCAATACCAGAAGCCTCAATGGTCACTACCTTGGTTATTCCTGCATCCTTTACCGCCTCCGCAAAGACCTGGCCAATCTCTTTCATCAATGAAAAATCAACCTGATGGGTCAGAAAAGAGTCAACTTTCAGGATATTTTCACCTAGGACTTGTCCATCTCTGAGAATCCGTTCTTCTAATTTTTTCATTTGCCCACCTTTTCAAAAACCATCCTGACTCTAGCAGAAAAACACGGCTATCCGTGCTTTTCCTTTACTCTTTTTCATTTTTATTCTCGGTCTTGTCTTCTTCTCCAGCATGATTGACTGCTTTTTTGAATTCTGAAAACATTTTACCGATAGATTGCCCCAGTTCGGGCAGGCGTTTTGGTCCGAAAATGAGCAAAGCTCCCAGAACAATAATGATTACCCCAGGTACTCCGATGTCTTTTAAAAGTCCCATTAATTTCTCCTCGTTGATTTTTTTTGATAAATGATGCGACTGAGCAAGATGCTGACTTCATAGAGCAAAATCAAAGGCACTGTCATAGACAAGTCACTGATAAAGTCAGCCGGTGTCAGGACAACAGCTAAAACCAGCAAAATGAAGTAAGCGTATCGTCTATATTTTACCAAAAATTTCGGATTGAGCAAACCGATAGAAGTCAGAAAGGACACAAGAACTGGCAGCTCAAAAAGGCAAGCAATCGGAATAGTGGTATGAAAGACGAAACTAAGATAATTCTGCGCTGTTAGCCGAGTCTCAAAGAGGCCCTCACCCAGTGACAGCAAGACCTGCAAAATAGCCGGAGTCACAAAGTAAAAGCCAAAAGCCAGCCCCAGAACAAAACAGAGAAAGGTAGCTGGGATATAAGCGAAAACGGCTCGGGCTTCATTGGCCCGCAAAGCTGGTCGGACAAACTCCCAGACCTGATAAACAAGAAATGGCAAGGTTAGGGAAAAAGCGACCAGACTAGCCAGACTGATATAAATCCAAAGGATATCATCCGGCCCCAGCACCAGCAGCTTATTCTCAAAATTACTAGTCAGCCATCGATAAATGTCAGCCGAAAAAAGCAAGCTGGCCAGAAAAACTACGAAGAAGCAAGCCAATACCGCTAGAAAACGCCGTCTGAACTCAATCAAATGCTCAATAATAGTCTGCTCTTTTTTATCCATGCTGCTGCTCGCTTTTCTGATTTTTAAAGCTAACATAGACCACCAGCAAGATAAAGAGCACCTGACTGACGACCACTTCCAGGCTTGGATAAATCCCCATCCAGTCTACTGTCACAAAGCCATTGATTAGGTGAGTAGGTAGAATATTGGTTAACTGAAGGGCATGGATGCTGACGCCCAGCATTTTAAAGGCCAGGGCATAGATTAGCCAAGTCAGCCAGAAGAAAATGCTGTGTGGCTTGAGAAGACCCGAAGCCTTGCTCATAATAAAGGCCAACAAGACCAAGACCAAAATAGCCAAGCCGATTCCCAAAAGGAAATCAGTCATAGTGATGCGTGGCAGAATTCCTACATAAAAGAGAATGGTCTCAGCTCCTTCACGGAAAACTGCCAGAAAACTAAGAGCAAACATAGAAAGAAAACTGCCTGTGGCTGTTACAGCCTTCATCTGACTTTCCATAAAGTCATTCCATTTCTCAATAGATGCCTTGCTATGCAGCCAGATACCAACCAATATCATCATGGCGACAGCGAAAATACCCACTGCACCCTCGATTATCTCACGATTGGATCCTGAAGCAACTGCTGGAAAAAGAAACTGCAACAAAGCTGCAATCACAGCACTGGCTAGAACCCCGCTCGCTGCGCCGGCATAAACCCATTTGAGCCCTTTTTTCATCTTGGAGGCTTTCAGAGTCGTTATCAAAGCCATGACAATTAAGAGCGCTTCTACACCCTCACGCAGCAAAATCAGCATAGCATCAAAGAAATGATAGGAAGCTGTCGTGTCAATCTGTGACAGCTCACTAATCAAAGATTCTAGCTGCTTTTGATACTTCTCTTCGCTCCCCTTGACCATAATAACAGGCGTCTGACTCTCTACCTTGGTATAAAGTGAAGGATTGTTGACACTGACATCTCCTTCAATTGTTGGCCAAATGGTGATGAACTCTTTCATCTTGGCAGCAGCCTTTTTATCATCTCCGCTTTGAAAGAGACTCAAAGCCTCCTCTAGAAGCTTAATTCCATCTTTCAGCGTCAGATTACCAGCAGCTTCTTGGACTTTCTCACCTTTGACAAAATTATCAATGGCGGTTTTCAAATCATCAAAAGAAGACTGAATCATATCAAAGTCAGTAGGCTCCGTCTCAATGGCGCTGCGCAGGAATGAAATAGCTGTTTCTACCTTGCCGTAATGGGCTGTGCTATTGTCTCGCACCACGCTTTCATTAGTGGTCCAGGTGCTATTCATCTTCTTGTAAGCTTCTCGTGTCGCTTCTAAGTCCATAGCGCTAATAGCCTTTTGTAGATTTTCAAATTTTGGCTCTAGCTTACTGAGAAGCTTCTTTTTCTCGGCCTCTAAGTCGACTGGATTCTGCTCTTTCTCAAATTTCAAGAGGGCAGAAGAGATCTGTGTCAGCTTCTCCTCAGTCACCTGACCCGATAAGTCTAGCGCCTTGCTTACCTCTTGTCCCGCTGCAGAGTCGTGATTAGCCACCCTATCAAACTCAGTCTTGATTTCTCCGACTAGCTGCTTGGCTTTTTCCTGATTCTTCTGCTTGACCGCAGTACTAGCATCAGTAATTTTGACGAATAAACTGCTGTAGCTCTCGTCCGCTAAAACCGGCTTAGGCAAAAAGACCAGCAAGAGCCCCAATATCAAGAGGCTTTTATTCAAATAATTTTTGACCAAGGTATTCTCCTTTTTTCACTCCACCAAAGCAAGCAAACAAGCCACTGCCGACATGCGTGACGTACTCATTCATCTTATCTTGAGCACCTAGATTGGTCTGAACTTTGACAAAGCTGTCTGGATCTTTCTGGAAGGAAAGAAAGAGCAAGCCTGTGTCGAACTGACCTGTACTTTCATCAATCCCATCCGAGTAAGAATAAGATCGACGATATATAGGCTTATCAACCTCCTTGGCCAAACGGACATGTGAATCCTCTGGCAGCAAGTCCAAGTCAACTTCGTCAAACTCGTCTTTCTTGCCAAAAGGCGCTCCGCTTTCCTTATAGCGGCCAAAAGTATTTTCCTGCTCCTGGAGATTGGTCCGGTCCCAGGTCTCAAGGAACATCTGGATCCGGCGGACAGCCATGTAAGAGCCACCCTGCATCCAGTCCTTGCTATCGCACCAAATGACCTTGTCAAAGTCTTTTTCCTTGGTAACATTGGCCGTGCCATCCTTAAATCCAAAGAGATTACGAGGCGTTGACATCTGGTCTCCGATGGCTGCAAAGCCTGACTGACTCCACTTCATAGTGATGGCATTTCTGCCCTTGCGGACCAGATTGCGGACCGCATGAAAGGCTACCTGCTCATCATCTGCGCAGGCCTGAATAACAATATCGCCACCCGAGTATTTTTCTTTGAGCTGCTCCTTTGGAAAAGGCGGCAAATCCCGAAAAGCCTTAGGTCGTTTGTCTGATAAGCCCATTTTTTTCAGAAAAGAGGCTGAGACACCAAAGGTCAAGGTCAGACGATAAGGGTTGAGACCGACTGTTTCTCCAGTATCCGTTGGCGGCAAAAGGGCATTTGAATTATCTTTTTTGACCAATTCTCCATCTACCAGCTTTTCACTGTAGGCTGTCCAGTCCTTGAAGAGCTGGATAATGGTCTCCCGATCTGTCGTATGCAAATCCAACACAACGAAGTAGATATTCTTCTGCATCGGAGTTGTGATACCCGCCTGATGCTCCCCATAGAAGCTGATTTCTTCCTCACCGTCAGCGAATTTCTTATCTTCCTTCGCCTGATTAGCGAAAAAAGCAGATGCACCAGAGACACCCAGTGCAAGACCAGCGCCTCCAATCCCTGCTTTTTTAAGAAATTCACGACGATCCATCTTTTTATTAAACCATTTTTCGTCGTTTGTCATATGATTACTTCCCGTCTAGAATGACTCCCATTTGTGAAAGAGGCTCACCCAGTTTGGTAACTGCTTCTGCCAGCTCCTTGGTGTCTTCTTTTGTCAATTCTGTATAGAGCTTGTAGTTTTCCGAGTCGGTCATGTGCTTGTCTAAAAGACCGTTGACGTTTTTAAACTCAAGTTCCAAGGTCTTGACAAGTTTCTCGTCCTTGTCCTGAATCAATGGCTTGAAGAGCTCGAAAATCTTTTCTGCCCCTTCAATATTGGCCCGAAAATCATAGAGATCTGTATGGGAGAACACTTCTTCCTCGCCTGTAATCTTGCTGGTCGCTACTTCATTGAGCAAGTCAACAGCACCCGTCAACATCATATCCGGAGTCACTTCAACTGTTGCGATTTTAGCTTTTAGCTCCTTGATATCGTTGACCAGCTGATCAGCATAGCTTTCAGTTCCCTTGGTCGTATTTTCCTCCCACATGATTTTTTCAATGCGGTGGAAACCAGACCAGCCTTCTTCAGTCTTGTTTTCGTCCACATAGTCAACCAGGCGGAAGTCGATTTTAACGTCTGATTCACCAAAGCTCTCAGCAATTGGCTCCGAACGTTCGTAGGCCATCCGGATAAGCGGATATTGCTTTTTAGCCTCATCAAGCTTGCCTTCTTTAAGAGTATCACGAAACTTCTCCGTATCTGTCAGGAGCTGATCGATTTGTCCTTGGACAAAAGATTTGTAATCTGCTGTCGCCTTGTCCAATTCTTTCTGATTGACAGCCGTTTGACTGCTAGATGCTTGACTGCTTGAGTCAGTCTTATTTGAAGAATTGTTGGCTGCACAGCCAGTCAGTAAAATTGCCGTTGAAAATAGGACAATGCCAATTTTTTTCATGGTGACTCCTTTGTTTTCTCTCTGATATGAGATTATTTCCTGTAAATTATACCAGTTTTTTTCTCATATTTCAAGAAATTGTCTGACAATTTAATCAAAAACTATTTATTTAGACAGCTAAAGCAGCTCTTCTTTGACTTTCCCAATCTCCGTCTTTTTCAGCACCAAGTAAATCGTATCCCCCAAATAGAGGCGCGTGCTGCCATTGACCGTTTGAGTTTTCCCCTTGTGGACATTCATGGTAATCAAGACCCCATCAGGCAAGTTTAGCTCATGTACCTGCCGACCAGCAATCTTTTCAGAAACAGGGATTTCAATTAAAGTCGTATCTCCCTGGTCCTCGATACTGTCTGGCAACATTTTTTCCAGCATTGCTTCATAGACGGGCGCTCCTTTTAGCAAATCCATGATAATGTAAGCAGTCAGAGTGACCAGTCCCAACGGCATGAGATTACGGATGTCACCGACCATCTCTGTGACCAGAATCATGGCTGTCAGAGGAGCCTTGGAAATGGCGCCAAAATAACCACTCATACCTAGGATAATGAAAATTGGAAATTGCTCCTGAGAAATCAAATCTAGCTGCAGACAGACCGCCCCCATTGCTCCCCCCAGCAGTGAACCCAGAGCTAGAATAGGCAGGAAAATACCACCTGGCAATCCACTGCCATAACTCATCATGCTCCAGACAAAACGCAGAGCAAAAAACAAGAGCAAGGTTCCCACAGTATAATGACCAGCAGTCAAAGATAAAATCAACTGATTGCCCCCGCCCAGCAAGTGAGGCAAGAAATAACCAATCGGAAGAATCAAGACAAAGGCCAGAATAGGATAGTAGGCTTCTGAAATCCTAAACAACCGACCAAAAAACTGATAAAGCAGCTGAATATTCAAAATGACTTTCTCATAAATATAGCCTGACAAGCCCAGCAGCACCCCCATGACTAGGTAAATCCAATACTGCTCCAGTCTCATAACTGGAATATTATCCGGCATGTCCAGCACTGGTGTTAAGCCAAACATGGAGAGCGAGACAAAGTTAGCGACTAGACTGGCTGCCAGCGTAGAAACCCAGAAAAAGCGTGAAAAATGACGGTAAACTTCTTCTACTACGAAAAGCAGTCCTGCGATTGGTGCATTAAAAGCTGCTGCTAATCCTGCTGCCGCACCGCTAGCAATGAGCGCTCTCTCCTCAGCAGCACTTAGGTTTAGAAATTTAGAGACACCTTTTCCGCTCATTGCACCCAGCTGAATACTTGGTCCTTCTCGCCCCAACATCAGACCGCTAGAAATGGCTAAAATCCCCAATACAAACTTCTTCCAGAGAACACTCCACCAAGAAAGCGACATCAGGCCTTTCAGCTCTGCTTCAACCTGCGGAATCCCTGACCCCTTGATATTTTTCTCTGACTTTACCAAGCGAGCATTGAGCAAGACGATGAAACAATAAAATAATACTAAGGCCAGTAACCAAAGCATAGACTGCTGACTCCTATGGTAGACATCCTGAACTAAATGAAAGATTTTTTCAATCAGAAAGCGAAAAACTCCCACTACTAGTCCAGCAAAAATCCCAACTAAAACACCTCGCAAAACCTGGGAAATAATCGAATGAGTTGCGAAATTAAATTCTCTCTTGATGTCGTCCTCACGTGAGCTAGCCTCTTTTGCCATTCCCAATCTCCTCTAAATTGTTACTTTACCAATATTCTAGCACAAAGCAGGCCTGATAAACAGATGAAATATAAATTTCTTCTTTCATTTTTTTAAAGGCTCTATACAAAAAAGTCTAGGAATTGTCCCAGACTTAATTACTTTCTTATTTTGCTTTCAAAGCTGCTTGAGTAATGTAGTTGTATGGTTTGTTGAAGTGTGGCAGGAAGAAGAGATCCAGCAAGGCCAATCTATCAATTGTAACCTTTTCCTGAATAGCCAATGAGAACATGTGAATACCCATAGACATATCTTCTCTAGAAACCATCTGAGCTCCAAGAACTACACGAGTGTCCTTATCATAGACAATCTTAATTGTAACATCATGATGCTCAACTTTTTCAAGGAAGGTTGGTTTTTGAGTATCTTTAAACTCAACCACAGCTGGGCTATAACCAAAGCGTTTTGCTTTTTCTTCTGTCAGACCAGTTGAAACCATCTTCAAACCAAAGATTTCGATACCGTTAGAACCTTGAACACCATTAGACTCCAATTCATGACCGCAAGCATTATGAGCTGCTACGATACCAGAGCGCAGGGCGTTAGAAGCCAAGGCAATGTAATTTGTATCATTAATAGAGTTATCGTAGACAGTCGCACAGTCACCAATTGCATAAACATCTTTGATGCTAGTTTCTTGCTTCTTATCTACCAAGAAAGCACCATTACGGAATGTTTCCAACTTGCCAGCACCAAGACCAGTATTTGGACGGAAACCAACCGCCAAAACAACCATATCTACATCATAGCTAGCCTTATCTGTTACAATACGTTCTACCTTGCTTTCACCTTCAATAGCTTGAACAGTTTGGCCAAAGGCTAATTGAATACCGTTATCTTCAAGATTTTGACGCATCATTTCAGACAAGTCGTGGTCATAGTAACCTGCCAAGCAAGTATCCACAACGTCAATCAGAATCACTTCTTTACCAAGGCGTTTGAAGGCTTCTGCCAACTCAACCCCAATGTAACCAGCTCCTACTACTGCCACACAATCGATATGTTTGCTCTTGTCTTGCAATTTCTCAATAACGTCTGCAGCATTTTGATACAATTTAACAAACTGCAGATTTTCCAAGGTTGACTTAAATTCGCGACTGTTAGGATCCATCTCAGCACCTTTAATCGGAGGCAGAATTGGCTGAGAACCTGTTGCCAAAATCAATTTGTCATATGACTCTACATGCTCTTTACCATCTACAATAGCTGTAACTTTTTTCGCATCATAATCAATTGACTCAACTGGTGAATTCATATAAACTTTTGCGCCTTTTGCTTCAAAAGTTTCTTTATCTGCATAAAAAAGTCCATCTGGCTTGCTGATTTGCTGTCCAATCCAAAGGGCCATTCCGCATGCCAAGAATGAAATGTTTGAGTTTTGGTCAAAAATAACTACTTCGTTTTCTGCACCATAATTGTCCAACATTGTATTAATACACGCTGTACCTGCGTGGTTTGCACCAACTACAACGATTTTACTCATAAGAATAGTCCTACCTTAATTTATAATTTACTAGAACAGTATATCATCTCCTGTGAGCGTTTACAAGAAATTTGCTCGAGATTTTCAAAAATTCTTATACTGCCTAAAAAGCTTTACCACCGCTGTCTTATCGCTTCGAAAATACAGCTTTGTGCGAAAGTTAATTTTCTGAAAATATAACAATTTTAAGATTGTGAAACCGGTATCTTTTTGATATAATAAGGTTAGAGAGGTTAATTTTAGAAAGGTTGTGATAATGTGGACTTTGCTTCTCGCTCACTTCATTTGATGGGGAGTTCGATTTGCATATCTCTCTGTCATGAGCGAGCGGAAATACTCTTAGATGAGGCGGTCCAACTGCTTCATGTCTATAAAAATCGCTTCAGTGCCAATGATGAAAACTCAGAACTTATGACTATCAATCATCTGGCAGGAATTGAAAGCGTCCAAGTTCATCCAGAGCTTTTTGAGCTGATTGAGCTGGGAAAATATCACAGCTTAGCAGAAGGCAGCCACTTAAATATCACGATTGGTCCTCTCGTCCAGACCTGGCGGATAGGCTTTTCAGACGCCCGTCTCCCAAGTAGGGAGGAGATTCAGCAAGCTCTAAGTCTGACCGACCCAAACTTGCTTGAGTTGAATCCAGAAGATTGTAGTGTCTTTTTGACTAAGAAAGGCATGAAGTTGGATTTAGGTGCCTTGGCTAAAGGCTATATCGCTGATAAGATTAAGGACTATTTGCTGAGTCAGGGAGTGACTTCTGCTCTTATCAATCTTGGTGGCAATGTCCTAACGATCGGGCAAAATGCAGTCAGCCAGCGTGCCTGGCGAATTGGCATTCAAAATCCCAAGTTGTCACGCGGCAATCACTCAGCTATACTAGCGGTCACCAATCAGTCAGTGGTTACATCAGGAATCTACGAGCGAACCCTTACAGTTGAAGGGCAGAACTACCATCACATTCTGGATCGCAAAACAGGCTATCCTATCGAAAATCAATTGGCTAGTCTGACCATTGTTTCAGACAAGTCGGTAGATGGCGAAATCTGGACAACTCGTCTATTTGGGGAAAGTCCGACATCAATTCTGTCCCAGATTGAACAGCAAACAGGGATTGAAGCCTTGATAATCACCCAGAACAGTCAGCTCTTCTGTAGCTCAGGCCTTTTAGAGCAGCTAATTCCTGCATCTTAATTTTTCAAAAGTGATAATTTTGCTGCCACACTAAGCGGTAACTCTATCGCTCAAGCTTTTATAAATAATGCCCATTAAAAAACACCCTCTCTTTCTTCAGGTTTTTACTTGCCTCAAGAAAAATAAATGCACTTACGAGGGATTTGTATCTTCATTTCAGAAAGGAAATTTTATGTTAAAACTTATTGCAATTGTTGGAACAAATTCTAAACGTTCTACAAACCGGCAACTTCTTCAATACATGTCTAAGCACTTCGCTGATAAGGCTGAAATCGAGCTGGTAGAGATTAAAGATATTCCAATGTTTAATAAACCTGCTGACAGAAACGTGCCTGAATTGGTATCAGAAATTGCCGAAAAAATCGATGCAGCAGACGGCGTACTTATCGGTACACCTGAATACGACCATTCTATCCCAGCTGTGCTTATGAATGCTCTGGCTTGGCTTTCTTATGGTATCTATCCACTGCTGAACAAGCCAGTCATGATCACTGGTGCTTCTTATGGTACACTTGGCTCCTCTCGTGCCCAATTGCAGCTCCGTCAAATTTTGAACGCTCCAGAAATCAAGGCAACTGTTCTTCCAGATGAGTTCTTGCTTTCGCATTCCCTTCAAGCTTTTGACCAAAGCGGAGACTTGGTAGATCTTGATGTTGTCAAAAAATTGGATGCTATCTTTGATGACTTCCGTATCTTTG
>ERZ772927.850-NODE-850-length-10384-cov-59.5351_pt1 | contig 10384 bp, 6 predicted proteins | sample MGYA00512115_ERZ772927 | MGnify/ENA primary metagenome ERZ772927 (study PRJEB29015, sample SAMEA2737924) | human oral metagenome | biome: human oral; feature: human-associated habitat; material: dental | place: China | collected 2013 ... | reverse complement strand
GCAGGTCGGGGTGGATAGCGGGGCCGGTCAGGGCGACGCGGCCGCGGGCGTCGACCAGCAGGAGCCGGGTCTCGGGGTCGGCGGCGAGGCGCTCCAGTAGCCCTGGCTCGCTGCGCCGCTCGGCATCGCGGTCGGTGGCGGAGCGGGACAGGGCGAGCTGGGAGGTGCGCATGGGCTCACTCTCCCACCCCCTGCTTCGAGGCGCACATGGGCGCGCCCATACCGATAGGAGATGAATATGGACCCCGGTGCTGCCGTCTAGGCTGGGGGCGTGCGCACCTATCTCGATCATGCCGCCTCGTCCCCGGTCCGCCCCGAGGTCGCCCAGCAGGTTGCCGAGGACCTGGCCAGTGGGCTGGGCGGCTGGGCGAATCCGAGTGCGCAGCACACCGCGGGCAGGCGGGTGGGGGCACTGCTGGCGCAGGCGCGTGCCCGCCTGGCGAGTGCCCTGGGGGTGGATGCCCATGAGGTGCTGCTGACCTCCGGTGGGACTGAGGCCGATGCCCTGGTGGTCTCGGGGCGGGCGCGAGCGGTTCCGGGCGGGCGTCTGGTGGTCTCCCCGATTGAGCACCCGGCAGTTCTGGACTCGGCGCGTACCGCCGTGGACCAGCTGGGGGCGGGGCTGAGCCTGCTGGAGGTTGACGGTGCGGGGCGGGTCGAGCTCGACTCGGTGAATCGGGCGCTGGCGCCGGCGGGCAGTACCGGCTACTCCCCCGCATCCCTGGTCTCGGTGATGACGGCGAACAATGAGACGGGCGTGGTGCAGGACATGGCGGCGCTGGTGGCGCGCGTGCGCGAGGCCAGTGGTGCCGGGCGCCCCGGAGAGGCCGGGTACGTGCCCGTCCACTCTGACGCGGTCGCGGCGCTGGGGAAGGTTCCGGTGGACTTCCATGGCTGGGGGCTGGATGCGATGAGCCTGACGGGGCACAAGCTGGGGGCGCCGGTGGGCGTGGGGGCCCTGGTGGTTCGCCGCGACCTGGCGTTGACGCCGGCCACGGGTGGGGGCCGTCAGGAGCGGGGGCTCCGCTCGGGTACTCAGGACGTGGTGGCGGCTCGGGCGCTGGCCCTGGCGGTGGAGCTGGCGGTCGCCGAGCGGGAGGAGCAGGAGGCCCGGCTGGCGGCGCTGCGGCGTCGGATCCTGGAGGGGGCCGGGGCCCTTGCGGGTGTTCACACCACGTTGCCGGACAGTGCCGATCATGTGGCCTCCACGGCGCACCTGTGGTTCGAGGAGGCCGACGCCGAGGCACTGCTCATGGCCCTGGACCTGGCGGGGATTGATGCGTCGGCGGGGTCGGCCTGCCACGCCGGGGTCACCCAGCCCAGTCACGTGCTCCTGGCAATGGGCTTTGAGGAGGGGCCGGCCCGCTCCACGCTGCGCTGCTCCCTGGGCCGGGAGACGAGCCCCGACGACGTCGAGCGCCTGCTCGCCGCCCTGCCCGCCGCCCTGGAGGGGGCCAGGCGCGCCTGGAAGGTGACGCACAAAGAGCAGTAGGCGGGGATTGACGACCAAAATATGTGCATCAATCCCCACCTACCCCAGTGAAGTGCAGTTCCCGAAGGAACTGCGACACAAGGCCATCGACGATGGGCTTGACCGTGGCCATGCCTCAATGAAGTGCAGTTCCCGAAGGAACTGCGACGGTGGCTGGTGCGTGTCGGACTGGATGGTTGACGACGGACCTCAATGAAGTGCAGTTCCCGAAGAAACTGCGACCCCGCTCTGGTACGCAGGCGGCCCTGACTACAGCGAGCCTCAATGAAGTGCAGTTCCCGAAGGAAATGCGACCCGAAGAACCTGTGGCCCGGCTTCAAGGATGGCACGCCTCAATGAAGTGCAGCTCCCGAAGAAACTGCGACACCAACCGATACACGGCCAAGACGCTCCAGGTGCAGCCTCAATGAAGTGCAGCTCCCGAAGAAACCGCGACTCGGCAACGACTACAGCCTCGCGCCCAGCAGCTACTGCATGCCTCAATGAAGTGCAGCTCCCGAGGGAACTGCGACGCAACCAACCATGTGCCCGTACCCAAGCGGGAGGTGCCTCAATGAAGTGCAGCTCCCGAAGGAACTGCGACTCCCGGAGCCGTGATAGATGGCCAAATTCTTCGGTGCCTCAATGAAGTGCAGCTCCCGAAAGAACTGCGACAGCGGGTGATCTCCAAAGTCACTGTCCTGGGGTTCGATTCGCCTCAATGAAGTGCAGTCCCCGAAAGAACTGCGACTACCGCAATCGCAACACCAAGGAGCATGACATAATGGATTCAATGAAGTGCAGCTCCCGAAGGAACTGCGATTCGGGAACGTACCGACTCCTGTTTCTGGCCGCCTCGGCGCCTCAATGAAGTGCAGTTCCCGAAAGAACTACGACCCTCCTGCGGGTCTATGGGGTGGACCTCCTGGACCTAGCTCAATGAAGTGCGGTTCCCGAAGGAACTGCGACCTTCGGCGGCTACCTGGATGGCGGTCATGCTCATGCCTCAATGAAGTGCAGTTCCCGAAGGAACTACGACCGTCTTCAGAGCAGAAGGAGACCAGTGATGCAGGAGCCTCAATGAAGTGCAGTTCCCGAAGAAACTGCGACCAAGAAACACTTCCTGGGCCTGTCCGACAATGTCACGCCTCAATGAAGTGCAGTTCCCGAAGAAACTGCGACCGCCGCCCGCGACGCCTTCACCGTCGGCACCGGGCCTCAATGAAGTGCAGTTCCCGAAGAAACTGCGACAACATGTTCGCTGAAATCTTTGTCCGATGATCCACGCCTCAATGAAGTGCAACCCCCCGAAGACACTGCGACAAGGGGGGAACATTCTCCGTCACCGGAGACTCCTCACCTCAATGAAGTGCAGTTCCCGAAGGAACTGCGACGTCGACTCTGAGACCCGGGACGCCATCGCCACAATGCCTCAATGAAGTGCAGTTCCCGAAGGAACTGCGACCTTGGGACAGTTCACTCGACTGTCCCCGATTCTTTGGGAGCCTCAATGAAGTGCAGTTCCCGAAGGAACTGCGACACTTCGTGATTGTCAAGGCCACCGAGGACGACGGGCCTCAATGAAGTGCAGTTCCCGAAGGAACTGCGACGGCCCGCTCAGTATAGCCCGGCAGCCTCCCCCTCCACTCCAAGCAGGTCCGCCAGCGACTGCGCACAGACGGCGTCACGTTGCAGGCGACGCATCCGCTCCACTGCATCAGCGGCCTCACCGTTGCGCCGGAGCAGCGTCGCCTGGTTCGCGATCTTTGCTGAGACCATCTGCTGGGCGATGTCCAGCCGCCCCTCGGCGCTGGCAACATGCTGGCGCACCCGCTGAAGTCCATTGGGAGAGTCCGCGCCCTGCGACCAGCCGATCACTCTACCGGACCATGAGCACCACACCACACACCGGTCGCGCCAGCTCAACTCACGCAGCAAAGCAGAGGAGACGTCGACATTCCCATGGACCACCAGACCGAGCACCCGTTCAATCGGCACACTGAGAAGGCGCTCTCCAGCCTTGGTGACCTCAACTCGTCCACTACTGAGGGACACTCTCGCACCGGCGGTGGCCGCGTGGAGGATCTGGGCGTCAGGAGCGGAGGCGACAACCCGCCGCCGGGCGTTCTCATACCGATGCTCAGAAGGCAAGCACACCGAAACGTGGGAGCACCACTGGCAGCGACTGTCATCGTCAGGCGGCTCAGGCGCCTGGGGAGACCCAATCAGACGACGCGTACATGCAACCGCCTCTTCAGCCCGAGCGAAGTCAGCATCGGTCAGGGCGACCTCGACCCGCCGTCGATGCCCGGTGAAGTAGACCTCTGTCGCTTGGACTTCTCGCCCCATCTCCTTGAGACAGAGAGTCTGGAGCGCAAGCTGGAGCCGGTTGGCGTAGGTGATTTCGGGGCGACGCCGTACGGGAGTGGCCTTGTACTCCACGACGGTCAGTGGGCCATCATCAGCGCCCTCGATGATCTGTCTCCTTTGACAGATAGAACGGTGGCGATATGTCAGCCCCACCACCTGGGCGCGTCCTGAGTAACCTTCAGGACATAGGTCGGAACAGCGAAGAATTCACCGCATTGGCGGGCACCCACACAGACAACCGTGCCGGCGCCCACCATGCATGACTGCCAGCCGCCCTGGCGCTCCGATTCAAGGACGGCCGGTTCCTTGTTCAGCTCAGCGTCTCCAACCTCCCCTCACCCAGCGAACGCTCCGGAGCATTGGGGTTATCGCTGACATTGACGCGGAACGTCAGGATCGCTCGGGCACCGTGCGCCACAAGCCAGGCACGAGCCGTTCTCGCAACAGCAGTCGACTCGGTATTCCCCATGGCACGGATGACCTGCTCGGAGGCCACCACTGCCTGCCACCTGCCCAGCGTATGAGGCCCAACAAGGACCGGAAGCACCAGCTGCGTCGGAGTGAACTTGCCGATCGGCACTGCCCCGGCGGTGACGGAGGCCCCCACGAGTCGGTGGATGACGGGGAAGGACGAGATCCCCCACAGGGCACACCAGGCGAGCGCACTGTCGGTAAACCGTGGTGGGGTCAGCCCAGTGGCCGTCCTGGACTCGTCCGAGCGCTTCCCTTTGTAAACCTCATCCTTGACGCTCTGGCCAATGAGCCCAGAGGCAATGGCACCAGCATCCCGATCTGCGACAATCTGAGCTAGCTGTCGCAGACGGTTGCGAATGAAGTCCTCACCACGGTTACGCGTCTTCATCTCCCATCGGTTTGCCCCCTCATCCGGTCTAGGACCGTTGTTGGCAAAACGCCAGTAGGCAGGTTCCCCTAGCGCTCCTATCAGTTCAAGATCAATGTCACGCTTGAGCTGTTCCTTGTCCTCCACCTCGTGATCGATCCTTTGCAACCGCTCAGTCTGCAGAGACCGCCACTGTGGTAGAGACTGAGGCGCTTTCACCCGCGGACTGAAGAGGGCGCTATTTCCGTTCCAAGGCGCAGCTTGAAGATTGCAGTCAATCCAGCTTCCCGAAACCGCACGTGCCGTGGCGTGCTTATGAACAGCAACCGCGATGGCCTCGTCGTCGTAGCCGTCCGCAGTGACAACCATCTGGGGCTCGGCGGCATCGGTCCAGCCGAGCCGGACGCGCTCGGCCCCGTCACCTTCCAGGATGAGTGCCAGCCCCAACCCGGCGAAGGTGGTCAGCGCGCTGGTGATCTCTCCGCCAAGAATCATTCCCGTCACTTCCCTTCCACGGAGATCGTGCAGTCGGCGGCACGCAGCAGTGCTTCGAGGTACGCGGCTCCCCAATGGCCCCACTGCCTGTCGGTGCGGGCGATCAATGACTCCCACTCGCCTTCACCCAACAGCTCCTCCAAGGCATCTGCATGGTCTGGGCCTGCAGTGGCCGGGTCGTGGTCGAACAGGGGCCTGCCACGACCATGACTGGTTCCCACCAGCCTGGCGACCAGGTCCCGGAGCTCCCGCTCGACGCCGTCGGACTCAGTCTGCTCCCAGTAGGCGGCTGCGGAGGCCAGCTCATGGCGCCATCCCGCAGGGAGTCCGGCATCGGCCCATGCGCGTCGCACGGCCGCCAGCGATGTACTGCGGCCCCCGCTCTTGGCAAGCGCCTCCCTGCCATCGGGATCCCCCCGCCACAGGAGCCTCTGGAAACGGGCATCGTTCTTTCCGACGTCGTGCCAGGCCCCGGCCTCAGTCAAGGCCGTCGCTGGCATCGCCTCAATACCGATGCCGTCGGCCAGCGCCTCCGCACGGGCGGCGACCGCCGCGTTGTGGTCCGCAAGGAGCACCCGGTGGCTCACAGACCAGGTGGAACGGTCGTCGGAATCATCGTCCGGTGTCACACTGCTGCGCCGCACCATCCATGCCGGTACGTCGCCCTCATCCCGACCTGGAGACCACACCACCGTCTCCCCCGGAAACATGTCACTCAGCTCATCCGGTTCCAGATCAGCCAACCGGCGCAGCTCATCGGAATCGGTCACGACATCGATAACACCATCGAGTTCCCCATGAGGAACCGGCTCGCCCAGTTCCCCACCAGCGTCTGTGACAACCCCGGAGGTCAGAAGCGGTACCGAGGCATCCAGGATGAGGAGGTCGCCGGGGCGAAGCGCACGAGACGCGATCTTGTCTCCCCCCTCGTCCTCGAGGACCATCGCCTGCCACTGGGGCAGGACCGCCCCGTCTCGCCACAACACCGACCGACCCAAAGGATGGTCCGTATCCTCTCTCAGCCGCTGCACCACCTTCCGCGCGGTGGCCAGAGTCATGGGGTAGACCTCGCAGTCCTGCGGAGGCACCTCGGTCACCAAGGTCTCGCACGCCGTCGCCTCAGGCAGCTCCTTCAGGTCCCTCAGGACAAGACCCACGGTTCCGGTCTCGGGGTCGAGGTCATCACGGATCCACAGGTCGAGCTCTGGTTCGACGACGAGCCTCATCGACGTCTTCGACCACAGGGCCGCATCCCAGGGCTCAGGCCGCTGGTACAGCAGGCGGCGCGAAGACTCCGCAGGCGGTGCTTTCAATTTCTCGCTGACCGTCAGAGGAGACAGGTCACCGTCATCGGCACGGTCCAGAATCCATGTGCGAGCGGCGAGTAGGTCATCCTTCCGGTACGGCAGTACGTCCTTGCCCAACGGAGCCTCCCTCGGAGGGCCAACGACGGTGAACCATGCGCAGTCACGCTGCCCCAACCGGTTGACCCGGCCGGCGCGTTGAGCCAGGGCACTTGCGGAGGCGAGCTCAGTCACCATATGGGTCAGGTCCAGGTCGACCCCGACCTCGATGGTTTGGGTTGCTACGAGGACGTCCACGCCCGGTGCCCCTGAGACGTCGAAGAGTCCAGGCACCTCCGACCTCATACGTTCCAGGTCCCAGGGGCGCATGCGCCCCACCCACAGCCGGCAGTTCAGCCCCTGCTCGCCGAGGGCCTTGGCCACCTGAACTGCGCTGTCCACACGGTTGAGGACACAGCCCACCGTCCGAGGGCCCTCGGGGAGGAGCCCGCGCGCATCCTCAACAGCGGCGAGCACCTGCGAGACAAGCTCATCGCGATAGGCCTTCGTCATCTTCCCGTTGATAGGCCACTCGGTCGTCTCCACGTACCGAGCCGACTTGGGTGCCCGTACCCGAGCGGCCAACCGGGCGTCATGAGCCAGCGACTCCGGAGTGACGCCGAGGATGTCTGCCGCGTCGCCTGAGGGCGTTGCCGTCATCTCCACGGTCTGGAGCTCCGGGATTCCGAGCCTCTGCGCGCTTCGAGCGCACAGCTGCCCCACTCTCCGAGCAGTCACGAGGATCTGGCGGCTCAGGTGGGCCTCATCGACCACCACGGTGGCATCGAGGGCCAGCATCCCCGCCAGCCGGGGGCGCGCGAGCCGGGAAGCACCGTAGGAGCGGAACAGCAGGCTCGACGCCCACATCGCTGGCGTCATGCACAGCACCGCGCACGCCTCCGGGGCGTTGAGCCAGGCCCGGTCCGTGGCCGCCGCGCCCCGCATCGTGGCGGTGACCAGCGGTGCGAGGTCCTCGGCCTCGCACACACGCAGCCCCACCAGAGCGTCGCGTACGCGACTGAGGATCGAGTCATCCGCGGGCGCCTCCTCCAGGAGACACCGTATCCTTGCCGCGCGCGCGGCGTGAGAGTCGGTCAGCGCCCTGCGGTTGACCACCACGGCCAGCCTTCGGGGCAGGCGCTCAGCAGCACCGACCGCGAACAGAGCCACAGCGAAGACGTGTATCTCCACGACCGATGACTTGCCGGCACCCGTCGGCGCGACGATCTGCTCGGGCCAGGTCCCGGTATTCACCAGGCGCCTCAGCAGATCCTCCTGCCATGAGAACGGCCGCTTCCCGGCACCGTGGACCGCCTCGAAGAAGTCTCCGAAGTCCTCGATGGTGATCATGGCCGCCTCCCCAGCACGTTCTGCGCCAGTTCGATGGGAAGATCAGCCGGTACCAGCAGACCTCCGCCCAGGTGGCGGCTCTGCCCGACGGCGGCCAGCCCCGTATCCCCCAAGAGGTCCCCCACGCTGACGAGCGCCGTATAGGGCTGAGCGGTGACGCCCTTCGGCATTTTGTGGGCGTAGAAGCTCGGATTTCTCGTGACACGGTGGTGCCACATCACTCCTGCTCCACGTTCACGTACCTGGGCCACCAATGAGCGGTAGCCCCGGGTGTCTTTGGGAACGGCATCGAAGCGATCGCGCCAGACGAATCCCAGAGAAAGAAGGATTGCGTCCTCGAAGGTCCAGTCCCCTCGCTGACGAGTCACCTCCGGCACGGCCACCGGCGTCGGGGACCACAGACGCCGCGTTCCCCGAGCAGGTGGGCGCCAAAAGCGCTGCGCGTCGAAGACCTCCCCTACCGGACGCAACCTCGCCGGCGACTCATCTCGGCGGTAGTTCAACCGAGTCATCCCCGCCAGGGCTCGGAGGACGACTCCCTCATCGTCGTCGCTGACGTCGGAGGGCAGCACGATGAGGAAGGCACCTGGAACGTCGAGCTCCGTCTCAACCACTGACTGAGCGAGCACAGACGCAGGAACGTACTGGATAGCCAGACGATTAGCCGGCCTTGTCAACCCTTCGTGGTATCGCCCGGTGACGAGCGCAGGTGCCCCATCACCGATACGGGACACAAGCGCCCGGTGGAAGGCAACGCACCAACTCACCCGGCGTTGTGGACTGATTTCCCGGCCGGTACCGTCGTCGGCCAAGAAGATCAGGACATCACGCCAGGGCGAATGATCGCCATCGGCATGTCTCAACAGTCCCGCCTCAGCATACCTGGCGGTCCGCAGGCACTCCTCGGAGGTTGGGAACGCCCTGACGGAATCTCCCGACGGACGGAACTTGTCTGCGGATGCAGTCGGGGCTTTGGGCGGCCGGGACTGAGAGTGCAGCTCGCGGAGCACGCGGGTTCGCCCCGGTGCGGGGATCTGCACGCGCAGGCCCCCAGGAGTGAAGGCGGTTGCGGCAGGATCGAGCCGCCAGTTCGCCTCCACGGTCTCGGTACTCATGACCACGGGGCTGTCCATCTCCCCCAGGCACGGCACGTCCTCGCACAACCGAGAGAGCGCGTCACGAACACCGTCTGGCATGTCATCCCAGATCCAGCCGATCTCACCACTGATCGCGTAGCCGTCGGAAATGGCCTTGGCAGCGGTTTTAGGCTGATTCTTCTCGATCGTGCCCGTCTTCCGGTAGGCGACTCTATTGCCTGTCTGAACTGGAGCCGTGCTCGGGATATGCAGACCGTGAGGAGGGTTCTCCTCCAACCAGGTCAATGCCTCATCGATATCGGGGGCCACCTGGCTGTCCGCTCCCGCAGCGGCCCCGGTATGGGAGGCACTCACGAAGGCGGAGAACAACCGAGCAGGAGAGGGGATCGGATCGGGGCTGCCGTCTACTGCATGCCCGTGGTAGACGCCGAGGGGAAAGCGCGCGGTAATGCTGACGGGAGCCATCAGTCGTCCTGCGCATCGTCAGTCGCAGCGGCCAGAATCGCCGGGTTGCCCTCAACGACGAGGACCGAACCATCCCAGGTCAGGTTCGCCGCCTGAATCGCATGGTCGATGGCGGCACTGAGCAGCTCCTGAGCCTGGTCGATGCTCAGTGGCTCGAAGCTCTCCTTCTGCCCGTATCGCTTGTCCAGGGTGACGACGGCGGGGCCGGTCTCCACCAGGTCGCAGTTGGCCCGTAGGAGGAGCTCGGCGTCGGAACGTGCCAGGCCGTTGAGAGCGAGTGCGGCCAGCAGCGCTCGACAGGCGACGTCACCTTCCGGCGTCGGAGAGTCGAAACGCAGGGCACGAAGCGCGGCAAAGCTGAGCACATGGGAACGGATGATCGCCTGGCAGGTAACCCCGCCGAGCTGCTCCAGCGACGGCGGGATAGCCCCAATGCCAAGTCGAGCCAGCCCTTCTTTTTCATCCTTACCAATGGAATTGTCATACGTCTTTTTTGACAATTCTTCCTTCTGCGCATCTGCGATTGCTTTACGACCCGCCCGATCCAACTGGATTCTTGCACCCAGGGGATCGATCCGGGCTCCTCCACGCTTGGACTGGTTGGCCTCCGCTCCCCCGTCCTGGTCCGCGAGGATGCCGATGATCTCGCCAACGAGGATGCTGCGGTAGCGTCCCTGATGGCTCTTGCGGCTGGCGTCCCAGCCGCCGAGCAGGAGCGTCATGGGGCTGCGCTCCAGCAACGGGCGCGCATGGTTCACCGTGGCATCACGGAGCTTTCGATACTCCTCAACCGAGGTCACCGGTTCTCCGTTGATGGTGCCGGCTCGAATCTGCCCGTCGAAGGCCCGGTGCGGCAGGTCGAGGTCGCTGTAGACGATCTCCTTGCCATCCCTCTCAAAGTGGAGCTCAATGCGTGGAGTGCGGGCCAGCACGGGGTCCCCATCCGCGATGG
>ERZ772927.849-NODE-849-length-10401-cov-4.84835_pt1 | contig 10401 bp, 10 predicted proteins | sample MGYA00512115_ERZ772927 | MGnify/ENA primary metagenome ERZ772927 (study PRJEB29015, sample SAMEA2737924) | human oral metagenome | biome: human oral; feature: human-associated habitat; material: dental | place: China | collected 2013 ... | reverse complement strand
TGCCCATGAGGCGCGCGATCGTGTACACCGGTGCGCCCAGCGCCAGGATCGGCACGATCGCGCTGGCTACCGCGGCGCGCCCGCCCGGCACCCAGCGGTGCGTCCACAGCACTCGGTTGGAGGACGCCATGAGCACACCGGCGACGAAGCCGACGATCACGCACGCGGCCGCCGACTGGAGCTCCTGCTGAAGCCCGACATGGCTCGGCCCGAAGAATCCCGCCGCCGCCAGGATGCCTCCTGCCACCCCGGCCACGAGCGCGGGAACCGTCAGGGTCAGCGCCTCCAGAACGGTGGCTCGCACCTCGAGCACCGTCAGCAGCGCCCCCGAGAACAGCGCCAGCGCGCAGGGGACGATGACCGCCGGATCGGCCAGTCCCGGGGCCAGGGCGCACCAGGCCGCACCCGAGACCGTGATGAGGCCTCCCGCGACTGTGGCGGACAGATTCTCCACGAGATCCTGACGGCCGTCGTGACGGGCCATCTGGGCGACGAACGCCGCCAGCACGCTGAAGGCCATCACCACGCCCGCGGATCCGTAATCTCCGCGCAGGGCGACGACGACGGCCGCGGCCAGACCCGTCAGGGCGACGACGCCGGTGGCGCCCTGGTCGTGCTCGGAGCGGACGAGGGCGGGCCAGCCCTGCGCAGTCAGCGGCACGAGCAGGCAGATGACGATGAGTCGCACCCACCCCGGCAGCGCCGCGGACACGGCCAGCAGTATGGGCACGATGCCGGCCATGGCCAGACGCGTCCAGGCCGGATCGACCAGTCCGGGCTCGATCGGATGGTGCCCGCCGCGTCGAGTGCCGTACGCGCCGGGCTCGGCCATCGCCCCGGAGGACGGCGCGGCGACCGGGGAAATCGGGGAGTCGATGGAGCCCTGGGCGTTCTCCTGGTGGTTCACAGAGGCATCGTCCCACACCTGAAACGGGCGCATGTGGTTCACTGACACCCGGAACCTCACCGGAGCGCGGAAGGAGTCCGGAGCATGCGCGTCATCATGTTCACCCATGAGGGTGAGGTTGCCAACGTTCTCCCATCTGCCTGCTTCCTTGATGCCCACGTGGAGTGCCATCCCCCCACGCCCGCCTTCTACAGCGCGATCGATGACGCCGACGTCGTCATGATCGATGGCCGCGGGGATCTCATGCGAGCGCGGGCACTGTGCCAGCTGCTGTCCGGTCCGATGGACTGCCCGCCGATCATCCTGGTGATGGAGGAGGGCGGGGCCGCGGTCGTTCAGCCGGACTGGGGCGCCTCCGACTTCGTCATGGCCGGTGCGACGCCGGCCGAGCTCTCCGCGCGCCTGCGGCTGCTGCGCACTCGGGCGATCGCCCCGGAGCCCCTCGGCGATGACCAGATCGAGGTCGGCGACCTGGTCATCGACGCGACCGCCTACACCGCACGCATACGCGGCACGATCATCGACCTGACGTACAAGGAGTTCGAGCTGTTGAAGTATCTCGCGCTCAATCAGGGGCGGGTGCTGACTCGCGAGGTGCTTCTGGACGAGGTGTGGGGCGAGGACTACATCGGCGGCTCGCGCACGGTCGATGTCCATATCCGCCGTCTGCGCGCCAAGCTCGGCACCGAGCACGACCATTTGATCGGCACGGTCCGCAACGTGGGCTACCGTCTCGACGCTCCCGACGAGGAGTAGGCGCCGGGGCGGGATCCGGAGCGCCCGTTCGGTCGGCGGCTTCTGAGGAGGGGCGACCCGGCGGATTGCGCGCTCAGCGGACGGCCGGGAGCCGGGCCGGTCGTGGCTGCGCCGTCGTGGACCGCATGCCCGAGAGCCGCGCAGTCGGGGGCGAGTCGGGGTGACGGCGCAGTGACGGCTCGACTGCTCGGCGGTTGCGGGGCCGACTTCCGGCGGACTGCGACACGCCTGTACTGTGGGGGTGGCGTCGGGCCGTGACGGGCCCCGGGCTCCAACTCAAGCCGCCGCGAGCGGCATTCGCGCCGACTGGCGCTCTCCGGCCCGACGTCTTTTCTCCTCCCCGCCACCTCCCGCCGGTGCGGGTCCTTCTACCGTGTGGTCGCTGTCGTGCTGCACTGTGCGGACGGACCGATCTCGAGCCGGAACTCGACCGATCTCGATGCGGAAGTGGACCGATCTCGGCGCGGAGTCGGCGTTGTACCCTGCGGGCATGGCTTTCACGCTTCCCGATGACCTCGCGCCCGAGATCTACCCGCTGGCCTGGTTGGTGGGAACCTGGCGCGGCTACGGCATCCTCACCTACGGCGAGACGGTGCCCGAGCAGGCCGTGCTCCAGGAGATCACCTTCGATCACGACGGCGGCCCCTACCTGCGCCAGACCACCACCATCTGGACCGTGGACGCCACCCGCAGCCGCGACCTCGACTTTGAGACGCCCGGCCTGCAGGGCGCCTGCCTGCTGGCCCCCGCCCAGATCTGGTCCACCGAGACCACCTACTGGCGTGCGGTCGGCCAGGAACAGCCCGCGGCCGCGCAGGGTGAGGGGGCGCGCCCCGCCCCGGCGCAGGGCGCCACGCTCCCCGCCGACGGCCCCAGGCCAGCCGCGCCAGGCAAGCCTACCGAGCCCGCTGCGCCAGTCGGTAGCAGCATGCCCACCGCGCCAGTCGCGTCAGGCGAGCTAGCCGAAAGCACAGGGAGCACCACATCAGCTGCACCTGCTGAGCCCACCGTGCCCGCTGAGCCCACCGGGAGCGTTGGGACCACCGTGCCTGCCAAACCCGTCGAGCCCGCCGGGAGCACCGGGACCAGCGTGACCCCGGGACCCGCCGATAGCGAGGACGCACCTGAGGGCACCCGTACCGGCCCCCTGATCCCCGTGACCACCCTGGAGCTGGTCTCAGCCGACCCCGCCGGGCACGTGGCCGTCTGGGAGGGCTGGATCCGGGGCCCGCGGGCCCAGGTGGGCACCCAGGCCGTGGGACGCACCCGCACCAGCGCCCCGGTGACCGAGATGACCCGTATGTTCGGCCTGGTGGGCGGCGACCTCATGTGGACCCAGGACATGGCCGCCTTCGGCGTCCAGGAGCTGCGGACCTACGCCTCCGGGCGTCTGGGCCGCGTGGAGGACCCCGAGGACCCCGCCACCCGTCCCGGCTCCGCCCTGCCGCCCCTCCCGGCCACCGCTCCCGGGGCCTCCGCCCCCGACGCCCCGGCCGGTGCCCCCGAAGCCCCGGCCGCCAGGTAAGGAGCCGCCTCATGCACCCCTCACCGCTGCTGGAGCGCGCCGACGCCGTCGCCGGCGCCCCGCAGGACGTGGACGCCACCGTCCCCGCCCACTACGGCTCACCCCTGCCCGAGCAGGCCGCCCTGGTGGCGGGCATGGCCCTCAGCGCCCTGGCCCGCGACGTCGTCGCCGTCACCGGCCCGGACCGCCTCAGCTGGCTGACCACCCTGTCCAGCCAGGTCCTGACCCACCTGGCCCCCGGTGACGGGGGCGTGGAGACCCTGCTCATGGACGCCCAGGGCCATATCACCCACGCCCTGGCCGCCCTGGACGACGGCCAGGTCCTCTGGCTGGTCACGGAGGCGGGCGCCGGCCCCGCGCTCGCGGACTTCCTGGACTCCATGCGCTTTATGCTGCGCGTGGAGGCCACCGACCGCCCCGACGTCCAGGTCCTGGGGGCCATGGGCCAGGGGCTGGAGGCCCTGGAGGAGGCGGCCCGCTCGGTGAACCTGCCCGACCCGCACGCCGGGACGGCCCTGGTCGGCACCTGGCGCGACCCGTGGCCCGGCGTCGTGGAGGGCGGGACGAGCTACGACCTGGGGCGTACGCGCCCGCACCCGGGCCAGGACTACCGCGCGGGGATGGTCCTGGTGCCCCGCGACGCCGTCACCCAGGTGGCTGAGGCGTTCCTGGGCGAGGAGGCCCCGGACGGGCGGCGTCTGGCCGGGGCCCTGGCCTGGGAGGCGCTGCGGGTGGAGGCCGGGCGGCCGCGGGCGGCCCGGGAGGTGGACGCGCGCACCATCGCCCACGAGCTGGACTGGCTGCGCACCGCCGTGCACCTGAACAAGGGCTGCTACCCCGGGCAGGAGACGATCGCGCGCACCCTCAACCTGGGGCGGCCGCCGCGTCGGCTGACCATCCTTCAGCTCGACGGGCTGGGCGGCCGGGCGCCCGTCCCCGGTGCCGTCGTGCGCCTGGGGGAGCGGGCGGTCGGGACGGTCACCAGCGTGGTACGCCACCACGAGTGCGGGCCGATGGCCCTGGCGCTGCTGCGCCGGGGGGTGCCGTCCGACGCCGCCCTGAGCGTGGACCTGGAGGAGCTCGAGGCCGGGGGCGGCCCGGCGCGTGTGGACGCCACCCAGGAGATCCTGGTCGCCCCTGAGGGCCGGGCCCAGGCGAGCCCCGCCCAGCGTCCCGGCGCCGAGCTGCGTAGGCGCTGAGGGCACAGGCTGCTCCCAGGTGCCTTGGCTAGGCTCACGGGCCGTGACCGTACTCGCTCTTATCGCCACCTACGCCACCTACGTCGTGGTCTGGTCCTGGTACGCCGCCCAGCTCGTCAGCGTCCTGCTGGGGCTGTGGGCCCTCCTGGACGCCGCCGTCCGCCCGGCCGACCACTTCATTGCCGCCGGCAGGCGCACCAAGGGCTTCTGGCTCGGTGTCACCGGCGCGGCCACCGCCGTCCTGGTCCTGACCGGCAACCTCCTCGACCCCGGGGCCGCCGTGGGCGGCTTCGGCATGCTGGGCCTGCTGGGCGTGACCGCCGCCGCCGTCTACCTGACCGACGTGCGCCCCGCCCTGAACGTCTACAGGCCGGTCCGGGTCCGCTCCCGTCTGCGGGTGGTCCGCGGCACCACCCAGTCCCGGCCGCGACGTCGCCGCGACTGGGGCAGGCGCTAGTGCGCGCCGTCCTCCAGCGGGTCAACCACGCGGCCGTGCGTGTCCACCAGGACGGGGTGGACACGGTGGTCGGGCGGATCACGCGCCCGGGCCTGCTGGCGCTGGTAGGGGTCACCCACACCGACGGCGCCGCGCAGGCGGCCAGGATCGCCCGCAAGATCGCTGAGCTGCGCCTCCTTGAGGGGGACGACGCCTCCGGTCCTGAGAGGTCCGTCACCGACCTGGGGGCGCCGGTGCTGGTGGTCTCCCAGTTCACCCTCTACGCCGACGTGCGCAAGGGGCGGCGGCCGTCGTGGAACGGGGCGGCCCCCGGCCCGGTGGCCCAGCCCCTGGTGGACGCCGTGGTGGCGGACCTGCGAGCGCGCGGCCTGGAGGTGGCCACCGGGAGGTTCGGGGCCCGTATGCGGATCGACATGGAGGCTGACGGGCCGGTCACCGTCCTGGTGGAGGCCGACTAGCCCCGACGGTGGGGCCCCGCCTGGGGGTACCTACGCCCGTAGGCGGGCCGGCGCACCGTGGCAGGTAGCACCTGGGCCCCCGCCTGGGGGTACCCTCGGGGAAGGGGAAGCGCGAGAGAGCTTAAGGGGTAGGCAAATGGGTATTGAGGCGGTACTCGGGGACATTACGCTCCAGGAGGTCGACGCGGTCGTCAACGCCGCCAACTCCTCCCTGCTGGGCGGGGGAGGTGTGGACGGGGCCATCCACCGGGCCGCGGGGCCGCGGCTGCTGGAGGCCTGCCGCTCCCTGCGCGCCACGAGGCTGCCCGACGGCCTGCCCGTGGGCCAGGCCGTGGCCACCCCCGGCTTCGACCTGCCCGCCGCCTGGGTCATCCACACCGTGGGCCCCAACCGGCACGCCGGGCAGAGCGACCCGGCCCTGCTGCGCTCGGCCTTTGACACCAGCCTGGAGACGGCCCAGGGGCTGGGGTGCTCCAGCGTGGCCCTGCCCGCCGTGTCGGCCGGCGCCTACGGCTGGGACGCCGAGGTGGTGGCCCGCACCGCCGTGGCCAGCGCCCGCGCCCACCTGGGTGGCCCTGGCGCACACGTCAGCCCCGGTGCACACGCTGACTCCGGTGCACACGCCGGCTCCGACCCGGACCGCGCCCCCGGTACCGGTACCGGCCAGGGGAGCTCGCTGCGCCTCATCCGCTTTGTGCTGTTCTCCCCGGCCCTGCTGCGGGCCTTTGAGCGGGCCCTGGGGGACCCGGGCGGGCGGTAGGGCTCAACGCGCCCAGGGGAGGAGACGTACAGCCGGGGCCCCCGGGCGGGCTGCCAGCCAGCCGGGGTGGGTCCCCGACACCCGGGCGTTCTCACCCAGGCCGCCGTGCCCTTGAGCGCAAGTGGGTCCCTGACAACCCGGGCGTTCTGTATCCCGTGGCGGGGGCAGACGGGCCCCGGGCAGCCCGGTGCCTGACACGCACCGGGCGCCCCGGGCCGGCGCTACCTCCAGTCCCTCCTCTGACGGCGGTAGTAGCTGCCGCTGCCCCCGGAGACGAGGGAGACCAGGGCCGCGACCGCGCCGAAGAGCACGCCGGCGACCGGCCAGATGATCCAGCAGATGTCCCAGTACCCCAGGAACCCCCAGACCAGGAAGACCGCCGTGACCAGGGGCCAGTAGACGGCGGCGACGGCTCCGACCAGGGCGTTGGACCTGCCCGCGGTGGTGGTCGGCTGCCCCTCCTCGGTGAGGGTCTCGTAGGTGGAGGAGGCCCAGGAGACCGGCAGGAGGACCAGCAGGCCGGTCGCGACGAAGGCGAGGGTCAGGCAGACGCCGACGGCGAGGTAGATGCTGTGGTCGTACCGGCTGCCCAGGACGGCCGCGACCACGGTGGGGACCGGTGAGAGCATGAACAGCCCGACGGCGACCATGAGGGCCCGGGACCGGGGGCCCTCGTTGTCCGCCCGCAGGCGTGAGGCCCAGGCGGAGACCTCCTGGCTCTGCGTGAAGCGACCGTCGATCAGGTGCTCCAGGCCCAGGCCCACGAAGGCCTGGCGGCGACGCAGCAGGAGGAGGACGCCGACGATAATGCCCAGGAGGGTCAGGACCAGGCCGGCCAGGCTGGTCACGTCGTCGGCCGGCCCGGCGTGGTCGTCGGCCAGGCTGGCCAGGAGGATCAGGGGGCAGGGGGACATAATGATTACGGCCACCCCCCAGGCCAGCAGGCGGCTGGTGGACCGGCGGGCCTGGGCCAGGGCCTGGGCCTCGGACAGGGTGACCACGGGGTAGCCGCCGGGGTCCACGGGCGCCCCCTGCGGCACACCCAGCGCCCCTTGCGGCACGCCCGGCGCCCCTGCACCGGGTACGGATCCCGCACCGGGCACGGACCCCGGTACGGCCCCCGCACCACCGGCCTGGGCCGAGCGCAGGTCGGGCAGGATACCCAGGGTGGGGGCGAGCTCCTCGAGGTTGCCGAAGTCGGTGATCACCTGGCCGACGGCCTCGTTGTGGGTCCTGCCCCGGCTGATGGCGTCAGAGTAGGCGTCCTCCATCATGGTGCGGAGCTCGGCCTTGGCCTCCAGGAGACGTGGGGTGGCGGGGTAGGGGGCGAACATGGCGTCGAGGAAGGTGTCTATGGCATCCATCAGTGGTGTCCTTGCGCGAATCTGTCGATAAGGGTCTTGGTGGCCTCCCACTCGGCGAGCTTGTCCGCCAGGTAGGCGGCGCCTGCGTCGGTGAGGCGGTAGTAGGTGCGGGGCTTGCCGGAGGCGGAGACGCTGGCGTAGGAGGAAGTCAGCCCGGCGGCCTCCAGGCGCTTGAGCGCGGAGTAGAGGGTGGTCTGCTTCATGGTGTACTCGCCTGCTGAGACCCCGGTAATGGTCCTGGCGAGCTCGTAGGCGTAGGAGGGACGGCGGCGTAGGAGCGTCAGCACAATGAGGTCGATGTAGCCGCGGATGGCGTCGGCGCTGATCACCGCGGGCTCCTTCCGGGTGGTGGTCGGGCTCGTGTCATAGTAGCAACGTACTACGTTACACGTAGTACGTCTAACGAATGCCGCCGTGTCCTGACGGCGGGCAGAGGCCGCGTAGTCGCGAAGGTCCGTGGGCCTGCGTCGCCTCCCGCTCAGCGGGGGCGGTCGGCCAGGGCGGACATGAGCCCCAGGGCAATGCCTGTGGCGTCGTAGACGGCCAGGGCGTCGTCGTCCTCCACCTCCTCCAGGAGGTTGTCAATGCCGCGGACGTCGACGTGCTCCCTGACCCGTATGACGTCCGCCTCGCCCACGGCCTCGGGGTGGCGCGACAGCAGGAAGCCCACGTCGAACACGTCCCGTGCCCTGGTGCGGTGGACGAAGGCGTCGATCTTGAGGGACGCGAGCCTGGTGAGGCCGTACACGCGGATCCCGTCGCGCCTGACGACGTCCGCCTCGTCGATGTCCGCGGCCCGCCGGTAGGAGAACTCGACCTTCAGGGGCCTGGAGCACCCGCCCTCGTAGGTGAGGTAGTACTTCCTCGACGTCGGCGTGCTCTTGCCCGCGCGGAGGCTCTCCACGGCCCGGACGCGCTGGGCCCCCTTGACGACCCCGGCGGCCGGGTCCGTGCGCTGCCGGCGCCCGTCGAAGTCGAGGTCCTCGGAGAACCTGGGGGAGCCGTAGAGCAGCATGAGCGCCGTACCGCCCTTGAGGACGAAGTTGTCCCCGTAGCGTGCGCTGACCTCCTGCGCGACACCGCGCATGACCTCGACGCGCTGCTGCTGGCGGCGCGTGAGCGGTACCTCTGCAAACGGATCCGGGTCCCCGGCCCCCGCGCCCGGCGCCTGGGCACCCGCGGCGGCCAGCTCGTCCGACAGCCCGGCCCCCACGCCCGGCGCCCGGGCCAGCCGGTGCCGGGCGCCGTCGATCCCGCTGGTCCCTACGCCCGGCGTCCGCTGGTAGCTCACCCGTACACCTCCCTCAGCCCGGCGTGCTCTCCGTCGAGCCACCGGCGCAGCTGCGTTTGGGCCGGGGCCGGGAAGTGGCCCGTCATGCGGGCGGCGTACTCAAGCACCGTCACGCCGTCCTCGTAGGTCTCGAACCAGTCGGTGGTGGCGCCGACGAGGTTGCGGACCCTGCCCCAGCGGGTGAGGGAGCGGTAGACGAGGTCGAGGACGGCGCGCATATGGTCGGCGACGTACACCTCCCCGACGCCCGGGGGGACCACCAGGCCCTGGCGCTCCAGGTGCTCCCGGCCCTCGTAGACCCCGAGGTCGCCGTAGAACGGCGTGGTCCTGATCTCCGCTCCGCCTGCGAGGGTCACGGCGCGGGGCCGCTCGTGCCCCTCCTGCCAGTGGAAGACGTCGTGCCAGTCCCCGGGCTTCCCGTCCGGCCCGATGACATTGAGGGCGTACACCCCGGTGACGTAGTGCTCGCGGTCCGTGAGGGGGATCTCCACCTGGCGCGCCGGGGGCGCGGTCCCGTGAGCGCCCGACCTCATAGCGTCTCCTTCCCGCGGTGAGCCTCCTCCCCGTCCCGGTGGCCGCCGCCTCGTGGCAGGACGCTCCGTGGCGGGACGCTCCGCCGCCCTGGTCCTATTGTCGCCCGACCGCGCCCGCAGCGCTCGCGGCCCGGTGCTCGCGCCCTCACGAAACCGGCCTCACGGAGCCGGGCCAAGGGCGTCTGCCCCGGGCCGGAGGCCGGGGAGCCTCCTTGAGCCCGGGTGGCTCAAGGCTGGAACACGCCTACCGCGAACAGCGACATGAGCCTGCAATCCACGTGGTTAGCCTTGTCAGCGCATGCAGCGCGTCGCCACCGTGGTGACGTCCCGGACCACGTCCGGCTCCGCCGTCGTCCCTGTCCCTGGCGATGAGACCCCAGACCGCATGCGCCGAGGAGAAACTACCGATGTTCGAACGCTTTACCGACCGAGCCCGCCGCGTCGTCGTCCTGGCCCAGGACGAGGCCCGCGCGCTCAACCACAACTACATCGGCACCGAGCACCTCCTCCTCGGCCTCATCCACGAGGGCGAGGGCGTGGCCGCCAAGGCCCTGGAGTCGATGGACATCTCCCTGGACGCCGTGCGCGCCCAGGTCGTCGAGATCATCGGCGAGGGCCAGGCCGCCCCCTCCGGCCACATCCCCTTCACCCCCCGGGCCAAGAAGGTCCTCGAGCTCTCCCTGCGCGAGGCCCTCCAGCTGGGCCACAATTACATCGGCACCGAGCACATCCTGCTCGGCCTGCTGCGCGAGGGCGAGGGCGTGGCCGCCCAGGTCCTGGCCAAGCTGGGGGTGGAGCTGCCCGCCGTGCGCCAGACCGTCATGCAGATGCTCTCCGGCTACGACGGCAAGGAGGCGGTCACCGCCGGCGCCCCCTCCAAGGAGGGCCAGCCCTCGGGCAGCGCCATCCTGGACCAGTTCGGCCGTAACCTCACCGCCGCCGCCCGCGAGGGCAAGCTGGACCCGGTCATCGGGCGCAAGAAGGAGATGGAGAGGGTCATGCAGATCCTCTCGCGGCGCACCAAGAACAACCCCGTCCTCATTGGGGAGCCCGGCGTGGGCAAGACCGCCGTCGTGGAGGGCCTGAGCCAGGCCATTGTCCACGGCGACGTGCCCGAGACCCTGCGCGACAAGCAGCTCTACTCCCTGGAC
>ERZ772927.847-NODE-847-length-10431-cov-6.35997_pt1 | contig 10431 bp, 9 predicted proteins | sample MGYA00512115_ERZ772927 | MGnify/ENA primary metagenome ERZ772927 (study PRJEB29015, sample SAMEA2737924) | human oral metagenome | biome: human oral; feature: human-associated habitat; material: dental | place: China | collected 2013 ... | reverse complement strand
CTGCCAGAGAGCAATGATGGACTTGAGAATTATTAGTCCGCGTACTGCTTAGACTTTTCAAAAACACAAGTTCTCCCTATCTTAGCTTGATTTATGGATGGCTAACAATCATTTCTAGATCGTGACCTTCTAACTTCCAGCTAGCCACATCGCTCGGTAGGATAAAGTGGTCCCCCTTATGAATTGGATAGGCTTGACCATCTACTGTTAACTGACCTTGTCCATTTAATACGCTGTTGAGTGTATAGTCAGCTGTTTTAGTGAAATCAGCCTGGCCAGTCAGTTCCCACTTGTAGACAGCAAAGAAATCATTGGCAACCAGTAAAGTTGAAGACAGATCATCTACTTGTAAATTGACGGGACGACTATTTGCAGGTTCTCCAATATTTAAAACATCAATAGATTTTTCCAGGTGCAATTCACGGAGATTTCCTGCATCATCCTTGCGGTCAAAGTCGTACACACGGTAAGTTGTATCACTAGACTGTTGAGTTTCTAAAATCAAGATACCTGAACCAATAGCATGCATGGTTCCACTTGGTACATAAAAGAAGTCACCTGCTTTGACTTTTATCTTCGTCAAGAGCTGATTCCAGTTCTTGGATTCGATTTGTTCGCGAAGTTCTTCTTTACTCTTGGCATTGTGGCCATAGATAATCTCTGCACCTTCGTCTGCAGCAATAATATACCAACATTCAGTTTTTCCTAACTCACCCTCGTGTTTCAAGCCGTATACATCATCTGGATGGACTTGAACACTAAGCCAGTCATTGGCATCCAAAATCTTGGTCAAGAGAGGAAAGACCGGCTCAGAACGGTCCCCGAAAAGTTCCCTATGTTCAGCATAAAGATTGTCTAACTTTTGACCAGCAAAACGGCCATTTTTCACAGTGGATACACCATTTGGATGGGCTGAAATCGCCCAATATTCACCGACCTTATCACTAGGAATCTCATAGCCAAACTCATCTCTCAGCTTAGTTCCACCCCAAATTTTTTCGTGCATGACTGATTGTAGAAATAATGGTTCTGACATGTCTTACCCCCAAAAAGTACTTTTTCTCTATTATATCAAAAAATGGATAAGCTAAAATAATCTCCCTTCACCTTTCTATATCAAAAATTACAGTAAATTTAGTAATTACTCTTATTTCTAGGACAAATTCAAAAAGCACTGCAATTGCAGTGCTTTCTTCTTTATTCTTGATCTTCTTCAACGAACTGACTGTTGTAAAGATCAGCGTAGAAACCTCCCTGCTCCATCAGTTGATCGTGATTTCCTTGTTCGATGATATTTCCATCACGCATAACTAAGATCAGATCAGCATTCCGAATGGTGGATAGTCGGTGAGCAATGACAAAGGAAGTCCTGCCTTCCATCAGCTTGTCCATCGCTTTTTGAATCAATTCCTCTGTCCGTGTATCGACTGAGGAAGTTGCCTCATCTAAGATAAGGAGTGGCGCATCTTTGAGCAGAGCCCTTGCAATAGTCAATAGCTGCTTTTGACCAACAGAAAGACTGACTGTGTCATCCAAAACCGTATCATAACCGTCTGGTAAGGTCATGATAAAGTGGTGGACACCAACCGCTTTTGCAGCTTCAACAACTGCTTGGTCCGTGATATCTTTCTGATTATAGATCAAGTTTTCTTTAATAGTCCCTTCAAAAAGCCATGTGTCCTGTAACACCATAGAGAAAGCATCGTGAACTTCAGAGCGTTTCATTTCTTTGGTATCAACGCCATCAATGGTGATGCGACCACGGTCAATATCATAGAACTTCATAAGAAGATTGACGATGGTTGTTTTACCCGCACCAGTAGGGCCAACAATTGCAATTTTTTGTCCAGCCTTTGCTTCTGCTGAGAAATCGTGAATAATAGTCTTTTCAGGATTGTAACCAAAGAAGACATCTTCAAAATGAACGTCTCCTTTGACTTCTGTCAAAGCTTTCGGTTTATGAGAATCATCTTCCATATCTGCTTCTGCTAGAAACTCAAAGACACGTCCCATAGCTGCACTAGCAGATTGGAGTGTTGTGATTCCCTGGGCGATTTGAGAAAGAGGTTGTGAAAAAATTCGTACGTAGACCATGAAAGCTACAATCGTACCCATGCTAATGGAGCCATTAATAGCCATTGTGGCACCTACAATCACAACCATCACATAGCCAAAATTACCAACAAAGTTCATCAGAGGAAACATAATTCCTGAAATAAATTGTGACTTCCACATACTAGTATACAGATTTTGATTGAGGGCATTGAAGGCCAAGCGCGTCTTTTCTGCACCATTGTAACTAGTGATAACATTGTGCCCGGAGTACATTTCTTCCACATAACCATTAATAGCTGCTAGATTACTTTGCTGTTCTTGGAAATATCTCTGAGATTTCGCCATCAGAACTGCTGAGAAAACAAAACCCAATAAGACCGAACCAATCGTCACAAATGAAAGTACAACATTCGTATAAAACATCATAAAGAGCACAGCAATTAAAAGTAAGACCGAAGAAATCAGAGTACCCAAGCTCTGTGTCAACGATTGTCCAACTGTATCTACATCATTTGTCACACGTGATAGGGTATCCCCTTGGGAATGACTATCAAAGTAGCTTAATGGCAGGCGGTTGATTTTCTCTGCAATCGCAGTTCTCAAACGTTTTGAAAAGTGCTGAATCATATCCGAAATAGCGTAACCCTGCGCATAATTGATAAGAGAACCCACAACATAAAGGAAAGCTAGGAACAAACCTATATTTGAGATAGCTCCCAAGTCCATCTCACCTACTAGACCTTCTGTAATTAAGTTTGTGATTTCACGCAACTTATAAGGACCAAAGACTGTAATAATACTAGAGATGATCGCACCTGTTACTGCAATGACAAAAGGAAGCTGGAAGCCTTTAATATAGGGCTTCATCTGGGTAAATAAAGATGTTTTTTTATTTTCCATTTTCTAGTTCCTCCTTTGATAATTGAGAATAAGCAATTTCTTGGTACACTTTATTCGTAGCCAACAACTCTTTATGGGTACCTTGTCCAACGACTTTACCATTGTCTAGAACTAGGATTTGATCGGCATCCATAATAGTGGAAATTCGTTGGGCGACAATCAGTTTTGTCATATGTTGGGTCCGTTCTGCCAATTCTTTTCGTAAAATACGATCTGTCTTATAGTCCAAAGCAGAGAAAGAATCATCAAATATCAAAATTTCCGGCTTACGGGCCAATGCACGCGCAATAGCCAGACGTTGGCGTTGACCACCAGAATAGTTGGTACCTCCTTGAGACACTTCAGACTCAAGCCCTGCCTCTTTTTCTCCTACAAATGATTTGGCTTGTGCTAGTTCAAGGGCTTCCCACATTTTCTCTTCATCTAGTGGAGTTTCCATGCTTTCTCCAAAGTCCAAATTTGAAGCAATTGTCCCTGAGAAAAGTACAGCTTTCTGCGGAATATACCCTACCTTATTACGTAGAGCTTTAAGCTCGTAGTCACGGATATCTACACCATCGACTAGAATCCTACCTTCTGTCACATCATAGAAACGAGGTATCAAATTGACAAGGGTTGATTTACCCGAGCCAGTAGATCCGATAAAGGCAACTGTTTCACCAGCTTTAGCAGTGAAACTAACATGCTCAATTACTGCTTCAGAATTTTTGGCATAACGGAAAGAAACATTTTCAAATGTCACTTGTCCTTTACTTTGACCCTCGGTCTGTGCTTGATCTTTTTCTTTGATACTGCTATCCAGTGCTAACACTTTGTTAATCCGTCCAGCCGAAACAAGGGTACGTGGTAAAACAATAAACAAAGCCCCCATCAGCAAGAAGCCAATTACAACCTGCATACCATAAGACATGAAAACAACCATATCACTGAATAGACCAAGCTTATCAGCAGATGCTGCACTATGAATCAAATAAGCTCCAATCCAATAAATAGCCAGCGTTAAACCACTTGAAATTCCGCTCATAATCGGATTGAACAAAGACATGAAGCGGTTAATAAAAATATTAAGGCTAGTTACCTCGTCGTTTGCTGCACCAAATTTTGCATCCTGGTAATCTTCGGCATTATAGGCCCGAACAACCCGAATCCCTGTCAAACTCTCACGTGTCACACTGTTTAATTTATCTGTCAAGGTTTGTACAATAGATTGCTTTGGAAAAGCCAAAGTCACTAAGACAATCGTCATTAATATAATGGCTGCAACCGCAACCAAAACAGCGATCAACCAAGCATCTGATTTGCCAACAACCTTTGTCATAGCCCAAATCGCCATGATGCTTCCTCGAATAACAACTTGTAGTCCCATAGCGATAAACACCTGAATTTGGGTAATATCGTTGGTTGTTCTGGTCAGAAGACTTGGGATAGAGAATTTTTTAATCTCTGAATCAGAATAATCCAAGACACGATTAAAAATATCCTCACGCAAGCGGGTAGTATAGCTAGAAGCCATCCGAGAGGACACAAAGCCAGCTATTACCAAGGAGAACAAGCTGGCAAAGGATAGGCCTAGCATTTTCAAACCTGGCACCCATAGATCTCCTGTCGTTGTCCCCGGTGTCTGTAGTAAAGTTGTGATTTCTGACATATAAGTCGGAACTTCTAACTCTAGATAAACGGTCAGACAGATAAAGACGACTGTCGCCAAAATCAGACCGATTTCTTTGGCCGTCAAGCGTTTAAATAATTTAAACATTGGCATCCTCTCTTTCTAACTTCTCAATATTTTGGTGGAATTTCGCCATAACCAGAGTGAAGGTTGACAATTCTTCTTCTGACACCCCCTGGAGGAGACGGCGATCGATTTCATTAAAAAAATCATGTAATTCTTTCAATTTTTGTTTAGACTGGGCTGTTAAATGAATCATCTTGGCCCTTTTATCTGTCTCGCTTACCTCTAGAAAGATGGATCCATTTTTTTCCATCCGTTTGATTAGATTGCTAGCCACCGACTTAGAAATATCTAACTCATGCTCAATATCCCTAATAAAGGTCGAAAGTCCTCTCTTCGCTCGGTGAGATACGATGTGAAGAACTTGACCTTGTGGACCTCCCATAAATTCCATCCCACAAACCTTGGCATGTTTCTCTATGATCCGTTGAGCCTTTCGGCCAAATCGTTTGAATTCTAATAAAGGCTTCTCCAATACATGCTCCTTTCTATTTAGTTCTCTTGAGAACAAATAAGTTTCCGTGAGAACTATTCTACCACTTCAAAAGCCAAAGTCAAGAAAAAAGTTTTCATGAGAACTATATTTTTTAAAAAAGAAACCGGGAACCAAAGTCCCAGTTCTATCTGTTCAAAAAATCTCGCCCTTCACCTATTCTACGCCTCATCAACTCTTCTTTTAATGCTCTAAAAACGTCTATTAAATAGAAAAACGAGGGTCCCTCGTCTCATCTTTACTTTCTTCTTTTCTATGGAAATAGCCACTTAATATGAGGGGCAAGTTCGGAAATCTGTTGATGGAGTTCGTTGAAACTAACATCTTTCACATGGTCCAAATTTAAAGAAACGGCACTTGCGTCTTGATCCTTAGGATAAAAATATAGAATTCGAATGTCCGGATCTGCAGACGTCCTATGAGACCGGTAAAGGTCATATTCAATCTTCTCAATCTCCTGCCATAAGAAGAACTTCTCGCTTTTATCTGATAGCCCTCTTAATCTCATTCCCGATTGATCTATCTCTAGAATCGGAGGTCTGTGATTGGAAATATAGCCTAAAACAAACATCAAAATAGCAATGATCCCCACTCCCCAATAGACCATATTTAACATAGCATCGCTTTCTTCAGAAGTCTGACCATTTCTCTCATCCTCTTTGCTGGTTGGATTACGATAAATTATTTGATTCGCATTATTCTGACTTTCTGATGCAGTAGTCTGCTGATCTAAAGAGGCAAAAGCCATAGTAAAAAAGATACCCAAGAGCAAGAGAAAGCCTATGAAATAAAAAGTTGAGCCATCGCGCTTATATACTTTCATTCTATCTCCCTATATAAGAATCCCTTCCAAATGATCCAGCTCGTGCTGACAGATTTGAGCCGGAAAGTCTTTCAGAGTTATGGTTTGTGGTTGCCAATTTCGATCTAGGTAATCGACTGTAATTTCTTGATAACGGGTTGTAGATCTGCTACCAACAAGAGACAGGCAAGCTTCCTCTGTCTGATAAGGACCTGACTTAGCGCGCAAGACTGGGTTAAACATAATGATTGGAACCATCCCATACATGAAAATGATCACGCGCTTCTTAACCCCAATCATATTGGCCGCAAGGCCAACACAGTTATCTTGATTGGCTAGCAGGGTATCCTGCAGATCTTGAGCAAGGTAGAGATCGGATTTTACAGCTACTTCTGATTTTTGCTGTAAAAAGAGAATATCTTTTACAATAGCTTGTTGCATGTTACACCTCATATAATAAAGGCCTGATCAAGTCAGACCTTTACTCCTTTATTTTGCATGTCGTTCGCTGATTTCTTTAGCCAGTACAAAGTTACCCAACGTTGCTGAACCATTACCAGCTACAGCTGGTGTCACAATATAATCACGAACATCTGGAACAGGAAGATAACCATTGAGTAGCACTGTGAATTTCTCGCGAACACGGTCCAACATGTGCTGTTGCGCCATTACTCCACCACCAAAGACAATCACATCTGGACGGAAAGTTACAGTAGCTTGAATCGCAGCTTGAGCAATGTAGTAAGCTTGAATATCCCAGACAGAGCTGTTAAGCTCAATATTTTCACCACGGATTCCGGTACGAGCTTCCAAGCTTGGACCAGCTGCCAGACCTTCCAAACAGCCATTGTGGAAAGGACAGACACCATTAAATTCTTTTTCTACGTCCATCGGATGCTTAGCTACATAGTAGTGACCCATTTCTGGGTGACCAGCACCACCGATAAATTCTCCACGTTGAATCGCTCCAGCTCCAATTCCTGTCCCAATTGTATAATAGACTAAGTTTTCAATACGGCCACCAGCATTGTTGCGAGCTACCACTTCTCCAAAAGCGGAACTATTGACATCAGTAGTAAAGTAAATGGGTACATTAAGAGCACGACGAAGGACACCAACGATATCCACATTCGCCCAATGAGGCTTTGGAGTTGTCGTAATGAAACCGTATGTTTTTGAATTTTGATCAATATCAATTGGTCCGAAAGAGCCAACAGCTAAACCAGCTAAATTATCAAAACGAGAGAAAAATTCAATCGTTTTATCTAAAGTTTCAATCGGTGTTGTAGTAGGAAACTGTGTTTTTTCAACAATTTCAAACTTCTCATCACCAACCGCACAGACGAACTTAGTCCCGCCAGCTTCCAAACTTCCATATAATTTTGTCATAAAAATCCTCTTCTTTTATGCTATCAGATTTAAGTTAATCAGACTTCCCTGACACTTTTAATCTGATTCGCAAGTTTTTCTTTTTTGCATTCAATTTATTATAGCATATCTCACGGCAACTATTTCACCAAACTAAATTTTTTTCATGCTTTTTTCAAGACATTTAACCAATATCCTGCTCCTAAAAAATATCCCCCAAGTTTTCTCGGGGGAGTTGTCAATTCACTTCTTGTTTATAAATTATTGGAAGCTGACTGTATTATTTTTTATGATCATTTTTGATTCTGGTGAGATATCCGTTTGTTCTAGTGTTATAATCGTTTCACCTTTTTCATCCAATATATGCCAAGCACCATCTTTATGTCCTAACAAAGCAACTCCAGTTTCTCCGCTATCTTCATCTTTGTATGTTGTAGAAAATGCCTGATCCACACCCTCTAGCAAACGCTCCTCTTTCGTACTAAGGGTTACCAAATAGTAAGCTCCCGCTCGAACACCTAGCGCATACTGATTATCAATCTGAGTGTACTTTTCATAAGCTGAGTGGGAAGATAAGGCGCTACTGAGAGTTTTACTAAATTGTTTCTTCACCTCTTCACTTCTTTTCTCATCCAGAGATTGAATTGTTTTCTGTACATCTTTGACCTTAGCAACTTCCTGTCTTTTGGCTTCTCTAGCCTGATAAATCAAGAAGGTTCTCACCAAAAATGAACTCCCAAAAACAAAACCGACAATCAGAGCAATGACATTACCTTTTTTCTTCATCCGATCCCCCATGTATCTATAAGTAGTATATAAGAAATGTTTCCTTATAACTTATAGCATAACAGAATACTTTAGAGAAAACAAATAAAACCTAGCAAAACTAGGCTTTATTATCTTATTCAACGGTTACTGACTTGGCCAAGTTACGTGGCTTATCGACATCCAGACCACGATGCAGGGTTGCATAATAAGCAACGAGCTGGGTTGGAACAACCATAGAAATTGGTGACAGATAAGGGTGTACTTGACTGAGTACAATATCATCATTGTCTTTGGCTACATTTTCTTCAGCAATGGTCAATACATTGGCACCACGAGCTGCTACTTCTTGGATATTTCCCCGCGTGTGGTTGGCAAGGACAGGATCTGATAAGAGGGCCAGAACTGGTGTTCCTTCTTCAATCAAGGCAATCGTACCATGTTTTAATTCACCAGCTGCAAATCCTTCACACTGAATATAAGAAATTTCTTTAAGCTTGAGGCTGGCTTCCATAGCTACATAGTAATCTTGACCACGACCGATATAGAAGGCATTGCGAGTTGTTCCCAAGAGATTGTCAACCTTGCTCTCAATTAGCTCTTTCTCAGAAAGGGTCGATTCAATAGACTGGGCTACCAAGGATAGTTCATGAACAAGGTCAAAGGCTGCAGCTTTTTCCGAAGCATTGGCGTCTCCTACTGCTTTAGCTAAGAATGCCAAGGCAGCAATTTGTGCAGTATAGGCCTTGGTTGAAGCAACCGCGATTTCAGGACCTGCATGAAGAAGCATGGTATGATTGGCTTCACGAGACAAGGTTGATCCTGGCACATTTGTAACTGTTAGGCTTGGAATCCCCATTTCATTAGCCTTGACCAAGACCTGGCGGCTATCAGCTGTTTCGCCTGACTGACTAATAAAGATAAAGAGTGGTTTTTTACTGAGAAGTGGCATACCGTAGCCCCATTCAGATGAAATTCCCAGCTCAACTGGCGTATCTGTTAATTCTTCAAGCATTTTCTTAGAAGCAAAGCCAGCATGGTAAGAAGTACCTGCTGCAAGGATGTAAATACGGTCAGCTTCTTGTACAGCCTTGACGATAGCTGGATCTACAACTACTTGGCCGTTTTCATCCGTATAAGCTTGGATGAGTTTACGCATGACAGTTGGCTGCTCATCGATTTCCTTGAGCATGTAGTAAGGATAGGTTCCTTTACCAATATCAGACAAGTCTAACTCAGCAGTATAACTTTCGCGTTTCTGAAGGTTACCATCATAGTCTTGAACCTCCACACTATCTTTACGAACAATAACCAACTCTTGGTCATGGATTTCCATAAATTGATTGGTTTCCCGAATCATGGCCATGGCATCTGAGCAGACCATATTATAGCCTTCTCCCAGACCAACTAGAAGTGGAGATTTATTTTTTGCAACGTAAATGACCTCAGAATCTTCTGAATCAACCAAGGCAAAAGCATATGAACCACGGATGATGTGAAGAGCTTTTTTAAAGGCTTCTAGGACTGATAAACCGTCTTCCTCAACAAATTTCCCAATCAAATGCACTGCAATTTCAGTATCTGTTTGTCCTTTGAAGTGGTGACCTGAAAGGTATTCTTCTTTGATTTCCAAATAGTTTTCGATCACACCATTGTGAACCAGCACAAAACGTCCTGTCTCAGAGCGATGAGGGTGGGCATTGCTCTCGCTTGGTTTCCCGTGAGTAGCCCAGCGGGTATGACCAATACCAGTCGAACCTGCCACGTCGATTCCAATTTTAGAACGTAGGTCTGCAATACGGCCGACAGATTTGACCAAGCTAGAATTTTTTCCTGTTGTTACAAAAATTCCAGCTGAGTCGTAACCACGGTATTCCAATTTTTCCAAACCCTGCATCAAGATATCAGTTGCGTTGCGATTTCCAACAACTCCGACAATTCCACACATACTTACTAATTGAGTGATGTTCTAAGGACATCACTACTCTCCTTTAAAATTGGTATAGTCTGATACATTAGGTATCAAACAAGCAAGAACAGTATATAGTTTTCTTTTTCCCTTGTCAAGCTTAATAATTGGTATAGCTAAAAAATATAAGATATACTCTCCATCTTAGCCAAGCAAAAACCCTGTTACCAAAGATAACAGAGTCCTCACTCACTCAAAACCATTGTTTTGACTTAATTCTTTAAACCAATAACCTGATTTCTTAATAATCCGTTCTTGAGTTTCCAAATTCAATTCAATCAGACCATAACGATTTTTATAGCTATTGAGCCAAGACCAGCAATCGATAAAGGTCCACATGAGGTAGC